>Ga0308173_10001350_pt1 | contig 12127 bp, 15 predicted proteins | sample PhyPR1_FD_203716 | JGI IMG/M metagenome (GOLD analysis project Ga0308173, IMG submission 203716) | Soil microbial communities from UC Gill Tract Community Farm, Albany, California, United States - DLSLS.P.R1 | ecosystem: Environmental > Terrestrial > Soil > Agricultural land | place: USA... | reverse complement strand
CATGCAAAACAACGCGAACCACGTGAAGAATTGCACGACTGCGAGTTGTCTCATCGGCTTGGGCATAGAGCCGATGCCGCCTAGTATTTCCCGGAAAGCGTTTCCTATGCCGGATGACTCTTTTTTCATGCTTTCGAACCCAGCCAAGTCCTCCGGAGCGTCTTCTTTTGTCATAAAAATCGTGTAGAGCACGGCGATGAAGAACACGGCGGAACCAATATAGAAGGCCAGCTTAACCGTGCGTGGGATAGCACCCTGCTCTGCCCCACCTGCTACATGGAACCAGTTCGTCAGGATGTAGGGGAGCGCTGAGGAAAGCACAGCCCCCAAACCGATCAGCAAGCTCTGCATGGCGAATCCGCTCTTTCGTTGTTCGGCGGGCAGCAGATCACCCACGAAAGCCCGGAACGGCTCCATGGTGATATTGATGCTGGCGTCAAGAATCCAAAGGAGGCCGGCAGCCATCCAAAGGATTCCTGAGCTGGGCATCGCAATCAGGGCCAGACTTGCCACGATCGCTCCGCAGAGAAAATACGGCCGCCGCCGTCCCAACCAACCCCACGTTCGGTCGCTCGCATACCCGATGATGGGTTGCACCAGAAAACCGGTAAGCGGCGCAGCGAGCCAAAGAACCGCAAGGTCCGATTCCTTCGCGCCAAGATACTGGTAAATGGCGCTCATGTTCGCCATCTGCAGTCCCCACCCAAATTGGATCCCGAAGAACCCAAAGCTCATGTTCCAAATCTGCGCGAAGGTAAGTCGAGGTTTTTGCATAGCGGTTCAGGTGAGTTTCAATGGACATTTTGGATCAGCCACAGCGTACTGCCCTGATTCGATCCGCGATCCATGCTCCATTTGCGATCTTCCGCTGGTTTTCATGGCCCAAAGGATATCCAGGAGCTGCCAACATTTCAACGGCAACGGAGCGTGTAGATCGCGTAACATGCGGTTCCTTTCCCAGAACTGTCCATTGTTAGTGTCGGAATCTGCAGGCGAAAATATGACGGAAGCACAAAAACTCGATCTCGGGAAACATTCCCAACCAACCACCATTAACCTGAACGCGGAACCGGCGGAGGTGTTGGAGCAATTGCTTCATTACGCAGAGGCGGCGAATGCCAGCGATGTGCACCTTCAGACTCACGGGAGCGGCGCTGAGATCGCTTTCCGGCTTGATGGGGTAATGACTTCGGTTTCCGAACTGCCGCCGGAACTCGGCGAGCGTGTCTTCGGACGTATCAAATTCCTTGCCAAGCTCAAGACTTATCAGGAATCAATGCCTCAGGATGGACGGATCGACAAAGCCGACCTAGGCACACGCAGCGACGTCCGCGTCGCCACTTACCCGACAGTCACCGGCGAGAAAATCGTGCTGCGCCTTTTTGATGTTAGTGCGGCAAAGACCCTCACGGATCTGCACTTCCCTGAAGGCGTGCGGGATTCTCTGGAACAGTTTCTGAAACAAACATCGGGGATGCTGCTGCTCACGGGGCCGGCAGGAAGCGGAAAAACCACCACGATTTACTCCTGTCTGCGCGAACTCGCGAAGCATGGTGGCCGACATATCATCACGGTGGAAGATCCGGCTGAACAACTGATTCCTGGCGTAATGCAGACCGAAGTAAACGAAGCTCGCGGGCTCGACTTCGCCAAAGCAGCGCGGCATCTGCTCCGCCAGGACCCACAAGTGCTCGTGCTGGGAGAGATTCGCGATGAAGAAACGGCAAACATTGCCATCCGCGCCGCCCTCACCGGCCATCTGGTTATTTCCACCCTGCATGCGGGCTCGTGCAAAGGAGTTTTCGAACGACTGCTCGTGCTCTGCCGTGATCATTCCGCCGTTGCGTCCTGCGTCGAGTTGGTCCTGAACCAGCGGCTCGTCCGCCGGCTCTGCGAGGAGTGCGCTGGTGGGGGCTGCTCCGCCTGTTTGTACACCGGCTATAAGGGACGAGTCGCTATGGTGGAACTATTGCGGGTCGAGAAAGCCTTGCGCTCACGAATCGCCGCAGGCGAACTGGAGGGGTTGAAGCCGCGGCCCTCGCTTGCGGAGAGCGGCGCAATTCTTGTGCAGTCAGGAGTCACTGACCGCCGTGAAATTGAGCGCGTCCTTGGCAGTGAGTTTCTGCCCGCCACATTGTCTAAACACTCAGATGAAAGTGGTCCACAATTGATACGATGAACACCGACGAGTTCGCATTCTTTAACCAGCAACTCGCGGCGATGCTCCGCGACGGCATCCCGCTCGAAGGCGGTTTGCGACAATTATGCGCTGAAATGAGCGCAGGCACTTTGCGCAGCGAGCTTCAGAATTTGGAGGCCGATCTAGCAAAAGGCATCCCATTGAAAGACGCGCTCACCACCCGAAAACTTCCGGCCTTTTACACGCGGATGGTCCTCCTGGGCGCTCGCAGCAATGATTTGCCCGGAGTGCTGACGCTTCTAGCCGATTATTATCATCGCGCGAATACGCTGTGGACCCGGCTTAAAGGGCTGATGGTATATCCGGTTCTGGTCGTCAGTGTATCGCTCGGCCTCACTTTGATGCTCTCGCTGCTGGTAAGTCATTTTCTGGCCGAATTCCTCGCCCAAATGGCGCAAGGCATTAGACCTGGCCCGGGAGTGTTGCTGGCGGCGGTTTGGCTGCCGCCGCTCGTGCTCACGCTGCTGGTCCTGGCAGGGTTGGCGAGCTTCTCGATTCGAAGCTGGCGCGGCCGGTTGCGGTGGAAGCTGCCGGCATTTCGCGAAGCAAGCCTGGCACAACTCGCCTCTGCCATGGCGCTCATGCTCAAGAATGGGACGACGCTCTCGGATTCGCTCGCCATGGCCGAATCGCTCGAGGCGGACACACCAGCCGCCCCAGTGCTACGACAATGGCGAAGCCAGCTTGAGAGCGGCCAGGGCAAGCCGAGCCAGTGGGTCGCCAGCGCCCCCTTCCCGCCTCTTTTCGTTTGGTTCGTCCAAAACAGCGGCGAAGACATGGCTGGGGGGTTTCAAAAGGCTGCGGATATGTATCGCGACCGCGCATCCTACAAAATTGAACTTGCCCTTTATGGAGCGCTCCCGGTTTCGATCATCATCCTGGGACTTATGGTGTTGTGGCAGGCCGCGCCGCTGATCCGAACACTCGTCTACATGATGAACTCCCTGGGCAACTCATGAATGACCTCGGAAATTGGCTGCCGGAAATGATAGGCGCCCTCGCGGTGTTTGCTATCTATCTGGGTATATTCTTTGGCGTTCTCTACCTGACCCACTTCCTGCTTACACTCCCTATGCGACGGAATGAACGCGCTCGCCTGTTTCTAGGATTGCTTGAAGTAGGAATAAAAGATGGGCGTTCGCCCGAAACCGCGATTGCCGCCGCCGCTCGAAGCCGCGACCGGGCACTGGGAATGAAGTTTCATCTTCTTGCAATTTACATCGAGCAAGGCCTTAAGCTCACCCAGGCGCTCGAAAAAGTTCCACGCGTTTTGCCTGCCCGCATCGTGGCCATGCTTAAAGCCGGCGAGCGCGTGGGCGATATTGGGAAGGTGCTTCCCGCGTGCCGGCTCTTGCTCAAGGATGCGGTTTCACACGTGCGCGGTGCTCTTAATTACGTCGTGCTGCTGGCCTTTGTCGTTACGCCGTTCAGCATCTTCGTACCTTTCATTTTGAGGGTGAAAGTGATGCCGTCGCTCAAAGCCGTATTTGAAGGCATGACCAGTGGGGCTCCCCTGCCCGCCATCACGCAATTCGTTTTTGAGGAAGGAGATTTATTCGTCCTGCTCCAACTGCTGGTGCTGATTCTAGTCTGGATGGCGATGCTCGCGTACGTGGGCGGCGCAAGAATCAAGAAATGGGTCGAGGTCCTCCTCCCCGGTCTTCCTGATTGGCTCGTCTGGCATTTGCCCTGGCATCGTAAACGTTTGCAACGGGATTTCTCGGCTATGCTGGCAGTCCTGCTCGACTCCGGGGTTCCAGAAGCCGAAGCGGTCACCCTGGCTGGCGAGGCCACGGCGAACCGCATGTTCATCAGGCGCGCGACTCGAGTCCGCTCGCTCCTGAGCGAAGGCGTTAAGCTCCCGGAAGCCTTGCGCGCGCTCGACGGCACACAGGAACTCCAATGGCGTCTGGCAAATGCCTTGCGCCGGGGCAGCGGCTTTCTGCGCGCATTGACAGGCTGGCACGATTTCCTGGATGCCAAAGCCTTTCAACTGGAACAAGCCGCGGCTCAAATCACGACCACCGGACTCGTGCTGCTCAACGGCGCGATTATTGGTTGTATCGTTGTTGGCCTCTTTATGGCGCTGATCAATCTCATCAATGGAGCAGTGTTATGGTAATCAAAGCCTCCATTGTTGGACCACGAGCGTCCACGAACCACCGTCAAACCGGCGCGCTCATGACCGAACTCCTGGTGGCCATGGCCTTGCTTACCGGCGTACTCCTCCCGGTGGCTTACTCGTTCAGTTCGGAACGGCGCCTCGCTCGCGCTTCCTATCAAAAAGCTGTCGCAATGGAACTGGTTGATGGGGAAATCGAAGCTCTCGCCGCCGGCGAATGGAAATCCTTCAAGCCCGGCTCCCAAAACTATAGCGTCAAGGCTGGAGCAGCCACCAATCTGCCGCCCGGCAAATTCGTCCTGACGGTGAACTCGACCTCGCTCAAGCTGGAATGGCAGCCGGCCATCAAAGACCAGGGAGGCTCGGTTGTCCGGGAGGTGACGGTACGATGAGAATACGCCTTTCAAAATCTTCCTCGACCCGCGGCATCACGATGATCGAATGCCTGATTTATATTGGCGTTCTGTTCACTTTGATGGGAGTTGGATACAGCGCTTTATATCGATGCATCGATAATTCCACCGCGCTGCGCCGCAGCGTGGACGATATCACAGCCGCCTTGCACGCGGGAGAACGTTGGCGAGCGGATGTCCGCCTGGCGTCGGGCCCGCCACGAATCGAAACGACAGCCGAAGGCCAATTGCTTTATCTCACCACGGCGAATGGCGAAATCCTTTATCGTTCCTCAGCGGATACCATTCAGAGAAAACTTGGGATGGGAGCGTGGGTCACCGTCCTCGACAACATCAAAAGCTCGCGTCTCGAATCCGACCCACGGAAGAACATCACCGCGTGGCGTTGGGAACTCGAACTGCAGACGCGCAAAAAAGCCAGCGCAAATCCGAGCCGCATACTTCCGTTGTTTACGTTCATCGCAGTCCCTCCCACCGGAGGTGTGAAATGAAACTGCCGAGCCGCTCACCACATAGAAAAGCGAAACAAGAAGGAATGGCTGTTATCGTCGTCATCGCCATCCTTTCCATTCTGCTTATTTATCTCGCCGCCAACATCCGCACCCTCTCGAGTCTCGGTCGCGAACTGAAGCTGTTGGACCAGAAACAAACGAAGCGATTGGTCCTGACTAGCGCACCCAAAACCAACACGGCTTCCGTCGCCTTCCAGCAGCCCGCTCCCGCTCCCGCAACTCAATAAGATCCAAGATTTTGTTGTTCCCGCAACGTTCGCGCCACAAAGAACCCAGCGAGTGGCAGCAGGATTGCCGCCTATTGGCCCTTCTGGAAATGATCCAAGCCATTATCCTGCTGCCTCGCCGCGCAAACTATTGTAACCTCTTACCATGACCGGGTGAAAAAGCTGTTGTTTACGTTCATATTGGCGGCTTCCCCGCTGTACGCCGATCAGTTAATACCTCTTACCATTGAACAGTTGTCCGGCAAAGCGCAGTTGGTTGTTCACGGGAGCGTTTTGAGCAAGGCGGTTCAGCGCGATCCGGCAGGCCGGATTTATACGACGATTGACGTGGCCGTCTCCGAAGTTTGGAAGGGCAATTCCGCGACGAACCACGTCATGATTGTTCAAGGGGGCGGAGTCCTTGGCGACGAGGGGCAGGAGGTATCGGGGGAAGCGACTTACGAGATCGGTGAGGAATTGGTTTCATTTCTAGTGCTCAATCCGCGCGGTGAACCACTCAGTTTGGGAATGGCACAGGGGAAGTTTCATGTGTGGCAGGATGCGAAGACCGGGGAGAAATTGGTGCGCAATGCTGTGCATGGGTTGGGAGCGAAGCCTGCAGGCGTTCCACGAGGAGCAATAATGGATAGGCTCACGCTCTCGCAATTGAAAAGCAGGACGCTCGGAGGTGCGAAATGAGCGCCCAGGCATTCCTGCAGATCAGTATCCTCTCAGTCGCAAAAGTAACGAAGCCTCGCGAAGCCGGGCTTCTATGGATACTTGCCCTGCTCGCGACCCTGCCGGGAGCAAGAGCATTTAATTATACCTATAACAGCAGCGGGAATGTGCAGCACTGGAGCTTTTCACCGCCGGATCCGGCGATCAGCACCAACGTGTTCAATACCAACACACATGCGATTCGATTCTTCATCGCATCCGAGGGCTATTCCGTAACGAACACCGCCAATGAATTGAACGCGGTCAGGAATTCCTTCGGCCAATGGCAGGCGATTTCGAACACACTCGTCAAGTTCGAGGACGCCGGGCTGGTTGCCCCCGGTTATGACGTTAATAACTCGGACAATACAAATGTTGTTTACTGGGCCAAAGTCAGCACGATTGTAAACGGAGGGAACAACGACATCAGCGGCGCACTTGCGGTGACGTTCAAGAGATTCAGCGTGCCTGCGAGTGAACTTCTACAGTTCGATATTGCTATCAACGGAGTTGAACAAGGCTGGTTCACCGACCCTGGTGACCCAACTAATCCAAACTTCTTTGTTGAAGGCACGCTGGCCCATGAGATCGGTCATGCGCTGGGGCTCTCCCATTCGTCAATTGGAGGCGCAACGCTGCTTTACGCGGGTTTAAAAGGTGTAGACACCCAGGCTGGACTTTCCAACGACGAAATTGCTTTCGCGCATGCGTTGTATCCGACCAATGGAGCTGTATCGCCCCTCGGCAACCTGAAAGGTACCATAACGAAAAACGGCTCCCCAGTCCTGTGTGCAGCGGTTGTGCTGGAGGACAGCAAAGGGAACCTGGCATGCGGTACCGTCTCGCTCACGAATGGCACTTACACGATGAATGCGATTCCGCCGGGTAATTATAATGCGCGAGTCGTCCCGCTCGATTCTGACTCTGCCGGTGAATGGCTGATTCAGCCGCAGGAATTGATAATACCGGCAGGTTCAGCGGCGCAGATACCAGCTTTTTGCCGTCCGCCAATAGTTCCGTCACGCTAACCGCCGGCGCGACGAACACGCTAAATTTTGCGGTCACAAATGCCGAGCCACCATTCCGCATCACCTCGATTCGTCTGCCTTCGAGCAGTTCCGGAAGTTTCTCCTGGGCACCGTCGCCCGCATCGATTTCTCCGGGACAGAGTAATTATTTCACGGGAGTTGTTGGGGCAACTATTCCCAGCAACAACGCCACATTAACGATCACCGGTGACGGACTCACGCTTGGCAGCCCGACTTTCCTGACGAACGCGTTCGCGAGTGGCGATAGCTTCATGTCCATCCGGATCAGTGTTGCCAGCAACGCGACCCCGGGGTTGCGCAGTTTTGTCCTGACCCAGGGGACCAATGTGGCGTACGCGAATGGGTTCATCGAAGTTCTGCCGGTTGCCTGATTACAATTTTGACGGCCTTGATGATATGTTCCAACGGAAATACTTTTTCCCTTTCACCCAAACGAATGCCGGGCCCAATTCCGATCCTGACCACGATGGGATGAACAATTACGCGGAATATGTGGCGGGCACCATTCCGACAAATGCCGCTTCCGTGCTGAAGCTCCAAAGCACGACCACCGCCGCGAGCGGCACAACGGTTCGATGGCAAAGTGTCACTGGGAAAAAATATCAGGTGATGAGCCGAACGAATATCATTCTCGGGTCTTGGCAAAACGTGGGCGGCACCTACACGGCCAGCAACACTACCGCCCAATTGCTTGATACGACAGCCACGAATGGCGTCAGATTCTACCGACTGCAAGCCTTGCCGTAGCAAGCCCAACCCTTTCGCTCAAAATTGATATTCTAACTGTTCGAGGAACTCGTCGTGATTCCCGGTAATCAAGGTCACCCGCGTTTGTTTCCGGTTCTTGCGAAGCAACTTTTGGATGAGGACATTGTATTCCTCTGCCCAGAACCATTTGCGGCGTAGTATCCAGCCATCGATAAAATCGCCGACGATGTAAAGCTCCTCGCATTCCGTGTCGCGAAGGAAGTCGAGCAGTTTCCCAATCTGGGCGTGACGGGTTCCCAGGTGAACATCCGATATCCAAATCGAGCGATAGTTCATATCGTTGTGAAACGGAACATCCGGTCCGACTACTCGCACCACGCGTCTTCATCCCCGAACAAGACAAGGCCCAACCGCCTTCAAAACGGAGGTTTTACCTCGGCGTGACGTGATCGACGCGGCTCTGTAACAATCGGCACCCCGTTTCCAGCATTGAGGTTGATAACCCGGCTTGCTCGCACTTACCACCTGTACTAGTGTGACACGATGTTCGATTCGTTAAGCAGCAAGCTTCAAAATGCCTTCCGCGACCTGCGAGGGCTCGGAAAGATTTCCGAGGAAAACGTGGGCGAAGCCCTCCGCGAGGTTCGGATGGCGTTATTGGAGGCTGACGTCAATTTCAAGGTAGCGCGTGATTTTATCGAGCGGGTAAAGACAAAGTCTATCGGGGCCGAAGTCGTGCAGAGCATCCAACCCGGCCAACAGATCATCAAAATCATTCATGACGAACTCGTCGATTTGCTCGGTTCCGAAAATGCCAGTTTGCAGTTAAGCGGAAATCCAAGCTGCGTGCTGATGGTGGGTTTGCATGGCTCCGGCAAAACCACTTCGAGCGGCAAACTGGGGCGACTGTTGCATAAGCAAGGCCGCACGCCTCTGCTCGTGGCAGCCGACGTTTACCGTCCGGCGGCCATGGACCAACTGGAAAAACTGGGCCAGCAACTGCAGTTGCCGGTGTTCGTGCGCAAAGGTGAAACCGATGTGCTGAAGATCGCCCGCGGAGCACTGGAGTTCGGCAAAGCCAACAATCGGAACACGCTCATCTTCGATACCGCCGGCCGTTTGCAAATAGATGAACCGCTGGTGCAGGAGTTGGTGCATTTGCGCGACTTGATTAAGCCCCAGGAAACCTTGCTTGTGCTCGATGCGGCCACGGGCCAGGAAGCGGTGAATGTTGCCACGCACTTCGACAAAGCCCTGAACATCACCGGTTCCATCCTTACTAAGCTGGACGGCGATGCCCGAGGCGGAGCCGCACTGAGCCTGAAGGCGGTCACCGGCAAACCGATTAAGTTCGCGGGCGTAGGCGAAAAGCTCGAAGAGTTCGAAGCATTTCATCCGGAGCGAATGGCTTCACGCATCCTGGGCATGGGCGACGTCGTCAGCCTGGTGGAAAAGGCCGCTGAAGCCGTGGACATCGACGAAGCGCGCAAGCTCGAAGAGAAAATGCGCAAAGGACAGTTCACACTGGAAGATTTCCTCGACCAACTGCGCCAGATGAAAAAGCTCGGCCCGCTCGAATCGATCATCAACATGCTGCCGGGTGGTGCTGAAGCAATCAAAGGCCAGGACCTCAGCAAGCAGGAAAAGGAATTCGTCCATATGGAAGCGATGATCTGCGGGATGACGCGGCAAGAGCGGCACAATCCGCACATCTTGAATGCTCGCCGTCGTCAAAGAATCGCCAAAGGCAGCGGCGTATCTGTGGCCCAACTCAACACTATGCTTCTGAAGTTTTCCCAGATGCAGCAAATGATGAAGAAGATGGGCAAATTCCAGCGCATGATGGCAAAGATGGGGGGCGGCGCGGCAGGCATGCTCCGGCCGGGTGGTTGACCTGCCCAGAAGTTAGTCCGGCACCATCGATTCCGCCCTTTTTACCAACTGCACAGCGACTCCCCATGGGTCTCTGAGCATGACAAGTTCGTCGCCGGAGGGTGTCTTCACGACTTCTTCAACTACGGTCGCGCCGGCGGCGACCAGTTTGTCGCGATCGCTCGCAGGGTCGTGGGAGACAAAGGCGATGTGGAGCCACAACGGATCGATTTTGGTGTATTCGGGAACTGAGGCTTTCGGATTCCTATAGATTTCAAGCATCACTGACCCGGAACTGTCTTTAAGAAACCGGGCATGGGCCGGCTCGCCGCTGCTCCTGGCGATAGAAAAGCCCAGATGCTTGACGTACCAATCGGCCATCACAATTGGTTCGGGGACTTGCAAGGCGACGTGTTCGATCTTCATGGTTTCTGGGTTAGCTGCCGATTCCCGCGAGCGCGCCGTCCAATGCTTCTATGAGCTGGTTCATCGAGGACTCTGTTTCGTCGCCCATGTTGGAGATGCGGAACGTTGTGCCCTTGATCTTGCCGTAACCGCCATCAATCAGGAAACCTTTGTCTTTGGCTAATTTTTGGAGTTTTGCCACATCGACGACACGACCGCCGGGTTTGGCGCCATTGTTGACACAGGTGAGCGTGATCGACTCGAAGCCGGTCTCAGGGAACAGGCAGAAGCCATGCTTCTTCGCCCAATCCCGCACCATTTGATTGGTTTTGCGATGCCGGGCGTAGCGGGCTTCAAGACCTTCCGCGAAGAATTCATCGAGCTTCGAGGACAGCGCATAGACATGGCCAATGGTCGGCGTGCTGGGGGTCATGCTTTGTTCCGCATTTTTCTGGAATTCGACAAAGTCGAAGTAATAACCGCGGTCCGCGCTTTTCGCGGCTTTTGCCAGGGCAGCAGGGGAGCAGGTGAAGACCGCGAGACCTGGGGGAAGGGCGAAGGCCTTTTGGGTGCCGGCGAGCAGAACATCGATCCCGAGTTCGTCAAAATTCAAAGGAACGGCGGTCATCGAACTGACCGAGTCCGCGATGAACATGACATCTGGATATTTCTTTTTGAGCGCAGCGATCTCGGCGAGCGGACTCATGACACCGGTGGAGGTTTCATTATGGATGAGCGTCAGCGCGTCGAATTGGCCGGTGGCCAGCTTCTTGTCGATTTCATCAGCGCGGATGGGAGAACCCCAGGCGACTTGCAAAGGTTCGGCGGCCTTGCCGCACCGTTTGGAAACATCGAGCCATTTATCGGAAAACGCGCCGCACATGCAGTTAAGCACTTTTTGGGCAACCAGGTTGCGAATAGCGCCTTCCATTACTCCCCAGGCCGAGGATGTGCTCAGAAATACCAGTTGTTTGGTGGAGAGCAGTTGCTGAAGTTGTGGCTGCATCTTCGCGTAAAGGTCTTTGAAGCCCTGGCCGCGATGACCAATCATCGGAGAGCAAAAAGCTTTGAAAGTCTTTTCGCTGACTTCAACCGGACCAGGGATATGGAGTTTAACGTGTGGCATAAAGCTTGTGAAATATTTCACAAGGGGCCGGAAAGGCAAGCGAGGATTGGCGGCCTGGATGACGGCGCTTCCAAGCCCAAGACACGTGGTTCAGAGAGGTGAAGGTTCACTTTTAACGGAGGCGCTCGGTTTGCGGAGGATTCGATTGCTCGTCCCCTAGAAAGAGAGCACAGGGATGGACGGGCCCGGTATTTCTTGATACGTTGAATTGGCACCGGCACCCCGGAGCAAGGTCCGGGGTTTCCGCCGGTGAGAAGTATGACAAACGATGCGGATGTAATCGTTGCATTTTGCCTTATGCTGGCAATTGTTTGCCTCGTGTCGGCTTTACATCTTTATCTTCGAAGGCCAGTGGCGTATCCTAAACCAAACCTCGTGGATTGGCCGGGCCACGGTTTCGACGTCAGACCAATCGTTGGGGGAGTGAAAAACGTGAAAACAGATTACCTCGGTGCTTTGCACTCGCGTCCTCATCCCCTGCGCCATGACCGGGCGATACTTGCACGCACACGTGAAACGGTAGCACGGGCCGCTTATTTCCGGCCGGAACCTGATTTTGTTGAAGAGCAACCGGTAGGCTAATTGGGTCTAAGCACCGAGCACGAACGGAAACTCCAAAATCCAACTTCAGGGAAACTTCAGATTCCAAACTCCGTATCGTTTCGGATTGGCCTAATCTGCTTTTTCCAATTAATGCCGCGGGCGCAGTAAAATCGCTTTTTTGTCGGTTCCTTCGACCTCAACGCTATGAGTTTCGATACCGGGATCGTCCTTCAGGGCCTGATGAATGATCCGGC
>Ga0308173_10001349_pt1 | contig 12130 bp, 10 predicted proteins | sample PhyPR1_FD_203716 | JGI IMG/M metagenome (GOLD analysis project Ga0308173, IMG submission 203716) | Soil microbial communities from UC Gill Tract Community Farm, Albany, California, United States - DLSLS.P.R1 | ecosystem: Environmental > Terrestrial > Soil > Agricultural land | place: USA... | reverse complement strand
ATCGCGCAAGCCGACGGCGTTCTGTTCGTCAGTCCCGAGTATAATCGCGGCATTCCCGGCGTGCTCAAGAACGCCATCGACGTCGGCTCACGTCCCTACGGTCAAAGTGCGTTCGACAAGAAGCCGGCGGCGATCGTCACCGTATCGCCGGGCGCCATCGGCGGCTTCGGCGCGAACCATCAGATCAGGCAGGCTGCGGTGTTCCTGAACATGCCGGTGATGCAGCAGCCCGAGGCCTATCTCGGCCATGTTACCGACGATAGCTTCGACCAAGACGGCTCGGTCAAGGAAGGCCCGCTGAAGCAGCTCGTCGCGAACATCGCCCATGCATTTCACGACTGGGTCGAGATGATCACCCGCTCCCGCCAGCTGCTGGCCGAGGACGCGGCGCATGCGGCGCAGCAGGCGAAGACGAAGGAACACGCCTGACACTTGGCGATCGTTGAACGGCATCGTTAACCTGCCGCACCAACAGGCGGGAGATTGAAATGGAGTTCACCTGGCTTTCGCGCTGGCAGCCGCAGCTGCTGGCGGTGCTGCGCATCATGACGGGGTTATTGTTCCTTGAACATGCAACGCAGAAGTTCTTCGCATTTCCGGCGCCCTTCCCCGTTCATCCGCTACCACCGCTGCTCGTCGCCGCGGGGGTTGTCGAGTTGGTAGCCGGGGTGCTGGTCACGATCGGGCTTTTCACCCGTCTGGCTGCCTTCCTCGCCTCCGGCGAGATGGCGATCGCCTACTTCATGATGCACTTCCCGAAGGGCTTCTGGCCGGCGACGAACATGGGTGAGGGAGCGATCCTCTTCTGCTTCATTTTCCTCTACATCGCAGCGGCGGGACCGGGCGCGTGGAGCATCGACGGCGCGAGGGTGAGGAACACGCCGATCAGGTAACCCTGGCGCGCTCGTGGAAGCGCGGCTGGTCCCATTCGCGGATCGCGAGGATGTCGGCCAGCACTTCCGCGGCGCGCACCACCTCCACGTGGCTGTTGTAGAGCGGCGCGAAGCCAAACCGCATTAGGTCCGGCGCGCGGAAGTCGCCGATGACGCCTCGGGCGATCAACGCCTGTATGACGGCATAACCCTGCGGATGGGCGAACACGACGTGGCTGCCGCGAGCGTGGGGGTCGCGAGGTGAGGCCAGCCGCACTTGCTCGCCGCAGCGGCTTTCCACCTCGGCGATGAAGAGCTGGGACAATGACCGGGACTTCGCCGCGACGTCGCTCATCGCAATGCCGTCAAAGGTGCTGAGGCCCGCATCGAGCGCGGCGAGCGCGAGGATTGGTGGCGTCCCCGTTTGGAAGCGGGAGATGCCGCGCACCGGCGTATAGTCATCAACGAACGCGAACGGCTCGGCGTGTCCCATCCAGCCTTGCAGCGGGTTGTGCAGATCGCCCTGAAGCCGCTCCGCGACGTAGATGAAGGCGGGCGCACCCGGGCCGCCGTTCAGATATTTGTAGCCGCAGCCGACGGCGAGATCGCAACCGGACGCAGTGAGGTCGAGCTCGATCGCACCGGCGCTGTGCGACAGGTCCCACAGTGTCAACGCTCCGGCCGCATGCGCCGCCTCGTTGATCGCTGGCATGTCGTGGACGGCGGCTGACCGGTAGTCGACGTGCGTCAGGCTGACGACGGCTGTATCCGTGTCGATGGCGCTGAGGACGTCCTGCGAACCGACCGCATTCACGTGCAGGCCCAGCATATCCCCAAGCCCCTGCGAGACGTAGAGGTCCGTCGGAAAGTTGCCCCGCTGCGTCAAGATCGTCTTGCGGCCGGCGCGCGCACGGACAGCGGCAGCGAGCAGCTTGAACAGCGATACGCTGGTAGAATCTGCGATCAGGAGTTCGTTGGCCTCAGCTCCGACAATCGGCGCCAGCTTCGCGGCTATGCGCGTCGGCCAATCGATCCAGCGATGCTTGTTCCAGCTCGCGATGAGGTCTTCGCCCCACTGCCGCTCTGCAGTCTGCGCCACCGCATCGGCTGTGCCGACTGGCAGTGCGCCTAGCGAGTTTCCATCAAGGTAGATGATGCCTTCAGGAATGTGGAAGCGCGTCCTCGCCAACGCGAGCGTGTCTGCGAGGTCGAGCTTCTCTGCTTCCGCGCGCGTCACAGACGGGGGAGCGTGACGCCGCGCTGCCCCATGTATTTGCCCGCGCGGTCGGCGTAGGTGACCTCGCACGGCTCATTCCCCTGCAGGAACAGGAACTGGCATGCACCCTCATTGGCGTAGACCTTCGCCGGCAACGGCGTGGTGTTGGAAAACTCGAGCGTAACGTGCCCCTCCCAGCCGGGCTCGAGCGGGGTGACGTTCACGATGATCCCGCAGCGCGCGTAGGTTGACTTGCCAAGGCAGATCACCAGCACGTCGTTGGGCACCCGGAAATACTCGACGGTCCGCGCAAGCGCGAAGCTGTTGGGCGGGATGATGCACACGTCGGTCTTGCGGTCGACGAAGCTGTTCTGCGCAAAGTCCTTGGGGTCGACGAGCGCATTGTCGACGTTGGTGAATATCTTGAACTCGTCCGCGACCCTGGCGTCATAGCCGTAGGAGGAGAGGCCGTAGCTGATGCAGTTCTCGCGGCGCTGCGCCTCGACGAACGGCTCGATCATCGCGTGGTTTTGCGCCTGCTCGCGAATCCAGCGGTCGGACAAAATCGCCATGCGGAGTGCGTAACGGGACAGCGGGAGCGCATCAATTTTACCCGGATTATTTCTGTGGATGAGGGCGGGCCTGCAATTCTGGCACTTCCTGCGAACGGCTGTTCGATTCGCGCACAAGCTATCCACAGTCGTGCACCATTTGTTCCGTTTGGGTATAGTGCGCCCGAGGGTTAGGGAACGGTCATGGCTGAAGTCCTTCGAATTGCGGAACCCGTCGAACCGGTGACTGGCACGGTGCTCCCGCAAAACGTCGAGGCGGAGGCGGCGCTGCTCGGCGCGCTGATGATCGACAACCGGCTGGTCGAAGACATCGGCATGAAGCTCCGGCCAGACCATTTCTTCGAACCGCTGCATGGCCGCATCTACGAAGGCATCCTTCGGCTCACCGACAGCAACCGCGTCGCGAACCCGGTGACGCTGAAGCCCCTGTTCGAGACCGACGAGGGCATGAAGGAGGTCGGCGGCCCTGCCTACCTCGCGCAATTGACGGGGTCGGGCGCTGCCGTGATCGGCGCGCGTGACTTCGCCGGACAGATCTACGACCTCGCGTTGCTGCGCGCCCTTGTCGGCGTCGGACGCGATCTCGTGGAGGGCGCGCTCGATACGAGTGAGGATGTTGCCCCCCTCGCTCAGATCGAGCGCGCCGAGTCTCAGCTCTATTCCGTCGCGGAGCAAGGCGGCGGCGAAGGCAAGGCAAAGAGCCTTGGCGACGCCACCAAGGAAGCGCTGCAGATGGCCGAAAAGGCCCTCAATAGCGGCGGCCACCTCTCGGGCTTCACCACCGGCCTCGACAGCCTGAACAGCAAGATGGGCGGCCTTCACAAGTCCGACCTGATCATCGTCGCCGGACGCCCGGGCATGGGCAAAAGCTCGCTTGCCGCCAACATCGGCTTCGCCGCGGCCAAGCGCTTCCTGCAGGATCAGGAAGACGGGATCGAAACCGCCAAGTCGGCCGGCGCGCCGGTCGCGCTGTTCAACCTCGAAATGTCGTCCGACCAGATCGCGACGCGTATTCTCGCCGAGCAGTCGGGCATCAGCTCCGAGAACCTCCGCATGGGCCGTATCAGCCAGCAGGAGTTCCGCCAGCTCGCGCGCGCCGCGGCGGACCTGCAGACGCTGCCGCTCTACATCGATGACACGCCGGGTCTGACAATCGCTGCGCTCCGGGCACGCGCCCGTCGGCTCAAGCGCCAGAAGGGCATCGGAGTCGTCATCGTCGATTATCTCCAGCTGCTCCAGGGATCGGGGAAGGGGAGCGCTGGAGATAATCGCGTTCAGGAAATCTCCGAGATCAGCCGCGGTTTGAAGCAGCTGGCCAAGGAGCTGGACGTGCCCGTAATCGCGCTGTCGCAGCTCAGCCGTGCGGTCGAGCAACGCGAGGACAAGAGGCCGCAGCTCTCGGATCTTCGTGAATCGGGCTCGATCGAGCAGGACGCCGACATCGTCATCTTCATCTACCGCGAGGATTATTATCTCGCCGCCAAGCAGCCGGGCGACGAGCATCCGGATTTCGCGGCGTGGCAGGAGCAGATGGCACGCGCCTACGGCCTCGCCGAGATCATCGTCGCCAAGCAGCGCCACGGCTCGACCGGCAAGGTGCGCGTGAAGTTCGAGAGCCGCATCACGCGGTTCAGCGACCTGGTCGAGGACAATCACGCGCCGGAGATGCGCGCCTAGCCAGCTTTGCGAGGGGAGGGGTGAGGGCGCCGGACTGTGTTCGGCGCCCTCAGCTATTCAGCGTTCTTACGGACCGACGTCGTCGCTGCTCTCAGGTTGACGAATCTGGTGCGGCGGGCCTGCGGCGAGGCCGATCGCCTTGGCGATGTTCTCGTCCCAGCCGTAGATGTCGGGCCGGAACTGGACGTTGGAGCCGTCCCAGAACACCGTCTGGTAGAGCAGCCGCACCGGAATCGGGTTCGGCAGCTTGATGAACGTCTTGTCGTCGCTCGGAGTGCCCGACGCGTCCTCAGCTCCGGCCGCAGGATCGTCGCCCTTCTGCATCGCTTCCTGGAACTGGTCGCCGATACCCTCCTGCTGTGCGAGCGCGGTTGCGAACTGGACCGCATTTTCCACGCGCACACAGCCGTGGCTGCGATGGCGCTGGGGCGCACTGAACCACGACTTCTCGGGCGTATCGTGAAGGTAGATCTGCTCGTCGTCCTGCATGTCGAACTTGACGAGGCCGAGCGAATTCTTCGGTCCCGATTGCTGGACGTATTGGTCGCCCTTCATCACGAACTGATTATCCTTGAGCCACGCGGGGCTCTTCTTCGCGAGCTCCTTTTCGCCAATGCCCTTCGGCACGGTCCAGGTGGGTTTCGCAACCAGCCGGACCATCGGCGCCTGAAGCTGCGGCGTCGGCTTGTCCGCCTCGCCGGCAACGACGTTGCGGTGATCGACATGCTGACCGTCGCGGAAATAGTCGAGGGTGGTCGCCGCGGTGTTGACGTCGATGCGCGTGCCAGGCGGGTTGCGTTGCAGCCAGCGAAGCTTCTCCATGGCGACCGCAAGCTGGCGGGCGCGGTAGGCGGGACCGGCGTTCAGCGCGTCGAGCGTATCGCCGCCGATGACGCCGTCCGCCTTGAAGCCCCAGTCCGCCTGAACCCGCTTCACGGCGTTGACAAGGTTGGGCGAGTAGGTCGTCGAAGCGGCTGCCGGTGCGGCTTGCTTCTGCTGCGGGGACCCACCGCTCTGCTGCGGCGCAGGCGCATCGAGATAGCCGACGGCGCTGAGGGCCGCGACCACCTGCGGCATCCGGGGATCGCGATTGCCCGGCTTGATCGGCTTGCCGTCGGCGATCGGCTGAAGTTTGGTTTGGCTAGCGAGCTGCAAATAATGAATGTGGGCCTGGCTCAGGGCGCGATACTCGTCCGTCTGCGGCGTGAGCGATTCCAGCCAGCTCTTCACGTCGCCCTTCTGGATCGCCTGCTGGAGGCCGGCGCGAACGTCCACCTGCTCGTGCGGGATCGTGTATACCTCGAACAGCTTCTTGGGGTCCGAATAGCCGTTCGCCAGGGCCGACGCGTATTTGAGCGCGGCTTGCGTCAGTTCGGCGCCCTTCTCGCCGCCCTTGAGGAAGAGATCCGGCTTGAGGCCGTTCGCCGGAGCGTTGGCGATCGCTTCCCGAAGCTGCTTCTCGGTGTCGGATTTCCATTCCACCTGGACATCGCCGGAGGCGGTGCCGCTGGCCTGGGACTGGTTCGAGCTCTGGTTGCTGTAATTACAACCCGCCAAAGCTGCGCTGCACAGGGCAAGGCCAATGGCCGTGCCGCTCCATCTGCTTTTACTCATCGGAACGCTGAACGGCCGTCAGCGGGAAGTTGTTTCCCGGCTCGTGCAATCGCGCCGCTCCGTGGGACGCTGGCCGGACCTCAGTCTTCCTGCATATTGGGGTCGCGCAGGCCCTCGCCGATGTGCCCGCGGGCACGCTCGGATTCGCTGCTCGTCACCGGATAAGCGCAGTAATCCGCGGCATAGAAGGCGCTCGGCCGATGGTTGCCGGATAGTCCGACGCCGCCAAACGGGGCGTTCGAGGGTGCGCCGTTGGTCGGCTTGTTCCAGTTGATCACGCCCGCGCGGACGTTGGCCCAGAACTGGTCGTACATTTCTGGGCTGCCGCCGATCAGGCTCGCGGCGAGACCGAAGCGGGTGTTGTTCGCTTCATCGATGGCGGCATCGAAGTCCTTCACCCGGATCAGCTGCAGCACCGGGCCGAAAATCTCCTCGTCCGGACGGTCCCTGACGTCGGTCACGTCGATCAGCGCCGGTGTCAGGAACGGCTTGTCCTTGAACGGTCGGTCGAGCCGCGCGATCGGCTTGCCTCCCTTCATCATCAGGTTGAGCCACTGTTCCTGCACGTGATCGGCGGCGGCCAGGTCGATCACCGGGCCCATGAACGGCTGCGGATCGGCGAAGGGCTCGTCGAAGATCATCCGGTCGAGCAGCTTCTTGATCTCGGCAACCAGCGGCTCGTGCTCGCCATCCTCGACGATCAGCCGCCGTGCGGCCGTGCAGCGCTGGCCGGCTGAGAGATAGGCCGACTGAACGGCGATGATCGCCGCGGACGGAATGTCCTTGGCGTTCCACACCACCAGCGGGTTGTTGCCGCCAAGCTCGAGCGCGAGGACTTTGCTCGGCGTTTCCGCAAACTGCTTGTGCAGCGCCATGCCGGCGCGGGCGGATCCGGTGAACAGCAGACCGTCGATCCCGGCTTGGCCGGCTAGCGCGCGGCCCTGGTCCGGGCCGCCGGTCAACAGCCGGATGACGCCTTCCGGGATGCCTGCCTCATGATAACATTGGACCAGGAACTCGCCCGATGCGGGCGTCTTTTCGGACGGCTTGAATACAACCGCGTTGCCGGCGATCAGCGCCGGGACGATGTGTCCGTTCGGCAGGTGTGCGGGGAAGTTGTACGGACCCAGCACCGCCAGCACGCCATGCGGCTTGTGCCGGACGGCGATGCGGTTGCCGAGCGCGGCTTCCATCTTCCGCTGCGGCGTCCGCTCGGCATAAGCCTCGACGGAGATCTGCACCTTGTTGATGACCGCGCCGACTTCGGTCTTGGTCTCCCACAGCGGCTTGCCGGTCTCACGGGAGATCAGCTCGGCGAACTGCGTCTCCTTGCTGCGAACGACGTTCGCGAAACGGCGGACGGCTTCGATGCGATAGGCGTTGGAATGCGCGGCCCACTCGGGCCAAGCCGCACGCGCCGCAGCCACTTCGGCTGCAGCGTCGCCGATCGTGCCCGACCAAATCTCCTCGCCGGTCGCGGGATTGGTGGAGATCAGCGTCGAGCTCATCCGCCCAAGCTCCACGACATCCGATGGATTTTCAACTTTGCGGTGCATCCTGCCTGATCGCATCCCCCATGCGCCGGATCGCATTAACCTTGTTGTTGAACGGCTGCCAGTCGTCAGTGTCGGCGATGGCCGACCAGATCGCTTCCACTTCGTCGATGTGCATGGAGCAGGGGTCCGGATCGGACCAGTAGGCATGGGCCTTAGGCTGCTCACGCCCTTTCAGCAGCTTTGCCAACTGGCGGAATGGCTCCTGCGGGTAGCGGTCGACTCCAGGATCGTTGCCTCCGCGCCAGTCGAAGAAGACCCGGTCGATCGGATGGATGCGGGACGCCAGCGCACGGATGAGGGCGCCGGTGATCTCCCGGTCATTTTCCCCAGGCGCGATGCCGATGCGGCGCAGCATCGTCGTGACCATCGCCTGTTCGAAGCGGTCAGACCATGCAGCAAGCATCTCGGAAAGCGGCGGTGCCTCGGCAATCAGTGACAGGCTGCCGCCGAGCTGTGCGAGGTCCCAGTGGATGGCCTCGGGCTGCCGGCCGAAGGCGTAGAGCCCATATTGGTCGAAGTAAGCGGCGGTGAACTCCGGGTCCCAGTAGGGCGTGAACCGCCACGGGCCGTAATCGAAGCTCTCTCCCGTCACGTTGATGTTGTCGGTGTTTAGCACGCCATGGACGAACCCGGCGGCGAGATACGATGCGGCCAGCGTCGCCGTGGCGCTGCTCACCAGATCGAAGAGCCGTAGCGCATTCTGCTGATCGTCGTCGGAGGGCTGCTCGCCATAGAGGTTCTCGAGGCAATAGCGTGTCAGCTTCCTGAGATTGTCGACCTGCCCGAAGAAGGCGAGGCGCTGAAAGGTGCCGATGCGGATGTGTCCGTGGCTGAGGCGCGTCAGCACCGACGAGCGGGTCGGGGACGGCTCGTCGCCACGCTCCAGCGCCTCGCCCGTTTCGAACAGTGCAAAGCTCTTGGATGTGTTCACGCCCAGCGCTTCCAGCATCTCGGTCGCAAGCACCTCGCGGACACCACCCTTGAGTGTCAGGCGTCCGTCGGCGTGACGGCTGTATGGCGTCTGTCCCGAGCCCTTGGTGCCGAGGTCGAGCAGTCGCCCGCGATCGTCGCGAAGCTGAGCGAAGGTGAAGCCGCGGCCGTCGCCAATCTCGGGATTGTACACGCGGAACTGATGCCCGTGATATCGCAGCGCGAGCGGCTCGGGCAGGTTGTCGGGCAAAGGCTCGAAGCGGCAGAAGTGGCGCGCCCATCCGTCTTCCTCGTACTGAAGTCGGACGCGTTCGGCCCAACGCTTGTTGAGGAACCGCGCAGTGCATTTGGGGAAGTTCGCAGGTCGAACCGCGTCGTAAAACTCAGGCCCGAGCGTTAGGAGTTTCGGGTCTGGCCGGGTGTCTGACATCAGGTCCAAAAGCTGGAAATGCGCGACCGGTTCCGCTAGCCGTTGTGCAAGCCATGGCGAGCAAGGGCGCAACGATGATCGAGCAGCTTCGAGCCTGGGGGCTGACGCTGCCTGGTGCGCATCGGAAGTCGCCGTGGCCGGATCACGATGACCTCGCGGTCAAGGACAAGACATTCGCCTATCTGTCTGCCGACGGGAAGCCGTTCGCGATGTCATGCAAGCTCCCGTACACCGGCTATGAAGCGCTGAAGCTGCCGTTCGCCGAGCCGACGGGCTACGGTCTGGGCAAAAGCGGCTGGGTGAGCTTCTCTCCGGCCGAGGATCAAATTCCGGACTTGGAACAGCTCAAGGCCTGGGTTGAGGAGAGCTATCGCGCGCAGGCCCCGAAGAAGCTCGTCAAAGAACTGGACAGCCGGATCTAGGCAACCAACTTCTTGATTTTGGCGACTGCCTCCTCGTCCGGATCGCTGGCCGAGATAGTGCTTGCGAACTGACCGCCTCGATCGAACAGCAGGACGCTCCCGGTATGCTGCATCTCCTTGCCCATGGCCGCATGGGGAACGGGCTCGGCGAAGATGCCGTACTGCTTCTTCACCTGGCCGATCTGCGCCTGGTCGCCCGTGAGGCCGATGATCGGCGCGTTGAACAGGGTGGCGTACTGGCCGACCTCCTTTGGGCCGTCGTGCGTCGGATCGATCGTAACGAAGACGATTCGCATCGCCTGGTCGTTTGCCGCCTCGCGCCGGAGCTTCACCAGCCGTGACAGCGTGGTCGGGCATACGTCGCCACAGCGCGTGAAGCCGAAGTAGATGGCGTAAGGCTTGCCGGAGAGCGCCTCGCTCGAAAACGGCTTACCATCGGCCCCAACGAGCGTGAACGGACCGCCGAAGCTCGACTTCACGGGTCCGGAGGTCGCTTCCGGTACATGGGTCTGCGATCTTGAAATCAGGTACAGTGATGCGGTGCCGATCAGGGCCAGCGCAACCACTAGCCACAACAGCAGACGAACTTGCTTCAAGCGCGAACTCGGCGGCGCTTTATCGGTCACTTCAGATCACCATCCGCAGGTTGGCGCCGCCTTCGGGCGCGTCGAGCGCGCATATGGAGCCTCCGTGCGCGAGGGCAACCTGTCTCGCGAAGCTGAGGCCAACGCCGCTGCCGCCCTTGTGGGTCGTGTAGAACGGCAGGAAAATGTCCTCGCGCCGATCCTCCGGGATGCCCGGGCCATTGTCGCGGACCTCGATTCGGAAGTGGCCCGCCGGCTCTCGCGTAACGTCGAGGATGACGATCGACGGATCGAGCTCGGCGGTCGCGCGGATGGAATTGCGGAGGAGGTTGAGCAACGCCTGTGCCAGCAGCTCGGCGTCTGCGGTCAGCGTCATCGTCCTGGGCTCGACAAGGACCCGGGCGTCGATGTCTCGCTCGCTCGCATTTGCCAGCGCGAGGCGCATGATCTCTTCCGCCCAGGGCTTCGCCTTGAAGTTGCGGCGATGCACGTCCGGCGCGTGGGCGAACTCGCGATAGCTCTCCACAAAGCGCAGTATGCCCTCGGCACGGCGCGCAACGGTGTCGGTTGCCGTTTTCGCATCGGCAAGCGACTTGTCGTGCTTGGCGGCGCTTGCGACGAGATCCGCACCGGTGCGCGCCAACGAAGTTACGGGGGTCAGTGAGTTCATGATCTCGTGCGTGAGCACGCGGACGAGGTCGGCCTGCGCGGCGACCTCGAGAGCGCCGAGTTCGCTCTGCACCGGAAGGATCGAAAGGACGGTAACCGGCTGGTCGAGGCGCGCCACCTGCGCGGAGGCGAAGATCGCCTTTTGCGGCACGCCTTCCAGCATCAGCCGCGTGATCTTGCGCGTGCCGGGGGGCAGGCGAACGGCGGCGGACAATTCCGGTCCGAGCACCTCCAGGTCCGACAAGCGGTTAAGCGGCGTCCGCGCGAACAGCTGGCGCGCTGCCTTGTTCAGCAATTGAACGCGGTCGTTCTCGTCGAACGTGAGCAGAGCGCTCGGCGAATCATCGATGATGGCGGCGAGGTAGCGCCCCTCCGCACTCTCCTCGGTGTGGCGCGCCTGCAGCCCTTTGAGCGCCTCGTCGAGCGCCCGTCCGAGCACATCGAACCCGCCTCCCGAAGGATCCGAAAAGCGCTGCGAATAATCTTCGAACTTCACGCTCTCGATGAAGCGCGAGACGAGGAAGTTGGTGCGGCGGATGAAGTTCCACAGGCTGGCGAGCGCGATGATGCCGACGATCGAGGCTACGGCGAGGCCGGCGCGAACGCCGGGCGTGGTCGCAGCCTTGGCGACCAGGAGGATTACGCCGATGAGGAGGATCGTGCGCCAGGCGAGCCCGAACTCGAACTTGCGCCTAAAGTCCATGCTTCTCCATGCGCCGGTAGAGCGCACCGCGCGACAGGCCGAGCTCGGATGCCGCCAGCGAGACGTTGAAGTGGTGCATCCGCAGCGCCCGCTCGATCATCTGCTTCTCGAGCTGGTCGAGGTTGAGGCTATCGCCGGTCACGTTGAGCGACGCCGCCTCGAAGCGCTGCGGCAACGGGAAGTCGTCGATGTGATAGCGGTCGCCGTCTGCCATGATCACCGCGCGTTCGGCAGCATGGCGGAGCGCCCGCACATTGCCGGGCCAGTCGTGCCGCGTGAGCACTTCGACGACATGCGGCGGTAGCTCGCGCTGCGGCTTGTCATACTTGCGCGCGTAGAGGTGGAGGTAATGGCCGAGCAGGGTGGGGATGTCCTCGCGCCGCTCGCGTAGCGGCGGAAGCTCGATCTCGATCGTGTTGAGGCGGAACAGCAGGTCCTGGCGGAAGCGCTTCTCGTCGGAAAGCTTGTCGCCGGCGAGGTTGGTCGCGGCGACGACGCGTACGTCGATGGCGATCGGCTTGTTCGAGCCGACCGGCACGACTTCGCGCTGCTCGAGCGCCGTCAGCAGCTTGGGCTGAAGGTGCAGCGGCAGGTTGCCGATCTCGTCGAGGAACAAAGTGCTGTGGTCGGCGGCCTTGAGGCGCCCGATCCGTTCGCTGTCGGCGCCGGTGAACGCGCCTTTGACGTGCCCGAACAGCTCGGACTCGAACAGGCTCTCGCTGGTCGCGCCGAGGTCGACCGACACCATCGGATGCTGGCTCCGGCGCGACAGGCGGTGGATTTCGCGGGCGACGATTTCCTTGCCGGTGCCATTCTCTCCGAGGATCAGAACATTGGCGTCGGTCGGCGCGGCGCGGTCGATCAGGGTGCGCACGCGCTGCATCG
>Ga0308173_10001348_pt1 | contig 12136 bp, 15 predicted proteins | sample PhyPR1_FD_203716 | JGI IMG/M metagenome (GOLD analysis project Ga0308173, IMG submission 203716) | Soil microbial communities from UC Gill Tract Community Farm, Albany, California, United States - DLSLS.P.R1 | ecosystem: Environmental > Terrestrial > Soil > Agricultural land | place: USA... | reverse complement strand
GCCCATAGCGTCTTGAGCAGGACGTCGCGCGCGGCCTCCATCCGCCGGATCACCTTGGCCCGGTCGTCGCCGCGTTGCACCTGATAGGTGTCGGGCAGGATCGCGCCCTCCGGCGGCGGCTCGGCGTGGCCGACCAGCCAAGGCGCCGCGTTCACCGCATCGGCCGCCATCTGGCTCGTCCAGCCCTCGGGGATGGTGATGAAATGGCGCACCACGCGGCCCGCCTTCACGTCGGAAATGACGCCCGCCATGCTCTCGCCGGAGCGGATGGCGTACTCCCCCGCCTTCAGCTTCGCTCCCGCCGTGAGCTTGGCCATGAGCATGAACAGGGTCTGCGAGCGGATCACGCCGGCCGCCTTCAGGCTGCGGGCGACGCCGCCGATGCCGGAGCCCTTCTGCAGGATCACCGTGGTGGCGTTTCCGCGCGCCGCCTGCGGCCCCGGGCCCAGGTAGAGGAAGCCGAGCCCGCCCAGTCCCGCGACCAGCAGGACGAGCAGGATGATCCCACCGAGCCGGGCTCGGCTCACGAGACCTTCTTGAAGACCACGGAGGCGTTGGTCCCGCCGAAGCCGAAGGAGTTGGAGAGCGCCACCTCGATCGCCACCGGCTTGGCCTTGTTGGGCGCCAGGTCGATGGGGGTGACCACGGAGGGGTTGTCCAGGTTGATGGTGGGCGGGGCGATCTGGTCGCGGATGGCCAGGCAGGTGAACGCCGCCTCGATGGCGCCGGCCGCGCCGAGCAGATGGCCGGTCGCCGACTTGGTCGAGCTCATCACCACCTTGGAGGCGGCGTTGCCCAGCATCCGTTCCACGGCGCCGAGCTCGATCTCGTCGCCCAGCGGCGTGGAGGTTCCGTGGGCGTTGATGTAGGCGATGTCCGCCGGCGCGATCCCGGCGTCCTTGATCGCCGCCTGCATGGCGCGGAAGCCGCCGTCGCCGTCCTCGGCCGGGGCGGTGATGTGGTAGGCGTCGCCGGCCAGGCCGTAGCCCAGGACCTCGGCGTAGATCTTCGCGCCGCGCGCCTTGGCGTGCTCCAGCTCCTCCAGCACCAGCATGCCCGCGCCCTCGCCCATCACGAAGCCGTCGCGGTCCTTGTCATAGGGCCGGCTCGCCTTCTCCGGGGTGGCGTTGAAGTTCGTCGACATCGCCCGGCAGGCGATGAAGCCGGCGATCCCCACCGGGCAGATGGCGGCCTCCGCCCCGCCGGCCAGCATCACCTCGGCGTCGCCGTACTTGATCAGCCGCGCCGCGTCGCCCACCGCGTGCGCGCCGGTGGCGCAGGCGGTCACCACGGCATGGTTCGGGCCCTTGAAGCCGTAGCGGATCGAGACCTGGCCGCTCGCCAGGTTGATCAGCGCCGAAGGGATGAAGAAGGGGCTCACCCGGCGAGGCCCCTTCTCGTGCATCTCGATCGAGGTCCTCTCGATGGTGGCGAGGCCGCCGATGCCCGAGCCGATCATCACGCCCGTGCGCTCGCGGTCCGCCTCGTCCTGCGGCGCCCAGCCGGAGTCGCGCACCGCCTCGTCCGCCGCGGCCATGGCGTAGAGGATGAAGTCGTCCACCCGCCGCTGCTCCTTCGGCGACATGGTCTGGTCGGGATCGAAGGAGCCGGCCTGGCCCGCGGCCCCGCCGCCGCGGCCGTCGACGCGCGGCACTTCGCCGGCCACCTGGCAGGCGTAGTCCGCCGGATCGAAGGTGGTGATCCGGCCGATCCCCGACTTGCCGGCGAGGATCTGCGCCCAGCTGTGCTCGGTCCCCTGCCCGAGCGGCGTGATCAGCCCCAATCCCGTGACGACGACGCGACGCATGGCGCTCCTCAAACGAAGGCCGCCGCGGCTAGGGTTCCCCTAACGGCGCGGCGGCCCCGATTCCTTCAGCCGGCTTAGGCGTCTATGAGCCCAGCCGCTCCTGGATGAACTTCACCGCGTCGCCGACCGTCTGGATGTGCTCGGCCGCGTCATCGGGGATCTCGATGTCGAACTCCTCCTCGAAGGCCATCACCAGCTCGACGTTGTCGAGGCTGTCGGCGCCCAGGTCGTCGATGAAGCTCGCCTTCTCGGTGACCTTCTCCGGATCGGCGTCCAGATGTTCGATCACGATCTTTCGGACGCGTTCTAAGACGTCGGACATCAGTCAGGTCCCTCTGAGAGTTCAGGCTCTGCATCGGCGAGCGGCGCGGTGAAGTCAACCGTCCGGACCGGCGCAATACGAAGTCGCTGGCGCGTTAGCATGTTCCTGTTTGGCAGGCGAGCGTCAGATCGGCGGTGACCGGAACCGCCCCGGCCAGGCGGCTTCCGCGCGCCGGCGGAGGCCCGGACTCTCATCTGATCTTCAGCACCAGGATCACCAGCAGCGCCGAGAGACCGAGGTGCAGGATCAGGAAACGGACCAGCACCTGGGTGTTGGACCAGCCGAGCTCCTTGCGCGCATGATCGTGGAGCGGAAACCGGATCCCGGCCAGCACCCTGATCCCCAGGAAGCGGGTCACCGCGACCTTCACGAGGCCGGTGGCGCCGTTCGCCAGGATCATCGAGCCGACCAGCAGCAGGAACAGCGGATTGCCGGTCGCCACCGTCAACAGGCCGATCATCAGACCGAGCGGCCGGGATCCCGCGTCCCCCATCAGCACCTGGCTCGGGGCGGCGTTGTACCAGAGGTAGCCGGAGACGGAGCCGACCATCACGAAGGCCATGATCGCCCAGTCCGCGCCCTCCGGATTGACCGGCACGTGGAGGTGGGCCGCGACATCCGCGTTGCCGATCACCGCGTAGAGCAAGGCGCCCAGGATCATGATCGCCGTCCCGGTCAGACTGCCGGACACGCCGTCCACCCCGTCGGAGCAGTTCGTGGCGTTGATCGAGATCCAGATGAGCGCCGTCGCCAGCGGCAAGCCGATCCAGGGGCTCAACAGGACCGCGGGCTTGAACCCCGGCAACCAGATCGCCCACTCCCGCAAGCCGAGCACCGCGACCGAGGCCGCCAGGGCGATCGCCAGGTCCATCGCGGCCAGCTGATATTCGGAGAACCCGCCGCGTCTGTCGTCGAGATACCCGACCAGCATCGCCGCGAAGATGAACGGCAGCGAGCGCAGCGCCGCCGCCTGGAACGGGATGAAGATCAAGGCGCCGAGGCAAAAGATGCTGACGAAGACCAAGCCGGCGCTGAGCGGCTTTCCGACGCTCTGCTCGGCGTTCACCGCGAACGCCCGGCCGCGGTCCTTCGGGAGCCGGTCCCAGAGCCTGGGCAACGCGACCCACGTGGCGATCGCCGTCGTCGCATACCCGACCGCGGCGAGAAAGAAGAAGGAGCCGAACAGTCGAAGCGGCCCGAAGCCGCGGCCGTAGGCCTCGTAAATCCAGTTCAGCATGCCAGGCGTGGCGCTCCCGCATGGCGCCGGCGCGCCGATGGTCCCGATCCGTCGTCCGAGCTTGGCCTTTGTGGGCGCACGAGGGCGCGAGGGGAAATCGTCGCACCCGGCGTCGGAGCGGTCCGATCGCCGGTTAACCGCGTTTCGCACAAGAGCGTTAACTCGCGGCGTGATACCGCCTGCGCCATGCAGGAAATCGCTCACACCCAGACCGCCGCCGGCCCCGAACCGCTCAGCCAGCACAACCCCGGCACGACCCGCCTGGGTATGGCCGAGGACGAGCGCCGCCGCGCGGCCATCGTCTTCCTCCAGGCCTATTACCGCGACGTCGAACTGGGCCGCGCGCCGCTGGACTGACCGTCGACGCTCGGGCCAGCCGCTCGAGCGAATTGACAGTCCATAATCTGACAGTCACTGTCAGATTTCATGGCTGGATCGGGGACCTACACGGCCGAGACGCTCGCCTTCTGCGCGGGCCTGCCGTTGCGCACGGTCCGGTATTATGTCCAGGAGGGGCTGGTCGATCCGCCGCTCGGACGCGGGCGAGGCGCCCACTTCACCGATCATCATCTGGCGCAACTGCAGCAGGCCAGGACGTTGCAGAACTCGGGCTTCAGCCTCGAGGCGATCCGCGAGCGGCGCGGCGACCTCAGCCTGGGGCTGCAGGTGATGCAGCAGGTCAAGGAGACACGACGGCAATGGCGCCGCGCCGGCGCCGTGACCGCGGCCGAGGACGGCGAGCTGGACCCGGGCGACTGCCTCAGGATTCCGATGGCCGAAGGCGTGGAGCTCCTGGTCGCCAACGACCAACCCCTGCCCAGCCCGCGCGAGCTGGTCGAGATCGCGCTGCATATCCGCAAGGCCTTCGGTCCGCGCAGCTAGGGAGGACGCCCGTGTTCGAGGCCCAGGAGCTGCAGGTCATCCGCCGGGCCTACGCGCGCCAGGTGACGTTCCTCGGGCGCGCCGAGAACCCGGCGCTCGAAGCCGCCTTCGCCGACGTTCCGCGCGAGGCCTATCTCGGGCCGGGACCCTGGCCGATCGTAAACTATCCGCCCCTGGAATATCTGATGACGCCGGACGCGGACCCGGCCTGGCTCTATGCGAATATCCTGGTGGGCATCGCGCCGGAGCGGAACCTCAACAACGGCCAGCCTTCGGGGCACGCCACCTGGATCGCCGCCGCCGCCCCGGCGCCCGGAGATCACGTGGTGCATGTGGGCGCGGGCGTCGGCTACTACTCCGCCTTGATGGCGCACATGGCCGGTCCTGCGGGCCGACTGACCGCCATCGAGCTCGAAGCCGAACTCGCCGCGCGCGCCGCTTCGAACCTCGCCCATCTGCCCGGCGCGCGCGTGATCTGCGCCGACGGAACGAGCGCCGCCTTCGATCCGGCCGACGTCATCTACGTCAACGCCGGCGCGGCGCGGCCGATGGAGGTCTGGCTGGAAGGGCTCAGGGACGGCGGCCGGCTGATCCTGCCGCTCACCACCGAGGCCAACTTCGGACCCGCAATGACCTCGATCACCGGCGCGGTGTTTCGCATCGTCCGCCGGGGTGAGGACTATGAGGCGGCCTTCGTCGGGCCGATCGGCGTCTTCCCGTGCGCCGGCGCGCGCGATCCCGCCTCCGAAGCCGCCCTGGCCGAGGCCTTCCGCCGCGGCGGTTTCGAGAAAGTCCGGCGACTGCTGCGCACGGGCAAGGTCGCGGACGCCGACTGCTGGGTGAAGGCTCCCGGCTGGAGCCTCGTCTATGACTAGCCCGCCCGCGTTCGATCTGGCGGAGCTGCGGCGCCTCGACGAGGCCTGGAACGAGGCCTACCGCCGGCATGACCGAACGCCCTTGCGCGACATTCTCGCCGACGATTTCGCCGGGCTCGCGCCGTCCGGGCAAGTCATCGCCAAGGCCGACCTGATCGCAGACCCGCCAGAGCACGCCTTGGCCGTGGATTTCAGCGAGCCGAACGCCTGGGTGTTCGGCGACACGGGAGTGACGGCGGGCCGACTTCAGCTGGAGCTGGCGGATCGTCGTCTGGACCAGCGATTCCTACGCGTATTCGCCCGTCGCGACGGGCGCTGGCAGGCGGTCTCTGTCGCCGTAACGCCTCTGCCCGGCTGAGGCCCCGCGCGGCGGATCGGGGCGCAGAGGTCAGATCATCGCCATGCCGCCGTTGACGTGCAGCGTCTGGCCGGTGACGTAGCCCGCCTCGTCGCTGGCCAGGTAGACGCAGGCCGCCGCCACGTCCGCGCCCTGCCCCAGCTTGCCTGCCGGGATGGTCGAAAGGATGCCGGCCTTCTGCGCCTCGCTGAGCGCATCGGTCATCGGGCTCTCGATGAAGCCGGGGGCGACGCAGTTCACGGTCACGCCGCGGGTCGCCAGTTCCTGGGCCAGGCTCTTGGAGAAGCCGATCATGCCGGCCTTGGAGGCGGCGTAGTTCGCCTGGCCGGCGTTGCCCATCACGCCCACGACAGAGGTGATGCCGATGATCCGCCCGGCGCGGCGGCGCATCATGCCCTTGGCGGCCGCGCGGGAAAGCCGGAAATAGCTCTCCAGGTTGACCTTGATCACCGCCTCCCAGTCCTCGTCCTTCATGCGCAGCAGCAGGCCGTCGCGGGTGATGCCGGCGTTGGCGACCAGGATGTCGAGCGGAGCCGCCGCGGCCGATTCCGCGGCGTCCACCAGCCCGTCCACGGCGGCGGCCTCGGCGAGATTGGCCGGCACCGCCGAGGTCCGCTCGCCCAGTTCCGAGGCGAGCGCCTCGAGCACCGCTTCCCGCGTGCCCGAGAGCACCACGTGCGCGCCCTGCGCGTGGTAGGCGCGCGCGATCGCCGCGCCCAGGCCGCCGGTGGCCCCGGTCACCAGCGCCGTCTTGCCGGACAGGTCGAACATGGCGTCCTCCTCAGAGCGATTTGGCGAACGCTTCGAGGTCGGCCGGAGCGTTGAGCGGGGTCGCCTCGGCGTCGGGGGCGATGCGCTTGGCCATGCCGGAGAGCACCTTGCCGGCCCCGGCCTCGGCGAAGCGCGTGACCCCGCCGTCCTCGACCAGCCACAGCATGCTCTCGCGCCAGCGCACGCGGCCGGTGACCTGCTGCACCAGCAGCCGGCGGATCTCCTCCGGGTCGTTGGTCGGCCGCGCGGTCACATTGGCCACCAGCGGCGCCCGGGGCGCGGCGATCGCCGCCTCGGCCAGGGCTGCGGCCATCTCGTCGGCCGCGGGCTGCATCAGCGGGCAGTGGAAGGGCGCCGAGACGTTCAGCGGGATGGCGCGCGCGCCGAGCGCCTTGGCCTTCTCGATGGCGGCGTCGACCGCCGCCTTGGCCCCGGAGATCACCACGTTGCCCTGGTTGTTGTCGTTGGCGACGACGCAGACGCCGAGCGCCGCGCCGGCCGCGGCCGCCGCCTCGGCCAGGGCCACATCGGTCTTCGGGCCGATCAGCGAGGCCATGGCCCCCGCGCCGAGCGGCACGGCGCGCTGCATGGCCTGGCCGCGCAGCTTCAGGAGGCGGGCGGTGTCGGCCAGGCCGATCGCCCCGGCCGCCGCCAGCGCCGAGTATTCGCCCAGGCTGTGGCCCGCCACGAAGGCGGCCTTCCGCACGCCGATCCCGAACTCCCGCTCGAGCGTCCGCATCACCGCCATGGAGACCGCCATCAGCGCCGGCTGGGCGTTCTCGGTCAGCGTCAGCTGGTCCTCGGGGCCCTCCTTCATCAGCCGCGAGAGGTTCTGGCCCAGCGCCTCGTTCACCTCCTCCAGCACTTCGCGCGCCGGCGCGAAGGCTGCGGCCAGGTCCTGGCCCATGCCCACCGCCTGGCTGCCCTGGCCGGGGAAGAGGAAGGCGAGGCTCATGGGTCCGCTCCGGGGGCTAGGGAATCCGCGGCCGGAGGGTTAGGGGATTGGCGGCGCCGCGGCAAGGCGGCGCGCTTTTGGAGGCTCGGCCATGCGGGCTGTGGTGCGGCGGAACAAGCAGCTGGTCTGCGACGAGATCGGCGAGCTGGAACCGGCGGAGGGCCAGGTGCTGGTCAGGACCCTCGCCTGCGGCATCTGCGGCTCCGACCTGCACGCGCTGCACCACATGGAGCACATGATCGACCTCTCGCGCCGCGCCGGCGGCATGGGGACCGGTTTCGATCCGTCCGCCGACACCGTGTTCGGCCACGAGTTCTGCGCCGAGATCCTGGATTTCGGCCCCGGCTGCGAGCGCAGGCTGAAGGCGGGCGCGCGGGTGGTCAGCATGCCGCTCACCATGACCGCGGGCGGGATGGAGGCGCTGGGCTTCTCCAACCGCCTGCCCGGCGGCTTCGCCGAGCGGATGCTGCTCACCGAGGCCATGCTGCTGGAGGCGCCCAACGGCCTGCCGACCGACCAGGCCGCCCTGACCGAGCCGTTCGCGGTCGGCGCCCACGCGGTCGCCAAGGCGCGGCTCGACAAGGGCTCCGTGGCCCTGGTGATCGGCTGCGGGCCGGTGGGCCTGGCGGTGATCGGGGCGCTGAAGGCGGCCGGCCACGGCCCGGTGATCGCCGCCGACTTCTCGCCGCGCCGCCGCGCCGCCGCGGAGCGGCTGGGGGCCGACATCGTCATCGATCCCGCGAAGGAGTCGCCGCACGAGCGGTGGGAGGACCTGGGCGTTCCGAAGACGCGGGCCGCGCAGGCCCTGTTGCGGATGATGGGCAAGACCTTCGCCCGGCCGGTGGTGTTCGAATGCGTCGGCGCGCCCGGCGTGCTGGAGGCCCTGATCGAAGCCGCCCCGGCCGGCGCCCAGATCGTGGTGGCCGGAGTCTGCATGGAGAGCGACCGCATCGAGCCCTCCATCGCCATCACCAAGGAGATCGAGCTCAGCTTCGTGCTCGGCTACACGCCCGAGGAGTTCGCCGGAACCCTGCGCCGCCTGGCCGAGGGGGTGATCGACGTCTCGGGCCTGGTCACCGGCAAGACGCCGCTCGAAGGCGTCGCCCAGGCCTTCCGGGACCTCGCCGACCCGGAAGCCCACGTGAAGATCCTGGTCGAGCCCTGCGCCTGAGGCCCTGGCGAAGGAACAAGGTTCGGTTGTAGGCTCCGGCCGCTGAAGCTCGGAGACCCGCCATGAAAGCTCTCGCCGCCGCCGCGGCCTTCGCCGCCCTGCTCGCCACGCCAGCATTTGCGGAACTCAAGCCGGGGACGAAGGCGCCGGACTTCTCGGCGCCGGCCTACCTCGCGGGCCAGCCCTTCACCTTCAAGCTGGCCGATGCGCTGAAGAAGGGGCCGGTGGTGGTCTATTTCTTCCCCGCCGCCCACACCAAGGGTTGCAACCTCGAGGCGCACCTGTTCTCCGAGGCGATCGACAAGTTCAAGGCCGAGAAGGCTTCGGTGATCGGGGTCACGGCCGGCAACGTCGACCAGCTCGCCGACTTTTCGAAGGAGACCGAGCATTGCGGCGGCAAGTTCCCGGTGGCCGCCGATCCGGGCGTGAAGATCGCCAAGGAATACGACGCCGTCCTGGCCCAGAAGCCCGACTGGTCCAACCGCACCTCCTACGTGGTGGCGCCGAACGGTCAGATCGTCGACGTCTACTCCAACCTCGATCCGACCGAGCACGTCGACAAGACGCTCGCCGCCGTCACCGCCTGGCGAACGGCGCACAAGTAGCGAGTCAGGAGGCCGAGGCCTTCGGCGGCGCCGTCTGGCACCGGCCGTCCGGGCACTTGCGGGCGATCAGCTCCTGGACGACCTCGCTCATCATCTCGGGCATCAGCTCGCGGGTGATGGCGGCGCTCATGGGCGCGAGCGTCGGGATCTTGTCGGTGATCGAGCGGCCCAGCGGGCTCTCGTAGAAGGCCACCATGGCCCGAAGCTCGGACAGGGTGAAGGTCTGCGCGTAGATCGGAACCATCCGCTCCATCATCTTCGGCATCATCTTTTCGCGCATCACCCGCCGCACGACCTCGACGAGCATCTGCTGGTCGGCGGCGGTGAGGTTCGGATTGGCCTTGGCGCTCTGCGCGGCGATGACCGGCAGCATCGCGGCCTGCATGACGTCCATGGTCCGCTCGAAGTGCACGGCGGCGAGATAGCGCCGCACCAGCGCCTCGGCCTCCGGCTTGACCGCGCTCGCTGCGGCCGGCGCAGCAGCGGACGGCGGCGCGGCGCGCGCGGCGAGCGGCGTCAGCACGGCCAGGGCGGCCGCGGCGGCGATCAGGCTCTTCATCATCTTGCGATTTCCCCCAGGTCACTGCGACGGTAGCGCCGGGAGCCGGCGCGACAAGGCGAAACTCCTTGCTCCGGACATGCTTTTCGCCTATCTGCCCGCCTCTTCACGGAAGGCGGTCTCGCGCGGAGCCTTCAACGGGTCGGGATGTCGTCTCGGCCGCCGCGTCCGAGAGCCATCGCAGCCCGCGGTTCTTCCGCCGCCGGGACGCGCCGCCCTCCCAGCGGGAAGAAGGACCTATGGCGCTCTACGAACACGTCGTGATCTCGCGGCAGGACATCTCGCCGCAACAGGCCGAAGCCCTCAACGACCAGCTCAAGGCGATCATCGAGCAAGGCGGCGGCACCGTCGCCAAGATCGAGTACTGGGGCCTGCGAAACCTGTCCTATCGCATCAAGAAGAACCGCAAGGGCCACTACTCCCTGTTGGCCATCGACAGCCCGGCCGAGGCCGTCAAGGAGATGGAGCGGCAGCTGTCCATCAACGAGGACGTGCTGCGCCACCTGACCGTCCGGGTCGACGAGCTGGACCTCGAGCTGTCGCCCGTCCTCGCCCGCCGCGATCGCGATCGCGAACGCCGCGACGACGCCCCGCAGTTCTAAGGAAAGGAGGCCACCGCCATGACCGACGAAACCTCCCTCGCCCCGGCGCCCGGCGCCGCCGCCGGCGGACCCCGCCGCCCGTTCTTCCGCCGCCGGAAGGTCTGCCCCTTCTCCGGCGCCAACGCGCCGAAGATCGACTACAAGGACGTCAAGCTCCTGCAGCGCTACGTCTCCGAGCGCGGCAAGATCGTGCCCTCGCGGATCACCGCGGTCTCCGCCAAGAAGCAGCGCGAGCTGGCCCGCGCCATCAAGCGCGCCCGCTTCCTCGCGCTCCTGCCCTACGTCGTGAAGTAAGGGGCCGGCGCATGAAACTCATCCTGCTCGAGCGGGTCGAAGGCCGCGGCGGCCTCGGCGACGTGGTCAACGTCAAGGACGGCTACGCCCGCAACTTCCTCCTGCCACGCAACAAGGCGCTTCGCGCCACCGAGGCCAACCTCAAGATCTTCGAGGGCCAGCGCGCCGAGATCGAGGCGCGCAACGCCAAGGCGAGGCAGGCGGCGGAGACCTCCGGCGAGAAGCTGGACGGGACCTCCTACGTGCTGATCCGGCAGGCGGGCGAGAGCGGCCAGCTCTACGGCTCGGTGGCCGGCCGCGACGTCGCCGACGCCGTCAACGCCGAGGGCGGCAAGGTCGAGCGCGCCATGGTGGTGCTGGACAAGCCCATCAAGACGCTGGGCCTGCACGAGGTGAAGATCCGGCTGCACCCGGAAGTGACCGTCACCGTCACCCTCAACATCGCCCGCAGCCCCGATGAGGCCGAGCGCCAGGCGCGCGGCGAAAACGTCATCTCGGCCGCATTCGAGGAAGACCGCATCGCCGCCGATCGGGCGGCCGCCGAGCTGCTCGAGGGCGGCGCCGGCCAGATCGCCCAGGATTTCACCGAAGCCGAGGCGTAACGCCGCAGCCTTACAACGTAAGCGGCGCGGGAGGGCCCTCCCGCGCCGTTTTGCATGCGCTGTTGCGAAAATATCATTCCGCAATGCAGCGAAGCCCCCTAGCTAGACAGCTGATCATTGTTAAGGTCCCGCCCGCTGCGGGGCCCAAGGGGGTATTCCGTCCATGCTGTCACGGGTCTTGCTGTTCACCGCAGCTTCCGCCGCCGCGCTCGTCTCCACCCACGCCTTCGCCCAGGCTGCGCCCGCCCCCAAGCCGGCGCCCGGCGCCGAGGTCGAAGAGCTCGTCGTCACAGGCAGCCGCGCCGAGCCGCGCTCACGCCTCGAATCGCTGTCGCCCGTCGATGTCGTGAACGCGCAGGCGCTGCAGCACCAGGGCACCACCGAGCTCGGCGCGGCGCTGGCCGTCAGCGTGCCCTCGATCGACTTCCCGCGGCCCTCCAACACCGATGGCACCGACGCCATCCGCCCGGCCACCCTGCGCGGCCAGGGCCCCGACCAGACGCTGGTGCTCATCAATGGCGTGCGCGCCCACACCTCTGCGCTGGTCAACCTCAACGGCTCGGTGGGCCGCGGCTCGGCGGGCGTGGACCTCAACACCATCCCGACGGTCGCGATCGACCACATCGAGGTGCTGCGTGACGGGGCCTCGGCGCTCTATGGCTCCGACGCCATCGCCGGCGTTCTCGCCATCAAGCTCAAGGAGGCCGACAGCGGCGGCGGGATCTCCTCCACGATCGGGGAGTTCGACACCAGCTTCGACGGCTTCGTCGGCGGCAAGCGGAACATCCACGACGGGACCACCGTCTCGGTCGACGGCTGGCAGGGATTCAAGCTGCTGGGCGATGGCTTTCTCACGCTGTCCGGCGAATACCTGCACCGCGAGCCGACCAACCGCAGCGACAAGGACCCGCGGTTCCCATTGCTCGGCATCGATTCCCGCTTCGGCGATCCGAGCGTGGTCCAGGGCACCGCCTACCTGAACGCCGGCAAGCCGCTCGGCGACGGCTGGGAGCTCTACGGCTGGGCCGGCGGCCAGTTCCGCCACACCGAGAGCGCCGCCACCTTCCGCACGCCCACCGACCTGGCCAAGAACATC
>Ga0308173_10001346_pt1 | contig 12140 bp, 14 predicted proteins | sample PhyPR1_FD_203716 | JGI IMG/M metagenome (GOLD analysis project Ga0308173, IMG submission 203716) | Soil microbial communities from UC Gill Tract Community Farm, Albany, California, United States - DLSLS.P.R1 | ecosystem: Environmental > Terrestrial > Soil > Agricultural land | place: USA... | reverse complement strand
CGTGATCACGTTTCACGTCTCACGTATTTTCACGCTCCCAAGGAGCCTTGAATGGATTTTGATTTCGCGTTGTTCCTTGCCATCCTGACGATCGTCACCGGCGTCGTCTGGCTGCTCGACCGCTTGTTCCTGTTCAAGGGGCGGCAGGCGCGCGCCGAGGCGTTGGCCGCGGCAGCCGGCAGCGACGCGGAGCGGCAGCAACGCATGACCGAAGCGCTGCGCGAGCCGATCCTGGTCGAGTACGCGCGCTCGTTCTTTCCGGTCATTTTGATCGTGCTTCTATTCCGTTCCTTCTTGGCCGAACCCTTCAAGATCCCGTCCGGTTCGATGATGCCGACCTTGCTGGTCGGCGACTTCATCCTGGTGAACAAGTTCGCCTACGGGCTGCGCCTGCCGGTCCTGAACACGAAGATCCTCGATATCGGGGAGCCGCAGCGGGGCGACGTCTTCGTGTTCCGTTACCCGCGCAATCCGAAGGTCGACTACATCAAGCGGGTAATCGGCCTGCCCGGAGACGAGATCACGTACCGGAACAAGGTCGTATACGTCAACGGCAAGGAGATCGCACAGACCGACCTCGGGCCGTACGTCGGCAGCGGCGACGAGGGCCGCAAGATGGCCGGCGCCGAGATCCGCCACGAGATGCTGCCAGGCGCCGAGCACGATATCCTGACCTGGTCGCTGCATTCGGGCGCAGAGGGTACGTTCCGGGTGCCGGCTGGACAGTATTTCGCAATGGGGGATAATCGGGACAATAGCGAGGACAGCCGTTACTGGGGTTTCGTGCCGGAGGCCAATCTCGTCGGCAGGGCCTTCGTGATCTGGATGAACTGGGACGGCGGCATCGATTTCAAGCGGATCGGAACATTGATCAAATAGGGGACGAAACTACCATGCGTGCAGCAGCCACTCAGAAGGGACTCACCCTGATCGGTTTTGCCATCGTACTGATCGTCGCGGGTTTCTTCGCCTATGGCGCGATGAAGCTGATCCCGGTGTACACCGAGTACTTCGGCGTCGTGAAGTCGATGAAGTCCCTGCAGTCCCAAGCCGGCATCGAAACCGCAACGATCGAGGACATCCGCCGCAAGCTCAACGTGAACTTCGACTTGCAATACGTGGATGACCGGTCTATCCCCGAGAAAAACATCCAGCTGATCACCAAGGACGGCCAGCACAAGCTGCGCATCTTCTACGACAAGGATGTGCCGTTCATGTACAACGTCGACCTGCTCGTGCACTTCGACAACACCGTCGATCTGGCGCACGGTTCTACTTACTGATTCCTTGCCTGCCGCACTTGCTTATCGCTTCAACGACCCGGCGCTGCGTGAGCGCGCGCTGAGCCACCGCAGCACCGGGGCGGCGAACAACGAGCGTCTGGAATTCTTCGGCGACGCGCTGGTCAACATGTTCGTGGCCGAAATGCTGTTCGAGCAGTACCCGAAGTCGGATGAGGGCGAGCTGACGCGGCTGCGCTCGCACCTGGTCAGCGAACCGGCGCTGGCGGAACTCGCGCGCGAACTGGAACTGGGTGACCAGTTGCGGCTCGGTTCCGGCGAACTCAAGAGCGGCGGCTTCCGACGCGACTCGATCCTTGCCGACGCGTTCGAGGCCTTGATCGCGGCTATTTATCTCGATGCGGGCTGGGAAACCTGCCGCGACATCGTGCGCCGGCTGTTCGCCCAGGGCGTTGCAACTGCCGGCGCAAATACCGGCAAGGACCCCAAGACCCGTTTGCAGGAATTGTTGCAGGGGCGTGCATTGCCGCTGCCGGGCTATACGCTGCTGGCTGCTACCGGCGCGGACCACGCCAAGACCTTCGAAGTCGAATGCGAGATTTCCGCGATGGACATCCGCACGACCGGCTGTGGCCCGAGCCGTCGTGCCGCCGAGCAGGCCGCCGCCACGGCGGCGCTTGCGCAGATCGAGGCCAAATCTTCAGATGGAAGCTGATCGCGATGTTGGCGGGATCTTCCATTGCGGCACGGCGGCCATCGTTGGTCGTCCGAACGTCGGCAAATCGACCCTGCTGAACGCGCTGATTGGCGAGCGTCTCAGCATTACCGGGCCAAAGCCACAGACCACGCGCCATCGCATCCTCGGTATCGTGACTCGCGAGCACGGTCAGATTCTGCTGCTGGACACCCCCGGCCTGCACCGTACCGATGCACGCGCGATCGGCCGTCAACTCAACCGCACGGCACGCCAGGCGCTAGGTGAAGCCGACGTCGTCGTGCACGTGGTCGAGGCCATGCGCTGGACGGAGGAGGACGAAGGCGTATGGCGTGCGCTGGCGGATATCCGGCAGCCGAAATTTCTGGTGCTCAGCAAGATCGATATCCACAAGGACAGAAGCGTGCTGCTGCCGTACATCGCGCGCATCACCAAGGAGCGCAGCTATGACGCGGTGCTGCTGGTCTCTGCACGCGACAAGGACGGTATCGCGCAGCTCGAACAAGCGATCATCGAGCGCCTGCCCGAAGGCAGCGCGATCTACCCGCCCGACGAAATTACCGACCGCAGCGAGCGTTTTCTCGCTGCCGAACTGGTGCGCGAACAGTTGATGCTGCGCCTGGCGCAGGAGTTGCCGTACGCCACGACGGTAGAGATCGAAGAATTCAGCGAAGGAGCAGAACGTTGCGAGATCGGCGCGGTCATCTGGGTCGAACGTGAAGGCCAGAAGGCGATCGTGATCGGCGCCGGCGGCGCGCAGCTGAAGGCGATCGGCAGTGCGGCGCGCCAGGCGATGCAGCGGCTGTTCGGGCGCCGCGTGTTCCTGCGTCTATGGGTCAAGGTACGCGACAACTGGTCCGACGACGAGGCCGCGCTGCGCCGCTTCGGCTACGGCGACTGAGCATCGAGCCGCATTAGCTCGTGCGCATCGAACAGCAACCGGCGTTTATCCTGCACGCCCGTCCGTATCGCGAGACATCCCTGTTGCTGGAGTCGCTCACGCGCGATTACGGCCGCGTGGGACTGGTCGCACGCGGCGTGCGCAAGGAACGCAGCCGGGTACCCCGCGCGTTGCTGCAGCCGTTGACTCCAATCAGCCTGAGCTGGACCGGCGGCGGCGAACTCGTCACGTTGATTTCAGTCGAGGCGCGCTCGACGCCTGTATCGCTGGCTGGCGAGGCGCTCTTGTGCGGCTTGTACCTCAACGAGCTGGTCTTGCGCATGACACAGCGCATGGATCCGCAACCTGATTTGTTCGCTGCTTATGCCGAAACTCTGGCGCGGCTGGCCACGGGCGAATCCAACGCCTGGACATTGCGCCGCTTCGAGCGCGACCTGTTGATCCACCTGGGCTATGGGCTTCTGCTTGCGACCGATGCGCACTCGGATGCGCCGCTCGACCCGGCACTCGACTACGCCTACCATCATGAACACGGTCCGGTCGCCTGGCGCGGCAGCGCCGACGGTCCGAAGCTCAAGGGCGCGACACTGCTGGCGTTGGCCGCGGACCGCAAGCCACCCGATGCCGAACTGCCGGCCTTGCGGCGCTGGATGCGCAGTGCGATTGCGGCGCATCTGGACGGAGCCGAACTGCAGGCATGGCGGCTGTTGAGCGATTCTGCCTTGCGGCCACGCGTGTAACGGTTGCTTTTAATCGGCTGCCAATGCCTGTCGCGTCGCGCGACATGCCTGCTGGAACTCTTGCACGAGCTTCGGGGGCGAGGCATCGCCGCTGCGAAGGGCGCGTTCCAGCATCGCGGTTGCATTGCCGAGCAGGCTCGCGCCGCAGAATCCACAGGAGGCCCGCAGCCGGTGCAGGCGGCTGCCCGTTGCGGTCGAGTCATCATCGAAATCGCGCTCCAGCGCTTCGAGTTCCTGCGCGAACAGCTCGCGCAGCGCTCTCAAGGCGACGCGATCACCGCCGATTGCCGCCAGTGCGCTTGTATCATCCAGAATCGCGTGCGGCGCAGGACCGCTTGCCGCCATGCTGTCCGAAATCGGCCGCACACCGAGATACCGATGCAGCAGGTCGTGGAGAATTTCCAACGTCGTCGGCTTGGGGAGCGTGTCTAAGAAGCCGGCGGCGTACAGCACGGCAACGGTATCCGCATCGAGTTCCGCGCTCGTCGCGATCGCCGGAGCGCTGCAGCCAAGCCCTCGCAGCAACGCGAGCAATGCCGGGGCGTCCATGTCGGGCAAACAGCGATCGAGCAGCAGCAGGTCCGGGCGTCTTGCTGCGAAGCTGCTCAACGCCTCGTTGCCAGTCGCCGCTGCGATGGTCATGCAACCGATCTGCTTGATTGCCGCGGCCAGGAAAGCAAGGCTGACCGGGTCGTCGTCGGCAACCAGAACGCAGGGTATCGCTGTTATCATTCGTGTTTTCCCGCGCGCGCGTCCGAGCAGACACCTGCGCAAAACCGAGATACGCGCAATAGCCTGCATGATGACATACCCGATCGCCGCTCCGCCCGCGAGAGTCCCGGACGCATGACCGTTGCCGAGGTGGAAATCGCGGACCTTTCGCACGATGGCCGCGGTGTAGCGCGCATCGACGGCAAGGCAGTATTCGTCGCGGGCGCACTGGCGGGCGAGCGGGTGCGCATGCGCTACACCGGCAAGCATCGCCACTATGACGAAGCCGTGGTCGATGAAGTGCTGCTGGCCTCGCCCGATCGCGTCGCGCCCCTTTGTGCCCATTTTGGTGTTTGCGGCGGATGCGCCTTGCAGCACCTCGCGCCGGCCGCCCAGATCGCGGCCAAGCAGCACGTGTTGCTGGAAAACCTCGAGCGGATCGGCAAGGTGCAACCACGCTCCCTGCTGCCGCCGCTGACCGACTCGCCCTGGGGCTATCGGCGCAAGGCACGCCTAGGAGTCAAATACGTCGAGAAAAAAGGTCGCGTGCTGGTTGGATTCCGCGAAAGCAATGGCCGATACATTGCCGACATCGGCGTTTGCGAAGTTTTGCATCCGGCCGTCGGCCAGCGCATCTCCGCTATCGCGTCCCTGGTCGAAGGCCTCGATGCCAGCCGCACGATTCCGCAGATCGAAGTGGCAGCCGGCGACGATCTGGTCGCGCTGATCTTTCGTCACTTGCAACCGCTTTCGGATTCGGATCGGAACAAGTTGGTCGAATTCGGCCAGGCGCAGGCGCTCGGCATATACCTGCAGCCCGGGGGAATCGACAGCGTAACGGCACTTTGGCCGGAGAACGCCCGCCTGAACTTTCGGGTGCCCGATTACGATTTGGACATCGAATTCCAGCCGCTCGATTTCATCCAGGTCAACCGCGGCATGAACCTGCGCATGATCGAGCAGACGCTTTCGCTGCTCGATCCGCAGCCGGGCGATCGCGTGCTCGACCTGTTCTGTGGACTGGGCAACTTCACGTTGCCGCTGGCGCGGCGCGCGGCGGCCGTGACCGGCGTCGAGGGCGAGCGCGGCCTGGTGGCGCGGGCCACAGCTAATGCAAAAAGCAACAATGTGCAAAATGCTTCTTTCCATGCCGCCGATCTCGCGGCCGACCAGCGCGACACGCCGTGGGCGCGCATGGATCACGAGCTTGTGCTGCTCGATCCGCCACGCTCCGGGGCCGCTGCCGTTCTGGAATACCTGCCGCGACGCGCCACCCGGCGTGTCGTCTATGTGTCGTGCCATCCGGGGTCGTTGGCTCGCGACGCCGGGGTGCTGGTTGAAGATCACGGCTTCCGTCTGACGAGTGCGGGCGTCATGGACATGTTTCCGCACACGGCGCATGTCGAATCCATCGCGCTGTTCGACCGCTGACGTACCAACGAACCATGGCAGTCGAGATCGAGCGCAAATTCCTCGTTGCCGGCGACAGCTGGCGCGGCCGCGCAGCACGATCGAGGCTGATCGTGCAGGGCTATCTCGCCGCTGCGAGCGGGCAGGGTGCCACCTGTTCGGTTCGCGTGCGCGTCGCGTCGGAAAGTGCCTGGCTCACCGTCAAGTCTGCCCTGCCCGGCATCGAGAGGCGCGAGTACGAGTACCCTGTACCGGTTGCCGATGCACATGCCATGCTGGCGGAGTTTTGCGCGCAACGGATCGAAAAGACGCGGCACGATATCGTGCATGAAGGCCTGACTTTCGAAATCGACGAGTTCCATGGCTCCAACGCCGGCCTGGTCATCGCGGAACTCGAACTGGAATCGGCCAACATGCAGTTCAGTCGGCCGGAATGGCTGGGGCGGGAAGTCAGCGACAGGCCGCGCTACTACAATGCGCATCTGCTGCATCACCCTTTTTCTGCATGGAGCGCGGGCGAGCGCGCGGGAGACTGAAAGCGTGTTGATCATCGGTATTTCGGGACTGGTTCTGACCGAGGAAGAACGTGAGTGGATTCGCACCCCGTGCGTGAGCGGGGTCATCCTGTTCTCGCGAAACTTCGATTCGCGCATGCAGGTTTGCGAACTGGTCGCTGCGATTCGAGCCGAACGCGAAGGCCCCTTCGTGTTATCGGTGGACCAGGAGGGCGGGCCGGTTCAGCGCTTCCGCAGCGGCTTCACCGAGCTGCCGGCCCTCGCACGACTGGGCGAACTGTACGAACGTGACCGCGCACAAGCTGTTGCCTTGGCCGAAGAGCATGCCTGGGTAATGGCAAGCGAGATGCGCGCGCTCGACATCGACATCAGTTTTGCGCCCGTGCTTGATTTGAAGCGCGGCAATCTTGCGATCGGCGAGCGCGCGTTCCACGTCGATCCGGCGGTCGTCTCGGATCTGGGTCTGGCCTACCTGCGCGGCATGCGCCTTGCGGGCATGGCCGCCACGATCAAACATTTCCCAGGGCACGGCTCGGTGCTCCAGGACACTCACTTCGACCGTGCCACGGATAGCCGGCCACTCGAGGTGCTGCGCACGACCGACCTGCTGCCGTTCGGCGATGCGATCGTCGCCGGCGCCGAAGCAGTGATGATGGCGCATGTCGCCTATCCTCTGGTCGACGCCAACCCCGCAGGCTATTCGCGCGTATGGATCCAAGACATCCTGCGAGACGAGTATCAGTTCGGCGGCGTGGTGATCAGCGATGACATCAGCATGGTCGCGGCCGAGAGTGCCGGCGGAATTGGCGCGCGCATCGCCGCGCACAGCAGCGCCGGCTGCGACTTGATCCTGGTGTGCCGGCCTGGTGTCGTGGCCGAGTCGCTGCTCGCGGTTCGCGATCAATTGCCATGCCCGGCCTCGCGGGTGGCGACGCTCTGCGGTGGCATTGCGGCGGATTGGCAATCGCTGAATGACAATCCGCAGTACGCCCGTTTCGTCGCTCGCCTGTCGACCCTGGGCAATCCGCGCTGGGTCGCTGCGGGCACGCCATGAGCCGGCCGCCGCTTGCCAGCGCTTTGTCGCAGTCGGATCTGCTATTCGATCGCGCCCGTCTGGTTGCCGCAATCGAAGCGATGGGACGCGCGGTTGCCAGGGAACTCGAGGAGACTCCGCCGATATTCCTCACGGTAATGAATGGCGGCCTGATATTCGGTGCAGCGCTCGCACTCGCGATTCCGGCCGATCTCGAATTCGATTACGTGCACGCCACTCGCTATCGCGGCGGCACGCAAGGCAACGAGTTGCTCTGGCTCAAACAGCCGCGGCTCAACCTCGTGGGTCGCACCGTGCTGCTCGCCGACGACATTCTCGACGAAGGCTATACCTTGCGTGCCATACGCGACTTCTGCCTCGACCAGGGCGCGCGCCGCGTATTGATCGCCGTGCTCTGCCAGAAGCGCCACGGGCGTACCGCGCCGGGTGTGGTCGCCGATTTCGTCGGCGTGGACGTGCCCGATCGCTACGTGTTCGGGTTTGGCATGGATTACCACGAGCAGGGCCGCAACCTGCCCGGTATCTACGCACTCAGGGACTGATCGATGACTGTTGACCTCGCTGTGATCGGCGGCACCGGCCTTTACCGGTTTCCCGGCTTGCTGGATGTGGAAAAAATCGCAATTGATACGCCCTTCGGAGCGCCGTCGGCGGCAGTGGTCTGCGGCCGGTTCCGTGGTCGCCGGCTCGCTTTCATCGCCCGCCATGGCGCGGACCATACGATTGCCCCGCACCGGGTCAACTATCGCGCGAACCTCTGGGTGCTGCATCATCTCGGGGCGCGGCGCGTCATCGGCGTCAATGCAGTCGGCGGCATTCGCAGCGACATGGGCCCGCGAACGATCGTCGTGCCCGATCAGATCATCGACTACACCCACGGCCGGCTGAGCAGCTTCTGCGATGTCGAAGGTGCAAAGGTCGAACACATCGATTTCAGCGAGCCCTACGGCGCTGCCGCCCGTGCGGACCTGATCGCTGCTGCGCGGCGGGCCGGGATCGATGCGGTTGCCGGTGGATGCTACGCAGCAACGCAAGGTCCTCGCCTGGAAACGATTGCGGAAATCGGGCGCATCCGCCGTGACGGCGGGGATCTCGTCGGCATGACCGGCATGCCGGAAGCGGCGCTGGCACGCGAACTCTCGATTGATTACGGCTGCCTCGCCTTGGTGGCCAATTGGGCTGCGGGCTGCGAACCAGCCATCGGGGGAGGGCCTGCGTCGCCCATCAGCCTCGAAGAAATCTTCGCAAACCTCGAAACCTCGATGGCCCTTGTGCCGGCGATCATTGCGGAAATGCTGACGCCCAGCTGACAGGCGCTTCAAGGGCGCGGGGGCTTGTAATTTTGCCTTAATTCATTGTTATACTTATTGCGTGCGTCGCTCGGCCGTGCGCAAGGTGCTGTTTCAAGCCGCAAAGTCGCTGCTGCTGCACTCGTTCAACAAGCGTCGAGGGTTGCTTCATGCGTACCGGAACTGTGAAGTGGTTTAACGATGCCAAGGGGTTCGGGTTCATTGCACCCGAAGATGGCAGTGAGGACATTTTTGTCCACTACTCGGCCATCAACTCGCAGGGCTTCCGTTCATTGCAGCAGGGACAAAAAGTGAGCTTCGAAGTCGTGCAAGGGCCCAAGGGCTCGCAGGCGGCCGGCGTGATGCCGGTGAAATCGCCGGACGCGTAGCCCACGGCGCTGACGAATGGAGGCCCTGGGCAAAACAGGGTCTTTCTTTCGGCATGCTTCATTGTTTGCGGCGCACCGGTCGCCGGGCTTGTGCGCGCGAGCTCCGGGTTCGAACCGCTGCACGGAAGGCGAATTTTCCCCATTCCCCGCCTGCTTCAAGCCGCGAACTGCAGGCGGGCCAACTCCGAGTAAAGTCCGCCCTGGCGCATCAATTCCGCGTGCGTGCCCTGCGCGACGATGCGGCCGCCATCCATGACGACGATGCGATCGGCACTTTGCACCGTCGCCAGCCGATGGGCGATTACCAGCGTAGTCCGGTCGCGCATCAGCCGTTCGAGCGCGTGCTGGACCGCTGCTTCCGAATGCGCATCGAGATTGCTGGTCGCTTCGTCGAGCAGCAGGATCGGCGCGTTCTTCAGCACCGCCCGCGCAATCGCAATGCGCTGCTGCTGGCCGCCGGAAAGGCGCACGCCGCGTTCACCCAGGTAGGTGTCGTAGCCCTCGGGTTGCGCCGACAGGAACTCATCGGCTTCGGCCGCCCTGGCGGCAGCGATGACGCTGGCCTCGTCGGCATTGACCCGGGCGAAGCGGATGTTGTCGCGCGCGCTGGCGCCGAAAATAACCGTGTCCTGCGGCACCAGGGCGATCGCATTTCGCAACACCGGCAGCGCCATCGCCCTGAGATCGGTTCCGTCGATCCGGATTGCGCCGCTCTGCGGATCATAGAAGCGCAGCAACAAGTGGAAAACCGTACTTTTCCCGGCGCCCGACGGCCCGACCAGGGCGACGCTCTCTCCCGGGGCGATGGTCAGGTTGAAATTGTGCAGCGCCGGCGCGTTGGGTCGCGAGGGATAGCGGAATTCCACATGTTCAAACCGGATCGCGCCGCGCATCGGATGCGGCATCACGACGGTCTGCTGGGGCGATCGGATCTCCGGCTGGGTGGCGAGCAGTTCGCCGATGCGCTCCATCGCGCCACCGGCCCTCGAGACTTCGCTCCAGACTTCGGTCAGGCCGCCGATCGAGCCCGCGGAGATCACCGCATACAGCACGAACTGGCCGAGCACGCCGGCGCCGAGCGAGCCAGCCACGACCGAATGCGCGCCGCTCCACAGCACCAGCGTGATCGCGCCGAAAATAAGCAGGATCACCAGCGCAGTAAGGCCGGCCCGTTGCGCGATCCGGCGCCGCGCAGTACCCAAGGCGCGCGAAATCGCCGCGTCGTAACGCGCAGCTTCGACCGGTTCGCGCACGTAGGCCTGCACTGCATACATCGCATTGAGGGTCTCGTTGGCAACGGCCGCGGCATCCGCGATACGATCCTGGTTCGCGCGCGCGAGCTTCTGTTGGCGCCTGCCCGCGAGCACGATCGGCAGGATCACCAGTGGAATCACCAATGCGGCATATCCGGCCAGGCGTGGGCTGGTCGCGATCATCATGGCCGCTCCGCCAAATGCGGTGAGCAGGCTGCGCAGCGCAACCGAAATACTCGAGCTGACGACCGTCTGGACGATCTCGGTATCCGCCCCCAATCGTGAAATCAGTTCGCCAACGCGGGTTCGTTCGAAGAACGCCTGGTCGAGCGTGAGCAAGTGCGCGTAAAGGCGCCGGCGCAGGTCCGCCACCACGCGCTCGCCGAGCAGGCTGATGCAGAAGTAGCGCGCCGCTGTCGCGAGCGCGAGCACGACCGCCACGATGAACAATCCGAGGAAACTGGCGTTCAATGTCGCCGGATCGGTTTGCGCGAAGCCGCGATCGATCATCAGGCGCACCGCGACCGGCAAAGACAACGTCGCCGCCGACGAAATGCCGAGAAACAAAAGCCAGCCGGCGAGCAATCCCCGGTATAAGCCGAAATAGGGTATCAGCAGTCGCAGCGCGGACAGGCGCGGCCGCGAGGGGGCTTTTTGATTTTCGGCTTGGGTCATAAAGATCTACGCGGTCGCTGGTCGAGGATTGTGGCATGTGCTGGCGAATTCAACCGCAGCATCGGCTTGAGCGACGGCCACGCAGCCTAAAATTCCCGCGGTCCCGCTGCGTGGAGTTCCGCATTCGGTTTCCAGCGGAGTCTTGCGAACTTACGCTTCGTCGAGCGACCGCACCTGAGCGTGTCCGCGCGACAGGTCGCGCACCAGATCGCGCAGGTCCGATAGCCGGCTCGTCGGCAAGCGCAATCTGATCAAGGCGCCATCGCCGACAAACGTCTCGCCAGTCTTGTTCGCATTGATCTCCGCCAACCGTGCGTACAGAACGGGCAGCGCGGCAAACGCCAGTGGAAACTCGACTTCGGTCGTGTGGATCAGCGGCTGTTTCGCAGCGATCCGCAAGCATTCGGCGGCGCATCCTCCGTAAGCGCGAATCAGTCCGCCCGCGCCAAGCTTGATGCCGCCGAACCAGCGCGTTACCAGCACCGCGGTCTGGTCCATGCTTTGGCCATCGATCGCCGCCAGAATCGGCTTGCCGGCAGTGCCGGCCGGTTCGCCATCGTCGCTGAAGCGGTATTGTTGGCCGATGCGATAGGCCCAACAGTTGTGCGTGGCTTGCTCATCGGCGATCGCAGCGACGAACGCCAGCGCTGCCTCGGGGCTGGTGCAGTTCGCCGCATTGGCAACAAAGCTACTTTTGCGCACTTCGCGCGCGAGCCGCGCGGGGGCGGTGAGCGCATAGCGCAGGGCGCTCATTTCAGGTCGCGCAGGTCGTCGGGAAGGTGATAGTCCGGATACAGACGGCGGAATTCCGCGAGGCTGCGCAGCGCCTCGTCGCGCCGCCGCTCGCGCAACATCGTGTAGATGTTCTTGAGCCAATGCTCCGGATAGAGCCGGGCGTTCGGATCAGACGAGTGCGCGATTCCGTGATTTTCCTTCTTCAGCGGAACCGAAGGATTCTGCGGCGGAAGCGAAGTGCTTTGATCGGCGAGCGCGGACTCGGTCTGCACGGTCTTCGCGGCGTTTGGCCCTTGGGAAGTCGGCGCAGTCTCCGGGCGTTTCTCTTGGTAGGAACGGTTATCGCCGCCAACTGGCGTATTGGATTGGGGCGAGGCCGCTCGCGCATTTGGCTGCAATTCCGCCGCGCCGGCCACTATGCCGGCAGGTGGCTGGGCAGGCTGTTCTGGCGCAGCGTTCGCTATCGGCCGGGTCGCGAATGCTTCAGCCGGCGGCGCAGCGCTTCTTGCAGC
>Ga0308173_10001345_pt1 | contig 12141 bp, 9 predicted proteins | sample PhyPR1_FD_203716 | JGI IMG/M metagenome (GOLD analysis project Ga0308173, IMG submission 203716) | Soil microbial communities from UC Gill Tract Community Farm, Albany, California, United States - DLSLS.P.R1 | ecosystem: Environmental > Terrestrial > Soil > Agricultural land | place: USA... | reverse complement strand
CTCCGAGGATGTCGCGGAACTGCAGCATCGGCTTGCCGCCGAAGCCGCCCGTGGGCCATTCGCGGTCCAGGTCCCACAGGGTCAGGCCGTAGGTCAGGACGTCGAGGTCCGGGTGCTTGCGCTGGACGTACTCGAGCGGGTCGGTGTCGGCCATGAGGTGGCCGCGCACGCGGTAGGCGTGGATCAGCTGCTGGATCCGGGCCACCTTGTTGATCTCGTCGGCCGGGTCCACCTGCAGGTCCGGGCTCCAACGTACGGGCTCGTAAGGGATGCGGAGGGACTCGAAGATTTCGTCGTAGAAGTTCTGCGCACCGAGCAGGAGTTGGTGCACGAGCTTCAGGAACTCGCCGCTGCCGGCACCCTGGATGACCCGGTGGTCATAGGTGGAGGTCAGCGTGAGCACCTTGCTGATCGCGTTCTGCGCGATGATCTTCTCGCTGGCACCTTGGAACTCTGCCGGGTAATCCAGTGCGCCGACGCCGATGATGGCGGCCTGGCCCTTGGACAGGCGGGGCACCGAGTGCACGGTACCGATGCCGCCGGGGTTGGTCAGGGACACGGTGGTGCCCGAGTGGTCATCCGCGGTCAGCTTGCCGCTGCGGGCGCGCTTGATGAGGTCCTCGTAGGTGTGCCAGAACTCGGAGAAGTTGAGGGTCTCCGCCTTCTTGATGTTCGGCACCATGAGCAGGCGGGTGCCGTCCGGCTTGGGCATGTCGATCGCGATGCCGAAGTTGACGTGCGCCGGCTGGACAGCCACCGGCTTGCCGTCGATCTCGTCGTAGTAGACGTTCATTGAGGGGAACTGGGACAGGGCGCGGATGACGGCGTAGCCGATCAGGTGCGTGAAGGAGACCTTGCCGCCGCGGGCGCGTGCCAGGTTGGAGTTGATGACCACCCGGTTGTCGATCAGCAGCTTGGCGGGGATGGCACGGACGCTCGTGGCGGTCGGCACTTCCAGGCTCGTGACCATGTTCGACGCGATGGCCTTGGCCGGGCCGCGCAGGACGGAGACGACGTCCTCCTCCGGCGCGGTGGGCGCCTTGAGGTTCTTCGGCAGCTGCGCAGGGATGGGCGCGGTGCCGGGGCCGGCGTCGGAGACTTTGGAGCCGTCCCGGGCGACGGTGGCCGGGACTTTCTTGGCTGCGGGGGCCGGTGCGGAAGCTGCGGGGGCAACCGGGGCGGGGGCTGCAGGCGTGGCCGGCGGCGCTGCCGGAGCCGCGGCAGCAGGGGCTACAACGGGAAGTTCACGGGTTGCGGGGTGCGTAGCAGTTGCTACGCCGGACGTTCCGTTGGCGGACGAACCTTCACCGGCTTCAAAAGACTCGAACAGCGGCCACCATTTGGCGTCAACCGTGTTCTTGTCCTGCTGGTAACGCTCGTACAGTTCGTCAACGAGCCACTCGTTTCCGCCAAATTCCTCTGGTAGACGATGGCTTGGCTGCTCTGGCACTTGAAATACGCCTCTTCCATGAGTTTGATTCCCTCTGGCTGCAACGGTGCCTTGGCACAACGATCGAGCCAGTCTCTGCGTCCAGTGTTCCCCAGACCCATGCCAGTCTAGTGAGGATTCTTGCCAAACCGCCAATAACCGTGACTCAAATCATGATCCATTGTCGCAGGCCCCGAAATGCGACGAAGAATCGGCCTTGAGGCAGCGCAAGAAGCGCCGGCGTTCGGGTCCGGCTCACCGCGGAAACCGCCCTAGAATCGAGGAAGAGACCAGTTTGGCGCCGAAGGTGCCAGCGAAAGGAGCAGCAGTGCGTTTCCTGAATAAGCCCACCACCGATCTGACATACTCTGACCTTTTCCTGGTGCCATCCCGTTCCGACGTCACCTCACGCCTGGACGTGGATCTCGCGGCCGACGACGGGACCGGGTCGGCGATTCCGCTGGTGGCGGCGAACATGACGGCAGTGACGGGGAAGCGGATGGCCGAGACCATGGCCCGCCGCGGCGGGCTCGGGGTCTTGCCCCAGGACGTCCCCCTCGATGTCATCCGGGACGTTGCGGCCTGGATTAAGGGCCGCCACCCGGTCTTCGAGACCCCCGTCACCCTCGCGCCCACAGATACTGTGATCGACGCCCTGCACCTGATGGGCAAGCGGCCGCACGGGGCCGTGGTGGTGGTGGACTCAGCGGGAGCCGTCACCGGAGTGATCCGCGCCGCCGACTGCGAGGGCCAGGACCGGTTCGCCTCGCTGGCCTCCGTGATCCGCCACCAGCCGCTGGTGCTCGACGCCGGGATGCTCGACGGCGGCCTCCCCGGCGCAGGCCTGCCCGGCGGTGAATCCGGCGGACGTTCCGTGCAGGCCCTTCGCCGGGCCTTCGAGGCCATGGACGGTGCCGGGACAGACTACGCTCCGGTGCAGCAGGACGGAGTCCTTGCCGGGGTGCTCACCCGCAGGGGTGCCATGCGTTCCACTATCTACCGCCCGTCCCTGGACGAGGACGGAAAACTGAAGGTGGCTGCCGCCGTCGGAATCAACGGTGACGTGGCCGGCCGGGCGGACGAACTCCTGGCGGCCGGTGTGAACGTGCTGGTCCTTGACACCGCGCACGGCCACCAGCAGAAAATGTTCGACGCCCTGGCCGCGGTGAAGGGTCTCAACCCCGGCGTGCCCGTGGTTGCCGGCAACGTGGTCACCGGCGAGGCCACCCGCGAGCTCATCGAAGCCGGAGCGGACATCGTCAAGGTCGGCGTGGGCCCGGGTGCCATGTGCACCACGCGCATGATGACGGCCGTCGGCCGCCCACAGTTCAGCGCCGTCCTGGAGTGCTCCGCCGCGGCGCGGGAGGCCGGCGGCCGGGTCTGGGCCGACGGCGGCGTGCGCTACCCCCGCGACGTCGCCCTGGCGCTTGCCGCCGGAGCCAGCCAAGTCATGATCGGCTCCTGGTTTGCCGGCACGCACGAAAGCCCCGGGGACCTGCAGGTCGACGCGGGCGGCCGGCAGTACAAGGAGAGCTTCGGCATGGCGTCGGCCCGCGCGGTCCAGAACCGCAACCAGCGCGAGGGCGCTTTTGACAAGGACCGCAAGGCCCTCTTCGAGGAAGGCATCTCCACGTCCCGCATGTATGTCGACGCGGCCCGGCCCGGCGTCGAGGACCTGCTGGACATGATCACCGCGGGCCTGCGCAGTTCCATGAGCTACGCCGGTGCCGCCGACCTCGCCGCGTTCCGGGAACGCGCCGTCGCGGGCATCCAGTCGGCGGCAGGGTACGAGGAGGGCCGCCCCGTTCCGCAGAGCTGGTGACGCTGCAGGACCGGTAACGCCGTGTGGCTGGTGGGCCCCGCGGGGTGGCGAGGGCTGCTCCTGTAGACTGAAATTCTTATGGACAGTAAATCTAGGTGCCGGCCTGGGCGCTGCCAGCGGACAACGGAAACCGTTCCCGCGCAGCCCACCCGCAGAGCCGGCAAACCCCGTTCACGTGCCCATCATTCTCCGGCCACGCGCCACTCCGGAGCCTTCCAGGTAACAGGGTTGGCTGCCGCCGACCATCCTCCGCCGGCCAGATCTTTCCAAACCCCGCAGCCGCTGCATGTTAAGCACTGGCAACGGTTGTGTGCCGCTGCTCCGGAAGCAGGCCATTAATGGAATGGCTACTGCTCGCAGCAGGCTTTCTGCTCATCCTCGGCACGGGATTCTTCGTCGCCGTGGAATTTTCCCTGGTCGCCCTCGACCAGACCACCGTGCAGCGTGCGGTCGACAGGGGAGACACCGCCGCTGAGCCCCTGCTCAGATGCCTCAAGTCCCTCTCCACCCAGCTTTCCAGCTGCCAGCTGGGCATCACCATGACCACGCTGCTGACCGGCTACGTCATGGAACCGTCGGTCGGCAAGCTGCTCGAAGGCCCCCTCGCCGCTGTCGGAGTTCCCGCAGCGGCGATTGCCTCCGTGTCCCTGATCCTTGCCATGGGGCTGGCCACCCTGCTCTCCATGCTGCTGGGCGAGCTGGTGCCCAAGAACATGGCCATCGCGCTGTCCTTCCCAATCGGCAAGGCCGTCGCCCGGCCCCAACTGGTGTTCACCGCCATCTTCAAGCCAGCCATCGTGGTCCTGAACGGTTTCTCCAACAAGGTCCTCAACGTCTTCGGGCTTGAGGCCAAGGAGGAAATTTCCGGCGCCCGCACCCCGGCCGAGCTGGCCTCCCTCGTGCGCCGCTCCGCTGCCATGGGCACCCTCGACGCAGGCACTGCCAACTTCATCGCCCGGACCCTGAAGTTCTCCGGCCGGTCCGCTGCCGACGTCATGACCCCCCGCATCCGCGTGGAGACCATCGACGCCGACCAGCCGGTCTCGGACATCGTCGAGGCCGCCAGGCGCACCGGCTACTCCCGGTTCCCGGTGATCGGCGAGTCCTCCGACGACATCCGCGGGGTGGTCCACATCAAGAAGGCGATCGCCGTTCCCTCCGGCCGGCGGTCCAAGCTGGAGGCCGGCGCCATCATGACCGATGTGCTCCGCGTGCCCGAAACCATTCACCTGGATTCCCTCCTGGCCGAACTGCGCGAAGGCAACCTGCAGTTGGCGGTCGTGCTCGACGAATACGGCGGCACGGCCGGCATCGCCACCTTGGAGGACCTCGTGGAGGAAATCGTCGGGGAAGTCGCGGACGAACATGACAAGGTCCGCCCGGGGCTGTTGCAGAGCGCCTCAGGGGACTGGTACTTCCCGGGACTGCTCCGGCCCGATGAACTCTCCGAACAGATCCCGGGCCTGACCGTGCCCGACGAGGCTACCTACGAAACGGTGGGAGGCTACGTCATGAGCCAGCTCGGCCGCATCGCGGCAGTCGGCGACACCGTCGACGTCGTCGGCGGAACGCTCAGTGTGACCCGCATGGACGGCCGCCGGATCGACCGGATCTGCTTCCGGCCCTCCCGCGTACCGGGCGGCGGCCAGCCCGCCAGTCAGGCAGGTGCCGCATGAGTGACTGGGCAGGAATCTTTTGGCTTGCCGTCCTGCTGGTCAGCAACGCCTTTTTCGTGGCGGCGGAGTTCGCCGTCATGTCGGCCCGGCGGAGCCAGATCGAGCCGCTGGCCGAGGCCGGCTCCAAGCGCGCGCAGACCACGCTGCGCGCGATGGAAAACGTCTCGCTCATGCTCGCCTGTTCGCAGCTCGGCATCACCGTCTGCTCCCTGCTGATCCTGCTGGTGGCCGAGCCCGCGATCCACCACCTCCTGGCGGTGCCGCTGGAGGCGCTAGGCGTCCCGGCGGAAGCTGCCGGCATTGCCGCCTTCGCCGTCGCGCTGATGGTGGTGACGTTCCTGCACGTGACGTTCGGTGAAATGGTGCCCAAGAACATCTCCGTGTCGGTCGCGGACAAGGCCGCGCTGCTGCTGGCGCCGCCGCTGATGTTTATCGCGCGGATGGTGAAGCCCGTGATTGCGGCCCTCAACTGGTCCGCAAACCACATCCTGAAGCTGATGCGGATTCAGCCGAAGGATGAGGTCACCTCGTCCTTCACGCTGGAAGAAGTGCAGTCGATCGTGCAGGAATCCACCCGCCACGGGCTCGTGGACGACGACGCCGGACTCATCACCGGAGCTCTGGAGTTCTCTGAACACACGGCCTCCCGTGTGATGGTTCCACTGGAAAAGCTCGTCATGCTCAAGGCGGCCACCACACCGGCGGAATTCGAAAAGGCCGTGAGTCGGACCGGGTTTTCGCGCTTCCCGATGCTCGATGACGACGGCATGCTGGCCGGCTACCTCCACATCAAGGACGTGCTCTCCATCCAGAACGGCGGATACCGCCAGCCGATCGCGGAAAGCCGCATCCGGTCACTGGCGAACCTTGCCATGGACGATGAAATCGAAAAGGCCATGTCCGTCATGCAGCGCACGGGCTCGCACCTGGCCCGCGTGATCGGGCCCGACGGGCTGACCAGGGGGGTGCTGTTCCTGGAGGACGTGATCGAGCTGCTGGTCGGCGAAATCCGGGACGCCACGCAGGCCACCGGCTACCGGAGGCTGGGGCAGGAACAGTAGCGGCCAGGCCGCGATAGGGCGCGCCGTGTATCCCTAAATAGGAATGATTCCTATTTAGGGATACACTCGGTTTGTTGCTATTGCTCCTGATTCTCAATAACAGATCCGAGGTTTCCGTGCGCCGTCCCGCCGCCCGCGCCATGCTGGCTGCCCTCGCCGGCCTAGGCCTGACCCTCACGGCGTGCGCTCCGACGGCGGGAAGCTCGCGGAGAACCGCAGGCGACGGCGTGATCGACGTCGTCGCCTCCACCAGTGTCTACGGTGACATCGTCTCAAGCATCGGCGGCGACAAGGTCCGGGTCAGCTCGATCATTAACCGCACCAGCCAGGACCCGCACTCCTACGAGGTGAGCACGCAGGACAAGCTGGCGGTTTCCAAGGCCGAACTTGTGGTCGAGAACGGCGGGGGCTACGACGCCTTCATCGACACGCTCGCCACCGACACCGGGCTGGACCACGCCAATGTCATCAATGCCGTGGATGTCTCCGGCCTGGCCACCGAAAGTCCGGCAGCGGCGACCCTAGACTCCTCCGCCCACACGCATGAGCACACCGGGCTGAACGAGCACGTCTGGTACAGCCTCCCGGCCATGTCCCGCCTCGCGGACGCCGTCGCCGACAAGCTGGGCTCGCTGGAGCCGGCCTCGGCGGCGACGTTCCGGACGAATGCGGCGGCATTAAAGGCTTCGCTCGGCGGCCTGGAAGCAAAGCTTGCCGCCATCAAGTCCTCGGCCGGCAAATCCACGTCCGGCCACGTGCCCGTGGCCGTCACCGAGGCCGTGCCGCTGTATCTGCTTGAAGATGCCGGACTGGAAAATGAGACCCCGGCTGAGTACACGGCGGCGATCGAGGAAGACGCCGATGTCACGCCGACCGTGCTCAAGGCCACGGTCGATCTCGTGTCATCCCGGGGCGTCCGGCTGCTTGCCTACAACACCCAGACCGAGGGGCCGCAGACCGCGGTACTGAAGAAGGCCGCCGAAACCGCCGGCGTCCCGGTCGTGGACTTCAGCGAGACCCTCCCGGGCGGCCAGTCCTACGTGCAGTGGATGTCCGCGAACGTAGAGAGCATCAGCAAGGCCCTAGGATGATCGCAACAACGCGGGCAGTTGTCTCCGCAGGAAATAGAGGAAACCTCTCTTGACACCGGTACTGAGCCTGCGCGGCGCCTCCCTGGCGTTCGGCCAGCGGACACTGTGGGAGGGCCTGGACCTGGATATCAACCCGGGTGAATTCTTTGCGGTGCTCGGCCCGAACGGCAGCGGCAAGACCACTTTCCTCAAGGTCCTGCTGGGACTGCAGAAGCTGAGCGCGGGCACGGCCGTGCTCGGCGGCCGTCCCGTTGAGCGGGGTAGCCGCCGGATCGGCTACGTGCCCCAGCAGAAGTCATTCGACCCCGACACCCCCCTGCGCGCCCGCGACCTCGTGGCACTCGGCGTCGACGGCCACCGCTGGGGCATCCGCCTCGGCGGCGCAAAAGTGAACCGAAGGGTCGATGAACTCCTGGAGCTCGTCGGCGCCACGGACTACGCCAAGGTGCCCGTGGGACAGCTTTCCGGCGGTGAGCAGCAGCGCCTGCGCGTGGCCCAGGCCCTCGCCACGGAACCAAACGTGCTGCTGTGCGACGAGCCTTTGCTGTCCCTGGACCTTCAGCACCAGCAAGCCGTCAGCTCCTTGATTAACAAACAGTGCCATGAAGCGGACAGCGCCGTGGTGTTCGTGACACACGAAATCAACCCGATCATGGATTACGTCGACCGGGTCCTGTACCTGGCCGGCGGCCGGTTCCGGGTGGGCACGCCCGCCGAGGTCATGACCACCGAGGTGCTCTCCGATCTCTATGGCAGCCATGTTGAAGTCATCCAGGCCAACGGCCGGCTGATCGTGGTGGGGCTGCCTGACGGCACGACGCACCATCACGAGGACGCACATGCGGTCGCAGGGGAGGTGGGCTAAATGGATCTGGGCGAACTGCTGCACTCCATCTTCAATTTCGAAAACTATGGCGAACTGCTGGTCCTGGTGCAGAACTCGATCTGGGCCGGTGCCGTGCTCGGGCTGCTCGGCGGCCTGATGGGCACCTTCGTGATGAAACGGGACCTTGCCTTCGCGGTCCACGGCATCTCCGAACTCTCCTTTGCCGGTGCCGCGTTCGCACTGCTGATCGGCGCGGACATCATCCTCGGTTCACTGGCCGGTTCGGTGCTGGCAGCCCTGGTGCTGGGCGTCATGGGGGTCCGGGCGCGGGACAAGAATTCGATCATCGGCGTCATCATGCCGTTCGGCCTCGGCCTGGGCATCCTGTTCCTGTCCCTGTACGAGGGCCGGGCTGCCAACAAGTTCGGCCTGCTGACCGGGCAGATCGTGTCCGTCGGAACGGTCCAGCTGCAGGTCCTGGCGGTCGCCGCCGTCGTGGTGATGCTGGCGCTGGTCGCCATCTGGCGGCCGCTGACCTTTGCCAGCGTGGACCCCGACGTCGCCTCCGCGCGGGGCGTGCCGGTGCGGGCCCTGGCTCTTGGCTTCATGGTGCTGCTGGGCGTCAGCGTGGCGCTGTCGATCCAGATTGTGGGCGCCCTGCTGGTGCTGGCCCTGCTGATCACGCCGGCCGCGGCTGCCATGCGGGTTACGTCCTCGCCGCGGCTGGTGATCACCCTGAGCATCGTCTTCGCGATGACGGCGACCGTCGGCGGCATACTGTTGGCTCTTGGCGGACGGCTGCCGATCAGCCCCTACGTGACCACGCTGTCTTTCCTGATCTATGTTGCCTGCCGGGTGATCGGCGGCGCCCGGGCCAAGCGGGGTCTCAACGGCCGGATCGTGCGCACCCCGGCCGCGTCTGCCGCCTAAGCGAAAGCTAGTCGGGCGGCGGATGTCGCTAGCCGCCGGCTTGCAGCGCCGTGCATTCGGGGCACAGCCCGAAGATTTCCACGGTGTGCTCCACCGCGGTGAAGCCGTGCTCTTTTGCGATCCGCGCTGCCCAGGCTTCGACGGCGGGGGCTTCGACTTCCACGGCCTTGCCGCAGTTGCGGCACAGCAGGTGATGATGGTGCCCGGTGACGGCGCAGCGGCGGTATACGGCTTCGCCGTCGGCGTTGCGCAGTACATCCACGAGCCCGTCGTCGGCGAGGGACTGCAGGATCCGGTAGGAGGTGGCGAGGGACACCGCGGTGCCGCGCTCCTGGAGGATGCGGTGCAGTTCCTGGGTGCTGACGAAGTCCGTCAGATCGTCCAAGGCGGCACTGACGGCGAGGCGCTGCTTGGTGACGCGCTGCTCCCTGCCCGGTGTCGAGGCCTGTGCCGTCGCGGAGGCCGGGACCCGGCTGCTGCCGGCGGTGGCGCCCTGGGACATCGTGGAACTCGCTTCGTGGATTCGCGGGTGGGACTCTGCGGGTGGTGCAATGTTCAAGATTACCAGCCGGGCTCCGTGGACACCGTGGCGGGCTGGTGCCTAGGCTGGCCGGATGAAGCTGACCAAATTCACCCACGCCTGTGTCCGCCTCGAGAAGGACGGCAGGGTCCTGGTCTTCGATCCGGGGACGTTCTCGGAGACGGACCAGGCCCTCGCCGGAGCGGATGCCGTGCTGATCACCCACGAGCATGGGGACCACATCGACGTCGACGCCGTCGCCGCGGCGCTGCAGGCAAATACCGCCCTTGAGCTTTTCGCCCCGGAGGCCGTCGCCGGGACACTGCGCGGCAAGGCGCCCGAGGCCGGTAGCCGCATCCACACCGCCGCCCCCGGAGAGGAATTTGAGACCGCGGGCTTCTCGGTCCGGACCTTCGGCGGCCAGCACGCCCTCATCCACCCGCAGATTCCGGTGGTGGCGAACGTCGGGTACCTCGTGGATGCCAACGTCTACCACCCCGGCGATTCCTTCGCGATTCCCGACGGCGTCGACGTCCGGACGCTGCTTGTCCCGATTCACGCCCCGTGGAACAAGGTGGGCGAGGTGGTGGACTTTGTCATCGGGGTCCGGGCACCGCGTGCCTTCCCGATCCACGACGCGCTCCTGAACGACACCGGCCGCGGGCTCATTGAAGGGCACGTGACCCGGATCGGTGCGAAGTACGGCAGCGAGTACCGGCATCTCTCGAGCGGCGACTCGGTGGAGGTTTAGCGTTTCGGCTGGCCGGCCGTTTAGGCCGGCCAGACTCCGCTCTTGAAGAACTCGCGCAGCGTAACCTCGTGGGGTTCGGGATCCATGCCGTGGGCGTCAAGCCAGACCGGATTGTAGTAGTTACCCGCGTAGCGGTCTCCGGCGTCGCACATCAGCGTGACAATGCTGCCCCGTCGGCCCTCGGCGATCATCCCGGCGATGAGCTGCCAGACGCCCCAGAGGTTGGTGCCCGTGGACGGTCCGGCGTGCAGGCCGGCGTGCACCCTCAGGTGGCGCATGGCCGCCACGGACGCGGCGTCGGGAACCTGGATCATGTGGTCGATCACGGCCGGCACGAAGCTTGGCTCCATCCGGGGCCGGCCAATGCCCTCGATGCGCGACGGCAATCCCGCCGCTGGGCCGCCCGCGGACGACGCGGCCACTGTCCCGCCGTCGGCCTGGCTGTCCCGCCAGCCGGGATAGAACGCAGAATTTTCCGGATCGACAACGGCGAGTCTCGTCGCGTGGCGGTGGTACCGCAGGAACCGGCCAATCGTGGCGCTGGTCCCGCCGGTGCCGGCCCCGACCACCACCCAGTGGGGGATTGGGTGCTCCTCCTGGGCCAGTTGGTCGAAGATCGACTCGGCGATGTTGTTGTTCCCGCGCCAGTCCGTGGCGCGCTCGGCATACGTGAACTGGTCCATGTAGTGCCCACCGGTCCGGGCGGCGAGCTCCGCGGCGGCCTCATAAACCTCGGCGGCATGGTCCACCAGATGGCAGGAGCCGCCGAACTGCTCTATGAGGGCGATCTTCTCCGGGCTGGTGGTCCTGGTCATCACGGCAATGAACGGCAGTCCCAACAATTGAGCAAAATACGCTTCGGAGACGGCGGTGCTGCCGCTGGACGCCTCGACGATCGTGGTGCCCTCCCGGATCCAGCCGTTGACGAGGGCGAATAGGAACAGCGAACGCGCCAGCCGGTGTTTGAGGCTGCCTGTGCGATGGGTGGATTCGTCCTTGAGGTACAGCTGCACGCCCCAGTGCCCGGGGAGCGGCACCGCATACAGGTGTGTGTCGGCAGATCGGTTGTTTTCGGCGTTGATCCGGCGGACGGCCTCGTCGGCCCAGACCCGGTCCTGCTGGTGCGCGGTGTTCACCGCAACAGCCTACCGGGACGGCCGGAGAGCGGGGATAGAGTGGGCCCATGGACACCCTCATCGATGCGGCCACTCTCAAGGACCGGCTGGACGGCGGCCCCGAAACCGGCCAGCGCACGGTGGTTCTCGATGTTCGGTGGGCGCTCGGCGACCCCCACGGCCACGACCACTATCTGCGCGGACATATCCCCGGGGCCGTCTTCGTGGATCTTGCCACCGAACTCGCCGGACCCGCGGATCCACTGCGCGGACGCCATCCCTTGCCGCCTCCGGAGCAGTTTCAGGAGTCCGCACGCGGCTGGGGCATCAACGACGGCGACGTGGTCGTAGCGTACGACGACAGCGGCAATATGGCCGCCGCCCGGCTGTGGTGGATGTTGCGCGATGCCGGCTTCCCTTCGGTCCAGTTGCTCGACGGCGGCCTGGCCGCCTGGCGCGGGGCCGGATTCGGCCTGGCTGCGGGATCCGAACGGCCGGCAGCAGGCAACGTCACGCTGGGCCAGGGCGCCATGCCCGCCATCGACGCCGGACAGGCCAGTTCTTGGGGGCAGCACGGGCTGTTGCTCGATGCCAGGGCGGGGGAGCGGTACCGGGGGGAAGTCGAACCGGTGGATCCCCGCGCCGGGCATCTCCCGGGAGCGGTGAGTGCCCCGACCATGGGAAACCTGCAGCCCGACGGGCGGTTCCTGGCCCCGGCAAAGCTGCGGGAGCGCTTCGAGCGGCTCGGCTACCGCGCCGGTGTCCCGACCGCCGTGTACTGCGGGTCCGGGGTAACGGCCGCCCACGAAGTAGCTGCCCTCGAGATTGCGGGACTTTCCGCTGCCTTGTACCCGGGTTCGTTCTCGGAATGGTGCCACAGTGCCTCGAACGAGGTTGTCACCGGGGCGTCCCCATACGGC
>Ga0308173_10001344_pt1 | contig 12150 bp, 11 predicted proteins | sample PhyPR1_FD_203716 | JGI IMG/M metagenome (GOLD analysis project Ga0308173, IMG submission 203716) | Soil microbial communities from UC Gill Tract Community Farm, Albany, California, United States - DLSLS.P.R1 | ecosystem: Environmental > Terrestrial > Soil > Agricultural land | place: USA... | reverse complement strand
GATTACGACATCCTCCCGCCGACCCCAGACAACCTCGCCCGCCTCCATCCCCCGGTCCCGCCGGGCTTTCCCCGAGTCGCACACGCCGAGCCCATCGGCAGCTGACCGGTGAGGAACCGCACCCGACATCAGGAAGGTCGCCGGGACCGACGACCGCGAGCCCGAGTACTGGCCGTACGAGCGAGTTCAGGTCTGGTACCACCCCTGGAGAGCCACCAGCCAGGACGTGGGCGGTCTGGCTTCCCGCCGATCTAGAGACCACCCACCGCACCTTCGCCAGTCCAAGGAACACGAATGCGCAGGATCGTCTATCTCTGGGCGCTCGCTGGCCTAACGGCCCTGACCAGCTGCTCCCGCCACACCGCGACGCACGCTGACCCGGCTGTCACCGTGACGCGGACGGTGACCGCTACACCGTCCATCGAATCCGCCGACCCGTACGTCACGCCGTCACCTCGGCCGGACTACTGCACAATGAACAACCCGCCCCGGGACTTCGCCGCCACCGTAATCCACAATACGCACGTGATCGGCGTAGAGGCCGCGGCCCCCAATCCAGACGGCGGCGTCACGATCCTGGCCCGCCAGGAATGCCACATCGCGCCAGGCTTCGGCGACGACGGCCAGTACTGGCCGACCGGGCCGCTCCGAAGCTACGTCATCGCACCCACCGCACGCATCTGCCTGCGTTCGGGCATCGATCCAGTCCAGGTGTCGATGAGCGATCTCCTCAACCCGCATCCACCAGCACCGCTCCTTCACCAGCGGCGACTGGATCGACGGCAGCAAAGACTTCAAGATCGTCACCGATGAATCCACCATCACAAGGTTCGAACAGCTCTGGCATCCCTGACCGCGGCACGCAGCCCGCCCCAGAGAACAGACCAGGCAAAGGTCGAGCCGATCCCCACCTCCTGCCTGACACCACCGCCGACGGCATGACAGACTGGCTGGCCCGCGGGCTTGACAGTGCCCTCAGAAGGACTCTTCGATCAGCCGGTTCGACCGGTCTTCCATGTCGTTGATCCGGTGCGCGTACGTGCTCTGTAGGACCGCCAGGGAGTGACCCAGCCGCCGGGCGATGTCGGTCTGCGGCACGCCCAGGACGAGCAGATGGGTCGCGTGGCCGTGCCGGAGGTCATAGGGCCGCCTGGCCACCCACAGCCACCTCATCATTGGTGAGAACATGCTGACGTACCCGTTGGCGTGCGGGCGGAAAGGCGGATGCCGAAACCTGTGACGGCCTCAGAGTGGCGCGAGAGTTCGCGGCCCTGGTGCGGCTCGCCGGCGAGCGGCGCCCCGAGGGATACCCCGAAGGCTGCCGGGGACGGAAGCTCCTGGTGGCAGCAGAGGCGAATCCCGACCCGCGATCCAGCGCACCACGTCCTGGATCTCACGGAGTGGTGTGCCCCGCGTTGGATGGAGTCAGGTGGCTGAGCGAATCCCGCAGCGGTTTCTACGACTGGCGTGGCAGGTCGGCCTCGACGAACGCGGAGCGTCGCGAGCGGCTCAAGCTGATGATCGAGGCGGTGTTCGAGCACAGCCCATCAGCGCTGGTGGAGACCGGGCGGTCTATCGTCCCGGCGCCATGTGGCTGTGGCGCGGGGTTGAGTCATCTGCTGCCACTGTTGATGATGCGGCTGCGACACTACCTGTATGCGCGAAGACCCTGCACGCTGCTGACCGGCCAACAGCCAGAGCCCGGCACCGGTTCTCGACCGATGTAAATTTCACCGACGTCCCCCGGTCACGGGCCCGCGGGCGGTGTTTCGTTGCCCCGCAACACCCGGCGGTCCTAGCTTGCGATGGTCAGCATCCACATCCTCATCGGAGCGGGCGCATGCGCAGGCAAACCTTTTCCATCGCGGTGGCGGCCATCGTCTCCCTGGCAGCGGCTGCACCCATGGCCCCTCCCGCCTCGGCGACGACGATAGTGACGGTCGCCGCGGACGGGTCAGGCAACTTCACGACGGTCCAGGCCGCAGTCAATGCCGCCCCCGCCAACAGCTCGACCACCTACGAGATCGACATCAAGGCAGGCACCTACCGGGGCGCGGTCTCCATCCCGTCGAACAAGCCGAACATCACCCTGCACGGCCTCGGCTCGATCAGCAGCGCCACGGTGATCGTGGAGAACCACCCGGCGAGCACATATGGCACCTCAGGCAGCGCGACAGTGACGGTCTCCGCGGCGAACTTCTACGCCTCCAACCTGACCTTCTCCAACGACTACAACGAGGCGGCCAACGGCGCCTCCCAGGCGGTGGCGCTGCTCCTGCAGGGCGACAAGGCGATCCTCAACAGCGTGCGAGTGCTCGGCAACCAGGACACTCTGGAGCTGTGGACCGCGAGCACCGGCACCGTGGCCCGCAGCTACATCCGCAAGTCCTACATCGAAGGCGACGTCGACTTCATCTTCGGCCGCGGCACCGCCGTCTTCGACCGCACCACCATCTACTCGCTCACCCGCGGCTCCACCACCAACAACGGCTACGTGACCGCCGCGGCCACCACCAACACCGACCCGTACGGCTTCCTGTTCTGGGGCTGCACCTTCTCCAGCAACGCACCGGCCAAATCGGTCTACCTCGGCCGCCCCTGGCACCCCGGCGGTGACGTGAACGCGATCGCCCAGGTGCTGGTGCGTTCCTCCACGCTCGGTGCACAGATCCGCGACGACCCCTGGACCGACATGTCCGGCTTCTCATGGAAGGACGCACGCTTCTGGGAGTACGGCAACTCCGGCACCGGCGCCACCGTCAACACCAACCGGCCGCAGATGACCTCCTCACAAGCAGCGAGCTTCACCCCCACCGCCTACCTGGCCGGCACCGACGATTGGAACCCCATCTACTAATGTCCTGCACCTGATCGTTGGGCTGGACCCAGACGGCTGGTTGGCGCCCGGCCTGGCCAGTATCGGGGCGTGGTCGACCGGCAGCGGCCATTACCTTCCCGAGCGCACGCTCGCGCACTGTTTGGGCGCCATGGCTCGTTATCGGTGCCCGCCATCAATGGTCGGGGAACTCGATCTCGGGTGTCTGGTCGGCGGCGAGAAGGAAGTACCCGAGAAATGTCACACCCTCGTCCTGGGCGTCGAAGCGCGCGATACGTACGCCTGCGGGCTCGTAGAACACATCTCCTGGACCGAGTACGGATGCCGCTTCGCCTTCTATCTGATAGACCGCTGAGCCGTTCTCGATGTTGCCGAACACCGGGCCGTTGTGCACATGCAATCCGCCCGCGTGGCCGGGTGCGATGGTGATGCGCCGAACCTCGACCCGGTTGGTGCTCTGCGGCACCGGCAGAAGCTGGTCGAGCAGGACCGAACGCGTGACCGGCGGGATGGCCTCGGCGCCGCCAAGGTGATTGTCGTGGTGGTATTCACCGTCGGTGACCGGGGCGCCTGCCTCGGGTGCGGCACCGTTGCCCGGGATCGGCTCGATGGCCAGGTGGGTCATGGCGATGTCTGGGGCGGCGCCGTGCCAGTGCCATTCAGCGGGTGCGATGTGCACCGTGTCGCCGGGGCGGATCGTCTCGATGGGGCCGCCGCGACGCTGCACGCGCCCGGCACCCTCGGTGACGATGAGCACTTGCCCGAGCGGGTGACGATGCCACACGGTGCGGCTGCCGGGGGTGAAGCGGACGCTGTCGATCTGAGTTCGCGACCCTCCCTCGGCTTCGGCTACCGACTCGATCCAAGCCTCGCCGGTGATCCACTGGGTCGGAGCGGCGACGTTGGTAACGGGCCTGCGGGTTATACGCATGGTGTCGTGGTCTTCCTGGAATCCGTGGGTTGGTGGAGGGTGCGGGCACCGAGGAGCGCGAGGATGCCTGTGACCGCGTGGTCGAAGACTTCTGTAGCGTCTGCGGCGCGGGCAAGGACGTATCCGCCCTGGAGAGCGGCGACGATCGCGGCGGCGGCGGAGGCGGGATCCACGGCGGATTCCAGTTCTCCATGGTCGACTCCCTCCTGCACCACGGCCGCCAGCCGGGCACGCAGCCAGGCGAAGGTCTCCTCTATGGGGGCCCGGAGAGCCGGCGTGGCCATGACGTCGGGGTCCTGGGTGAGTCGGCCGATGGGACAGCCCCGCAAGACGTCACGTTCCCTGCCTAGGTATGCCGAGATGCGCTCGATGGCTGTGCCAGGCGCTGACAGCGACGCGTCGGCGGCGGCGCGCAGCTCTTCGGCAGTGCGGCGGATGGCGGCGAGTGCGAGGTCTTCTTTGCCGGCGAAGTGGTGGTACATGCTGCCTTGGCCGGCTCCGGCCCGCTGCTGAATGGCTTTGGGACTCGTACCGACGTAGCCGCGTTCCCACAGCAGCGCACGAGCGCTCTCGACAAGCCGTTCCCTGGTTCGCACCCGGCTAGTGTACATACTAGTTGGTACAGTCGACTGCCGGTTGGGCGCATCGGCTCGACCGCCCGACCCTGCCGGGGCCACGGGAGGAGTCCGGGACGCGACGGTGTTCGACTCGGTGCCCGAGTATGGCGGCGCCGCCTTCGCCGGAGACGGCATCGTGTTCGTCAGCGTCACCTACCGGCTGGGAGCGGAGGGCTTTCTGCGGCTGGTGGGCGCGCCGGACAACCGGGGTCTGCTCGATCAGGTCGCCGCGCGGGAGTAGGTGCCGAGCAACATCGCGGCTTATGGCGGCAATCCGGAGCGGGGCACCGGCGGTGTTGCGGGCCTGTCGGCGGGGGCGGGCCGAGGAGACGCCGTTTCGGCCGCTGCGGGGGGCTCGTGATGTGGCGATAGACGTGCCCCTGATTTGGGGAAATTTGTCACCGGGATTTATGGAGTCTGAGAGTTGGTGGTTTCGTTGTTCCAGCGTTTGAGTGCTCGGCGGACTGAGCGGGGGTCGGAATAGCCGAGGTGGCGGGCCAGGCGTGTCATGTCGGGTGCACCGTTTTGGTTGGCATACTGTGCGCGGTGTTGTCGCGCGGTTTCTAGTTCGGTTCGCCACGTGGTGCCGTGCTCGGCAAGTCGTCGTTGGAGCGTGCGGCTGCTGAGTGATAGGTGCCGGGCGAGGTTGTCAAGTGATGGCGTGCCTTGGTCGATGGTGTTGACGAGAAGTGAAGGTGGTCGCAGGGGCGGCGAAGTCGATTCGGCGGGTGCCGAAGGTATCTGTGAACGTGCGATGCGATCGTGGTGGGGATTGCTTTAAGGCAACATGCTCGGGGGCCACGAGGTGGCGGGCTGCTGCGCTGATCCGGGCACAGAATCCAGCGATGGAGAATTGGGCCCACAATTCTTCACCCCGGCCGCCGGAGAGTTCGTGCGTGTAGGTATAGGTGACCGCGCCATCTGCCGTGGTTTTGGCGTGCAGTCGACCATGGCCAGGTCGACGCTCAACAACCAGCTTGGCAGGTCCGCCTGTCGGGCAAGTGCGCGGTCGTCGGATCCGCCACGCGCAGCCAGACCCAGGAGCAGGCGCGACATCTCCACTGAGTCATGGGCTGTTGACGCAGGTCCGGACACGGGTGCAGCGGTTGGCGGCTCAGGTTCGCCGCTCGGCATGGGGGGGATCACAGGTACGGCCTCCGTCGCACTTGCCCCATGCTCTGCGGCGATTCGCTGGACGGGCCTGTGGGCTTCTGAGTAGTTCATCAGCTTTTCCCCTTAGATCTGCAGCATGGCTCGACGGGTCGGGCAATCCGCACGAGGTCTGCTCAGACCATTGTTTCACGCAATCGACTACACTGGTGGCATGCTTCCGCGTTCGTATGAGGGTCAGGTGTGTTCGGTCGCCCGGGCGCTTGAGGTTGTGGGCGACCGGTGGACACTGCTGGTGGTTCGTGACGCACTGCGCAATATCCGGCGCTTTGAGGACTTCCGAACCCGCCTCGGGATTGCGCACAACGTGTTGTCGGACCGTCTTGCGCGGCTCGTAGAGGCCGGGGTCCTTGAGCGGGAGCTGTATCAGACGCGGCCGGACCGGTATGAGTACCGGCTGACCCAGCAGGGCCTGGACCTGTGGCCTGTGGTGATGTCGCTGCTGATGTGGGGTGACAGGTATCGGAGCCCGGACGGACCGCCGCTGCTGACGCGCCATCGTGGTTGCGGTGGCCGGTTGACGCCCGATTTCACCTGCGACACCTGCGGGGCGACCCTGGGACCGGTGGACGTGGAGTTGCTGCCCGGTCCCGGCGCGACTAGCGACGCATGACCGGCCGCGCCGGGTGGTACGGCCGGTCAAGGGCGAGGGCTATTCGACCGGGGTGAGATGAAGTTCGGCCAGCCCGGCATAGTAGGCGAACTTGAACGGGTTGAGCATCTGGTAGCGCTCGATGAGGCCGTCGAGGGCTCGGCCTCTGAGCTCGGTGAGCTCGCCGTCGGCAGGGTGGCGGAGCAGTCCGGCGTCGGCGAGTCGCAGGGCGAGAGCGTGGTCGTTTCCGTGCAGGAGCTCGGTGACGGCGTTGGCGAATGCCTGGGCGGTACCGCCGCCGAGCAGGTCGAGCGCGGCGGCCCACTCCTGCGGCGTGAAGATGTCGACACCCTCGCCGCGGGCGTGCCAGTAGCCGGTGTTCTGGCGGTGCACGCGCTGGATGAAGTTGTCCCGGGTCGCCAGGAACGGGGTGATGGAGGAGGGGTGCTCACGGAGCACCGCGGGGAGGTGATTGCGCTGCAGGATCTCCGCCAGGGTGAGCCCGTCGGCGATGGCGCTGAGTACCGTCGCGTGGAGGTCCTGGAGGCCGGCCAGCAGCCCCGGGAACGCCTCGATGGTGAAGTTCAGTGTGAGCCCGGTGTGGCCGTGGACCAGGAGGGTCGGGTTCAGGCCGATGACCAGCCGCATGGCCTCGAACAGCCCTTCGGCCGATCCCTCGTTGAAGAACGGGGCCCCCAGGTACGGCATGGACATGTCCCCGGTGAAGACCACCCCCTTGCCGGGCAGGTGGACGATGAGGCCGTCGTGCGTCTCACCCCCGGCGATGGGCAGGAGCTCGATGTCGACGCCGCCGATCGTTAGCTTGTCCGGCTCGGCCACGAGCCGGTCCGGTTCGACGTGGGCCCGGTGGTCGTGGTCCCCTGGCATCAGGTACGGGAAGGGTGGAGGGCCCGAGTGCTGCAGGCGCAGCTCGTCAGGGAAGTTCACCTGTGCGATCACCTCGGCACCGTCGCCGGTCAGCGCGGACAGTCCCCCGATGTGGTCCCAGTGGCCGTGGGTCAGTACGACGTGGGTGATCGGCAGGTCTGTGATCTTCCGGAGCTCGCGTAGCGCTTCCTCGACGTTGCCGGGCGTACTCGCCGCGTCCACGGCGACGACCCCGTCGCTGGTCAGCACGAATCCGAAGTCGCTGAAGTCGTAGCCCTGGGCGACGTACACCCCTGGCGCGCGCTCCACGAAACGGGGCGGCCCGAAATGCAGTCCCTCCTGCGGGTTGCCCCAGTAGTCGGTGAGCAGCCGGCCTGACCGGGCGCGCGCCGCCTCCGCATCCTCGGTACGGCCCAGCAGTTCGTAGGCGGGCGCCAGACCCGCGTACATGCCGCGCGTGAAGCCCGCCGGGAAACGGTCCTTCACCGCCAGAACGAACTCAAGGTCTTCGACCACTGTCTCCGCCCGCCCGCCACAGCCCGGGAGCCTGGCCAGTGACGTACCGCGGAAGTAATGCGGAAGGCCGAGATCGAGCTGGGCCGCGGCGTCGAGCTTGGCGATGGCCTCCTCGGCCTGGCCTTCGAGCAGGGACTGGAAGGTCCCGGCCAGGGTCAGTGGCAGCGCGTCGCCCTGCCGCTCACCGGCCAGCTTGTCGAACAGGGCGTATCCCTCCTGGATCCGTCGGGCTCCGAGCAGTTGCCCCGCGAGGACGACCAGAGTTCGCATCACGGAGTCCGGCCAGGCGGCCGCCTCCATGAGCGCCTCGATCTCCAGATTCCGGGTGATGGACATGATGATGCTCCGTTCAGTCGAGGTTCACATCAGAGAGGTCTTTGACGACCTCGTTGGGGTCTTTGACGACCTCGGTGCTGCGTGGAACGGCCGTCTCGACCGTCGCGACGTCGCGAGCGCGGATCCGGCCGAGCGCTATGGAGATGAGGGCGGCGAGCAGACCCGAGGCCGCGACCACGGACCAGGCCCGATGGAAGGCGGGCACGGCGTCACCAGGGGCCGCACTGCTGACGACCGCCACCAAGGCCGCGATCCCGACGACCGCGCCCAACTGCCGGAAGCATGAGGCGATCGCGCTCCCGGTCGCAAAACGTGCCCTGGGCAGTTCCGCGACAGCAGCGCTGCCGAAAGCAGGCAGTGACAGGCCGACGCCTACCCCGACCACGATGGCGGCGGGCAGGAAGGAGCCCCAGTAGTCCGGGTGCGATCCCGTTTGCAGGATCAGCAGCAGCGCCCCCAGGGCGAAGAGCAGATTTCCGGGGATCGCCACGACGCGCTGGCCGTACCGGTCCGACAACCGTCCCGACAGCGGCGCGAGCGCCGCGGCAGCCAGCGGAGCCGGGCTCAGTGCCGCGCCGGCGTGCAGGATCGTGTAGTGCCAGGCCGTCGTCAGGAACAGCACGTTGCACAACAGCAGCCCGAAGAACCCGACTCCGAAGACGAAGGTCCCGGCGCTGGCGACCGCGAACGATCGGATCCGGAACAGGCCCAGATCCACCACCGGCCTGGGATGGACGGCCGACCGCCACACGAAGACCGCGATGGCCACCAGCGCCCCCGCGGCTGTGGCCAGCACCCGCACCGAACCCCAGCCCCAGTCCTGTCCCTTGACGATGGCCAGCGCCAACGCACCGACCCCGGCCAACAGCAGTACCGCCCCCACCAGATCCGGCCACCCAGCCGCACTCTCATCCCGGCTCTCGCGAAGCAGGCGCCGCGCGGGCAGCAGCATCGGCAGACCGATGAACAAGTTCACGAAGAACACCGCACGCCAGCCCAGCCAATCCACCAGCAACCCGCCCAACGACGGCCCAGCCGCCGCGGCCACCGCCCCGGTCGCCGTCCACAGAGCCGTAGCAGTCGCACGCTGCTTCACAGGAAACTCGGGCAGGATCAGGCTGAGCGAGGTCGGCAGCAGGACCGCGCCGCCGAGTCCCTGCACCATGCGGGCCGCAACCAGCACCCACACCGATCCGGCCAGCCCACACGCCGCCGACGCCGCCAGGAAGACCACCACCCCGGCCAGGAAGATCCGCTTGCGGCCGAACCGGTCGGCCAGCCGCCCCGCCGGGACAAGCGCCGCGGCGAAGACCACGCTGTAGCCGTTCAGAACCCAGGACAGATCGGCCAGCGAATCCCCGCGAAACGACGCCCGGATATCGGGAAACGCGATGTTGACGATCGTCACGTCCAGCAGCGCCATGAACACCGCCACCGAGTTCACGATCAAGACCCTCCAGCGACGTTCCATCAACCCTCCCTTGTTGATTGCTTCATGCAATGGACTATGACAGAGTTCATTGCGTGAAGCAATCCACCAACGGCGGCCAACCTCGGGTTGGCGCCTCGGTCACCCGGCCGCTCGCTGCGGGCGGAGCGCGGGTCGGCACCTCGGCATGCCGAGCCGACCGGCTCTCCACGCTCACGGCGGAGTTCGACCGCCTCATTCACCCCACGAACACGACGCCCGCGACGCCCGCGACGGCGCGGCGGTAGCACAGCTCATCGCCGGGATGCCCACCAGGCACGGCGTACCAGTACCTTCCGACTCCGTGCACTCGTACGCTTGGCGGCCCGAGGCCAAGTTTCTGGTGCCGACCTGTCGATTTCTGGACTCGCCGGTCGTCTTACTGCGCCCGATCCGGAACAAGAGGAGACCGCAAATGAAGTACCTCATGCTGATCTACCAGGGCGACGCGCTCGAGCGGCAGGCTGCACTCTCCGAGGAGGAGCAGAAGCAGGTCTACGCCGACTACCAAGGGATCAATAAGACACCGGGCGTCACTCCCGTGCCGCCGATGGGCCTGCCCCAGAACGCGACAACGGTCCGCGTCGAGGGCGGCAAGACGCTCACAACCGACGGCCCGTTCATCGGTATGAAAGAGGCCGTGGGCGGCTTGTTCATCCTGGAGGCCGATGACCTCGATGCGGCTATCGAGCTGGCCGCCCGTGTCCCGGCAGCACGTTATGGGGGCGCCGTGGAGATCCGGCCCTCCGAGGTCTATTGGTAGCGATGATCGATCAGATCTTCCGCGAGGAATGGGGCCGCGTCCTCGCCACCCTGATCGGCTTCCTCGGCGACTTCGACCTCGCCGAGGAAGCCGCCCAGGAAGCGTTCGCTATCGCGGCCGACCGGTGGCCGTACGACGGGATCCCCAGCCAGCCGCGGGCCTGGCTGATCAGGACGGCCCGGAATCGGGCCACCGACCGAATCCGCCGAGACCGGGCGCTGACCTCGAAGCTCGGCCTGCTCGCCGTCACCGAGGGTGAAGAGGTGCCGATGACCACGACGACGTTTCCCGACGAGCGCCTCGAGCTCATCTTCACCTGCTGTCACCCGGCGCTCGCGGTCGAAGCCCAGATTGCGCTCACCCTCCGTACCCTGGGCGGCCTGACCACTGCGGAGATCGCCAGGGCCTTCCTGATACCAGAGCCCACGATGGCGCAACGGCTCGTGCGGGCCAAACGCAAAATCAAAGCGGCGAAGATCCCATTCCGGGTGCCACCGCGGCACCTTCTCAGCGAGCGCCTGGACGCCGTGCTCGCCGTCGTGTACCTGATCTTCAACGAGGGCTACGGGGGCCGCGACGAGCTCGCCGCCGAGGCCATCTGGTTGGGACGGGCCCTCACCGAACTGCTTCCCGACGACCCCGAAGTCCACGGGTTGCTGGCGATGATGCTGTTGCACGACTCCCGCCGCGAGACGCGGTTTCAGGACGGCGAACTCGTCCTACTGGGCGATCAAGACCGGTCACGGTGGGACACCGAACAAATCGCTGCTGGGCGCGTCGAAGTCGAGCGGGCGCTCAGCCTTGGCGGCCGCGGACCCTACCTGCTGCAGGCTGCGATCGCCTCGTTGCACACCGAGACACCATGTGATTGGGTGCAGATCGCCGCGCTGTACGGGGAGCTCACCCACCAGACTGGCTCGCCCGTCGTTGAGCTGAACCGTGCCCTCGCCATCGCCGAGACCGATGGGCCGGCGGCCGGGCTGAGGATCGTGGACGGACTAGGCATCGATGACTTCCGCTACCTCCACTCCACCAGAGCCGAACTCCTGCGCCGTCTCGGAAGGACCGATGATGCGCGAGACGCCTATCGGCGCGCGAGGGAACTCACCGACGACGGCGCAGAACGGCGCTTCCTCGACAAGCGCCTGGCAGGGTTGACCGCCGCCGCCGCCGGCCAGGGCTGATGGCGTACGCCTGAAGTTCAGCGGTGATGTTTGCGAGGGATTCGAGGATCGTTCCGGCACACGGCCGGCTCGACCTCCAACCGCCGGCTCGTGCGCGAGATACCGGTCGTCGATCCGGACCCGGTGAGCGACGTCTTGGCCGGACTGGGCAAGCCCTGGGCGGAACTGTGCTCTGGTGGCACAGGCCGTCGCCCGACTGCCGCGCAGAATAGTGACTGAAAGAGAGAAACCGACACCACCCTTGAGGCAAACCCCCAGGTAGAGATGTCGCACGTTGGTCAGCGGCAGGCTGCTGAAATCTGCCGACCTCCAACCCCCTCTCGCCAAGGACGCAAGACGCGAGGCGGACGTGCCAGAGATTTTTTGATCACGGAGTGTGCCCGCGAGCCCGCCCCGGCTTCCGCTTGTCAACTCAGAATCGGTCCCCTGGCGAGAACTTCGAGTGCTGATCCCGCGCACGCCGTCGCGCCGTCTCCTTCGTGTAATGCGTGACCATCGCCGTGGACTTCCACCCGTACACATGCTGAGCCGCCAGCTCGCTGCCGCCGGCGTCCAGAAACTCGGTCACGCTGGTGCGCCGGAACTGGTGCGGATGCAGCCCCGCGATGCCGGCCTGCTCCCCGCGGCGCACGACCATCTGGTAGAGCCCGTCCGGCGTGAGACGGCCCTTAGGACTGATCCACAGCCACGGTTCAGCGCGCTGCGGCCGCCGGGCCCGAGCGCGGATGTACCTGTCCAGCGCCTGCGCGGACTTGTTCCCGATCGGCGCGAAGCCGATGTCACCACCTTTCAGAACGATCCGGATCCGCCGTTGGGCCAGGTCGACGTCGTGGGTCGCCTTGTTCTTTG
>Ga0308173_10001343_pt1 | contig 12162 bp, 15 predicted proteins | sample PhyPR1_FD_203716 | JGI IMG/M metagenome (GOLD analysis project Ga0308173, IMG submission 203716) | Soil microbial communities from UC Gill Tract Community Farm, Albany, California, United States - DLSLS.P.R1 | ecosystem: Environmental > Terrestrial > Soil > Agricultural land | place: USA... | reverse complement strand
GCCGTGAGTCGGTAGCCGGGTCAGCGGCCGGCGGCGGCCAGGCGCAGCCCGAACCCGACGAGCGTGACCCCGGTGACGCCGTCGATGCCGCGAGCGGCGGCCGGCCGCCGCAGCCACCGGCTCAGCACGCCGGCGAGTGCGATCAGGACGGCGAACCACGCGAGCGTGAGCACCGCGTGGACGCCGGTCAGCAGCAGGCCGACCGGGAGCGGGTCGCTGCCCGCGGGCACGAACTGCGGCAGCAGGGCGACGTAAAAGACGCCGACCTTGGGGTTGAGCAGATTCGTGCCCAGGCCCATCCGGGCCGCCCGCCACGGCGAGACCCGGGCAGCGGCGGGCACGGCGTCCGCTTCCTTCCGGGAGCGCGCCGCGCGCACGAGCATCCGGACGCCGAAGACCACGAGGTAGGCGGCGCCGGCGTAACGCAGCACGTCGAAGGCGACCTCGGAGGCGGTGAGCAGTGCCGAGACCCCGACCGCCGCGGCCGCCCCCCAGACGAACAGTCCCGCGACGATGCCGGCGGCCGTGGCCAGCGCCTCGCGGCGGCTCTGGGTGAGCGCGGCGCGCAGGACGAGGGCGGTGTCCAGGCCGGGCGTGAGGGTGAGCACGGCGGCCACCAGGGCGAAGGTGAGTACCGCCGTCCCGAGGGTCACCCACCCATGATGACCGGACCTGCGGGGTGCCCGAACTGCGGCCCTGCGGGCTTGCGGCGAGGATCGGGAGGTGACGAGCACGCCGACGACGGACGAATGGGGCATCGATGCCAGCTGGCTCGATGCCCTCGACGAGGAGCACCAGGTCGCCCAGGCGACGATCGAGCGGCTGCGGGAGGTCATCGGCACACCACCGGCCGATCTCGACGACCGCGCACCGATCGTCGCGCGGCCCGGGGACGCCCTGGAGATCGACGAGGCGCAGGTCGTCTGCGAGGACGGCGAGGTGCGCACCGTCGACGGCGAGCTGCCCGACGACTTCCCGCTGGGCTACCACTGGCTGCAGTCGGCGGGGGGCTCCCGCCGGCGGCTGATCGTCTCCCCCGGCCGCTGCTGGCTGCCCGATGACCGGGCGTGGGGCTGGGCGGTGCAGCTGTACGCGACCCGCAGCCGGGCCAGCTGGGGCATCGGCGACCTGGCCGACCTGCGCTCGGTGCGCCGGATGGCCGCCGACCAGGGTGCCGGGTTCGTGCTGATCAACCCGCTGCACGCGGTCGCGCCCATCCCCCAGCAGGAGGCGAGCCCGTACCTGCCGGCCACCCGACGCTTCCTCAACCCGATCTACCTGCGCGTGTCCGAGGTGCCGGGGGCCGACGGCGTGGACCTGGAGGACGACGCCGGCCGCGCGCTGTCCGACGGGTCGCTGATCGACCGCGACGCGATCTGGGCCCGCAAGCGCGAGGTGCTCATGCGGATCTTCTTCGCGCACGGCGGCGGCGAGGCGTTCGCCCGGTGGCGCGAGGAGCAGGGGCAGACGCTGCAGGACTGGGCCACCTGGGCCGCGATCGCCGAGGAGCACGGCGCCGACTGGCACGCATGGCCCGAGGAGTTGCGCCGCCCCGACGGTCCGGCGCTCGCCGGCTACATCGAGCAGCACGGCGCCGTCGTCGCCTTCCACGCCTGGCTGCAGTGGGCGCTGGAGCTGCAGTTGACCGCCGCCACGTCGGGCATGACGGTGATCCAGGACCTGCCGATCGGCGTCGCCGGCGGCGGCGCCGACGCCTGGACCTGGCAGGACGTGCTCGCGCAGGGCGCGAGCGTCGGCGCCCCGCCCGACGCGTTCAACTCGCAGGGCCAGGACTGGGGCTCCCCGCCGCTGATCCCGTGGCGGCTGCGCGAGGCGGACTACGAGCCGTTCATCCAGTCGATCCGCGCCACGATGGCCGGCGCCGGCGGCCTGCGGATCGACCACGTCATGGGCCTGTTCCGGCTGTGGTGGGTGCCTGCCGAGGGCTCCGGTATCGGCGGCTCGGCGGCCGACGGCGCCTACGTGCGCTACCCCGCCGAGGACCTGCTCGACATCGTCGCGCTGGAGAGCCACCGGGCGCAGGCCCTCGTCGTCGGCGAGGACCTCGGCACCGTCGAGGACGGCGTCCGAGAGGCCCTTGCCGAGCACGGGATCCTCTCCTACCGGCTGCTGTGGTTCGAGGACGACGACCCCGCGGAGTGGCCGGCCGAGGCGATGGCCGCCGTGAGCACGCACGACCTCCCGACGGTCGCGGGGCTGTGGACCGGGTCGGACGTGGCCGAGCAGCGCGAGCAGGGCACGGGCACCGACGAGGAGCTGGAGCGGGGACGCACGTCGCTGCTCGACCACCTGCCCGGCGTTCCGGAGGGCGCGTCGGCCGAGGTGGCGGTGGAGCGCGCCTACCGGCTGCTGGGCCGGGCGCCGTCGCTGCTGCTGTCGGCGACGTTGGACGACGCCGTCGCCGAGGAGCGGCGGCCGAACATGCCGGGCACCACCGACCGCCCGAACTGGTCGCTGCCGCTGCCGATACCGGTCGAGGACCTGCCCGGCCACCCGCTGGTGCAGGACGTCGCGCGCACCCTGGCCGAGGGGCTCTCCGGAGGGTCCACGGGCTGACCCGCCCGCGGCACGCCGTCCCCAGGTTGTCGAACACCAGTTCGACTCTCGTGCGACACTTCCGGGGTGGCCGGCGGCATGACTCCAGGACGCGGCGGACGCTCGCTGGGCGAGCGTGCGGCGGCCTCCGGCGTCCCCGTGCCCGAGCCGGCGGAGCCTCCGCAGTCGTCGTACGCCGCCGCCGGTGACGGCGGGGAGGGCCGGCACTGCTGGGTGCGCGACCCGCCCGACTCCCCCGGCACGTGGCCGGGCCTGCTCGTCGAGTGGCGGCAGCGCAACGGCGGCTGGCAGGGGCGGGTCGTGTACACCGTGATCGGCCCGCACGGTGCCGCACTCGTCGAGTCGTGGCTGCCGGCCGCGCGTCTCGAGCCGCGCTGATCACGATTGGCCGGCCGGTGACCGGGCTATGGCGGGTGGGTCAGAACTCTCTTCCGGACGGAGCACCGATGACCTCCCCCGACGACGGCCCCACCCTCGACGACGTCATGGACACCGAGGAGAACGTCACCCGCGACCGCACGCAGCACGCCAAGGACCCGCACCCGAGCGACGAGGTGCTCGAGCACCGCACCGAGATGGAGCGTCAGGCCGTCGGCTCCGACGACGCCGACCCGGCCGGCGCCGAGGAGCACGCCGCCACCGACTGAAAGAGGACCCTCCTGCCCCCCACCACTCGCAAGCTCGCGGCGGGACCCTGCAGAAGGGCCTTAACCTCGGAGGACGTCGCCTGCTGGGTGCTGAAGACCACCCGCCCTCCGGCCGCCATCGACGCCGGGTGGCGGCCGGGTACGGCCCGGTCGCTGACCCGGTGCGTCCGCCGGTCCTATCGCCTCGACCTGATGGCCGCCGGACAACCGTGCCTGCTCTGGCTCAGCGGCCGGGACCGGCCCGGCGTGCACGCCCTCGGTGAGCTCACCGGGGGTGCCGAGCCGGACGGCGAGGGCTGGGTCGTGCCCGTGCGGTTCACGCTGCTGCCCGAGCCGGTGGCACGGGCCGAGCTGGTGGTCGACCCCGTCGCCCGCGGGGCGGAGGTGATCCGCATGCCGGCCGGCAGCAACCCGTCGTGGCTCTCGTCCGGGCAGTTCGCCGCCGTCCTCTCCCGGGCCGGAGAGAGCCGCCTGCGACCATGGACGGCGTGACACCGAACCGACTCCGCGCGGGCGCGCTCGCCTGGTTGCTGACCCTCCAGTTCTTCGTCGTGGAGGCGATCGCCGCGGCGCGGTTCGACGGCTCGTACTCCTATGTCCACGACGTCATCAGCGACCTGGGCACCAAGGCGTCGGCGGCGGCGCAGCTGATGAACGCCTCGTTCGTGCTGCAAGCCGCGCTGATCCTGGCGGGTGCGCTGCTGCTCCGGCCGGCGCTGCCGGGATTGTCGGGGCGGGTGGCGCCGGTGCTGCTGGAGCTGGCGGCGGCCGGGGTGCTGATGGTCGGGGTCTTCCCGAGCGACAGTCACTCGGCCCTGCACGCGACCGGGGCGGTGCTGCATCTGGTCTGCGGAGGGCTGGGGCTGATCGCGCTGGCGTACTCGGTGCGCCCGCGCTCGGAGGCGGTGGGCACGACGCTGGCACTGCTCGGGCTCGTCGGCATCGCGATGACGGTGTTCTTCATCGCCGGCGTGACCGAGTACCTGGGCGAGGGCGGCACGGAGCGCGCCGCCGCCTACGTGATCCCCCTCGGGCTGGCGCTGACCGGCGGGGCGCTGTGGCGCCTGGCCGGTCCCCGGTCGTCGTCCCGCCCGGCGTCGGCCCGTCAGACCGCGCGGGAGCAGGCCCGCGCGGAGCGGGCCGAGCGCGCGCACCAGCGCGACGAGGCCCTCGAGGCGGCGGCCCGCCGGAAGGCGGCCGAGGTCGATCGGCCCGGCGACGACCAGGACGACGACGCCGAGGACCCGTGGGCTCCCCCGCGGCGGCGCGTCGACTGACGCCTGCTCAGGCCGGTTCGAACCGCAGCACGTCCTCGACCGGGCGGCGCCCGCTCACCGTGCCGGGGTCGCTGGCCGGATAGCCCATGCGCAGCAGGAACTGCGGGTACCCGATCAGGGACAACCGCTGCTGCATGCGCGTGCGGGTGTCCGGCCAGTCGAGTGCCTGGGTGAGCGGCGAGGCCGCCAGACCGGCGGCGGTGGCTCGCAGCAGCACGCGGGCCAGGGCGCGGCCGGACTGCAGCCACGCGGATCGGTCGTCGCCGGTCGTGCCCATGAGCAGGACCGTCGGCCGCTCGACGTCCGGCGGCGGTGCGTCCGGGTCACCTGCGGAGAGGAACTCGCGGGACTCCCGCTGCCCGACGACGAAGTCACGGATGAGCCAGTTCGACGGCCGTTCGCGAGGATCGCCGGTCGGCACCGCCTCCACCGGCACGCCGTCGACGGCGCCGGGGTCGGTGCGCATCCAGCTCTCGAGCTCCGCGACGTAGGCCGGGTCGCCCTGCTCCATCTCCTCCGCACGGGAGATGAGGAACACGGTCGCGACCTCCTCCTCGGAGCGGGTGATCGGCTTGCACCACGTGTCGAACCGGGCCGCCTCCTGCTGGAGGGCGTCGACGAGGTCGCCGGGTACCGCCTGGTGCAGGAACGGCGCCCGGACGGTGTGACGGCGGTCGATCGCCTCGGCCAGCGACCGGTCGTCGTCCGAGGTGTCGTGCGCCCCGGTGATGCGCACTGTGGCCAGGTGGTCCGAGGCGTCGCCGGCCGGCAGCAGGTCGACCTCGGCCGCGAGCCCCCGTGCGGCCAGCGCGACGACGGCGAACTCGACGGCGATGCCGCAGCTGATCACCTGCTGCCGGCCCGACGGGTCCAGCACGGGCAGCGCCCGCTCGCGGTCGAAGTGCAGCTCGACCTGCTCGGTGGACGCGGTGAAGCGCCACGGCTGCGTGTTGTGGATCGACGGCGCCTTGACCGCCGCACCCACCACCTGCGCCCAGTCCTGCTGCTCCACGCCAACCTCCCGGTCATCGGTCCCGCGAACGTCTGGTTCGTGCCTACCCCATGGGAGCCTTCGCCTGCACACCCGGTCGTCTCTGGCCAGGATGGAGTCATGACGAACCCAAGGGATCAGGCCGGCTCCGCGGCGACGATGCACGTCCTCCCCACCGACGAGTGCTACCGGCTGCTGAGCACCCACGAGCTGGGACGGCTCGGGTTCAACGCCGAGCACTATCCGTTGATCTTCCCGGTCAACTACGCCCTCGACGGCGAGACCGTGGTCATCCGCACCGCTTCCGACACGATCCTGCGGGCGGCCGAGCACGCCAACGTGACGTTCCAGGTGGACGACATCGACCGCCGGACCCGCAGCGGCTGGAGCGTGCTGGTGCGGGGCACGGCCGAGGAGGTCGGCGAGGAGCACCGCATCGAACTGGTGGCCAGGACGCTCCAGACCGGCGTCGAACCGTGGGCGCCGGGAACGAAGGGGCACTGGCTGCGGCTGATCCCGCACGACATCTCCGGACGCCGGATCGTGCCCGGTGAGCTGCCGCCTGCGGTGGACCCGCGCGCCTACCTCTGATCGCTAGGGGCCGCTGGAACGTCACATGTCCCGGTAGCGCACGGCGGCAGCCAGCTTCTCCCGCAGCAGCTCCGGCGTGGCCTGACGGCCTGACCCCGGGAAGGCCTCCCCCGGCCGGATGTAGACGCCGGTGTAGGCGGCGGTGTCACGCTGATAGCGCCAGCCCTCGGCCAATGGGCCGACGTCGTAGGCGTCGTAGCCGATGGAGTCGAGGAACTGCGCCACGGTCCGCTTGGCCGCTGCGTCGTCCCCCGCGATGGCCAGCACCGACCGATCCGGCGAGCCCGCTGGGCGGGCCAGCGCGCCGAGGTGGACGAAGTAGATGTTGTTGAAGGCCTTCACCACGTGCGACCGGGGCAGGTGCGCTTGCAGCAGCTCGCTGGTCGTCGTGGACTCGTCGTCCAGCTCGGCGATGTGCCCGTCGCGCTCCGGGTAGTAGTTGTTGGTGTCGATGACGACCTTGCCGCGCAGCGGCTCCACCGGCACCTCCCGGTAGGCCTTGAGCGGAACGGTCACGACGACGATGTCGCCGGCCGCCGCCGCCTCGGCTGCGGTGGCGGCCCGCGCCCGCGGCCCCAGGTCGTCGACGAGGTGGGTGAGGGTTTCGGGACCACGACTGTTGCTGAGCACCACCTCGTGACCGGCGTCGACCGCCAGCCGGGCGACGGTGCTGCCGATGTGTCCGCTGCCGATGAGCCCGATGGTCGCCACGTACGCCGCAAGTTGTGCACCGGCGGAGCCATTCCCGGCTGGATCCACCGATGAGTTCCACCGGCTCGGTCGGTCCACCACCACGTACGCCATCGAGCCACCGAGTGGAGAAGCCGCATGACCAGTCCCGCACACGCCGGCCGCATGCTGTTCGTGAACATGCCCGTAGCGGATCTCGAGCGCAGCAAGGCGTTCTTCGCGAAGCTCGGGTTCAGCTACGACCCGAGATTCACCGACGAGAGCGCCGCCTGCATGCTGGTCGGCGAGCACGCCTTCGTCATGTTGCTCAGCCGGGAGAAGTTTGCGGAGTTCGCCAAGCTCCCCATCGCCGACCCGACCACGCACACCCTGGCGCTGTACTGCTTCAGCGTCTCGTCGCGCGATGAGGTCGATGCGGTCAGCTCCGCTGCTCTTGCGGCGGGCGGCACCGAGGTGGACGACGCCGAGGACTTCGGCTTCATGTACTCACGCAGCTTCTACGACCTCGACGGCCACGGCTGGCAGGTCATGTGGATGGACCCCGCGGCGGCGGAGCAGGGGCCCGAGGCGTTCATGGCCTCCATGCAGGACGCCGACGCTTCCGCCTGACCCGCTACGAGAGCTCTACCCCGCTCGCACGACGTTCCCGCGGGAACGGTGTCAAGCCTTCCAGCTTGACCACGTTTCCGCGGGAACGCGTCGGCCACCTCTGAAGGCTGCCGGTCCGCCGGTCGATCCCGTGCGGAGGTCAGGTCGTCGAAGAGCCGTCCGCCGGGAGCAGCAGCAGCTTGCCCGTGGTGCGCCGGGATTCCAGGTCCTCGTGCGCCCGGGCCGCATCGACCAGCGGGTAGCGGCCGCCGATGGAGACGTGCACTTGGCCGGAGGAGATCCAGCCGAATACCTCATCCGTTCGGGCACGCAGCTCCTCGCGGGTTGCGGTGTAGTGCACGACCGTCGGCCGCGTGACGTACAGGGATCCGCCGGAGTTCAGCCGCGGGATCTCCAGCGGCGGGGTGGGGCCGCTGGCGTTTCCGTAGACGACCAGCACCCCACGGGGGCGCAGGCTGGCCAGGCTCGCGTCGAACGTGGCGCCACCGACTCCGTCGTAGACGACGGCCACGCCCTCGCCGTCGGTGAGCTGCTTGACGCGGTCGGGGACGTCCTCGTACCGGAGCACCTCGTCGGCGCCGGCCGCCCGGGCGACCTCTGCCTTCTCTTCCGTGGAGACCGTGCCGATGACGCGGCCACCACGCAGCTTGACCACCTGGGTCAGCAGCTGACCCACGCCACCGGCCGCCGCGTGGACGAGCACTGTGTCCCCCGGCTGCACCCGGTACGTGTCGGTCGCAAGGTAGTGGGCGGTGACCCCCTGCATCAGCACGGCGGCCGCCACATCGTCGGCGACGACATCGGGAACGGGTACGGCCATCGCCGCGTCGACCAGCACGTACTCCGCGTAGCTGCCCTGCCCACCGCGCAGCCAGCCGACCCGCCGGCCGGTCGCGAGGTCGTCGACGCCGTCCCCCACCTCGACCACCGTGCCGACGCCCTCGACGCCCGCGACGAAGGGGGCCGTCAGCGCCCCGTTGCGCTGGTAGACGTCCATGAAGTTCACGCCGGCAACGGCGACGCGGACAAGCACCTGGCCGGACCCGGGCGACGGCCGGTCGACCTCACTGATCTGCAGGACGCCGGCCGGGCCTGACGAAGGCACGAGGACTGCGCGCACGGATCAACTCCTGTCCGAGGGGGTCGGCCGGCCGGCAGGCTACGCGGTCAGCTCGTCGCGCCGGCCTCCGCGGGCACCGGCACCGGACGGCGGACCCGCGCGCGACGCCGCGACAGCCCCACCCCGACCAGGCAGACCACGCCGCCGACGACGGCGAGGACCGGCGGCACCTCGTCCAGCAGCACCCAGCCCATCACGATCACCAGGGGCGGCACGAGATACGTGGTCACCCCGAGCCGGCCGGCGTCCATCCGGCCGAGCGCGTACGCCCAGGTGCTGAAGGCCAGCGCCGTCGGCACCACGCCGAGGTAGACCATGCCGGCGATCGAGCCCACCGAGGCGCGGCCGAGGTCGCCGACCAGTACGCCCACCCACGGCAGGCAGCAGACGGCCCCGATCGCGGCACCGGTGAACGTCACCTGGAGCCCGGGCAGCCGCCGGAGCAGCGGCTTCTGCGCCACCACTCCCCCGGCGTAGGTGACCGCGGCGACCACGCAGAGGACGACGCCCAGCAGGTCGGCACCCGAACCGCGCGTGGCCGCACCGATGAGCAGCACGCCGGCGAAGGCGACCGCGATCCCGGCGAGCAGCCGGCGCGGAAAGCCCTCACCCAGCAGCAGGCCGGCGAACACCGCGATGAGGATCGGCCCGATGTTCACCAGCATTGCCGTGGTGCCGGCGTCCAGATGCCGCTCGGCCGCGTTCAGGGCGACGTTGTAGACGCCGAACCAGCCCACGCCGCAGACGGCGAGCAGCGCCCACTCCTGCCTGGTCGGTCGGACCCAGCCCCGGCCGGCCAGCAGCACGCCGAGCACGGCGGTACCGACCAGGAGGCGGCCCAGGGCCAGCGCTCCGGGTGAGAGTTCGTCGCCCACGCCGCGGATGGCCACGAACGCGGACGCCCACGCGAGGACCGTCGTGCCGACGGCGAGGAGGGTGCGGCCGTCGGGAGTGGTCGTCGAGGTGCTCACGAACAAACCCTAGGTGGGCCCCCTGACATCCTCTGGCGGGTATCGGACGGAGCCTGTCCGTTTGCGGAAGACGGCAGAAACGCTGCGGTGGATCACGTCACCGAGACCGGCTGCCGGATGATCGTGCGCAGCCGCTCCGGAGCGGTCCGGCGCGGGTCGCCGAGGTAGATCTCGTGGTGCTTGCCCGACAGCGCCAGGCCGGAGTCGGCGATGAACCGGTGCAGGGCCGCGATGGTGGGGCCCTCGCTGCTGTAGGGACCCACGTGCAGGATCTGAGCGGCGCGTCCCTCGGCGAACCGCTCGAGCCGCACGCGCTCGATCGCCGGCAGCCCCTTCTTCCGCGCCGCCGTCTCGCGGGCGGAGTTCGCGACGTCGGCGGTCACGTGCTCGGACTGGACGATCATCATCGTCCAGTCCCACCGCGACTTGTCCTCGGCCGAGAAGGTCGACATGTCGGGCACCCACCAGAGCCCTTCCAGGGGCATGACCGGGGCGTCCACCGGGTCCGGCGCCCGCTTGAGGGCGAACCGGACGGTGTACGCCACGGAGTAGAGCGCCTGGACGGCCTCGGCGTACGCGGCCGCGGTGTTGGGATCTCCGGAGCCGTCGATCATCAGGTAGTCCAGCGGCGGGACGTCGACCAGCTCCGGCGCCGCGGCGGCCCGGTACAGCTGCGGCAGCTCACGCCGCAGGTCGACCGTCCTCATGCCGCCGGCCGGTCAGCCGGAGAGGTGCTGGCCGTAGGTGCGAACTCCCCGGGCGCCACGCGTCGGGAGAGCGGCGCCCTCCCGGAACGCGCTGCTCAACTTGCCCGGCACCGGGGTCGCCACCACGTGCGCCCCGGGTGCTCGCACGGCGGCCCAGGCGCGGGCGAGGTCGGCCGCCGAGAGCTCCTCCGGGCCGCCGAACTCGACGACGTCCCCGGACGGCGGGCGACCGCACACCTCGACGACGTGGGCCGCGACGTCCCCGATGTCGACCGGCTGGGCCCGCCACCCCATCGGGACCGGGACGACGGGGCCGCGGCGGGCGGTCTCGAGCATCTCGTCGACGAAGTCGTGGAACTGGGTCACCCGCAGCAGCGTCACCGGCAGCCCCGACGCGAGCAGCACCTGCTCGGCCGCCCACTTGGCGCGGTAGTAGCCGAACGGGATGCGGTCGACGCCCACGATCGAGACGTAGACCAGGTGCCGCAGCCGGTCGCGGTCGACCGCCTGCACCAGCCGCCGTGTGCCGGCGACGTCGACCTGCCACGGGTCGCCCCGGGGGTCGCTCGCCGCGTGCACCACGATCTCGGCACCGGCCAGCGCCGGCGTCAGGTCGAACCCGGTGGCGAGGTCACCCCGCACGCCGCCCGGGCCGGTTCCGCGGCGCGACATCTGCCGCACCGTGTGCCCGGCGTCCTGCAGAGGCTGGATCAGTCGGCTGCCGAGTCGTCCGGTGCCGCCCGTCACGAGTACGTCCACGGCGTGCAGTCTGGCGGTCGAGCGGCCCGCCGCACACCCCTGCGACCCGCGCGTCGGGCAGCATGCCGACCATGGATGGACCGTTCGATGCGGTGCTGTTCGACTGGCGCGGCACCCTCGTCACCACGCCCACGCACGCGGAGTGGGTCGGCGAGGCGATGCGCCGGATCGGCCGGCCGGCGCAGGACGACGCGGTCGAGAAGCTGGCGGCCCTCCTGGCGGACGCCGAGGCGCACCTCGACGGGCCGGGCGTCGACTGCGACGCCGACCTGCACCGGCGCACGTACCTGACGACGTTCGCCGAGCTGGGCATCGAGCCGGACCTGGCGGACGCGCTCTACGCGGTGGAGTCGGACCCCACGGTCAACGCCTTCGGATCGGACGTGGCCGACGTACTGACCCGGCTCCACCGGGCCGGCCTGCGGATCGCGGTGATCAGCGACATCCACATCGACGTCCGGCCGTACTTCGCCGCGAGCGGGCTGGGCGGCCTCGTCGACGTCTTCACGCTGTCGTTCGAACAGGGCGTCCAGAAGCCCGACCCGCGGATGTTCACGCGCACCCTGGCCGCCCTGGACGTCGCCCCCCATCGCGCGCTCATGGTCGGTGACCGCTCACGGCCGGACGGCGCCGCGGTCGAGGCCGGGGTACCCACGTTCCTGCTCCCGCCGCTCACCCGGGTCGAGGAGCGGCGGCTGCACCTGGTCCTCGCGCTGACCGGTGCAGAGACGTCAGCCGGCGGCTGACCACTCCGCCGGGTCGGGGCGGGTGACCGACCGCTGAGCCAGCCCCAGCGACCGGACGTGCGTCGCGATCTCGCCCAGCGAGGCCACCCAGGTGTGCCGGTCGGCCACGATGTCGCGGATCAGCCGCTCGAGCGCCGCTGCCCGCCCGGGACGCCCGGAGAGGAAGGGATGCCCGGTCAGCACGAAGCAGCCGCCGTCCTCGCGCATGGCGTCGTACTCGGCCCGCCACGACTCCGTCGCCTTCGCGGGGGTCTCGATCGGGGTGGACTCCGAGAGCCCCGGCACGAAGCAGTACTGCTCCCAGTCGTCGAGGCCCCAGTGGATCGGGATCTCCACCAGCGACCGGCCCTCCCCCGCAGGCAGTTCGTACGGGCGGTCGGCGTCCATGAGGCTGGAGTCGTACAGGAAGCCGCGGTCGGCGAGCAGCCCCGGCGAGGCCCAGGTCAGCTCCCACATCGGCGCCCGGTATCCCACCGG
>Ga0308173_10001342_pt1 | contig 12174 bp, 6 predicted proteins | sample PhyPR1_FD_203716 | JGI IMG/M metagenome (GOLD analysis project Ga0308173, IMG submission 203716) | Soil microbial communities from UC Gill Tract Community Farm, Albany, California, United States - DLSLS.P.R1 | ecosystem: Environmental > Terrestrial > Soil > Agricultural land | place: USA... | reverse complement strand
CGCCGGCGATGGCCCGGAGGCGCGCAAGGTGCGCGCGGCCGCCGGACCGAACGTCGCATTCGCAGGCGAAGTGCCGCGCGAGCGCCTGCGTGAGCTGTTGCAGCACGCGCGTGCGTTCGTGTTCGCCGCGGAAGAGGACTTCGGGATATTGCCGGTCGAGGCGCAGGCCTGCGGGACGCCCGTGATCGCGCTGTCCCGGGGCGGTACGGCGGAGACGATCGTGACGGCCGGCGATGGCGCGGGCGGCGTGTCGTTCGTCGACCAGCGGCCGGCCACCATCGCGGATGCCGTCAGGCGATTCGAGGCGCGCGAGCACACGATCGACAGCGCCGCGTGCCGCCGCAACGCGTTGCGCTTCTCCACGCAACGATTTCGCGCGGAGTTCCGCGACTGGCTGGCCGTCGCCGGGCATCCATCGCCGCGCCTCGAGGTCGCATAGGTGCGGGCCGCGCCTTCCATCCTGAAGCCTAACGCGCCGATATTCGCCGTGCTGCTGCGCATGCTCGACCCATGCGCGGCGATCGCAACGGGCCTGATCGCGTTCGCCGTCTACCGCCCGGTCGGCAATGTCGAGGCGTACCTGCTGTTTCTCGCCGCCGCGGCGCTGGCCATCCTGGGCGTCTTTCCGGCCTTCCGGCTGTACGCACCGCAGCGAGGCGTCACGTTCGCAGCGGAGCTTCGCGGCCTCGTGCTCGCCTGGAGCACCGTCGCGGCACTGACCGCGCTGGTGTTGTTCGCCACCAAATCGGGCGCAGCGTTCTCGCGCGTGTGGGTCGGCACGTGGATGGTGGCAAGCTTCATGGCCACGGCCTTGCTGCGAGTGGCCGTGCGCATCGTGCTGCGTCGGCTCCGCAAATCGGGGCGCAACCAGCGCCACATCGTGGTGGCGGGCGCCGGTCGGCTTGGCCGTCTGCTCGCCGAGCGCCTCCAGGCATCGCCATGGGCCGGGCTCAACGTGCTCGCCTTCTACGACGACGATCCGCGCTTGCATGGACAACAGGTCGCGGCGCGCACGGTCGCCGGCGATTTCGACCGGATGGTCGTCGACGTCGGCAACGGCGGCATCGACCAGGTATGGATCGCGCTGCCGCTGCGCGCCGAGCAGCGCATTCGCGACGTCCTGACCGCGCTGCGCAACCATCCCGTGGAAATCCGGTTCCTGCCGGACATCTACGGATTCCACCTGCTGAACCATTCGTTCACGGAGATCGTGGGCCTGCCGGTGATCTCGCTCACGGAAACGCCCATGTCGGGCGTGAACGCGATCCTGAAGAACGCCGAGGACTACGCGATGGCGGCCGTCCTGGTCGTGCTGCTCATGCCCCTCATGGCGTTGATCGCAGCCGCAGTCAAGCTCACGTCGCCCGGACCGATCCTGTACCGGCAGGAGCGCGTGACGTGGAACGGCGAGCACTTCGCGATGCTGAAGTTTCGCAGCATGCCGGTAGGTGTCGAACAGGCGAGCGGTCCCGTCTGGTCGACGCGTGACCAGCGGCGCGCCACGCCGATCGGCGCCTTCCTGCGCCGCTACAGCCTCGACGAGCTGCCGCAGCTGTTCAACGTGCTGCGCGGCGAGATGTCGCTCGTCGGTCCTCGCCCCGAGCGGCCGGAGTTCGTCGAGCAGTTCCGCCGCGAGATCCCCGGCTACATGCAGAAGCACCTGGTGAAAGCCGGGATCACCGGGTGGGCGCAAGTGAACGACCTGCGCGGCGATAGCGACCTCGTCGAGCGGATAAACTACGACCTGTACTACATCGAGCACTGGTCGATCTGGTTCGACCTGCGAATCCTGGCTTTGACGCTGTGGCACACACTGACGAGTCGCAACGCCCACTAGCCGAGCGCGCCATCGTTCTCGCGCCCGAGGTGGCGTTGCCTGCGCCGGGCAGGCTCGCGCTGTGGTTCCTCGCCGGTCTCGCGCTCACGCTGCTCGCCTATCTCGCGCTCAACGTACCAGGGCCGTGGTTCCCTTCGGCGCCGGAGCACTTCTGGACCGCGCACGAGCTGCAGCTCACGCGCGGAAACGGCACGAAGTCCGACCAGGAATGGGTGCTGCAGTCACCCGAAGCGGGCTCCGTGGTCCTGCTCTCCGGCGACGCCGACCTGCGCTCCACCGATTATCGCGTGTTCACCTGGATCGCCGTCGGCGTCCCGCCCACCGCGGACGTGCGACTGCTGTGGCGCAACGATTACGAGCCCGGCAAGGTCAACAGCATGCCGATCGTCGTCGAATCGGGCCGCCTGCGCCCGGTCATGACCACGGGCAACGCGAGCTGGATCGGGCGCATCACGGGGATCGCGCTCGCCATCCGGGGTCCGCTCGTCGACCCGGTCAGGGTGCGCGGCGCCATAGCGCGGCCCATGGGCGCCGTCGCGGTGCTCGAGGACCGCGTACGCGAATGGACCGCCTTCGAAGGCTGGTCGGGCACGTCGATCAACACGATCGTCGGTGGCGCCGACGTGCAGGACTTCCCCCTCACGTTCGTCGTCGCGTGTGCCGTGGCCGTGGGGCTCGCGCTCGTGGCATTGAGCCGCTGGCGCGCGCGGCTTCGCCTGCGCGGGTTCATCGTGGCAATCGCGACGCTGACGGTGCTCGGCTGGCTCGTGCTCGACCTGCGGTGGGCCGCCGTCCTGGGACGCCAATCGGTCGAGACCGGCAACGTCTACGGAGGCAAGGACGACCAGGGTCGTCATCTCGTCGCGGAGGATGCCGATCTCTATCGGCTCGTCCTGCGGGCGAAGGACGTGCTGCCCGCGACGCCGCAGCGCATCTTCATTGCCGCCGCCGCGCATTACTTCCGCGGCCGCGCGGCGTATCACCTCTATCCGCACAACGTCTATTTCGATCCACGCTCCGACCGCCTGCCGCCGGCGTCGACCATGCACGCCGGCGACTGGCTGTTCGTCTACCAGCGGCCGGGCATCCAGTACGATGCTGCGCGACGGATGCTCCGCTGGGAAGGTGGGCAAACGCATCCGGCCGAGCTGAAGATGCTCGGGCAGGGCGGCGCATTGTTCCAGTTGCTCTAGGCCATGGACATCCTTCGCATCGCACTCGCGTGGCTGCTCGTATGGGCGCTCGGCATTGCGCTCGTGCGCCTGCTCTACGCCCGGCGCGGCGACTGGCCGATGCCGCATCCTGCATGGGTCGGCGGCGTCGGCTTCCTGCTCGGTGCGTTCGTGCTGACGCTGCTCATGAGCGCCGTATCGCACGCGGGCGGCTCGTTCGATCGCCTGACGATCGGCCTGCCGATGCTGCTGGTGACGATCGGATTATGGATCGCCGACGTACGACGGCAGGGCGGCACTCGCAACGTCGCAACGACCACGAGCGCCGGCTGGCGCGCGCTCGTCGCCCGCCCGGCAATGCCGTCTCTGGGCTGGCTCGCGCTGCTCGCGTGGCTCGTCGTGCGCAGTGCGCTGCTGCTTGGTGAAGTGCTTCGCCAACCGCTCTTTCCGTGGGATGCGTGGACGCAATGGGCGACCAAGGCGCGCGTGTGGTTCGCGCTGCGGCACATGGTGCCGTTCGAGCCGGCGCAGCAATGGCTGACCGGCACCGCGGCCTACTTCGACGCGGCACCCCACTATCCCGCCACCGTGCCGCTGTGGCAGGTATGGTCGAGCGTTGCGCTGGGGCGATTCGACGATGCGCTCATGAACCTGCCCTGGTGGCTGCTCGGAGTCGCCTTGACGCTGCTGCTCTACGGGTTCCTGCGCGATCGCAAAGCATCGCCGCTGTTCGCGCTGGCCGCCACGTGGATGATCGTCTCGATGCCGATCCTCGAGACGCACGTTGCGCTCGCCGGGTATGCGGACCTGCCCATGGCGTGCTACCTCACGGCCGCGGCACTGGCGGGATTGCGGGCGCTGCAGGCGCTATCCCTCACCAGCGGCAGTCCCACCGTCGTGCGCAAGGATGACGCGATCGTCGCGCTCATGCTGGTCGCCGCGCTGCCCACGATCAAGAACCCGGGCTGGATCTGGATGATGACGCTGTTGCCCGGGCTGCTGGTCGCCTGGCTGCCGCGGCACGGCATGCGCATCGTGGTGGCCGGCTTGGCCATCGGCGTCGCGCTGCTGTTCCTCCTCGGCCGCTACGAACCCGTGATCTTGGGCTATCACCTGCACTTCCAGCTCGACGTTCCCTGGCATGGCCTCGTGGAAGCGTATCTGAGCTTCGACAACTGGCACCTGCTGTTCTGGGTGCTGCCGGTCATCGTGGTGGCGACACGACACTGGCTGGTGGATCGCGAGCTCGCGCCGCTGACCGCGGTCGTCGGGTCGGGCGCATTGTTCCTCCTGCTGGGCTTCTCGATCACCAGCGCCGCGGTGTGGGTCGAGGACCAGTCCACGGTGAACCGGGCAACACTGCACCTCGCTCCGTTGATCGGCGTATGGCTCGTGCTGCTCGTGCGACGGGCATTGGAAAGCGGCGCTCCGGCGCTGCAGGAGCATGCTCACCGCGAGGACGCCGAAACTGCGTTGCCCGTGACCGCACCGGCCGTGGCGGTCGCCGCCGACGGCCGCGATGCTTGAGCTTCCGCACGTCACGCTGCTGTGCGCTGACACGGTCAACCACGCGCTGGCGATGCGCGCGCTCGAGCGCTCGTGCGCGGACATCGCGTTTGCGCGCGTCGTGTTCCTCACCGACGCTCTGCCGCCGGACATCACGCGTCCGCCCGGCATCGAGATCCGTTCCATCCCACCACTGCGCTCGCGCGACGATTACTCGCAACTGATGCTCAAGGGGCTGATGCCCCACGTCGACACGTCGCACGTGCTCGTCGTGCAATGGGACGGGTATGTCGTCAATGCGCAGGCCTGGGATCCCGCGTTCCTCGACGTGGACTACATCGGTGCGAAGTGGTTCTGGTATCGCGACGGTCATACGGTGGGCAATGGCGGCTTCTCGTTGCGCTCGCGCCGGCTGCTCGAGGCCCTGCAGGATCCGCGAGTGGTCCTGTCGGAGGCGGAAGACATCACGATCGGCCGCGCGTCCCGTCCGCTGCTCGAGGACCGCTACGGCATCCGCTTCGCCACCGAAGCAACGGCGGATCGCTTCGCCTTCGAGGCGGCGTACCCGATCGGCAAGCCGTTCGGCTTCCACGGGCTGTTCAACTTCGCCCGCGTCGTTCCGCCCGAGGAGCTGACGGCGCTTGCCGCGTCCTTGTCGGACGACATCGCACGCTCGCCCCAGATGAGCGCCTTGTTGCGCAACTGCGCGGCGCTCGGGCAATGGGACGCGGTCACCGCGCTGGCGCAACGACGCCTCGCCGCGCAGCCGGACGATGCGGACACGCGGGCGCTGCGCGATTCCGCGCTCGCGGCTGCGGCACGCGGTCCGGTCGTAGGACGCAACGAGCCCTGTCCTTGCGGCAGCGGCAAGCGCTACAAGCATTGTCACGGTGCGGCGGGTGCGACGGCCGCTGCTGCCGACCGCGCTTCGTCGCCTGACCACTCGCGGACGCAGCCATCGCGCCCATCCCAAGCAGCCGTCGATGTGCCCGCGCTGCTGGCGGCCGGCATGGCGTCGCACCAGCGCGGCGACCTGCACGCGGCGCAGCGCGCCTACGAGACGGCGCTGCGTGAAGCGCCCGCGCATCCGCTGGCGATGCATTACCTGGGCGTGCTCGCGTATCAGCGCAACGACCTGGCGGCCGCACTGCCCCTGCTCGAAGCGTCGGCGCAGGCCGTGCCCGACGAAGCGGAATTCCACAACAATCTCGGCCTGGCGTTCGCTGCCGCGGATCGCTATGACGAAGCCATCCGGGCGCACGAGCGAGCCGTCGCATTGCGGCCGCAGCACGCATTGGCCTGGAACAACCTCGGGCTTGCGCGCACGGCGCACGGCGATCTCGAGGGCGCCGAGCACGCCTTGCGCCGGGCGCTTGCCGCGCAGGCGGATCTCGCCCCCGCGCACTGGAACCTCTCCCTCGCGCTCCTCGCGCGCGGCCAGTATGCCGCCGGCTGGTCCGAATACGAGTGGCGCCTTGCCGTTCCGGAGTTCCGCGTCGAGGACACGCCTTCGCCGGCGCAACGCTGGCGCGGCGAGCTGCTGCATGGCAAGCGCCTGCTCGTCACCTCCGAGCAGGGCCTCGGCGACACGCTCCACTTCATCCGCTATGCGCGTGAATTGGCGGAGCGGGGTGCGTACGTGGTTGCCCGCGTGCCCCGCAAGCTGGCCGCGCTCGTCGGGACCGTGCCGGGCGTTGCGGAAGTCAACGTGCGCGACGACGCGCCAGCGCCGTGCGACTTCCAGGTGCCGCTGCTCTCGGTGCCCGGCGTGCTCGGGGTGGACGCGCACGACGTCGGGCGTCACGTTCCCTACGTTGCCGTCGACCCCGCCGCGCGTGCACGAGCCGTGCGCGCGATTCGCGCGACCGCTGCCGGCCGCGTGGCAATCGGGCTCGCGTGGTCAGGCGCGCAGCGCAACACCAACGATCGCCGGCGCTCGATCGCGCTGGCCACGCTCGCGCCGCTGCTCGCCCATCACGAGCTGTGCTGGTTCTCGCTGCAGCATGACGACGAGGCTGCCGTCGCCGCCGTGCCGGACGCGCGCACCCTCGAGCGGTTGCCCGAACGCGTTGCATTCGATGGCATGGCCGCCATGATCGACGCGCTCGACGTCGTGGTGACGGTCGACACGAGCGTTGCTCACGTCGCAGGTGCGCTCGGCAAACCGGTCTGGATCCTGCTGCCCCACGCAGCCGACTGGCGCTGGGGCCTTGCGCGCACCTCGACGCCCTGGTACCCAAGCGCGCGCCTCTTCCGCCAGCATCGGCCTGGCGACTGGGCGCCCGTCGTGGCGCGCGTCGAAGCGGCCCTCGGCGAGCTTCGACCGGCATGAAGTCGGCGCGCCTGGCAGCGATCAAGCAGGCCGCGCGCGAAGGCCGCGTCGCCGACGCGCTGCGCGAGGCGGACGCGCTGTGCGATGCGGCACCGCACGACCTCGACGCTGCCCGCCTGCGCGCGATGCTGCTCACGCACATCGGCAACCCGCAGGCCACCGCGGCATGGCAACGGGTGGCGGCGCTCGCGCCCCGCGATCCGGAAGCGCATTTCCAGCTCGGTAACGCGGCCGGCGATGCCGGCGACTTCGTGGGCGCCGTGGAGCACCTGGAGATCGCCCGCGTGACGTTGCCCGGTCATCCGGTCCTGCTCAACAATCTCGCGCTCGCGCTCGAGGCGGTGGGACGCGTCGACGAGGCGGCCGCGCACTGGCGGCAAGCGTTGGCGGCAGCGCCGCACGCGGCGTCCGGCGTGCGCCAGGGGCTCGCCCGCGTGCTGTCGCGCGCGGGCCGTCACGCCGATGCGCTGCAACAGCTCGATGCGCTGATCGCGCAGGACAACACGCAAGCGCCTTGGCTCGCAGCGCGCGCGGCCTGCCTTGCCGCGCTCGGGCGCGACGCCGACGTGCCGTCAGCGTACGAAGCTGCGCTGGCGCGCGATCCACGTGCCGCGGCGGTATGGCACGACTTTGCCCGCTGGCTGCTCGCGCACGGCCGCTTCGATGACGCCGAAGCCTTCCTCGCGCGCGCGCACGCGGCGCTGCCGTCCGATGCGCTCGTCACAAGCCTGTTCATCGTCGCGCGTCAACGCAGTGCGCGTTGGGAAGGCGTCGCGCGCCTGCGCGAAGAGCTGATCGCCGCCGTCGCGGACCCGCATTGGTCCGGCAGCGCGTCGGGCTACGATTTCGTCACCGTGTGCGACGACCCCCGCTTGCAACGACGGGTTGCAGAGCGCTATGCCGCACCGGAGGTCGCGGCCGTCACCCCGCTTCCAGCCGTGGCCCTGCCCGCCGACCGCTCCGCGCGCCTTCGCCTGGGCTTCGTCTCGTCCGACTATCGCGACCATCCGGTCGGGCGGCTCATCGTCGGGCTGCTCGAGCGCCTCGATCGCGCCCGCTTCGACGTCCTCGCGTATACGACCGGCTGCACCGACGACGTGATGGGCGGACGCATCGCCGCGGCGAGCACGGGCGGCCTGCATGCGCTGCCGCGTCGTGAGCCGCACGCGGCTGCGCAGAAGGTGCGGGCCGACGGCGTCGACGTGCTGTTCGACCTGAACGGCTTCTCCGGCGGTGAAGCGCTGCGTCTCTTCGCCGCTCGCGCGGCGCCGCTGCAGGTGAACTTCCTCGGCTACACCGGCACGCTCGGCACCGGCGTCTACGACCTCATCGTGGCCGACCGTTGCAGCATTCCGCTGCCGCTGCGTGGGCACTACGCCGAGCAGGTGATGGACGTCGAGCCGTGCTACCTGCCGTCCGACCCGGCGCGCACGGTGGATGGAGCGCCATCGCGCGCGGCGCACGGCCTGCCTGCCGATGGCGTCGTCTTCTACGCCGGCAGCGCGCTCTACAAGGTCTCGCCCGAGCTGTTCGCCGCATGGCTCGAGCTCCTTCGCGCCCAGCCGCGAGCGGTGCTGTGGCTGCGCGATGCGCCCGCCGGCGCGATCGGGCGCGTGCACGCAGCCGCGCAGTCCATCGGCCTCGACCCGGCGCGGATCGTCTTTGCGCCGCCCGAGAACGTGCCACGCTACCTGGCGCGCCTCCGGCTCGCCGACGTGTTCCTCGACACGTTTCCGTTTGGCTCGCACACGAGTGTCAATGACGCGCTCTTCATGGGCGTGCCGGTCGTCACGATCGCCGGGCAGAGCTTCGCGGGCCGCGCATCGGCCAGCCAGGTGCATGCCGCGGGCATCGGCGATCTCGTTGCGCATGACGTTCCTGCGTATGTCGGCATCGCCGGCGAGCTGGCGCGGAACCCTGCGCAATTGCGCGACGCCAAGGCACGCCTGCGCGACGTGCGCCAAGGCCGGCTGTTCGATGCCGACCGCTATGCGGCCGCGTTCGGCGAGGCGATCGTCGCCGCGTGGAACCATCGGCGCGCCTAGGCGCGCGCCAGCTGCTCGAGCGCCTCGACCCACGCTGCGATGGGCCGTTGATCGTCGTACAGCGCCGCGCGGCGCGCGGTGATGCGCGCCGCGACATCGTCGCGCCATGCGCGCTCGCGCACGAGCCGCACCGCGATGCGCTGGTAGTCGTCGGCATCGGCGGCGATGGTGTCGCGGACCTCGAGCAGCTCCAGCATCGCGCAGCTCTGGCGGCTGCGCATGAAGCGGCCGGGCAGCGTCACGATCGGCAGTCCGCACGCGAGCGCATCGAGGCTCGTGTTGCCGCCGGACCAGCGCAGCGTGTCGAGCATGGCATCGCACACCGCGTTGATCCGCAGGTAGTCGTCATGCGCGCATTGCGGGAGCACGTGCACGCGTCCGGCGCGCGACAATCCAACCGCGGCGAGCGCGCGATCCAGCCGCGCGAGGTACGTTGCCGTGAGGCTGGAGTGGCGGCCCTCGAACAACACCAGGTGCGCGCGCGGCGCGATGGCCAGCACGCGCGCGAACAGCGCATCGTTGTCGGGATGGATCTTGAACAGCGATTGCGGGCACAGCAGCAGCGCGGCGTCGTCCGGCAGCCCGAACGCTTCGCGGGATGCATCGGCAGGACACGCCGGCAGCGCGTAGCGCGTGCCCAGTCCGGGCAGCCGCACGAGGCGCTCGCGATAGTGGGCTTCGGCGTCGTCCGGTTCCATGGCGGCAGGCGAGAAGAACGCGTCGAGCGTCGGCAATCCCGTGGTCACAGGATGGCCCCATGCGACGCATTGGCGAGGGGCCAGACGCAGCGCCGCCAGCGCGAAGCTCGTCGGGTCCATGCCGAGCTCCGGATACACGAGCACGTCGAGCGCCGCGGCGCGCACCAGCGGGGCGAGCTGGGCAGGCCGCCAGCGCGGGCAGGCGTGGAACGTATCGGCACGCGCCTGCAGCCGTTCGGTGAGGGCGTCGCGATCCGGGGCGAGGTGGAACACGTGCACCTCGAAGGCGTCGCGCGGCAGATCGGTGATCCAGCGCTCGAAATAGCGGCCCACCGTTCCGTCGCGAAAGAACGCCGAGACGAACCCCACGCGCGCCCGCCCCGCGGCCGCCCGTTGGGGCACCGGTCGCGCATACGCCGGCGCGCGGCGCGCCACCAGGCCGGTCACGAGGTCACCATATTGCGACTGCAACGCGCGGTCGTCCCCGCCTTGATACGCGAGGAGGAAGTTGGTCCAGCGCAGCTCGTCGCACAGCCGCTCCGCTCCCATGGCGTCCGCCCGCGGCACGAGGTCGTGCTCGAGCTGCGCAAGGTTCGCGGCATACGTGCGCCGTGCATCGGTCACCACGGACGTATCAGCGGCAACCATCGGCAGCGTCAAGGCCCGACCGATGGCAGCGCGCAGCATGGACGGATCGCGCGCGAGCGCCGTGCCGTATGCCTGGCGGGCAGCGCCGAGGTCGTCCCGCTCCGCGAGCGTAGCCGCGAGCTGAAGGAACGTATTCGCATCACGCGGCTCACGCTGCGCGGCCTGCGTGTAGAGCGCGACCGCGGCATCGAGCGCGCCTTGCTGGCGGCGCAGGCCCGCCAGCGCGAGCAGCGCCACCCGCTGGCCGGGATCGAGGGCGAGCGCGCGGGTCAGTGCCGCTTCTGCGCCGGCATCTTCTCCGCGATCGCGTCGCATTGTGCCCAGGTTCGCGAACGCGAGCGCATACCGCGCATCGACGAGCGTCGCCCGCTCGAATGCGGCTTCTGCCGCTTCGAGGCGGCCGGCACTGCGCTCGGCATTGCCGAGGTTGTTCCATGCGCGCGCGTAGGCCGGGTCGAGCTGCACCGCGCGCCGGAAGCAGTCGACCGCTCGGGCAACGTCGCCGGCGTCCGCGCGCAGCAGTCCAAGCTCGTTGCAGGCCTGGGCATCGCGCGGAGCGAGCGCGACGACGCCTTCGATATCGGCGATCGCGGCACGCAGATCGCGCAACGCCTCGTGGACGCGCGCCCGCAGCTTCAACGCGCTCACGCGCTCCGCGGACGAGAGCCCGGGACGCGCGAGCAGTTCGCCCAGCAGCTGCTGCGCGCCGGCAGCATCGCCTGCGCGCAGGCGCGCCTCGGCGTCCTGCAACGTCGCTGTCATGAGGGCGCGGGACCCTTCGCGACGTGCGCGAGCACCTCGGGCGCGGCGCGGGCAAGCGCCTCGAGGTAGGCAGCTTCGAGACGACGCGTGTGGGCCACCATGTCCGTGAGGGGCGAGCGCGCGATGCCGGCCGCGATGCGGGTGCGCAACGCGGCCCGCATCGGGGCATCGTTCGCCAGCCGCACCGCGAGGTCCACGTACTCGCGGCCGGTCTCGGCCACCGTGTCGGTGACACCGAGATTGGCCAGGATCGAATACGACGTGCGCTCGCCATGGCGCTTGCCGAGCAACGTCACGACCGGCACGCCCATGTCGAGCGCTTCCAGCGTGCCGTTGACGCCGCCGTAGGGCAGCGGGTCGAGCACGAAATCGACGAGCGCGTAGCGCGCCTGGTTTTCCGCTTCACTCTTGCCGGCGGGCACGAAAAGGACCTGTCCGGCCGGGATGCCTGCGTTGGCGGCGAGGCGTCGATAGACGTCGCGCAGTGCGGGATCGATGGGGGAGAACGCGAGCCGCGCCTGCGGAACGCGCTCGAGCACTTCGCGCCACAGGGTGAGGCAGCGGCGCGAGAGCTTGAGCGGATTGACGAACGCGCCGATGACGATCGCGTCGTCCGGGATGCCCAGGCTGGCGCGTCGATACCCGTGATCGGGCGCCGGGTCGATGTGCCGGTAAGGATAGACGCAGCCTTGCATGGGCAGCAGCGTCTCCAGCACGTACGCCTGATTTTCCGGCACGTCGGCGAAATGATCGGTGAGCTTGAAATCCACGGCGTGCAAACCAAGCGTTCCGGCGCTGGCGATGTGGGTGATCTGCACCCGCGCAGGCTTGCGCGCCAGGATCGCGGGCCGTGCGCCTTTGGTGTGGGTGTTGAGGTCGACCAGGAGGTCCAGGTCGGCGGCCGCGATCGTATCGACCGCCATGCGGTCGTCCTGCTCGTCCAGCCGCGTGAAGCTGTCCGCCATGCTCATGAAGCGCTCGGTCCATTCGTCGCGCACGGGCGAGAGCGAATAGAAGTGCAGCTCGAAGCGCTCGCGATCGTGATGCTGGATCGCCTGCCAGATCATCTTGCCCATCACGTGGTTGCGCAGGTCCGCCGACAGGTAGCCGATGCGCACCTTGCCGGGCTTGCGCTCGTCCCGACGGGGCAGCGGCGCCCCGTACACGTGCGTGG
>Ga0308173_10001341_pt1 | contig 12175 bp, 13 predicted proteins | sample PhyPR1_FD_203716 | JGI IMG/M metagenome (GOLD analysis project Ga0308173, IMG submission 203716) | Soil microbial communities from UC Gill Tract Community Farm, Albany, California, United States - DLSLS.P.R1 | ecosystem: Environmental > Terrestrial > Soil > Agricultural land | place: USA... | reverse complement strand
GGCGGCTTCGGCGGCGGCCAGGTCGAGGTCTCCGGACCCGGACTGGCTGCGGGCATGAAGGTCGAGGTGCCCGAATGATCGAGGTACGTGGGGTCACCAAGCACTACGGCGAGCGGGTCGCGGCACTGCGCGGCGTGGATCTCACCGTCGAGGCCGGGGAGTTCGCCGCGATCGCCGGGCCGTCCGGGTCGGGCAAGTCCACGTTGCTGCACATCATCGGCACCCTGGACACGCCGACCTCGGGCACCGTGCGGGTCGCCGGGCACGACGTCACCGGGCTCTCCCCGGCCCGGGCCCGCGACGACCGGCGGCTGGCCAGGCTGCGCGCCGAGTCGATCGGCTTCGTCTTCCAGCGCTTCCATCTGGCCACCGGCACCACCGCGCTGGACAACGTCGCGGACGGCCTCGTCTACACCCGGCGGTCGCGCGCCGTGCGCCGGGATCTGGCGGTCGCCGCCCTGGAAAGAGTCGGCCTCGGGCATCGCCTCGACCACCTCCCAGGTGAGCTGTCCGGCGGCGAGCAGCAACGGGTGGCCATCGCCCGCGCCGTGACCGGCGAACCGGCCCTGCTGCTGGCCGACGAACCGACCGGCAACCTCGACTCCGGGTCGGGTGCGGAGATCCTCACCCTGCTCCGCGAGCTCAACGCCCAGGGCACCACCGTCGTGATCATCACCCATGACGCCGATCTCGCCGCGTCCTGCCCGCGCCGGATCCGGATGCGCGACGGCCGCATCGAGGCCTCGTGAACGCCGCGGACCTCGCCCGGCTGGGCGGCACCGGCCTGCGCACCCGCCGGTCCCGGGTGATGCTGTTGGCACTGGGCATCGCCATCGGCATCGCCACCATGGTCGCGGTTCTGGGGATCTCCGCGTCCGGTCAGGCCCGGCTGTTGCACCGGCTCGACCAGCTGGGCACCAACCTGCTGCGCGTCCAGGCCGTCCAAGAGCCAGGCGACGAGGACCCGGATCCGGCCCTTCCAGCGGCCGCCCCGGCGATGATCGCGCGGATCGACGCCGTCGACACGGTCAGCGCCGTCGGCGACACCACCGCGACCATCCGGCGTACCGACCACATCCCCGCGATGGACACCGGCGCCATCACCGTCGAGGCCACCACCCCGGACCTGCTGCACACCCTGGGCGGCACCGTGGCCGCCGGGACCTGGCTGAACCGGGCGACCGGCCGCTATCCGGCGCTCGCCCTGGGCTCGGTGGCCGCGGACCGGCTGGGCATCGACCGCCCGGGCCCGCGGGTGTGGCTGGCGGGCCGCTGGTTCACGGTCATCGGCATACTGCGGCCGATCCCGCTGGCCCCGGAGATCGACCGGTCCGCGCTGGTCGGGCAGGCCGCGGCCCGCGCCATGCTGGGTTTCGACGGGCGGCCCACCACGGTGTACGAGCGGTCCGCGGACGCCTCTGTGCCGGCCGTACTCGACCTGCTGCCGCGCACCGCCGACCCCGAGCATCCGGAGCGGATCGCGGTCTCCCGTCCCTCCGACGCCCTCGCCGCCCGGGCCGCCGCCGCGGGCACCTTCGCGACCATGCTGCTCGGGCTCGGCGCGATCGGCCTGCTCGTCGGCGGCATCGGGGTCGCCAACACGATGGCGATCTCGGTGCTGGAACGCCGGGCCGAGATCGGCCTGCGCCGTGCGCTCGGTGCGACCCGGCGGGAGATCAGGCTGCAGTTCCTCACCGAGTCGGCGCTGCTGTCACTGATCGGCGGCTGCGGCGGCGTGCTCCTCGGCGGGCTGATCACCTTCGCGTATGCCGCCGTCCAGGGCTGGCCGCCGACCGTCCCGCCCTGGGCGCTCGCCGCCGCCCTGGGCGCGACCCTCGCGGTGGGCGCGCTGGCCGGGCTTTATCCGGCGGGCAAGGCGGCGCGCCTCCCGCCGACCGTGGCACTGCGCGCCGACTGACGTCGCGTGCGGTCAGGTGCGTGGGCGGGGAACGGCGTAGCCGGTCACCGAGGGCCAGCGCACGGTCATGACGACCGAAGCCTCCTCGGCGTACCACGAGTGGTCGACGCCGACGCCCCACACCACGTAGTCGCCCTGCTCGCTGAGCACCACGTCGCGGTCCGGGAACTGCATCCGGAAGCGGCCGCTGATCAGCACCAGCAGGGCCGAGCGCTTCTCCTCGGTGACCCACTGAGCGCGCCGGTCGCCGGGCGGATGGACGCCCCACTTGATCTCGACCTCTTCGCTGTGCCGGATGTCGCCGGGCGGCTTGAAGTGGCCGAGCAGCCAGCCCCGGTCCCCCGCCGCGTCGGCTGCCGCCTTCCCCACGTACACGCCGTCGCTCACGAGGCGCGACGATAGCAGGGCGCGATCAGAGGGCGCCGAGGCGCAGGATGCGTACGTCGTGGTCGCTGCCGACGGCCAGCATCGTGCCGCTCGGATCGAAGCGGACCGCGTCGAGCAGGCCGATGTCCGGGGACAGACGGGCGATCCGCTGCCAGCCGCGGGTGTCCCACACGTTGACGGCGGCGTTGTCGGTGGTGGCCACCAGCGTGCCGTCCTTGCTGAAGGTGACCGCGTTGACGACGCCTCCGCTGCCCGCCAGCGGGGTGAGCGGCCCTGGCGGGTCGGTCTTCCACAGGCGTACGCGGCCGGTCGCGTCCGCACAGGCCAGGATCTTGCCGTCCGGGCTCACCGCCATGCTGTTGACGGCCGCTCCGGTCTTGCCGATCTTTTGCTGGCTGGACAGGTCCGGGCTGAACACCCGTACCGAACTCGTACCGGCGATGGCCAGCGATCCGTCCCGCTCGAAGACCGTCTTGGTGATGCGGTCCGCGCCGACCGGGATGTCGCGGACCAGCCGCTGCCTCGCCACGTTCCAGACCTGGACCTCGTCGTCGCTGGAGGCGGCCAGCCACTTCCCGTTCGGGCTGAACGACAGGGAGGTGGTGGTGCTGGCGCTGGTGTCGGCCTCGCCGATCCGGGTGTTGTCGGCCGTACGCCAGAACAGGATCCGCCCGTCGTAACCCGCGCTGGCCAGCAGCTTGCCGTCGGGGGAGAACGCCACCGCGAAGAGCTGGTACTGGTGACCGGTGAGGCGGGTGATCAGCTTGTGCGTCCGAACGTTCCACAACCGCAGGTCGCCGTTGTCCCCGCCGATGGCCAGCGTGCCGCCGTCCGGGCTGAAGGCCAGCGCCGAACCGCCGTCGGCGGTGGGGATGGTGTCCACAGGCTGTGGAACGGCCGGCTTCGGGGCCGGCTTGGAGGGGGAAGGGGTGGAACGGGATGTGCCCCCGGCCGCGTTCGACCAGAGCATGGCGCAGGCGGCGATCAGCGCCGCCGCCGGGACGCCGAGCAGTGCGAGCTTGCGCTTGGACCGGTCCTTCGAGTCCGGCGGTGCCGAGCCGGCGGGTTCGGCCAGTACGACGGGCCCGGTGGTCAGGGCCTCCGGATCGGCCAGGATCTCGGCGAGCAGGTCGTCGGTCTGGTCGGTGGTGAGCCGCTCGGCCGGGTCCTTGCGCAGCAGCCCCTCGATGACCACGCCCAGCGGGCCCGCGTGCCGGGCGGGCGGCGGGTCCTCGGTCAGGATCGCGTGGAAGACGGCGTTGGCGTTCGGCCCGGTGAACGGGCGATGGCCCTCCACGGCGTAGTAGAGCGTGGCGCCCAGCGACCACAGGTCGGAGGCGGGCAGCGCCGTGTCGCCCCGGGCGCGCTCCGGCGAGGTGTAGGCGGGTGCGCCCATGACCAGTCCGGTCTCGGTGAGCGACGGATCACCCTCGATCATCGCGATGCCGAAGTCGGTGAGCACGATGCGGTTCTCGCCGATCAGCACGTTGGCCGGCTTGACGTCGCGGTGGATGACCCGGGCCTCGTGTGCGGCGCGCAGGGCCTGCACGATGGTGCGGCCGATCTCGGCGGCGAGCTGCGGTGTGACCGGCCCCTCGGTCTTCACGATCGTGTCCAGCGACCGGCCGATGATCAGCTCCATGATGATCCACGGACAGCCGTCGTGCTCGACGACGTCGTACACCCGGACCGCGCCGGGATGGTCCAGCCGGGCGGCGGACCGGGCCTCGCGCATACTGCGGTGGTAGCGCTCCCGCCGCTGGTCGTGCGTGAGATACATCGGCAGGAACAGTTGCTTGGCCGCGACGTCGCGATCGAGCCGTTGGTCGCGGGCGTGCCAGACCATGCCGAACCCGCCTCTGCCGATCTCCTCGACGAGGCGGTATTGGCCCGCTATGAGCGGCCCCTCGACCACGAGATGACGATAACCGTCGCCAGACGCCCGAAACACCGCGTTTTGGGGAGAATTCACTTCACCGGACATACCATCGTTGCCCGTCACCCGGCCGGCACAGCGAAGACGATCACGTTTTTGACGTAGTGGCCGCTCGCCCGGTCGAAATCGCCGCCGCACGTGATGAGGCGCAGTTGCGGATCCGGAGTCGGCCCGTACACCTCGGCGGTGGGGAACCTCGTCTTCGGATAGCTGCGCACGTCGTCGACGGTGAACCGGACGACACCGCCCCGGGCGTCGGTGACCACCACGGCCGCGCCGCGTTTCAGCCGGCCCAGCTCGGTGAAGACGGCCGGTCCGGTACGCGAGTCGACATGGCCGGCGATCACCGCGGGCCCGGGGTCGCCGGGCCTGACTCCGCCGGCGTACCACCCGGCCTGGTCCGGGTTCGCCGGCGGTACGAGCTGGCCGTGCGCGTCGGTGCCGAGCCGTTCGAGGGTGCTCTGGACCCCGATGGACGGGATGCTCACCCGTACCGGATCGGCATGTGTCCCGACGGCCGGCTGCGGCGAGATCGAGGCGACCTGGTTCGGCACCGCGGACCAGCCCGGCAAGGGGCTGGTCGCGGTGCGCGAGGCGCTCGTCCCGCCACATCCCGCGGTGGCCAGCAGCAGTCCGAGCGCCACCGCGGCCCCGCTCGGCCGCATCGGATTCAGCTTCGGGCGCGGCGGCGGGCGATGCCGACGCCGGTGAGCGCGACCAGCAGGGCGGCCGCGCCCGCACCGCCGAGCTGCCAGCCGGGACCGCTCCGGTGCCCGGCGAGCCCGCCGAAACCGGTGTCGACGCCGCCGCGCGGGGTGACCGCGCCCGTGGTGGTGTCGCGCAGGTCGAGCAGCTTGAGCCCGGAGCCGCCGTCGAGCACGACGACGGTGTGCACCGAACCCGCGCCGAGCGGAACCTTGACGGTGGCCGAGCCGCCGGAGTCCCCGGCCACCTTGACGCTGGTGCTCTTCGCGGCGACCGAGTGGTAGTCGGTCGCGTCGCCGAACTTGACCGGGTCCGGCCAGGTCTTGCCCGCGCAGGTGACCTTTACGGTCGGCACCTTGAGCGAGGCCTCGATGACCCGTAGCGCCGCCTTGCCCGCCGGGAGCGCCGCGCTGTCGTCCAGGACCTGCAGCCGGATCCCCTTGTAGGGGCCCATCCCCGCGACCGTGTAGGCCTGCCCGCGGTCCACCGTGACCTTGGTGGACAGGACCGGTTTGCTGGCGGCGGGTGCGTCCGCGGGCCGCATGGCGACCGTGTAGGCCCCGGTCGGCAGCTTCTGGTACGGGGAGAGCGCGCCGTAGGGGACGTGCCGCAGCACGAGCTTGGGCGTCTTGGCGCCGCCCGAGTACAGGTAGACGTCCACCGCGGGGGTGTCGGGCGAGAGATGGGCGAGCCGCACGTAGCCGTCGGCCGAGGCGGCGAGTGCCGTCTGCGGGGCCGCGACCAGCAGGCCGGTGCAAAGGGTGAGGGCCGCGCAAGCGATGCCGAGCGGGCCGCGGGAGGAACGGATTGAAGCCGCCATAGCCACTACTCCTGGCCGGGTCTACCGAAGTTCTGGACCGGTAGGGGTGTTTAAGGGGTGCTCGCTGAACGCAGCCATCCCAGCACATCGAGCAATGGGTGGCAATGGAAAGAGATATCGCTTTTGTGACGACACCCGTACAGGGAGTGCTGTGCGGTGCTAGCACATTCGTGGGCAGAGGGTGGTCACAACCATCGTTTCGGCATGGCACAGGAGGTGGTCAGCCCGACATAACCATGCAAAACGGGCTAGTCCCGTTATTTCCTCGATTACTCTCATCCCATGTCTGAGAACGAACTGGATCCGGCTGGGACCACCCAGCAGTTCCGGGCCTTCGCCCAGGGGGGCGCGGCCGAGTCGAACCAGGCGCGGGGGCGCAACACCGGACTCGTCATCGGGGTGGCCGTCGCGGTCGTCGTCGTAGTCGTCGTGATCGCCGCCATCGCCCTGATGTGAGGCCGACGTCGAAAGGAAGAACGGGGATCAGCGGCCGTTGCTGCTGAAGTGCTGAAAGTCCTTCGCGCCGTCCCAGGAACCGCCCCAGCCCCAGCCGATAGAGGCGAAGGCCCGGACGGTGGCGTCGCCTGCGTGAATGACGCCCGGATCGCGGCGCGAGCGGTCGCCGAACTTGCGGCATCGGGGATGGGCGATGGAGCCGTCCGCCGACACGTAAGGGTTCTCGCAGGTGTTGAGGTCGATGGCCAGGCCGTAGGCGTGTTGCGACCACGAGCTGGAGCCGGTGGCGTTCCGGCAGTTGAAGGCCGAGGTGTTGTCGGCCTCGATCGAGTCGAAGTCGCTGCCCTTGTAGGCCTCGACCGGCACCATCCGGCGGATCGGGTACCGGTTCTCGTACAGCTTGTGGAAGACCTTCACCACGTCGGCGGCCACCGAGGCGTTCACGACGAGCTGCCCCATGTGCTGCTTGCCGTCCATGCCCCAGTACGTCATGGAGATGGTCCGCAGCTGGCTGACCGGAACCGGACAGCCGGAATGCCAGGAGTACCGGAGCGTCGCGGCCGAGGGGATCTTGGCGACGGTCGCGCTGAAGGTGGGCCGCGGAGTCGGGCTGGGGGAGGCACTAGGGCTGGCCTGGGGGCTCGGTGTGCTTTGCGTGCTTTGTATGGTCGACGGTGTGGTCGATCCGGCCGACTTGGTGTCTTTGTCGGTACGGCCACATCCGGTCGAGACCGCCGCCACGGCGGCGGCCGCGGCGATGATCGTGAGCACTCGATGCATTACCACAGCGTGCCACAACGTTACCGGCCGTCATATCGAGGGGATCCCGCATGATGACGGACCCATCGGAGCCCCCGTCCGAACCCCCCGTACCGCCGCCCGTGCCGCCCGTACCGGCGGAGGAGAACACGCTCGAAGACGATCTCTTCGGCGGCACCGCCGAATACGACGACAGCGGGCCGCTGATCAAGTGGCAGCCGCCCGCCAACCTCCCCGGCTGTCGCGATCTCGGCGTCGGCGCCGCCGGATTCGGCACGTTCTGCCTGGTGGACATCATCGTGATGTGGGGCCCGCTGATGGGTTCCTCGCACAGCTCGCTGCCCGAGGCGGTGGCGCTGGCCTTCCTGGCCTTCGGCCTCGGCCCCGTGCTGGTCTGGCAGGTGGGCGGGGGCTGGCGGCAGTACGGCATCGGGCTGATGGCCGGCTGGGCCGCCATGACCCTGCTGTCGGTCGGCCTGATGACCGGTATCGGGCCCTAGCTCTCGCTAGCGGGCGCTGGTGATCCGCCGGTTGACCGCGGAGAAGGCCCGGCCGATCGCCTGCAGGTCCTCAGGTTCGACGACATCGACGAAGTAGTCGCGCACAGTGTCCACATGATCGCGGGCCGCCTTCTCGAGCGAGGCGAAGCCGTCGTCGGTGAGCTGGCACCAGACCCCGCGCTTGTCGTCGTCGCAGGTCTCCCTGCGGACCAGGCCCTTGCCCTCCAGCCGTCCGCAGGTGTGCGACAACCTGCTCCTGGACTGGCTCGTCGACTCGGCCAGCTCGGCCATCCGCAACCGCCGTCCGCCCGCCTCGGAGAGCCGCACAAGGATCTCGTACTCGGCCGCTGACAGACCGTGGGTGTTCTTGAGATTCTGGTCGATGAGGTCGTGCAGCCGCATGCTGCCGTCGATGTACGCGCGCCAGTCGCGCTGCTGGGCGGCGTCGAGCCAGCGGGGTTCGGACATGTTGTACAGTCTACCCAATGAGTTGAATCTTCAACTAAATTCTTTACCTCGGCGTTGAGCATAGTCGTATCGGAATAGTTGAAGGTTCAACTTGGTTGGAGCCGGTACACCGGTTCGCATCCAGGAGGTCTGCAATGCCCGCCGTCACCGCCGACACCCTCACTCTGACCCGGCTGCCCGGCCTGCCGGCGGACACCACCGCATGGCGGCGGGTCGCCAAGGTCGTCACCGCCGCCCGCCATCTGGAGGGCGAGGGCTTCCAGGTCCGCCGTCCCTTCCCCGGCGTCGACCTGTCACTGGCCGACCCGTTCCTGCTGCTCGACCACATGGGCGCCGTAGAGTACGCCCCGGGCGAGGCCAAGGGCACGCCCTGGCACCCGCACCGCGGCTTCGAGACCGTCACCTACATCATCGACGGCGCGTTCCAGCACCAGGACACCACCGGCGGCGGCGGGCTCATCGCCGACGGCGCCACCCAGTGGATGACCGCCGGTGCGGGCATCCAGCACATCGAGCAGCCGACCCCGGAGCTCGTGGCCTCCGGCGGCCTGTTCCACGGTGTGCAGCTGTGGGTGAACCTGCCGCGCGAGCAGAAGTGGGTACCGCCGCGCTACCAGGACATCGAGGCCAAGGACGCCAGGCTGCTCGCCTCGGCCGACGGATCCTCGCTGGTGCGGATCATCGCCGGATCGGTCGCGGGCCACTCGGGACCCGGCATCACCTACACGCCGATCACCTACCTGCACGCGACCATCACGCCGGGCAGCGTGCTGACCCTGCCCTGGCCGGATGACTTCAACGCGATGGCGTACGTGCTGTCCGGGCGCGGAACGGCGGGCATCGAGGAGCGGCCGCTCGACGAGGGCCAGCTCGCGATGTTCGGCGGGGCCAAGCCGGGCGGCGGTGGAGCGCTGCGGCTGCGCGCCGCCGACACCCAGCCGCTGGCCAGTTCGAAGGGCTGGGAGGTGCTGATCCTGGGCGGTCTGCCCATCCGGGAGCCGGTCGCCCGCTACGGCCCCTTCGTGATGAACACCCGTGCGGAGATCGTGCAGGCCTTCGAGGACTTCCAGGCCGGCCGGATGGGCAGCATCCCGGCCGAGCGGGTCCCGCACCTGAGCAGCGCCGACGAGCCGCTCACGGACTGATCGCGGCTCCGAAAAGATTTTCGAACGGATGCCGGGACTCGGGTGACGCTCGGGTCGGCGATGCGCTAGTGTGTTCGAACAGTCGAACAGAGATTCGATACGTTCGAGAGCTAGTCCAGTCGCCGGCCCGGGAGGTGTCCATGGCGGTCACGGTCTCTCCGGTACGAACGCGCTGCGGTGCTCGCGGGCCGTCTCGCGCGACACGCCGCAGCACTTTCTATCCAAATCTACGGCCACAGCTATATGAGCTCATAGAGTCCGAGAGCGTGGACCCTGTGCGTAACCCGTACGCCCCCGGTGCGGGGCAGCGCCCTCCCGAGCTCGCCGGCCGGGATCGGGAGCTCCAGCAGTTCGAGGTCGTGCTGGAACGGGTGGCCCGTGGCCGCCCGGAGCGCAGCATGATCATCACTGGCCTGCGCGGTGTGGGCAAGACCGTGCTGCTCAACACCTTCCGCTCGATGGCGATCCAGCGGCTGTGGGGCACCGGCAAGATCGAGGCCCGGCCCGAGCAGTCGATCCGCCGCCCGGTCGCGGCCGCCCTGCACATGGCGATCCGCGAGCTCGCGCCGCGGCATCGGGCCCCGGACCGCATCGAGGAGTTCCTCGGCGTGCTCAAGGCGTTCGCCCAGGCCGAGCCGGATCCCGTCAGCAAGAAGGCCGCGGTGCATCGCTGGCAGCCGGGCATCGACGTGCCGGCCAGCCGAGGCCGGGCCGACTCCGGCGACCTCGAGATCGATCTCACCGAGCTCTTCGTCGACGCCGCCTCGGTCGCCACCGATCTGGGCGTGGGCATCGGGCTGTTCGTCGACGAGATGCAGGACATCCCGCCGGATGACGTCTCCGCGCTCTGCGCCGCCTGCCACGAGCTGTCGCAGAACGGCGGGCCGCTGATCGTCGTCGGCGCCGGGCTGCCGCATCTGCCCGCCGTGCTGTCGGCCAGCAAGTCCTACTCCGAGCGGCTCTTCCGCTACTGCCGGATCGACCGGCTCGACCGGGCCGCGGCCGACGTCGCACTGCTGGCCCCGGCCGAGCGTGAGGACGTCTCGTTCACCTCGAGCGCGCTCGACGCCCTTTACGAGGCGGCCGACGGCTATCCCTACTTCGTGCAGGCCTACGCCAAGGTCGCGTGGGACATCGCACCGGAGACCCCGATCACCGCCGACGACATCAAGGTGGCCGCCCCCGAGGCCGAGAGCGAGCTGGCCGTCGGCTTCTTCGGCAGCCGCTACGAGCGCGCCACCCCGGCCGAGCGCGACTACATGCGCGCCATGGCCCAGCTCGGCGACGAGCCGGTTCCGACCTCCTCCGTCGCCGACGAGCTGGGCCGCAAGCCCTCCAGCCTGTCCCCGGCCCGCGATGGCCTGATCAAGAAGGGCCTCATCTACAGCGCCGAACGCGGCCTGGTCGCCTTCACCGTCCCGCACTTCGGCAAGTTCCTCCGGGCCCAGCCCGCCTGAGCGCTACCGCCCTCTATCGATGTCTAGCCTTCCCCCTAGACATCGATAGAGAGCCCCATGGTTCACACTCGTCACAAGGATCTACGATTCTCTAGCGCAGACCCTAGAGAGCCATAGATTCTCTGATGCGCCATGGCCTCTGCCGCTCTCTATGCGTATCTAGCTCTTCACGTAGAGAGCCGTAGATTCTTGAATGCGCCCGTGCGCCTCAGGCCGGAAGGACGGCCAAGGAGGGCTCTGTGCCGTCGGCGTCGACATAGGTGCGGGAGACGACGGTCGAGTCGAGCGCGGCCGCCAGGACCGCCTCCGGAACCGTCTCCACCAGAGCGACCCGGACGGCCGGGCGCCGCTCCCCCGCCAGCGAGACGGCGAAGACGACCTCGACCTCGGTACGGGCCAGCCGGCCCGGATAGACCAGGAAGCGCCAGCACAGCTCGCGCCAGACCTCCGAGGGGCCGGTGCCGGTGAGCAGCGGGCCGTACTCCCGCCAGGCCGCGCTGTGGTGCAGCGTGCGGACCGTGTCGGCCAGCGGGACGGTGCGGATCTCGCAGGCGGGACGGGCCTGCCGGGCCAGCAGCACCCCCAGCTCCGGCGACAGCGCCAGCAGCACGGCCAGCTCCATCGCCACGAACACCGAACTCAGTCCCGGCCCGTGGCCCAGCACGTCCAGCGAGGTGTTCGGGATCCCGATCGTCGCGGTGGCCGCGGCGGTGAGCAGCAGCGGGCGGACCAGGACCCGGTGGCCGATCCGGGTCGAACTCAAGGTGCCGAAGCAGCCGCAGCCCTCCTCCGGACGGCGGGCCCGGAGTTCGTTCACGATCCAGGTGGCCCCGGCGAACCAGGCCGCGACCGCCAGCCGTACGACCGGAGCGGGAGCGGTCAGCAACAGCACGCCCAGCCCGCATTCGGCGAGCGCGACCCCGATGCCCAGGCCGTGATGGTCGCGGAGCAATTGCGCGAGGTCCGGACGGGCCTGCACCGTCGGCCGCCGAGGGCCGCGCAGCAACAGTTTGGTCAGTCCGGCGGTCAGCAGCACCAAGGTCAGCAGCGGAAGCTGCGCCTCCCGCAGAGCCTCAAGCATGATCAAACCCCCACCGTCAGCGTCACGTTGAAGCAGCCCTTCTCCAGCTCACCGCCCAGCTCCACGAAGCTGAGGGGGGTCAGCTCGACGATCCGGCCCCGGGCGGAGGTCCCGCACGTGACGCAGCGATCGCAGAACCGGGCCGCCATGCAGCCGCACTCGATCACCGGAACGGTGCAGGAGCGGCCGTCACATTCGTTGCGCACGTGCAGATCGCTGCCGACGGAAAGAAGCGGCAACGGCACACAACCGACCGGCCGCCCCGAGCAGCCACCGGCATCCCCCTCGGTGTCCAGCCCCGGATACACCGCCCCCAGCGGCGCACCGGCCGGATGCCAGGTGGCCGTACCGCTGACGACCCGCGCGGCCGGGCCGGTCGGGGCTCCGGCGGACGGGCCCGGCGGCTCGTCGGCCCGATAGCCCGGTTGCGAGGTACCAGGACCTACCGCAACCGGGCCCTCGGACGTGGCCACGGCGATCACGTCGATCAGATAGCCCGGCTCGAAGTACGGATGCCGGACCAGGACCTGACCGAGCGTACGG
>Ga0308173_10001340_pt1 | contig 12176 bp, 13 predicted proteins | sample PhyPR1_FD_203716 | JGI IMG/M metagenome (GOLD analysis project Ga0308173, IMG submission 203716) | Soil microbial communities from UC Gill Tract Community Farm, Albany, California, United States - DLSLS.P.R1 | ecosystem: Environmental > Terrestrial > Soil > Agricultural land | place: USA... | reverse complement strand
CGCCTCGACATATCCGCGGATCGCGGTGAGCGGCGTCCGCAACTCGTGCGAGACGTTGGCGACAAAGTCGCGGCGCATCTGGTCGGCGTGGCGCAGGTCGGTAGTGTCGTGCAGGACGACCACGGCCCCCCCGCCACCGCTCGCCGACACCGGCGCCGTGCGGGCAACGAACAGCCGGCTGGCATCGCGGCCGAGCGCCAGCTCACGGGCGTCCACCATCTGTCCCTGGAGCGCGGCGCCGACTTGCGCCGTGATGTCCGGGTGGCGGATGACTTCGAGGTAATGGTGGCCGGCGGCGTCGCTCTCGATGTGGAGCATCGCCTGCGCCGCCTGGTTGACCAGCTGCAACCGTCCCTGGCGATCGACGACGAGCACGCCTTCGACCATGCCGGTGAGAATGGCTTCCATGCGGGCCCGGTCGCGCGAGAGCTCCTCGAGACGCCGGCCGAGCTCCTGCACGGCCCCGTCGAGCGCGCGCGCCACCGCGCCGAGCTCGTCGCCGCCATAGTCGTACGGGCGCCGGGACAGATCGCCTGACGAATAGCGCCCGGCGACCGTCGCAATTGCGTGAACGCGGCGCGCCAGCGGCGCCGAGACGAGCCAGGCCACCAGGAGGGCGACCGGGATCACGACTCCGAGCGACAGCAGTGCGAGGTTGCGGATTGCCGCCAGCTGCCGGTCGATCTCGTCGAGCGGCAGGGCGAGCCGCACGTAGTGAACGATCGGATGGTTGGCGCGGACCGCCACGTACAGCATGTCCGTGCCGACGGTGGTGCTGTAGCGCTGGCTCTCGCCGATGCCGTGCTCGCGGGCGTCGATGATCTCCGGTCGGCTGGCGTGATTCTCCAGTGTCTTGAGCTGCTCGACGGTCTGCCTCGAGTCGCCGACGACCGTGCCGTCTTCGGCCACCAGCGTCACACGGCTGGCGCTGTACTGCCCGAGACGGTCGGCCTCCGCGTCGAGGGCCGAGCGTTCGAGCCCGGGCGTGGCCGCAAGCAGGTCGGCGATGAAGCGGGCCTCATCCGTCAGTCGCCCGGCGATCAGCGTCCGCTGCCGCTCCCGCACCTGCGTCGAGACCAGCAGCGCCATCACGCTCAGCGAGACAGTCGCCGCGATCACGGCGCTCACGAAAATCTTGGTGCGGAAACTCATTCGCTCGAGGGGCGGTCATCCCGCTCTATTCAGACATCAGCTTGTAACCGAACTGTTTCACCGTCACCAGGGCGTCCACCAGGAGCGGCAACTTCTCGCGAAGACGGCGGACGTGGACGTCCACCGTCCGCGTCCCGCCTGTGTAGTGATAGCCCCATACGTCCGTCAGCAGCAGGTCGCGCGACAACACGCGGCCGCGGTGCTGCAGCAGGTATTGCAGGAGGAGGAACTCCTTCGCGGTGAGCTTCACCTCCACCCCGTTGTCGGTGACGGTGTGCCGCGACAGATCCATGATCAGCGAGCCGAACGCCAGCTGCGTGTCGGACTCGGCGTCGCTCTCCCGGCGGGATCGGCGCGTGACCGCGCGGATGCGCGCGATGAGCTCGTTCGGGCTGAACGGCTTGGGAATGTAGTCGTCGGCGCCCATGTCGAGGCCGACGATTCGATCGCCTTCGTCGCCTCGCGCGGTCACCATGATGATGGGCAGGTTGGCGGTCTCCGGGACCGACCGCAGCGCGCGGCAGACTTCAAGCCCGCTCATGCCGGGCAGCATGACGTCGAGGATCGCCACGTCCACCGGCTGGCTGCGCGCGTAGTTTAAGGCGGCGTCGCCGGCCATGGTGACGTGCGGCTGCCAGCCGGCGCGCTCGACGTAGAGGGCGATCAGATCGGCGATGTCGCGGTCGTCTTCGGCAATGAGAACGTTCACGACCGTCAGCGGAGATCGAACAGTTGCAGGACCTTGTAGGTGATCGCCGCAATCGAACCGGCCGCTGGAATAGTGATGACCCACGCCCACACGATGCTTGCCGCCACGCCCCAGCGGACGGCCGACAGCCGCTGCGTGGCGCCGACGCCGACGATGGCGCCCGTGATCGCGTGCGTGGTGCTGACCGGAATGCCGAAGTGCGTCGCGGTGAAGAGGGCCATCGCCGCACCGGTTTCCGCCGCGAAGCCGCCTACCGGCTGGAGCTTGGTGATCTTCGATCCCATCGTGTGAATGATCCGCCAGCCGCCCGCCAGCGTGCCGAGGCCGATCGCGACATAGGCGGCCAGCCGCACCCACAGCGGCACTTCGAAGGCATGGATGTAGTGCGCGCTGAACAGGACCGCGGTAATGATTCCCGCGGTCTTCTGCGCGTCGTTGCCGCCATGGTTGAGGCTGAACCACGCGGCCGACACCAGCTGCAGCCGCCGGAACCAGCGGTCGACGCGCCGCGGTGACGTGTTGCGGAAGATCCAGAGGATCGCCACCATCAGCAGGTGGCCCACCACCAGGCCGATGAGCGGCGACAGCACGATGAAGGTGAGCGTCTTCGACCAGGCGGTGCAGCTCTCGCACAGCACCGCAGCCATCCCGCCTTTGGCAACGGCGGCTCCGGCGTAACCGCCAATCAGCGCGTGCGACGAGCTCGTGGGCAGCCCGAGCCACCACGTCAGGAGACTCCACAGAATCGCGCCGAGCAGCCCGGCGAAGATCACCGGCAGCGTGACGATCGTGATGTCGACGGTGCCCTTGCCGATCGTCTGCGCGACACCCGTGCCGAACACGAACGCCGCGACGAAGTTGAAGAACGCCGCCCAGATGACCGCTTTGCCCGGTGACAGCACGCGCGTCGACACGACCGTCGCGATCGAGTTCGCCGCGTCGTGAAAGCCGTTGATGTAGTCGAAAAGGAGGGCGACAGCGACCAGCGCTATCACCGACAGCAGCATCGGATCCATGCGTCAGCCGTGCTTGACGACGACGCCTTCGAGCAGGTTGCCGACGTCTTCGCAGCGATCCGTGGCGGCTTCGAGGAAGTCCAGAATCTCCTTCCACTTGATTACCACGATCGGATCGCTCTCGTGGTCGAACAGGGCCACGATGGCATCCTGGTGGACGCGGTCGGCCTCGCGTTCCAGCTGGTTGACGCGGGCGGCGAGTTCGAGCACGCCCTGGCGCTTCTCGAGCGCCGCGAGCGCCTCGGCGATCCGGTCCATCGATTCGCAGACGATCTCCGCTAGCCGCTTGGCGCCGGTCCGCACGTGCACGATCTTGTACAGGCGCATCACCGCCGCCGCCGCATCGATCGCATCCATCACGTCGTCCATCGAAATGGCCAGCGCGTGGATGTCTTCGCGGTCCAGCGGGGTGACGAAGGTGCGGTTCAGTCGATCGATGATCGACCGGGTCATGCCGTCGCAGGTGTGTTCGGTCTCCTTGATGAGGTCGACCTTCGACATGTCCGGTGGATCGGTAGACAGCATCTGCTTCAGGGTGCGTCCGCCCTTGCGGATTTCTTCCCCGAGCTGAATGAAGTCATTGAAGAACTGCTCGTTGCGTGGAATCAGGCTGAAACCCATGTCACCTCGACCAAACGTTGCATCGTATCTCGCCCACGGCTGGTTACATAAATCGTGCGGAGCGGGCGGCTGTCCCCGAGGCGTATCGGCGGCGTGCGCCCTGTTGAGGACACTCTGCCGGGCCGAATCCCGGGTGCCGTCTGAAACTATTCGGAAACAAGGGGTTATATACCTGGGTTCGCGTGGCACGACGCTTGGAGCTTCGGTCGGCGGGGCGTGGAGGCCCGACCGATGGTGATGAAACCAATTGCGGCGGCGGTGGCTGGAGCACTGATTTCAGGCGTGGCGATGTACACGGTGGGTGCCAGGACGGCGACGGTCGACGCGTTCAGCCAGACGCCGTCGCTCGTCCAGACCACGGATGGCCAGTACGTGCCGGCGTCGCAGTTCGTCGGGTCGGCCCGCCCGCAGCTGGTGAACACGCGTCCGGCGACAAGGACACAGGCGGTCCCTCGGCGCACAGTGTCGCGCGCGGTTGCCCCGGCTCAGAGCGAGCCCGCGGTGTACCGGGAATCGACGGACCAGCGAACGTGGCAGAAGACCGCGATGATCATCGGCGGCTCGGCGGCGTCGGGTGCGGGTGTGGGAGCGATCATGGGCGGCAAGAAGGGCGCCCTGATTGGCGCGGCGATTGGCGGTGGCGCGGCGTCGATCTACGAATCCAGCAAGCGCCGATAGCGAATCGTGGATGGAGGGTCGCGCATCGCGACGCGATTCAGAATCTGCGATTCGGCCCGGTGGCCCGCCTCGGGAGAACGAGGCGTCGCCGCCGGGTCTTTTTTTTGTTCCGGGACGCGCGAGGATGCGCAACCCCGGGGAGATCCCGCCATGGTCTCCCGGATCATTTTCCCCGAAATCCCCTGCGGACCTGATTGCCCGGGCGGGCGATGCCCGTCATGCTTGGGTCCAGGAGGGTGAGCATGAATCGCCGGTGGGTTGCGGGGTCTTGGCTGGCCGTACTGATGATTATCGTTCCGGTTGCCGGGGGCAGTACCGTGGCGGCGCAGGAACCCTCACCAGCACCTGCGCAACAATCCGCGCCAGCACATCAGAAGCTCACCTTCCAGGGCGAGCTTGCGCTATGGACCGTTGCGATCAAGCCTGACAAGACTGCCGCGTTCGAGCAGATCATGGCGAGAGTGCGCGACGCCCTCGCGAAATCGCCCGACCCGGTACGGCAACGCCAGGCGGCCGGCTGGAAGGTCATGAAGATCGAAAAGCCACTCCCGGACGGGAACGTCGCCTACGTGCACGTCATCAGTCCCGTCGTGCCCGAAGCCGACTACACGGTCATGCAGATTCTCTACGACGCCTTTCCTGACGAGCGCCAGGCGTTGTATGAGACCTACCGCGACGCGTTTGCAGCCAACCTCTCGCTCGCCACGGGCAAGGTGGCCGTCGATCTCTCTCCTGGGCATTCAGCGCCCGTCGCCTCCCGCTGAACCGGACGGGGTCTGACTCCAGGGTCTGACCCCGTCCGGGTTGTTCGAGCCCCCTCGTGACCACGGCATCGCTGTCGAATCAGTTGCTCGCGTTTCTGGGGACCTACGTTCCTACGCTCGATGAGCTTGGCGTACTGAGCGCACTCATTGAGGAGGAGGGCCGGTGGTGGAATGCGGCCACGATGGCTCGTGTCGTTGGCATTCCGCCGTCGCGGGCACGGCACATCCTCGACACGTATGCGGCGAGTAACCTGCTCGACATCGGTATTTCCGACGATGTGCGCTACCGGTTGCGGCCGGGGAATGCGATGCTCGAACAGAGCCTGCGCGAGTTTTCGATCGCATACCGCTCGACGCCACAACTGGTCAGGAACTGGGTCAGCAGCGGTGTTCGGCATCGTGAGTGACCATTACCTAATACCTACCTAATACCGTGGATTGGATGTCGGACTCATGCGTGGTGAATTGTTCGACCAAACCGAAGCGCGCGATCGCTCTATGCTCGTGCTGACATGTGTGGATGGCGTCCTTCACGATCCGGCGGCCGACTCCGGTGACTCGGCACGCCAGGCGGTCGCGGCGCTGTCCCGCCGAGGCGTGCCGGTTGTTCTCACGTCGTATCACTCGCGCATCGAGTTGATCGACTTGCAGCACCAGCTCGGCCTTGACGGACCGTTTATCGGGGAGAATGGGGCTGTCGTGGGTGTGCCGCACGGCTATTTCGATCGACTGCCGCACCTCGCGGCGCCCGTGGGCGATTGGGACGTGCTGACGCTGACCCCACCCTCCATCGAGGAAGCCATCGAGGTCCTGATGTGGCTGTACCGGGTGTCGGGCGATTCGCCGCTGCTGGTGGGCGTCGGCGCGTCCTGGCGTGACCATCTGCTGCTGCGGCATGTGGATGTCCCGGTGCTGGTGCGGAACCCGCTGCTCGATCAGCGTCAGCTGCTGCAGCATTTCCCCGATGCCTACGTCACCTCCTCGATCGGCTTGGGTGGCTGGCTTGAAGCAATTCTCGGCGTGAGCCCCGAGCGTGATGGTTCAGAGATCAACCGGTAGCGCATGCACGAACACGCACCCTCGCGCGTCGTCTCCTGGAGCCCGGCGCGATCGCCGATCCGCGGCGCGATGGTGGCCGGGCTGCTGGTGCTGCTCGCGTTGTGGGTCGGCACCGGGTATGAGCTGCTCAGGAACCTGACCGAGGGTGAGCGTCGCGTCAACCAGATGCACGCGGCGTTCGTGCGCGGCGCGGACACCCTGACGGCGATTCGCACCTCGGTCCTGGTCGGATCGATCTACCTCCGCGATGCGCTCGTGGACACGACCGGATCGCGCGCGTACTACATCGACGAATTGCGGACGATCCGCCGCGACATCGAGCAGAAGGTCGACGGGCTGGCCCGCGACCCGATGCTCCCGATCGATCCCGCCGAACTGCAGCCCCTGCGCGCGAGCCTGGCCACCTACTGGGAGACGCTCGACGTGTTTCTGGGTCCCAATGCACCGACGAACTTCGTCCAGGGCACCGGCGTGCTCCGCCGCGAGGTCGTGCCCGCCCGCACGAACGTCATGTCGGTGGTGGACCGCTTGACCGACCTGCAGCGCGCCGCGCAGCGCCAGCGGGAAGCCGAAATTGCGGCGCTCTACGCCGATGTGCGGCTCCGCTTCGTCGAAATCGGCGTCGCCACGCTGCTGATCGGGCTGGCGGTGTCGGGGTTCGTGCTCGTTCGCGTCAGCCGTCTCGAACGTGAGCTCGAGCAGCGGCGCGCCGCCGAGGCCCATACGCGGCGTGATCTGGAACGGCTGTCGGCGCGCCTGGTGGACGCGCAGGAGCAGGAGCGGCGGGCGCTGGCGCGGGAGCTGCACGACGAAGTGGGCCAGGCGCTCACCGCGCTGAAGATGGAAGTCGGCGTGGCGCTGCGCGCGGCGTCCGCGGACCCGCGAATCCGTGAGCCGCTCGAAGAGGCGCGCGCCATCGCGGAAACAACGCTGCAGGGCGTCCGCGACCTGTCACAACTGCTGCACCCCTCGATCCTCGACGATTTCGGCCTTCCCGAAACGCTGGACGCGTATGTGCGGAGCTTCTCGAAGCGCACCGACATTCGCACCACCCTGCGCATCGAGGGGCTCGAGGACCGGTTACCGGCCGGCGTCGAGATCGCCGCGTACCGCATCGTTCAGGAGGCGTTGACCAACGTCGCGCGCCACAGCCGCGCGGCGACGTGCGATGTCAATGTGTCACGGGCGCGAGAAGCGCTGCATGTGATCGTCGAAGACGACGGCGCCGGGATCATGGGTGCGGGCGAGACCCCGATGTCCCGGGGCCTGGGCGTGATCGGTATGCGGGAACGGGCACAGTCGATGGCGGGGACGTTCGCGATCGAACGTCGCGATGACGGTGGTACACGCCTTCGCGTGATGATTCCGCTCGCGCATCACTCCCGCGAAATCGCCGAACCGGTGGCCGGGTAGTCCATGAGCCGCCTGCGCCTGCTCCTCGCCGACGACCACACCCTCGTCCGCCAGGGATTGCGGAAGGTGCTCGAGAGCCATCGCGAATGGGAGGTCGTCGCCGAGGCGAGTGACGGCCGCGAGGCGGTGCGCCTGGCCGAGGAGCACAAGCCGGATGTCGCGGTCATCGACGTGGCGATGCCCGTGCTGAACGGCATCGAAACGACTCGCCAGATCGTCAAACGGGTGCCCGGCACACGCGTTCTCGTCCTGAGCATGCACGCCGACGAGGCCTACGTGACGCAGATCCTCAAGGCTGGTGCCGCCGGCTACATCCTGAAGGACTCCGCCGACGTGGATCTCCTGCAGGCGGTCAGCGCGGTGTCGCAGGGCAAGTCCTTCTTCAGTCCAGCCATCGCCAAAGTGATGCTGGACGACTACGTGCGACGCCTGGCGGAGAAAGGGATCGTCGATCGCTACGATTCGCTGTCGGATCGTGAACGCGAGATCTTCCAACTGGTGGCCGAAGGCCGCACGAACAAGGAAATCGCGGCGATGTTGTCGGTCAGCCCGAGTACCGTCGAGACGCATCGCGCCCACATCATGGAGAAGCTCGATCTCCACAGCGCCGCGGAAATCGTGCTCTACGCCGTCCGTCGCGGCGTCATCCGCTGATCGTTCCCTGGCGTCTTGCACTTCTGGCATAGGTCGCTCGGCAATCAAGGAAACTCCCGCGGATCGGCCGAGCCTGTGTAGACTGCGCGGGAGGAGGCTCGTCATGCGCTTTCGGATGCTTGCTGCCATTGCCCTCGTGATGCTCGCGCTGACCGCCACTATGCGCGCGGCGGATCTGGCCGGAAAATGGACCGCCAAGTTCGTGACCCAGGTCGGGGACCAGGAATACACCTTCACGTTCACCGGCAGCGGCGCCCAGCTCGCCGGCACGGCGCGGTCCACGCTGCTCGGCGACACCAAGCTCTCGGAGCTCAAGGTCGAGGGGGACAAGGTCAGTTTCGTGGAAAACGCCAGTTTCCAGGACATGCCGCTGCGGATTACCTATGCCGGCACCTTTTCCTCGGCCGATGAGATCAAATTCACCCGTGTAGTCGTCGAGGGCACGGCCGAAGAGGCTGTCGCCAGGCGATCCAAATAGCCCCGCCTAACCGCATTTCCCCGCCGGCCGTCTAAGTTCTACGAATGGAGGCCGGCGAGGCAGCAGTCATCCTGGCGCGCGCCCGCCAGGGGGACGAAGACGCTTTCCGTGTGCTCGTCGAGCTCCATGCACGTGCGGCGTTCCGCCTGGCCTTTCGGCTGATGCGGGACGAGCGCGATGCGGAGGACGTGGTGCAGGAAAGCTTCATCCGGGCGCACCGCCGCCTTCCCGCGTTCGAGGCCCGTTCCAATTTCGGCACCTGGCTGCACCGCATCATCGTGAACTGCGCGCTCGATGCGCTCCGGTCGCGTGACGGGCGCGGGCAGAACCGCCGCGAGGAGCCGGTGGAACTGCCGGAGACGCTCACGTTCGACGGGCCGTCTCCGGAGCGGCTGGCGCACAGCGACGAGATCCGCCGTCGGCTGGAGGAATCGATGCAGATGCTGACGACCCAGGAGCGTGTCGCCTTCACGCTGCGCCACCACGAGGGGCGCAGCATCGAGGACATCGGCGAGACCCTCGGGATTCAGCACAGCGCCGCGAAGCACGCGGTGTTCCGGGCCGTCCGCAAACTGCGCGCGGCGCTGGAGCCGCTGCGGAGAGAAGCATGACCCACTGTTCAGACGACGAACTCGTGTTGCATCACTACGGCGAGTCGCCCGACGCCGGTGCGCACATCGCGGCGTGCCCGGGCTGCGCGGAACGGGCGCGCGACCTGGCGTCGCTGCTGGCGACGGTCGACGAGCCGATGCCGATGCGCGACGAACGCTACGGCACGGAGGTCTGGTATCGCGTCCGTCCGCATCTCGAGCCGCCGCGCGGTTTCTGGCCGTCGGCGACGTTCCGCTGGGCACTCGCGGCCGCGGCCACTGTCGCGCTCGTCGCCTCCTCGTTCGTGGCCGGCCGGTTGTCGATGCAGCCGTCGACGCGGTCCGTGTCGCCGACGCGCGCGGCCGTGGACACCGCCGACCCGCAGCTGGCGCGCCGGGTGCTGTTAATGAGCGTGGCCGATCACCTCGAACGGTCGGACCGCGTTCTCACCGACATCATGAACGCGCCGGCAGCCGACCTGTCGGTCCAGCAGCAGTGGGCTGGCGACCTGATTGCCGCGAATCGCCTGTATCGGCAGGACGCGCTCGACGCCAACGAAGGATCGGTTGCAACCGTGCTCGACGAACTCGAACGAGCGCTGCTCGACGTTGTCCACCGGCCGGAGGATGCGCCGGCCGATCTCGATCAAATCCGCCGCCGCATCGATTCCGCGGCGCTGCTGTTCAAAGTCCGCGTCCTGAGCAACGAGCTGCGCCACCGCGAGCTCGGGCCGGGCGCATCGCCGGCGAGCGATACCGCTCCCATCAGTTGATCATCATGACCAAGACCCTTGTGTTCACCGTTCTGACCGTCGCGACCGCCCATGTGGCGATGGCGCAAACCGTCTTCGTCGCGCCACGTCCACCTGCGGCGCCGACGCCCCTGGCCGTGCCGGCGCCGATACCAGCACCCGCCGTCGCGATCGGCGCGCCGTTCGCCGAACCACCGACGCCGCCGGAGCCGCCACAGGCGCCTCTGGCCACAGTGCCCGGACCACCGGAGCCGCCGATCGTGTTCGAGCCATTCGACTTCAACATCGACGACTTCCACCTGGAAGACTTGCACCTCGAGGACTTGCACATCGACCTCGACCCGTCGGTAAGGGGGCTCGGGCAGGGCCTTGGGCAGGCGCTCGACGATCTCAAGGAGTCGCTCAAGGGACAGAAGTTCGAGTTGAAAGGGGAGAAGGGCGAGTTGAAGGCGCAGAAGGGTCTCTTTGCACAGGTCCCGCCCCTGCCGCCGCAGCCATTCGTCCGCGCCTCGGAAGAGGCGTCGTACGATCAGGCCCGCAGCATGATCGAACGCGACCAGTACGACCGGGCGCTGCCCGTGCTCGATCGCGTGATCCAGGCGAAGGGGAGCCGCGTCGACGCGGCGATGTACTGGAAGGCGTACAGCCTGTCGAAGCTCGCGCGCCGGCCAGAGGCGCTCACCGTGCTCGCCGACCTGCAGAAGGAGTTTCCCAGCGGCGCGTGGGCCCGTGACGCCCGGGCGCTCGAGGTTGAGGTGAGACAGGCCTCCGGCCAGTCCGTCTCGGCCGACATGCCGGACGACGAGGTGAAGGTGCTGGCGTTACGAGGGCTGATGCAGAGCGATCCCGAGGCGGCGTTGCCGGCGATCGAACGGATTCTGCAGGGGAACTCCAGCGTGCGTGTGAAGGACCGCGCGTTGTTCGTACTCAGCCAGAACCGGACCACACGCGCCCGCGACATCATCAGCGGAGTGGCCGCCAACGGCTCGAATCCCGAATTGCGGCTGTCGGCCGTCCGCTACCTCGGTATGCGCCAGGATCCGGAGAGCCTCAAGACGCTCGCGGACCTGTACAGCTCGCAGACGGACCTCGACGTCCGCCGCGCCATTCTTCGCAGCCTGGGTGCCGCGCAAGCGCGCGACCGGCTGCTGACCGTGGCGAAGACAGAAAAGACGCCCGAGCTTCGCGCGATGGCGGTACAGCAACTCGGCGCCGCCCGCGGCGCGGCCGAGCTCGAGGAACTGTATCGAAGCGAGACCGACAAGGAGGTGAAGCAGCGGATCCTTCAGTCGTTCGTCGCCGCGAATGCCGCCGACAAGCTCGCGACGATTGCCCGCACCGAAAAGGATCCGGACCTGCAGCGGATGGCCATTCGGCATCTCGGGGCGACGAATCGTCCCGAGGCGATCGACGCGCTGCGGGCGATCTACGCGTCCGATGTCCCGATCGAGACGAAACGGGTGGTGATCAACGCGCTGTCGGTGCACCAGGACTGCTCGGCACTGGTTGCGCTGGCCAAAGCGGAGAAGAACAAGGATCTGCAGACGGTCATCGTCAGCCAGCTCGCCAACCAGTCGAATCGCTGCCCGGCAGCGCACGATTACATGCTGGAGATTCTCAAGTAGCCATCCCGATGGCCTTCAGAGTTCGTCGTGGCCTTCATATGAATTCTGCGGTCCTGCTCGCCGCGCTGGCGGCCATCGTGACGATGGGCCAGGCGCCCGTCGTCAACGCGGTCGTCGAGCACCGCGCCGTGGCGAACGGCCTGGCGCGCGAGGTCGAGGCGATCGCGCAGCAGGGACGGACAGTCTGGGTCGGCTACCGGGTGCCGATCGCGCGTCCGCGCGGAGAGCGGCTGAACGATGCAGGCTGCTGCAGCCGCTGCCGGCTCGAGCCGCCGACCGAGCTGGTCATGCTCCTGAAAGTGGATCGCAGCGGCGTCCTCGAGATCCGGCCGGAAGCCGTGGACTGCGACATCGACGCGTCCGGCGCACCGCTCGTCTGGCTCGACAACGTGCGCCCCGACGAGAGCGTCGCCTGGCTCGCCGGCGTGGCGAAAGATCCGCTGCGGCCGAGCGGCCTCGCCGACCGGGCGCTGACCGGCCTCGCGCTGCACGCCTCGCCGGCGGCCGTTCCCGTGCTGCTCGACTACGCGCGCACCGGTGTCACCGCGCAGGTGAAGGGACGCGCGCTCGTCTGGCTGGCGCAGCGCGCCGCCGACGAATCGATCCCGGCGATCACGGCAGCGATCGACACGGATCCTGATACGCAGGTCAAGAAGCAGGCGGTG
>Ga0308173_10001339_pt1 | contig 12176 bp, 9 predicted proteins | sample PhyPR1_FD_203716 | JGI IMG/M metagenome (GOLD analysis project Ga0308173, IMG submission 203716) | Soil microbial communities from UC Gill Tract Community Farm, Albany, California, United States - DLSLS.P.R1 | ecosystem: Environmental > Terrestrial > Soil > Agricultural land | place: USA... | reverse complement strand
CGCAGCGGGTCCCGCGGCGAAGTTATAGGCACGACTCATCGACTGCTCCACCAGACCATCAGGCATTATGCCGCGCCGCAGCAATTAGGCAACAGCATCGGTCCTGGAGTCGGATCCCGGATGCAAGCCCATCTCGAGGACGCGTTCGAGCGACTCGACCGGCAGTGCCGGCGCGTAGAGGTAACCCTGCGCCGAAGTGCAGCCCAGATCGCGCAGCAACGCCGCCTGCTCCGCTGTTTCGACGCCTTCGGCAATCAGGCGCAATCCGAGGTCCTCGGCAAACCCCGTGATCGTGCGCACGATGGCGCGGTGGCGGAAGTTGGTTGCCATGTCTGAAATGAAACTGCGGTCGACCTTGAGCGCGTCGAACGAAGCGGTCGCGAATGAATCGAGAGAAGAATAACCGGTGCCGAAGTCATCGACGACCAGCGAGACGCCGAGTTGCTTGAGTTCGCCCAGGCGCGTCTGCGCTTGATCACGCCCGCCACGGAAAATGGTCTCGGTGATTTCGAGCGAGAGGCACGATGGATCCACGCCGGTGCGCTTGAGCACACCCGATAGCGATGGCAGCAAGTCACTACTCGCGAACTGCCGCTCGTTCATGTTGACGCTTGCGTACAGATGGGCATGCGCCGGATAACGCCGCTGCCAGCGCAGCAGGTTGCGGCAGGTGTTTTCGAGCACCCACCAGTCGAGTGCGACGACCAGCCCGGCTTCTTCGGCAACGCCGAGGAAATCGTTAGGCAGCAGCAGGCCACGCTCCGGATGCTGCCAGCGCACCAGCGCCTCGCAGCCCTGCACGATGCCGCTGCGCAAATCGACGATCGGCTGGTAATACACCCGGAACTCGCCGCGCTCCAGCGCGAAGCGCAGGTCGGTCTCGAGTTTCAGGCGTGCGCGCGCGGCGGCATGCATGGCATCGTCGAAGACCACGTAGGCGGACTTGCCGCGGGCCTTGGCGCGATACATCGCCGTGTCGGCATCGCGCAGGATCTGCTCGGGCGAGTTGTAATCAGGATGGCCGAGCACGACTCCGAGGCTGGCGCCGGTGAAGATGCGATGACCGTCGATATCGAACGAGGCGCTGAGCAGGGTCAATACCCGCTGCGCGAGTTGCTCGGCACGCGCCGGCGTGCACGGCACCTGCAGCAGCGTGAATTCATCGCCGCCGTAGCGCGTCACCAGCACCGATTCGCCCAGCGCCGATTCCAGGGCCTGACCAATCTGTACCAGCAGGCGGTCGCCGCTGGCATGGCCGAGACTGTCGTTGACGACCTTGAAACCGTCGAGGTCGAGGAACAGCACGGCGTAATCGGAATCGCCGGATGCGCGTGCATCGGCAACGGCGGCAGTCAGCCGCTGCTCGAAGAACAGCCGGTTCGGCAGTCCCGTGAGCAAGTCATGGGTTGCATTGTGCTCGAGCTGGCGCTGCACGCGACGCTGCTCGGTCACGTCGCGGATCGTGCCGGTCGTGTAGATTTGGCCGTCGAATTCAATCGTGCCGGCACTGACCACGACGTCGATGTGTTCACCGTCCTTGCGCAGCAACGTGACAAAATAGTCGCCGCCATTGCCGAGGCCTTCGGCCTGGCGCTGATAGCGATCTTCCTGGTGCGCGCGCGATTGGCCAGGCACCAGCAGCCGGAAGTCAGCGCCGACCAGTTCCTCTTCCGAATAGCCGAACATCGACGCGAACGCCTGGTTGACGTAGACATAGCGGTCTTCGAGCATCATGTACACGCCGACCTGGCTGTGCTCGACCAGGACTCGGTAGCGTGCCTCCGATCGCTGCAGCGCACGTTCGGCCGAACGGCGCGCCGTGATGTCCTGGGCGGAGCCTTCGATGTAAAGCACCTCGCCGTTCTCGCCGCGAATGAGCTGACCGTTGAGATCGACCAGGACTTCCGAGCCGTCGCGGTGGCGCGCCGGAAATTCAAAGCTCGCGACGCGGCCTTCCGTTTCCAGTCGCCGCAGCACGGCCTCGCGGTCCTGAGGCCGCGCATAGATCTGGCGCATGTGCTCGACATTCGCTTTCATTTCCGCGTTGCTTGGGTAGCCGAGCATGCGCGCGAGCGCGTCGTTCGCCTCCATCAGGCGGCCATCCGGGTGGCTTTGGAACATGCCCGTGACGGCGTGGTGGAACAGCGAACGGTATTTGCTCTCGGACTGGCGCAGGCGCGCCTCGGCATCGACGCGTTCGGTGATGTCGACTGCGGTGCCTTCATAGAAGGCAATGCGGCCGTCGGCATCCCGGATCGCGCGCATGTTCTCCGAGATCGTCATGATGCTTCCGTCGCGCCGGTAAACGCGCGAGGCGGCGTTGGTGACGCGGCCCTCGCGGTCGAGCTCGTCCATCAGCTTGCGCGCCTGCGCTTTGTCGACGTAGAACTGTTCCGCCTGGTGGATAGGAGCGCTCACCATCTGCGCCGGCGAGTCAAACCCGAACATGCGCGCGAGCGCCGGATTGACGTCAATGAAGCCACCTTCGGGCAAGCTGCGATAGATGCCTTCCGCCGCCGCATTGAACAGCGAGCGATAGCTTTCGATTGCCGCCTGCTCGCTCGAGCGCTCCGCCGCGCCATCCCCCTCGGCGATCTGCTGGATTACCGCCAGCGCGAAACTTCGCTGGCCGGATTCGAACACTTCGACGTAAATGCGCCCGTGCACGATACGGCCGTCGCGTGACTGCAAGGCAACCGTGTCGCCACAGACACGCTGCTCGCTGCGAATGCGCATCCAGATCGACGCGCGCGTCTCGACCTCGGGCCAGATGCCGAGTTCGACCGTGCGCTTGCCGATCGCTTCGGCACGCGAGATCCCCAGCAGCTGCTCGAGCGCGGGATTGACGTCGACGACCGTACCCGTGGACGCATCCAGCACAGCAACCAGGCTGGCCGAAAATCGAAAAGCGCTGGCCGGCAACATGCCTTTCCCCTGTACTTCCGCCGCCTCGACCGATTCGCCGGTCCAGTATAGCGCGCCGATCGGGCCGATGGCGGTGGGCGAAAGCGATGCGGGTCCAGACCGGTCTTCTCCCGCAACTGAGTGAGATGTCATGCTGCCGCGCAAAGCCGAACGCCCCGCATCATCGGAAATCACGCCCGAATTCATTTACCGCGGGCGACGTGATTGCCTGCGGCTACTCGGGCTCGGAAGCATCGCCCTTGTTGCCGGCTGCGATTCGCGTGGAGCCGCCGTGGACACCGCATCGACGCCGATACCCGGCAACCCGCTCAGCGCCGCCCGCCGCGATGAGTTTCGCGTCGACGGCCCGATGACCAGCTACAAGGATGCAACTCACTACAACAACTACTTCGAATTCGGCACCGGCAAAGGCGATCCAGCACAGGCCTCGTCAGCGTTTCACCCGCACCCCTGGACGGTCGAGGTCGCCGGCCACGCCGAAGTTACCGGCCGCTTCGCGCTTGAAGACCTGATCAAGCCCAATGCCCTGGAGGAACGGATCTATCGAATGCGTTGCGTCGAAGGCTGGTCGATGGTGATCCCGTGGATCGGCGTGCCAATGGGCGAGGTGCTGAAGCGATTCAAGCCGACCTCGAACGCAAAATACGTGGCACTGACAACGGTGAATCGTCCGACCGAAATGCCCGGGCTGGGTGTTCCGGTTCTTGACTGGCCGTATCGCGAAGGGCTGCGCATCGACGAAGCGATGCATCCGCTCACCTTGCTCGCGATCGGCATGTACGGTCACGAGTTGCCAAACCAAAACGGCGCGCCATTACGGCTTGTCACTCCCTGGAAGTACGGATTCAAGGGCTGCAAGGCGATCGCACGGATCGAGTTTGTGGAACAGCAGCCGAAGACCTCGTGGAACGAGGCCGGATCGGACGAGTACGGTTTCTATTCGAACGTGAACCCGGATGTGGATCACCCACGTTGGTCGCAACGCACCGAGCGGCGCATCGTCGGCGATGGATTTTCTGTGTTCGGCAACCGCATTCCGACGCTGCCGTTCAACGGCTACGCAGACGCGGTGGCTTCGCTGTATGCCGGGATGGATTTGAGGAGGAACTTTTGAGAGCGGGGACAGGGGAGAAGGGAGAGAGAGGGGTAAGGAGCCCCGCCGCTTCCCAACGATCCTTCGCCGCTGCGGCCCGTACCGCAGCAAAGCGGCGAACGTCGCAGCGGCTCTCGCGTCTTCCTTCTCCCCTCTCCCCTCGCCCCACGCTCTTCCGCAACCGTATCGTCCCGGTCAAGCTCGCCGCGTTCGCCGCGTGCCTTCTGCCGCTCGCGCTGCTGGTCACCGACACGTTGCGCGACCAGCTTGGCACCGATCCGGTGGCGCAGCTCGAGCACCGCAGCGGCATTTGGGCCTTGCGCCTGCTTCTGCTGACACTGGCGATCACGCCGTTGCGGCGCTTGAGCGGCTACGCGCAACTCGTGCGCTACCGGCGCATGCTTGGGCTGTTCGCGTTTTTCTACGCCTGCGTGCACCTGACGATCTATGTCGCGATCGACCTTGGCGGTTACTGGGACCAGTTGCTGGCCGATATCGTGAAGCGGCCTTATATGACGGTTGGTTTTTCCGCCTGGCTGCTGCTCTTCCCGCTGGCGATTACCTCGACGCGCGCCATGATGCGCCGGCTCGGCCGCAACTGGCAGCGGCTGCATCGACTGGTTTATCCGGCGGCACTGCTGGCGGCGCTGCACTTCCTATGGCTGGTCAAGGCCGACCAGCGCGAACCGCTGCTGTACCTGGCGATCTTCGCAGCGCTGATGCTGCTGCGGGCTAATGTCGTCATTCCCGCGAGAGCGCGACTGCGGAGCCAGAATGCAAGCGGACGTTCGCGCAGCGAATGGCCCGAAGGGTGAGCTGCCGACACAGCGAATCATCCATTTTGCTTCTGATAAAAAGGAGAAAAATCAAGGTGGATCCCCGCGTTCGCAGGGATGACGAAATAAGTTCTCCCGTCTCCCTTTAGAACTTCACCAGCAGCAATATCGCAATCCCCAAGCCGATCAGCGCGGCAGCGCCGATCAGCCACCAAATGTCATTTCGCGAACCCGAATCGACGGGGTTCTTTGCAGGTGCATCGTCCTCGCCCGGCAGTCGCACCGCGCGCATCGTCTGAGTGATGTTCGGCGCGTTGTGTTCCGAGATCGATCCTGCCTGCTCGCGGCTCGGCAGGCTCGGTGCTTCGAGCAGGAAACGATTGTGGTCAAACGCGATCTGGTCGTCCGGATGCAGCACCGCATTGCGCACCTGCACGCCATTGACGAACGTGCCATTGGCCGAACCGAGGTCACGCAGGTAAACACCATCGCCGCTGTTCTCGATCACCGCATGGCGGCGCGACATTTCCGGTTCGTCCAGAACCAGATCGCAGTCACTGCCACGGCCGATGACGAGCCGGCCGCGCAACGGCACGATCTTGCCGAAGTAGGTTCCGGAAACGCCGCGCAGCACGGCCTTTGGTGGAATGATGCGCGCGCGTGTGGCCGCATCGGCTGGCTGGCGTGGCGGCGGCGCAGTGGTTGCGGCGCTGGCGGGAACATCGGTACGGATGCTCGCGTCGCGGTCGGGCTTGAGGATGAACTGCAGCGTATCGAGGCTGACTACGTCGCCGAGGCGCAGGATCGCCTTTTCACGCACCGGGCGCGCATTGACGTGCACGCGCCCGTTCGGGTCGTTGACGCTGAGCACGAAACCGCGGTCGCCGACGCTCAGGCTCGCGTGATGCGCGGCAATACCGCCGCGATCGAGCACCAGCGTGTTATCAGCCGCGGAGCCGATGCTGGTATCGCCGTGCGCGACCAACAGGTCCTCGTGTTCCTTGTTGGGAAAATGCAGGCGCATTCGGCCCCGTCAGTGAGAAATCAATCGAACAAATGTAACACAGGCGCCGCGCCTACCAGCGCGCATAGATGTCGACCAGTACGCGATTCGTGTACTGGTCGACACCGTCGCGGCGCTCATGGAACCCGGCCAGGCGTGCACTCCAGACCGCGTCGAAGCCATAAGCGACCCATGGCATCACGCCGCGCGCCCAGCTGTGAAACCACCAATCGTCCGAGTTGAATGCGGCCATCGCTGCATCGCGTCCGAGGCGTTGTCCTGCCAAGCCGAATTCCCAGCCCCGCGCCTGGCGGCTATCGCCGAGCACCGCGCTGATGCGGGCTCCGTCGCGCTGGTCGTCGGCGCCCAGATTGCGCACGAGGTCGAGCCGAATTTCGAACGGATTGCTCCAGGCCTGGGTGCGTCCGACGAACTGCAAGTCGAAGAGACGGTAATCACTGACCAGGATCGGGCCGACGCGGCGGTTGGTGCGCGACAGTCCTTGCACGGTGAGCTGGCGCAGGTCGGAGAAATCCAGGTACGAAACAACCACACTGACGTTGACCGGCGCGCCTTCGTGCCAGTGATAGGCGCCTTGCACGGCTGCAATCCGCGAGTCGTCGCCGTACATGAGGTTGCCGGCGAAATAGCCGCCGATGAACTGCAGGCGGTCGAACTCACCGACGCCGATGGACGCATTCACGCTCGCACCGATGGGGCGCAGGTCCTGGTCCCAGAGCAGCGGGGATAATTGCAGCGGAAATTCCGCCTTGCCGAGCAGCAGCGAATCGGTTTCGCTAAACGTCCAGCGCAGGAACAACTGATCGAGCGCGGCATCATTGCTGCGCTCGTTGTGGTTGTTCCTGCGGTCGTCGGAATTCGGATTGCTGGCATCGGCGAGCTTGATCGCCGTGCCGAACTGCAGCGCCGGAATCGGATCGAACAACACGCCGAAACGCCCGCGTCCGAAGTAGCGCGTGAACGATGGATCCACGGCACGGGGGATTCCGGTCACCCGATCGCCACGCAGCATCAGATCGCCGAACCAGGTCCACGCATGAGCGTCGCCTAGCGACTCCGGCCCGGTTCCCGGTAACTCCTGCGCCATTGCCGGAGCCGACACCAGGGCAATTGTCAGAAACAACAGGCTGCAGGTGTTCGACATGGCTCTCCCCCTTGGCACCGTGCCGCGATTGCACTTCAAGAGTAGGCCATAACCCTATGAATCTTCAAGCTCTCAATGTCGACAACGCTTGGAGGAGCTCCTCCGCCGACTGGAAGCGCTCCGCCGGGGCCTTGCACAGGCAGCGCAGGATGATCGCCTCCAGCGCCGGCGGAATCTCGGGCCAGTGCTCCGAGGGCTTGATCGGCGGCTGCTGCATCTGGGCGACATAAATCTCGAGCGTGCTGCTACCCGAATAGGGCAGCTTGCCGCAGAACATTTCGCACATCAGCACGCCGCTGGCGTAAATGTCGGCGCGCTGGTCGACCGGTTCGCCCGCCAGCTGCTCGGGGGCCGAGTAGTGCGGCGTGCCGACGAACGTGCCCGGTTCGGTCAGGTTCGGCGCGTTGTTGCGGATCGGCCGCGCGATGCCGAAATCCATCAGCTTGGCATTGCCAGTCTGCTCGAGGATCAGGTTCTCCGGCTTGATGTCCCGGTGCAGCACGCCAACTTCGTGCGCGGCGGCAAGCCCGGCGCAGAGCTGGCGCGCGATGCGCAAACCGGCCGAATACGGCATGCGCTTTGTTTCGTTGAGCAGGTAGCGCAAGGTCAGGCCGCGTACGTATTCCATCGAAATATAGGCGCGCCCCTCGACCTCACCGAAGTCGAACGTGCGCAGCACGTTCGGGTGCGTAATCCGGCGCGCAAGCCGGATCTCGCTCTTCAGCCGTTCGAGTTGTTCGGCATCGACCAGGATCCCGGGCTTGAGCATCTTCAGCGCGACCAGGTCCCCGAGTTCCAGGTCGTGCGCCTTGTACACGACACCCATGCCGCCGGATCCCAGCTCGGAAAGGATTCGGTAACGCCCTCCGAAGACGCTGCCGACCTCGAGCATCAACGCAACTCGTGATGCCGTTCGCGGGGTCAGTTCAGCGCGAACAACACCACTGGCGACGGTTTCTCCTTGGTTTGTGTGGCGCTGCGATAGCTGTGGAACACGGCCTAGGGCGGCATCGGCCAGCGCGTAAAAACGTTTCGCCGTGGCGGCGCCAGTCGCAACTCCCAGTGCATCGGCGCCGAGTGCCGCCTTTACCTCATCACCGGCGGCGCGCGCGAGCAGCACCTGGCCTGCCGAGGCTTCCGGCAACAGGCGGTCGGCCTGGATCATCACCGGGCCGAGCATTGCCGATTGTTTGCCGGAGCCGCTTCCAGTCGCCCCGGAAACCACTTCGCCGGAAACCAGCGCGCCAGCCGGCAGTTCGATTGCATCGGCCCGCAACTGCTCGCGCAGCGCACTCCAGGCCTGCAGTGCAGCAACCAGTCTTGATTCCCCGCTGAAGGTCAATGCAAAGCGTGGCCCAAGCAGTGACTGGCTGCGGCCTCCCGCAGCCGCAGCAGCGCTAGCTATCCGCTGAGCCAGCAACTCGAACCGCAGCAGCCAATCCTGCGGCGTGATCGCCGGATCGCGCCGTCCAAACTGGCGAAACTCAAGCGCGAGTACGACGACAGTTTCAACCTGTATCGGTTGCGGCACCGCCGGCGCGGGCGCGGCAATCGGCGTGGCACGTATCGGCTCGCCGCCCGGATCCGGCAGAAAACGGGAGAGGTTACCGACGTAGCCTTCCATGTCGCTCTTTTCGCGCAGGTCCGATAGCAGCGAGTCGAATGCTCGCGACAGCCGCGCCAGTTCATCGTTGCCGCTCCAGCGGACTTGCGTCTTGTAGTTGCCGGCAGCAGCCTGCTCGGCGGCCAGCGCCATCGTGCGCACCGGCCGCAGGATGCCCTTGGCCAGCAAATAGGACAGCAGCAGAGCGATGAAAATCGAGACCGCACCGCCGATCAGCACGCCATTGAGGATATTGCGATAACCCGCGACGATGCGATCGATCGAGGTCAGCGCGAGTACGCTGCCTAGGCGCGCCTCGCCTTCGGCCGCGGTCGGCGTGAGCTTGGCGATCCAGCGCTGGCCGGAAAACGTGACCGGCACGCGTTCGATCGGCTTGCCCTCGCCTATCGCCGCGAGGGCCGGGTCCGACGCGGCAATTTCCTGCAGAGACTTTGCAGTAGCCGCGTCCAATGAACTTGCGACGAGCCGGCTGCCTTTGTCTGCCGGGAGCCAATACGCGATCTGCGCGCCGCTGATCTTCGCCACTTGCTGGCAGAGTTCATTGTTGACCGTTTGCGCGAGCAGGATGAATCCGACGAGGTTCTGATCCTGCTCCAGCGGCATGATGGCGGCCTGATACAGCCGATCGCCCTGGCGCCAGTAGCCGCTATACGGTGCTGCTTTCTCCAGCGCCGGCTTGACTAGTGGATCGTCGGCCAGCGATTCGCGGAACGCCTCGGTCTGATCGTTGCGACCAAGCACGTTGCCCTTGGCGTCCATGACGACACCCAGATCAAACGCAAACTGGCTCTGGCGTTCCTTGAGCAGGTCCGGAATCGAGCGCGTATCGCGATCGCCGCTCTCGCTCAGCCCCGGCAGGTTCGCGGTCGAACCACCCACTTGGGCGATGTACTTTGCGGTGCTCGCGTCCGCGGCGATCAGCTGCACCTTCAACTGCAACTGCTCGAGGCGGTTCTGCTCGAATTCCTTCTGCACGGTGCTGCTGGCGGACAGCGCATCGTCCACCGCGCGTTGCGCGATTTCATCGCCGCGCACATAGGTCACGAACACCGCGGCCCCGACCGCGAGCGCGATCAGGAATGCGCTGCCGATGAAAAATTTGATCGCGAGCGGCAGGCTGAAGCTGCGCGCCGCGGGACGTTCCTCAATATCCGCCATCGCTGCCCCTGCCGTACGGTTTGCCGAATTTGTTCATGTGCGCGGGCACCTTGCGCTGGCTCAGGTCGAGTTGCACGGTTTGCAGTGTCTTGGCTTCCGGCGTGAGCTCGCGCAGCCATGGCGTGGCGCGCTCATGCCAGACGACGAGGTCCCCCGGCACCGACGGCACGCCGGCAAGGTGGAAATCGCCCTTGGCATCGGGTTGCGTGAAGTACGGCGTATCGAGCACGAGGATATGGCCGATCATCGAATGATGGACGTTGCAGTAGACGCGCACGTAACCGACATGCGTGAATGTGACCACCTGGCCTTCGCCTTCGCCGTAGAGACCGACGTCGAATGCGTTTTCTTTAGAGGTGGAAAACGCGTTGTGCAGGATCGGATCCTGGTTCGGGAACTGGACCTGGCTGCCGAGCCCTATCGGCAGCACGCGCGGGACGAACTGCTTGTGGCGCGTGCCCATCACGACTGGCTTCAGCGCGGCTTTCACCTTCGGCGCCTGCTTCGGCCGAAAGTAAACGACGACGTCCTGCGCTTCCTCCGGCCGCAAGCTCTTGCCCTCGGAGGTCAGGTCGATGTGCCCGCTGATCTCGGCGGCGCTGCCCGCAGAAGACATCAGAACCAGCAGTAGCCACACAATGGTTCGCACCGACTCCCCCGACGTTAGCGGCACCGGGTCCGCCGTGCCACTTGGCAGGATACCTGCCGCTTCGTGTTTGCGGCATGATAGCAAACGCAGCCACCGCCACTGCCGTTCAGCCGGGCCAACCAGAGAACCCCCATGTCGAACATCGATATCCGCCGCAAGCACCCGCACTCGCTCAAGCGCGCGAAAGCTGCCGTGAACGAGACCGCCGAGGCCATGCGCGAGAAATTCGATATCGAAAGCGCCTGGTCCGGCAACACCCTGAAGTTCAACCGGGCCGGTGTCGAGGGACGCATCAAGGTCACCGATGACGAGATCCACGTGACCGCCGAACTCGGCTTCCTGCTCGGCATGCTCAAGCCATCGATCGAGCGCGAGATCGAACGCCACCTCGACAAGCATTTCAAGTAGCCGGCAGCACCCCATAGGCTACATTTCCACTTTGCCTGCCAGACGAGCAAGTAATGACGCGTCCGCGACATCCAGGGTGGGTCTTGGCCCACCGAGTTTTGGTTTGCTAGTGTGAATATACTAGGTTGATATTCAAGACTGACGTTCAGAAGCGCTGCGGCACTTCTGGGTAAATTTTTGCGTCACCCCAGCGAAAGCTGGGTCCACCTTGCCCTTGATCTGAAAGGCAAGATCAAGATGGATTCCGGCTTACGCCGGAATGACGAGTTCTACCTGTAGCGTCCGCAGCACCGCAGTCCCACAGGAGGGAAGCACCATGGCGAAAGCCAAACTGAAATCCAAACCCGCCGCAAAGGGCGCCGATGCCGGCAAGGTTGCCGGCAAATCGATCATGGAATCGGCGCAGCAGATTTGGCTCGCGGGTCTGGGCGCATTCGCCAAGGCACAAGGGGAAGGCGGCCGCTTGTTCGAGACCCTGATTCGCGAGGGTTCCACGCTTGAGCAGAAGACCCGCAAGATCGCGACCGGCACCGCGACTGACGTGCGGGGCGCGGTCGAGACCGGTGTGACCCAGGTGCGCGAACGCACCCAGGAAACCTGGGACAAGCTCGAGCAGGTATTCGAAAGTCGCGTCTCGCGCGCCCTGAGCAAACTCGGCGTCCCCGGGCGCAAGGAACTCGATGACCTGATCAAGCGCGTCGACGAACTCAATCGCGAAGTCCGGCGCCTGGACCTCGGCAAACCCGCGACAAGCCTGTCGCGCAACTTCACCAGCAGCATCCGCCGCGCAAAGGATGACCTGAGCGACCTGGTCAAGGACATCGAGGATGTGCAGCTAGCCGCCCGCCAGACCGCCAGCCGCGCGGTATCGAAAATGGCCAGGGCGATCACGAGTCCGCCGAAGGCTGCCCCTACAAAAGCCCAAGCGAAAGCCGCACCTGCTAAAAAGAAGAAGAAGTAAGACCCGCTCTGATACGTTGTGGCGGATTTGCCCCCATCCGCCTCCGGCACCTTGTACTCGCCACATCCTTGTGGCTCGCCCTTGGGGCAGCTCCGCTGCAAACATCGGCTGTCCTGCCGATGTTTCCCCGCAACCGGGGGAAGGGAGCAAATCATGCATTGATCCAGATAGATCCCTCGAGGCAAGCGAGCCGAATGACATAGATCCTTCCCCCGCTTGCGGGGGGAAGGTGGCGGCAGCCGGATGGGGGAAAACCCTGTGTAGCATCGCTCTCACCATCCATGGCCTTCGCGACTAGAGGACATCCTGTCCGTCGGCCGCTCTCGGCCATCCATAGCCTCCGCGGCACTAGTGCATCCTGTCCGTCGGCCGCTCTCGGCCATCCATGGCCTCCGCGGCACTAGTGCATCCTGC
>Ga0308173_10001338_pt1 | contig 12179 bp, 13 predicted proteins | sample PhyPR1_FD_203716 | JGI IMG/M metagenome (GOLD analysis project Ga0308173, IMG submission 203716) | Soil microbial communities from UC Gill Tract Community Farm, Albany, California, United States - DLSLS.P.R1 | ecosystem: Environmental > Terrestrial > Soil > Agricultural land | place: USA... | reverse complement strand
GCGAGCGTTCGAGCTGTTCGAGGTCTATCCCGTTGGGCGGCAGTTCGACCCGGTCGCCGAGCCGGACGGCCCCTGCCCCGCCGATGGTGAAGTCGTCGGACTGCAGCACGTCGCTCTCGGACAGCAGCATGGCCCGCTCGACGGCATTCCGGAGCTCGCGGATGTTGCCGGGCCAGCCGTGCGCCTGGAGACGCTTCATCGCGTCCGGCGCGACGCCGCGGACGCGCTTCTTGAACTCCGTGTTGTACGAGTCGATGTAGAAGTCCACGAGCGACGGCACATCGTCGGCCCGGTCGCGCAGGGGTGGTAAGAGGATCGGCAGGACGTTGAGGCGGTAGAAGAGGTCTTCGCGGAACCGGCCGGCGCGCACCTCCTCATCGAGCTTGCGGTTGGTTGCCGCGATGACACGGACGTCCACGCGGATGTCGACCGTTCCGCCGACGCGCTTGAACGTCTTCTCCTCCAGAAACCGGAGCAGCTTGGCCTGGAGTCCCGCCGCCATCTCGCCAATTTCGTCCAGGAAGACGGTGCCGCCGTCAGCCGTCTCGAGCAGGCCGCGCTTCTGGCGGTCCGCGCCCGTGAACGCCCCGCGCTCGTGCCCGAAGAGTTCGCTTTCGAGCAGCGTCTCCGCCAGCGCGGAGCAGGTGATGTTCATGAACGGCTTCTGCGAGCGGTCGCTGTTGTAGTGAATCACCTTGGCGGCCAGGTCCTTGCCGGTGCCGCTCTCGCCGTTGAGCAGTACGGTGGACGCCGGGCTCGACGCCACCTTCCGCATCAACGCCTTGATGGTCAGGAGCGCCGGACTCGCGCCGACGATGCGGTCGAAGCTGTAGGGCTGCGCCTGGTTCGCGCGGAGCGTCTTGACCTCGCGCCGGAGGCGGGTCGTCTCCAGCGCTTTCTCGACCAGCAGGACGATTTCGTCCAGGTTAAAGGGTTTGTTGGCGAAGTGATAGGCCCCGTGCCTCATGGCCTCGACCGCGGTCTCGATGCTCGAAAAGGCAGTCAGGAGGATCACGAGGATGTCGGGGTCGCGTTCCTTCAGTTTCTTGAGAACCTGGAGTCCGTCGCCGTCGGGCAGCTTGTAGTCGAGGAGAACGAGATCGACCCCCTCTTCGCCGCGCGCAATGGCAGATGCCGCGGTATCGGCTTCGATGACGCGATACCCTTCGTCAGATAACCGGTCCTTCAGCGACCAGCGGATTAGCTGTTCGTCGTCGACGACGAGAATGGTGGGAGCGGGCACGCGCCTAGTATAGCCAGACCACCCCGGCCCTTCGTCGCGCCAGCCTGTCAGCTCGGTCTGAATGTGACGAGGGCGCGCTCCAGGACCTGATCCAGTTCGTCGAGGTCGAACGGCTTGTCCAGCACCGTGAACACGCCCAGACGACGGGCCGCTTCGAGCACTTCCACTGTGCCAAACGCGGTCATCAGGATCACGGGGACGCCTGGCAGCACCCGACGTACTAACGCCAGCAGGGTCAGGTCGTCGCTGTCAGGGAGCTTGAGATCGAGGAAGACCGCGTCAGGTTTGTGTGCCGAATCGAGAATCGCCGTAATGGCCTGCTGCGCGTCCGAAGCTTCGACGATGTCGCAGCCGTGGGCGCTCAGGGTCTCGCCGATCGACCATCGCACCAGCGGCTCATCGTCCACCACGAGGACGCGCGTGGCGGATTTCTTCGGCAGATGGGGATATTCTCCACCCGGCCGGGGAATCGTTGACGGCGTGACAGGGGGAATCGAGCCTGAAATTTGAGCTAGCATGTTGCCACCCACGTCTCCCGGTTCAAAAGACGCTCCACATGGGCCGCGAGTGAATCCGACACCAAGTACCGCGCGCACAGCCCTGCTGAACGGGTCCACGATTACCGCCGCAATCCTGGCAGCGGCCATCTTCCTCATCGACATCACGACACCGTCGGGCCACGCCATCGCGGCGCTCTACGCCCTGCCCCTGCTGGTTGGCACCTTCACCGAACCGCCACGATTCCAGCTCGTGGCTGCCGGCGTGGCGTCGGCGCTGGTGTTTCTCGGCGGCCTCCTCGCCCCGAGCGGCCTCGCCTTCGATTACGTGGCTACGAACCGCGCGGTGGCGCTCATCCTGATCTGGGCCACCGCCCTCGTCCTGGCGCGGTTCCGTTCAACCTGGATTGACCTGCGGAACCGGCAGAAGGACCTGGACGATGTCAACTTTGCGATTGACCAGTCGGCCATCGTCGCGACGACCGATACGCGTGGGCGCATCACGTACATCAATGACAAGTTCTGCGAAATCTCGAAGTACACGCGTGCGGAGTTGCTTGGCCAGGATCACCGGATCCTGAATTCCGGGCTCCATTCGAAGGAGTTCATCCGCGATCTCTGGGTCACGATCGCCAACGGCCGGATCTGGCGTGGTGAAATCAGGAACCGCGCGAAGGACGGGAGCCTGTACTGGGTCGACACGACCATCGTCCCGTTCCTCGACGCACGCGGGAAGCCTTACCAGTACATGGCGCTGCGTTACGAGATCACGGCACGCAAGAACTCCGAGCAGCGCCTGCATGAACAGGAAGCGCTCGCACGGCTCGGCCAGATGGCTGCGGTCGTGGCGCACGAGGTCAAGAACCCGATAGCGGGAATTCGTGGAGCGTTGCAGGTGATCGCCGCGCGCATGCCGGCCGAGTCGCGGGACAAACCGGTGGTCGGCGACATCATCGCCCGGCTCGATTCACTGAACGGCATCGTCCACGATCTGCTCGTGTTCGCCCGGCCGCGGCAGCCGCGTTCGGAACCGGTCAGTCTCGACCGGCTGATCCGCGACACGCTGCAGCTGCTGCATCGCGATCCGGCCTTTGCCAACCTCCATGTCGATTTTCCGCCTGCAGATGCGGTGACATCGGCCGATGCGGAGCAACTGCAGCTCGTCTTCACCAACGTGCTGATGAATGCCGCGCAGGCGATGGGCGGGGCGGGGTCACTCACGATTGGCATCGAGCGCCGCGAACAGCAGTTCGTCGTCTCGATTGCAGACAGCGGCCCCGGCATGCCGGTCGAAGTCCGTGAAAAGGTATTCGAGCCGTTCTTCACGACCAAACATCGTGGAACCGGCCTGGGAATGCCCATTGCGCGGCGGATCGTCACCGCGCACGGCGGCACCATTGACATCGCGCTGCCGGAGTCCGGCGGCACCACGGTCCTCATCTCGCTGCCGGCAACCCGGTAGCTGGAAAATTCCCGCGGTCGTGCCGCAGGAATCCACGGCCACACCGCTCGTGCGAAGGTGCTCCATCGCCCCGTTGTGGGCATTTCCTCCGCATTTCCAGCAGTCGGCCCTGCTGGCATGTCCCCTGCTGAAGCTTCCTGCGTCATGTCCATCAGCGCACGCGCGGCACACGTCATGAGCGTGATGCTCGTCGTGATCGCGGCGTGCTCCGGTTCAGCGTGGGCATCGATCGTTCGGACGACGCACTGCCGGATGCAGATAGAGGGGCGCCACTCTCAGGTGGCAGCACTCGCCTGCACTGGCCCAACCGCGCCAACCCCGATCGATCGTGCCCGGCTGGCGGAGCACGTCCCGACATCCGTGCACGTGATGTCCCTGCGCTGATGGACCGATTGCGCCTGGAGCCGGTCATGTCCCACAGAAGACACGCCGTGCGTGAAAAGACCTTCGAGGATGAACCCGCCGGACAGTACACGTGGATCGTGTACGCCGTCGGCATGCTGCTGGTAGGTGGACTGGCCGGCTACGTCCTGTCGATTAGCAATGGAGCCCGCCTCGCCGCCGGCGTCACACCCGCGGCGGCGTCGGCACCGGCGCCCGGTGGCGCACCGGCGGCGGGCCTGGTGGACGAGATCGCGCTCAAGACCTACCGCGACATCCTGGCGCGGGATCCGAAGAACATCCAGGCGGCCGTGAGCGCTGCCGACATGCTCTACGACGCGCGGCGCTACGAAGAGGCGATCCCGCTCTACCAGCAGGCGATGTCAACGAATGGGTCGGACGTCAGCGTGAGCACCGACCTGGGCACGGCACTCTGGTACACCGGACGTGCGGATGCGGCGCTGGCGCAATACGCCGTGTCGCTCCGCATCGATCCCAGCCATGCGCAGACGCTCTTCAACCTGGGCATCGTCCGGTCTGACGGGAAGAAGGACTATACCGGTGCGGTACAGGCCTGGGAGGCGCTGTTGTCGAGCAATCCGTCCTATCCGGATGCTCCGAAGGTGCGCAGCCTGATTTCCGAGGCGAAGGCGAAGGGGTAGGGATGAACCAGGGCGGGTCGGACCCGCCCCGGGGAGTCGAGCTGATCTACTTCGTGATCACGCCGCAGGCGATGCGATCGCCGGCTGCGCCTGCCGGATCGGTCTTCATGTCGTCGGGGCCGGCATGAATGACGAGCGCCGTCCCGCCGTTGGCGAACACCGAGTTCGCTTCGTTGCCCAGCGTGATGCCGTGCGCCATCACCATGCCCTTGGCCGTGCCATCGGCAGCCACCGTGAAGTTGTCCATGTCGCCAGCGTGCGGGCCGTCGGGATTCTGCATTCCGTGCTTCTTGCCGGCAGGATTGAAGTGGCCTCCGGCCGACGTGAATGCGGGGCCTTCACACTTCGGAGTCATGTGCACGTGCAGCGCATGCTCGCCCGGCTTGAGGTTCTTCAGATCGAGCTGGATATGCACCATGCCCATTGATTGCGTGAGCGTGGCGCTGCCGATCGACTGTCCCTGCCCGTCCTTCATCTCGACCTTGACGGGTCCCTGGGCAGCAAGGCTGGCCGTCAGCATCACGGCGCCAAGGCCCGCACCGGTCATCACACCACGAATCAACTGCTTCATTGTCGTTCCTCCCGGAAACGTCGCATCAGACAGACGCAAAAGCATAGCGCAAAGCGCGGGTTCGACGGGAATCCGGCAAAAATCCGGGCACCGGCCTTGCCTCACTGGTGGACGCGTGGAGTCACAACATGCTTGATCGGCAGAAGGTGGAGGCCATTCTCGGCCGGCGCTTTCCTGGCGCACCTCGCGACCAGGTGGCCGCCGCTGCCAACGCCATCATGGGTCTCTCCGAGGAGTGGGAAGAGGTCCTGCACGACGACCGGCGAGCGAACTATCACTTCTCGAAGGACTGCGGGCACCTCTACCTCGCGGGGGACGAGGATCAGTCCGTCGAGTTCCGGCTGTTTCGCCGCCGCGAATACTGAGCGGATGGGCCCAACACGAGAGGGCCCGCACCTGCATTGGCCACCGGCGCGGGGGAGTGGATATGAGCGGGGAGATGGTCAGCGATGCACTGCAGGATCATTTCGATGCGGTGTGTCGCGAAGAGCTCGTGCGCCTGAGACGGAAGCTCGTCGGCCTGTCCGACATCGAGCGCGAGTCCGCTGAAACCATAATCGCGGACGTGATAAGCGCACTAGCAAGGGCTCCGTCTCAGGTGCTTGTCGACGCACCGCATCCCCAGACCGTCCAGGCTGTTCTGCAGCTGTTCAGGCTTTGAGCGTCAACCGATCGTGTTCGCGTTGACAGACGGCGACGCTGGGCAGTAATCAAGTGCCGTGTCAACTGCGCCGACGCCGCACGCGCCGCATCGGACCTCCTCCGTCCAGGGCTGGGTTCTTCCCCACCTCATGACCTACCTGGACGAGCACGGCTACGACCCCACGGTCCTCCGCCAGCTCCTGGCGTCCCTCGACCTGACCGACCCGGACACGCGCGTACAGGAATCGATCGTCGAAGAGGCGTGGCAATTGGCGGGCGGCATCAGCCGCGACGCGGCGCTGGGTGTGCACCTGGCCGAATGGCTGCCTCGCGGCGCCCTCGATCTCGTGGAGTTCGCGTTCAGGACGAGCGCGTCGCTCGGGAGCGGCCTCGAGCGGCTGGCGCACTACGGCCGGGTGCTCAGCGATCGGGTCGCCGCAGGCATGAGCGAGCGGCAGGACGGTCCCGTGTTCTGGGTCCGCGACACCGCGACCACACCGCTGCATCCGGGCCGGGCCGAATTCGCGCTGGCGCTCGCCTTGAAGCTCGCGCGCGACGGGACCGGCACCCATGTCGTCCCGGTGCGCGTCACGTTCGCCCACCGCGCGCCACGAGACATCTCTGAGCATCGGCGGTTCTTCGACGGCCCCGTGCTCTTCGCCGCGGGGTCCAATTCACTGGTCCTCAGCGCGATCGATGCAGCGCGTCCGCTGCTGGGCGCCGATGAAGCGCTCGCCGCGATCGTCCGCCGTCGCCTGGACAAGGCGCTCGACAGCCGCGATCACAGTGATGCGGGTTCAGTCACGTCCCGGGTCCGCCGCCTGCTCGTGCAGTCGCTCGGGGACGGCGGACGCTCGAATGCCGACAGTGTCGCCAGGGCGCTCAGCGTGAGCCGCCGCACGCTGAGCCGGCGGCTTGCGGAAGAGAACACGTCCTTCTCCGGCATCCTCGACGACGTCCGCGAGGACGCCGCCAGGATGCTGCTGCAGGATCGCAGTCTGAGCATCGGTGACATCGCGTTCTTCCTCCATTACTCCGAGCCGGCGGCGTTTCATCGATCGTTCCGCCGGTGGACGGGACAGACTCCGCACACCTTCCGCGAGAGTACTGAAGGGAGCGATCGCGACTAGAGCATTTTCCAGATCGACCTTTGCCCAGGCTCCGCCCGTTCCGGGTCCGCTGTAACATAGGCGGGCGATCTGACGTCAGGAGGATACGTGCATAAGAACCTGAGATGGACCACGGCGCTCGCTGCGTTGACGTTGAGCGTGGCCGGGCACGGACTCTCCGCGCAAGGCGCGAAGACCGCAGCCGCCGCGCCGACCTTCTCGAAGGATGTCGCACCCATCCTCTACAAGAACTGCATCAGCTGCCATCGCGCCGGAGAGATCGGGCCGATGTCGCTGGTGACCTACGACGAGGTGCGTCCCTGGGCGCGCGCCGTCCGCGATCGCGTGAACAACGGCCAGATGCCTCCGTGGTTCGCTGAAGGCGATCACGGCCGCTTCACGAACGAGCGCCGCCTGTCCGACCAGGAAAAGCTGACGATCAATGCCTGGGTGGCGGCGGGGGTACCGCAGGGCGACCGAAAGGACATGCCGGCTGTTCCGCAGTTCGCGACCGGGTGGCAGATCGGCACGCCTGACGCGATCTTCGAGATGCCCGAGAGTTTCTCGATTCCGGCGCGCGGGACGCTCGAGTACCAGTTCTACGAGGTTCCGACCAATTTCACGGAAGACCGCTGGATCCAGGCTGCCGAGGTGCGCCCCAGCGATCCCAAACACGTGCACCACGTGATCGTGTCGGTGATCGAGCCCGATCGGGCGACGCGCCCGGGGATCCTGCAGGTCAAGCCGATCGTGCCTCCGAACCTGCCGCCCGCGCCTCCCCGCGCTGCGCGTCCGCCGCAGACCGAAGAAGAAAAAGCGACCGCCGCGCGCCGAGCCGGAGCCATCACCCTCGTGCCCTGGGCAGCAGGTGAAGAGCCGCATGTCTACCCGGCCGGCACGGCGAAACGCATTCCCGCCGGATCGGTCCTTCTCTTCTCGCAACACTACACGGCCAACGGCACTCCCAGCTCCGACCGCACGAAGATCGGGTTCATCTTCTCGAAAGAACCGCCGAAGAGCGAGATCCGCACCGGCCAGATCCTCAACACGCAGTTCGTCATCCCTCCTGGCGCCAACGACGTGCAGGTCGAGGCCGAGGCGACGATGATGGACGACGCGAAAGTGTGGACGCTGCATCCGCACATGCACCTGCGCGGCAAGGACATGACCTACTCGGTCATCTATCCGGACGGCCGAACCGACGTGGTGTTGAAGGTGCCTCGCTACTATCCAGACTGGCAGACCGACTACTACCTGAAGGAACCGCTCGTCCTTCCCAAGGGCTCGAAGATCCACGTCACGGCCCATTTCGACAACTCGCCCGGCAACAAGTACAACCCGGACCCGAACGAGACCATCCGGTGGGGCGAGCAGAGCTGGGAGGAGATGATGATCGGCTGGCTCACCTACACGGCCGATCACGTCGCGCCGCCAGGCGTGCGCCCCAGCGGGCAGCAGTAGAAATTCTGGACGCCGCAAGAGTCCACGTCGCCGAAAACCTATCGCGCGGGCCGGACGCCGGCGACATCGAGCGCGCGCCTCGCGATTGTGGCCACGTGCGGCCCGGAGGAACGCCACACATACCGATGTGTGGTAGTGTGTGTAAATGGCGACGAACCTGGCGCTCGACGACAAACTCCTCGAAGAAGCCTTGAAAGTAGGCGGTAAGGCAACGAAGAAAGACACCGTGACCGAGGCACTGCAGGAGTACATCGGCCGGCGCAAGCAGGCGCGCATCGCCGACCTGTTCGGGACGATCGACTACGACCCGAAGTACGACTACAAGAAGCAGCGACGGCGCAGATGAAGGTGCTCGTCGACACGTCGGTCTGGTCCCTCGCCTTGCGGCGACGCGCGCCAGCCCACCCGGCGGTGAACGAACTTCGCCGCCTGGTCTCCCACGGGCGCGCCGCCATTGTCGGCCCTGTCCGGCAGGAGCTCCTCAGTGGGATTCGCGACCGGGCGGTATTCGAGCGACTCCGCGACCACCTGCGGGCGTTTCCTGACGAGCCGATCACGTCTGCCGATCACGAGCGGGCGGCAGACTGGTTCAACATCTGTCGCACGAAAGGGATTCAGGGCTCGAACACCGACTTTCTGCTATGCGCCGTTGCCGAACGATACCGATTTCCCATCCTGACGACGGACGAGGATTTCTTGACGTTCGGCCGTGTGCTGCCACTGCGCCTCCACGCGCTCGACAAGTAGCCTCACCGGGCCCACCGTAGCCGGAAAAGGACCTCGCTGTGATTGGGCCGGCAGGCACCATTGCGGCCGGGCTGGAAATGCACTACAACGTGGAGCCCTTCCCTGAGGAGACCCACTTGATGCGCGTCCTGCCCCGGATCCTGATCGCTGTCTCGTTCTGCCTGCCAGCCATGGTTGCTGCGTGCAGCCAAGCCCCCGCAGCGCAGCCCGCCGCCCAGGCCGTGCGTTCCCCGCCAACAGCAGTCGAGCGAGGGCAGACCCTCGTGACCGTCGCCGGGTGTGACGACTGCCACACGCCGAAGAAGATGGGCGCCAAGGGACCCGAATTCGACATGGCCCGCCGGCTGTCTGGATACCCTGAGGGCGACAAGCTTCCCCCGCCGTATACGCCGGTGGCCGGAAGTCCCTGGACTGCAGCGACCAACGATTTCCTGACAGCCTGGAGTGGGCCGTGGGGCGTCTCCTTCCCGAGAAACCTGACGCCGGACACACTGACCGGCTTGCGGAGCGGCGTCTGGACGGAAGAGGTCTTCATCAAGGCGCTCCGGACCGGCAAGCACATGGGCACTTCGCGCGATATCCTGCCGCCGATGCCCTGGCAGGAGATTGGACAGTTGGGCGACGACGACCTGAAGGCGATCTGGGCCTACCTGGGCACCATCGCGCCTGTGAAGAATCAGGTGCCCGATCCAATCGACCCGTCTGGAAAGCCGATTCAGTGAGCCCGGTGCGTAAGCGCGCTCAGGTTCTGAGTTCCGCCGTGATCGCCAGCACTGAACGATTGACCAGCCTCGCTGCCGACTCCGGGTCATGGGACGGCAGATACACCAGCGGCCGTTCGTGCGCGAGCGCCAGGATCCGCGCATGCGTTTGACGCGTGACCTCCGGATTTGGACTGACACCGTCAACCTTGCCGGCCAGTAGCAAGGCCTGGTTGTAGCTGGTATCGCCGGCGAGCAGGTACGACGGATCGCCAGAGACGACGACCGACACGTGGTGCGGCGTATGACCCGGCGTCGGAACGATCAGCACGTCGCCGCGACTGGTGAGCGGCATCGCTTCCTCGAACGGCCCAAACGGCCGGCGCTCGAAACGGATGAACTCCGGCTGCCACCATTTCGGCCAGCGATGCGGCAGGTATCCCTGCACACGTCCGCTCACTCCACTCGCGCGCTCGAATTCACCGCGCGACACCCACACGCGGCTTCCGGTCACGTGCGCGAGGCCTCCCGCATGATCGGTGTGGAGATGCGTGAGGACGACGTGCCGGACATCGCGGGGGCGAATGCCCAGCGCCTGCAGTTGCGGCCCAAGTTCCTCGTCGGGATGCACGGAGAAGCGAGCGGCCCGCCGGTAGAAGGGATGCCAACGTGGGTGATATCCCCGTTCGTGGACCCGTGCCGTTTCGCCCGTATCGACGACGATGATGCCCTCGTCGTGCTCGATGACCCAGGCGTACACAGGGAGCCACTCGCTCCACTCGTCGTCGAACAGCATGTGGGCCAGACGCGCCGGACCGCGGCCGCGGGCTTCCATCTGGGGACGTCGCACCTGCACAAGACCGGTGCGGATGGCCTGAATCGTCGGCATCGGCCGAGTGTGCCGACCTCGTCGCCTATCCGCTGTGACTTTTGTCACGCCGGCGAGACCAGAGCTCCTGGCTCATGCGCACCGGATCGAGAATCTCTACGCGTCCGGGGGACGTTCGGATGAGGCCGTCAGTCCGCAGTTCCGCGAGCACGCGGGCGATGACTTCGCGAACGGACCCGACACTGTTCGCGAGATCCTGCTGATTCACCAGGGCGGTGAGCGGACCGGCGGCAGGCTGTGAGGCTGCGAGGTCCAGGAGGTGTCGGGCGGCTCGCTGACGGACCGTTGCGAAGGTGTTGCCTGCCAGCTCCTCGAGCACGTCGTAGAGGCGATGAACCGATTCGCTGGCGAAGAGCCATGCCAGAGACGCGTCGGTGTGCGCGGCCCGCCTGACGCGTTCCGCGTCGAAGCGGAACGCGGTTCCTGGCACAACCGCCTGGACGAACACGGGCGCCGGCCCGGCGACCATTGCGGGCACGCCCAGCAGGTCGCCTGCCCGCGCATAGCGCACCGTTACCTGCCGTCCGTCGCCGGTGTGCATGTAAACGCGAAGCAGCCCCTGGAGGACGACAGCGAGCCCCTCGGCATCAGCTTCGGCGTAAATCGTCCGCGTCGCAGGGAATTCGATCAGCCGCCCGCCGACGGTGAGTGATGCGATGGTCTCGAGCGGAAGCGAGGCCCAGCACCCGCGATGCAGCAGCTCGATCACCGCTGCCGGTGTGAAGTGTGGCCGGGGATGAGTCGGCAAACGCGCCATGTGGAACTTTCTCAATTCTCAAGTCTAAGTTCTAGAGCGTTTTCGAGATCGATGGCGCGTAGCCGCGGGCCTTCAGGCCCGCCAGACTGGGCCGACCTGAAGGTCGGCAGCTACGTCGATCTCGAAATCGTTCTAACTTCCTCTTCGGGGCGTCGCAACCCTCGACTGCCGGAAATCCGGCAGTCGCCCGCGAAAGCCTCGGTCACATCAGCACGGAGCGTCAGCACGAGAGTTGCACCCGAAGGCGTGAGCGATCGGGACACCAGGCGAGCCTCTTCACGTTCCCGATCCGGGCGGGGGGATGCCGTGGCAACAACGTGGATCACCGTTGACGGAAACGATGCGTGCTCAGCGGTCGCCTATCAACTGAGCGACGTCATCGCGATCTATCCAATCACACCGTCATCCAGCATGGCGGAGAACGCCGACGCGTGGGCCGCCGAGGAACGCACGAACCTCTGGGGCTCGGTACCCACCGTCGTCGAGATGCAGTCGGAAGGAGGCGCCGCCGGGGCGGTACACGGCGCGCTGCAGGGCGGCGGCCTCGCCACGACCTTCACGGCGAGCCAGGGCCTGCTCCTGATGATCCCGAACATGTTCAAGATCGCCGGCGAGTTGACGCCCGCCGTCTTTCACGTCACCGCGCGCGCGGTCGCCACGCACGCCCTCTCGATCTTCGGCGATCACAGCGACGTCATGGCCACACGGTCCACCGGCTTCGCGCTGCTGTCGTCGGCATCGGTCCAGGAAGCGCAGGATCTCGCGCTCATCGCGCACGCCTCGGCGCTCGAGTCGCGCGTGCCCTTCCTGCACTTCTTCGACGGATTCAGGACCTCGCACGAGCTTGCCAAGATCGCCGCGCTCGACTCAGACACGATCCGCGCGATGATCAACGACCGGCTGGTCGGCGCGCATCGCGATCGGGCGCTCTCACCCGATCATCCCGTCCTGCGGGGCTCGGCGCAGAACCCCGACGTGTTCTTCCAGAACCGCGAGGCGGCCAACACTTACTACGACTGGGCGCCGTACGGGGTCGAGAAGGCAATGGACCGCTTCG
>Ga0308173_10001337_pt1 | contig 12182 bp, 8 predicted proteins | sample PhyPR1_FD_203716 | JGI IMG/M metagenome (GOLD analysis project Ga0308173, IMG submission 203716) | Soil microbial communities from UC Gill Tract Community Farm, Albany, California, United States - DLSLS.P.R1 | ecosystem: Environmental > Terrestrial > Soil > Agricultural land | place: USA... | reverse complement strand
GGCAGCATGCCTCGCCCATCTTGGCCACAGCGTCATCGGCGTAGATAAAGACGACATTAAGATTCAGAGCATTCTGGCGGCACATGCGCCGTTTTACGAGCCCGGCCTGGAGGATTTAATCCGGGATGCGGTGGCCGCGGGACGGCTCACGGCGACCAAGGATGGCCAGGAAGCATTGGGAAAGGCCGATATCGCGATGCTGTGTGTCGGCACACCCTCGGCGCCCAACGGGAATCTGGGGCTGGATCAACTGGAACGCGTTTTTGTGGAACTGCGGCAGCATCTCGCCAAGCGCAGCACTCCTCTCATCGTCGCGGTGCGGAGCACGGTGTTTCCGGGAACGGTCGAAGAGCTTTCCGCAGATCTGGCGAAGGAGCATCCGCAGGCGTCATTCGTATCGAACCCGGAGTTTCTGCGCGAAGGGACGGCAGTGCGGGATTTCATGGAGCCGTCGCTCGTCGTGGTCGGCGGAGACGACCCGAATTCGGTGAAATCGGTGGCGGAGCTGTACGCTCCGCTCGGCATGGAAGTCTCCTGCGTATCGCTGAGAACCGCGGAGATGATCAAGTATTGCTGCAACGCTTTCCACGCCTTGAAAATCGCGTTCGCGAACGAAGTGGGGGCGCTGGCGTCGCGGCTTTTAGTGTCACCGGAAGAAGTGATGGGGACCTTATGCCGCGATGTGAAGCTCAACGTTTCGGCGGCCTATCTGAAGCCGGGATTTGCGTTTGGCGGATCTTGCCTTCCGAAGGACTTGCGGGCGCTGACGTATCGCGCGCTGCGCATGGATTTGAAACTGCCTTTGCTGGAATCCGTGCTGCCCAGCAATGAGCGGCACCTCGAGCGCGCCCTTCAGGACATTTTGGCGACGGGCGCGTCGCGCATCGGCATCTTCGGCCTGGCATTCAAGGAGAACACCGACGATCTGCGCGAAAGCCCGATCATTGCGGCCATCGAGCAGCTCATCGGAAAGGGCAAAGATGTGCGCATCTACGACCCGCATATCGACCTGGATTCGATCTATGGCAGCAATCGCAGTTACCTGGTGAACTCGCTGCCGCACATCAGCAGGCTGATGTCGAAAGAAATGAGCGGCATGCTGGAATGGGCCGAGTGCGTGGTGATCGCGCAGAAACCGGTGGCGGAAGCGGCGCGAGCGATCGTGAATACGCGCAAGCCGGTGGTGGATCTGGTGAGGGCGCGGATCGCGGCGGAGAGCGCCACTCACTAACTGTGGGTCGGGACGGATTCAGCCCAAACAGGTTCCGAAGAGTACCAAGCAGCGCCAAACCTCCTTGCATCGCACCGTTTCCGGGAACTACCGTATGAATCGGCAAAGGAGCGTACCATGTGTAGACTGTTGTGGGGTTTGTTGGCGTGTGTTCCTGTACTGGCGTCCACCGTAAGCGTTTCCGCGACATGTGACGGCATTTCAAACCAAGCGGTTTACTCGACGGCTTGTCAGATTTCAACGGGGACTTACGCAGCGGCCCAAGTTCTCGTGAATTCCGGATTCCCCACGGTAACGGCCCTTGCTGTTAATGTTCCGTCGGAAACCAGTGCGGCATCGGCATTCTTTTCGGCAAATTACAACGTGACGGTGACCGGTGGAACAGGAAGCGGGTTTGCTGCGCCCGGCCTGAGTGTGGATGCTCAGGGCGATGGCGCCCAAGCCGTCGCCTCAGCGGCCGGTTCATGGACCTGGGGCACAGGTGGATGTATAGCCTCAAATCCCGGCCACGGCCTCGGCTCCGACTCTTGTCAGTCGGCTCTGATGCCGTTCGTATTCGGTACGTCGCAGATGGTAAACCTGGAAGTAAGCGCCACCGCTAACGCCTTCGCCAGCTACCCCATCTTCGAAGTAGGAGGAGTGGCCGGGACCGCTCCGTGGACATTCTTCGATGTCAATGGGCAACTCCTGGCCGACGCCCGAGTCACCATCGCCTTGGCCGAGCCACTGCCTTCCGCAGTGCCGGAAGGGAGCACCTTTCCGATTCTCCTTGCCCTCGCCAGCGCCGCCCTCACCCGACTTGGAGGCCGCAGGATCGCCTGATGCTGTTCCCGGGTGAAGATCACGTACTACATCCAGCCGCGGACGAAGTAGTAGCCGATTTTGGCGAACTCGGTGAGCTCGTCCAGGAAGCAATCCGTGCGTCCGCGGAACGCTACCGAGCGTTTGAGGATGTCGGGTATGGGCCGCGGGGAGACGCGGACGCCCGCTTTGCGGAAAACGCGGACAGCGCGGAACATGTGGAAATCGCTGGTGAGCAGTACGTTATTCCCCGGCGTGTTATTCAACAGGCGCGAGCACTGGATGGCGTTTTCACGCGTGGACGTGGAAGCGTTTTCGGTTTCGATGACCGCGGCGGGAACACCTTCAGAGAGCAACAACAGTTGCATGTCGCGGCCGACGCTCTTGCCGAGCAGAACGATTCTGCGAAAATGGCCTGAGCGATAGGCGCGGACGGCATACATGGAACGCAGGACGGTATTGGGGCCGGGAAAGTTGTCCGCCATTTCCGAACCTCCGGGAACGATCAGCGTGTCTCCTTGTGTGTCATTCCAGGAGCCGGCGAGCGTGCGCGCGATCCAAGGCACTAGCGGCGTGAAGATGACGATCAGCGTCAGGAAGCCGACGACGGCGAGAAGACGGAGCAGCCATTGAAACGGGCCGGCGCGCCTCATAGGGCGGTATAGCGATACTCTCCCGAGGGCAAGCGCACCATGGCCGCGGCGGGCGCGCTGTGTGCTTCACGGGAAATATCGGGGGCAAGGATACGCACCTTACTATGAGACCATTTCGAGCGCCAGCGGGGAGGGCGGAATGGGTTCGCCCTTCCATAGAATGGCCAATCGGACGCATGGTACAGTAATACGAGAATCCGCTCGAACGGGACTCTTCTTCATCAAGATACATGTGTGGAATAGCTGGATTCGTCAACACTCAGCCGGAAAATGGAACAGCCGCCGTGCTGGAGCGGATGACGGACGCCATTCGCCACCGCGGACCTGACGACAGCGGTTTTTTCCATGATGAGTGGGCTTTTCTAGGCCATCGCCGCCTCAGCATTATCGATCTCGCGACTGGCCACCAGCCGCTGACGAACGAAACTCGCGACGCCTGGATCATCTTTAACGGTGAGATTTTTAATCACGCCGAGTTGCGGCCGCCGTTGGAGAAGGCCGGTCACCGCTACACGAGCCGCAGCGACACCGAAACCATACTGCACGCTTATGAGGAATACGGCGCGGACTGCGTGACACGCCTGCGCGGCATGTTTGCGTTCGCGATTTGGGACCAAAAGCGCAAGACCCTCTTCTGCGCGCGGGATCGCCTCGGCAAAAAGCCTTTCTATTATTACTGGGATGGCCGCGTGTTCGCGTTCGCGTCTGAGATCAAGGCGCTATTGGAACACCCCGCCATCTCGCCGCGGTTTCAGGACGCGCTTCTGCCGGAGTACCTGACTTTCGGCTACACCAGCGGGGATGAGACTCTGTTCTCAGGCATTCACAGACTTCCGCCAGGCCATCACCTGACGCTGCGTTTGAAAGACACCGGCGCCGCGCCGGTTATCAGCCGGTATTGGGAGATTCCCGAAGCCGGCCCCGCTGAAGAGCGGTCCGACGAAGCCTGGATCGCCGAGTGCCGCCAGCGGCTCGAAGAGACCGTGCGCATGCGGCTGATGAGCGATGTTCCGTTGGGCATGTTTCTCAGCGGCGGGGTCGATTCCAGCACCATCGCCGCCATCATGAAACGGCAGTTTTCGGGTCCCGTGAAAACATTCGCCGTGGGGTACCGGGAAACGGCCTACAGCGAACTCGGCTACGCCCGCCAAGTGGCCGAAAGCATCGGCACGGATCATCACGAAATCACGGTTGGCTCGGAAGAGTTTTTCGGCGCTCTGCCGCGCATGATCTGGCACGAAGACGAGCCCATCGCGTGGCCCTCCAGCGTCTCTCTCTATTTCGTTTCCAAACTGGCTTCCGAACAGGTGAAGGTAGTGCTCACGGGGGAGGGAAGCGACGAGATGTTCGGCGGCTATAGCCGCTACAACTTCTTTCTGATGAACACCCGCTGGTTACGCTGGTACAAACTGCTTCCGGCTGGTCTCCGGCGCGCGGTCCGCTCCAGCATCGCTTCCTCATCCCTGCTTTCGGGAGACATGCGGCGCAAGCTCGGGCACACATTCCTGGGTCGCGGCGAAGAGTTGGAATCGCTCTATCTCGATAATTTCTACTCGGCCTTTTCTGCCGCCGAACAGGCGTCTTTACTGAAACGTCCGGGCGCTTCTCCCTATGAGAGCTTCCTCCATTTCTGGCAGGCACGCCCGAATTCATCTCCTCTGAGCCGGCTGTTGTATGCCGACCAGAAAACGTACATGGTTGAGTTGCTAATGAAGCAGGACCAGATGAGCATGGCCTGCTCGATCGAAAGCCGCGTCCCTTTTCTCGATCATGAGTTCGTGGAATTCTCGACCCGCGTGCCCGACCACCTGAAGATTCGCAAGGGAGTCGGCAAGTATATCGTCAAGAAGGCCGCCGAAGATCTCATCTCGCCGGATATTCTGTATCGCAAGAAAATGGGTTTCCCGACTCCCATCCGCCAGTGGCTGCGTGAAGAAGGCGCCCGCGGCATGCTCTCCGGCCTGCTGGACCGCAACGGCTTCCTCGCAGCCTATCTCGAAGTCCCGCAGATCGAAAAGCTCCTGGAGCAAAACCAAGCCGGCTCCATCGATGCTACAGATCGCATCTGGCGCCTGCTGAATCTGCAGTTGTGGGGAGACCTGTTCTTCACCGGCCGGCGCAAGGGCCCGGAAGAGCACGGAAACTCGCTGCTGTCCCCGTCCCGCGCATCCGTATGAAGGTTCTCTGGGTTAACACCAATTTCATGCACCCCACTACGAAGGGGGGGCAGATTCGCACGCTGGAAATGCTGCGAAAGCTGCATCAACGGCACGAAATTCACTATGCCGCCATTGAGGATCCGGACGAGCCCGAAGGGGTGGCCCGCGCGCACGAATATTGCACCAAGGTCTATCCGTTCCGACATCGCCTACCGGGAAAGCGGTCTCCGGCGTTCGCGTTGCAGGTGGCCGCGAGCGTTTTCCAATCGCAGCCGATCGGCATCACGCGGTTCTGCTCGCCGGAAATGGGCCGCGCGCTGGAGCGGATAGCTGAAAAGGAACACTTCGACCGCGCTGTTTGCGACTTTCTCACGCCCGCCGGACACTTTCCACGAATTGAAAAGGCTGTCGTGTTTCAGCACAACGTGGAAACGATGGTGCGGCGCCGTTATGCGGAGCACGTTTCCAGCGCCTTGGGCCGCTGGTATTTTCACCTTCAGGCGGAGCGTATGTTTCGCTTCGAACGCGAGATCTGTCTGAAGGCCGGCCACGTGGTCGCGGTTTCGGAACAGGATGCCTGCACGATGCGCGAGATGTTCGGCGTGCAGCGCGTCAGCGCCGTGCCGACGGGGGTGGATATCGACTACCTGGGCGGCGATCCGCAGCCCATCACCACGGACCTGGTTTTTGTCGGCTCGATGGACTGGATTCCGAATATCGAAGGCATGCAATGGTTCGTTCGCGAGGTGCTCCCCATTATTCGCCGCAGCCGCCCGGATTGCACCGTCGCGATCGTGGGAAGAATGCCGCCGCCGTCCATCACTGCGCTTGCGGAACAGGATTCGCGCATTCGCGTCACCGGCACCGTGCCCGACATACGCCCGTACTTGTGGAGTTCGGCCGTCTCGATCGTGCCTCTTCGCATCGGCGGCGGCACACGCCTAAAAATTTATGAATCGATGGCGGCGCGGGTACCTGTGGTGTCTACCACGATAGGCGCGGAAGGGCTCGAGATTCACCCGCCGGACGACATCCGCATTGGCGATTCCGCCGAAGCGTTTGCCGCGGAATGCCTGGACCTGCTGTCGCATGAGGATGTCCGCACCCGCGTGGCGGCCGCAGCGCGCGATATGGTCGCCTCGCGGTTCTCCTGGGACGAGGTAGCGAAGGCTTTCGAGCGCATCCTCGAATCGGCGCCGGACTATCGATGAGCGCCGCGCTGGTGAACCGGGCTCGCCGGCTCGCCGGAATGAGCGGGCACGAAATCTACACGCGGTGCCGCCAGGCCGCGGATAAGCGCTTCGACATTCTCCGACATCGCCTCGGCGGCGATGCCTTTCACGGCTCGACTTCAGGGCTGGCTGACCGGGGCGCCTTCTTCCTAGCATCCGAAGAGACGCCGCGAACGATCCAAATCCTCCGCCGCCGTTTCTCGGCGTACGAGGAACAGATCGTCGCGCAGGCGCAAAGTATTCTGCACCGGCGCTTCGATCTGTTGGGCTACACAGGCCTCGATTTCGGCCGGGACGTCGATTGGTTCCTCGATCCGGTCAACGGCAAAAGCGCTCCAGCCGCCCCCTGGCCCGCCATTCCGTTCCTGGATTTCGAGGCGGTCGGCGATCACAAAGTTATTTGGGAATTGAATCGTCATCAGTGGATGGTGACGCTGGCCAAAGCGTACCGCCTCACCGGCGAGGAACAGTACGCGGCCGATCTCAAAGCGTTGTTTCAGGACTGGCACTGCGGCAATCCATACCCGCTGGGAGTGAACTGGGCGAGTACTTTGGAGGTAGCTTTTCGGGCTTACGCGTGGATGTGGGCCGCCTTCCTGCTGGAAGGAACGCCGGCCGGTTCGCCGGAATTCCAGGACCTGGTGACGCGGCAAATCGAGCGGTCCGGCTGGTACATCAACCGCTATCTCTCGACGTATTTCGCGCCCAACACACACCTTCTCGGCGAAGGCGCTGTACTCTTCCTGATCGGAACGCGCTACCCGGGTTTGCGCCACTCGGCCGAATGGCAGCGCACGGGTTGGGGGATCGTGACTCAGTCCGCCGCCCGGCAAGTTCGCGCCGATGGGTTCTACTTCGAGCAGTCGACCTACTATCACGTGTACGCGCTGGATCTCTTTCTTCACGCCCGCGTGTTAGCGGAGCGCGCGCGCGTCATAATACCGCAGGATCTGGAGAGCGTAATCCGCCGCATGGCGGCCGTGCTGGCGCAACTGTCTCAAGCCGGCGCCTTGCCGCGCTTCGGAGATGACGACGGCGGCCGGCTGTTCGATCCACGCCGTAACTTGTCCCCGGGCATGTCCGATCCGCTAGCGACCGCCGCCGTGTTGTACCGTGACGCGAGACTGAAAGCGTCGGCGGGCGAACTGCGAGAGGAAACCTTATGGCTGCTGGGGCCGGGAAGCGCAGAGGTTTTCGATTCGATCCCCAGCGCCGCAGCGCCGCCCGGCAGCGTGGCCCTGCCGGCGTCCGGCATTTACGCGATGGTGTCCCCCGGTCCCCCCGCCGCTCAACTCTTCATCGATGCCGGGGAGCAAGGCGCCCTTTCGGCCGGCCACGGCCATGCCGACGCGCTCAGCGTGCAACTCGCCTGCGACGGCCGGCTGTGGCTTACGGATCCCGGAACCTGCGTCTATGTGGGCGCCCAGCGGGAGCGGTTTCGCGGCACACCGGCGCATAATACCGTCACTGTGGACGGACTGCACCAGGCCGATCCAAAAGGTCCATTCTCCTGGGGCGCGCTGCCGCAAGTCGAAGTCACTCGTTGGATCGCCGGCGATGGTTTCGATCTGTTTGAAGGCCGGCATTCCGGCTATGGACGCTTACCCGAGCCGGTCATTCACCGCCGCTGGGTGTTCCGCTTGAATTCGGAATTCTGGCTGGTGCGCGACGTGTTGGAAGGTTCGGGCGCTCATGATTTGGAAAGCTTCTGGCACTTCGCCGCGGGCGCGAACGTCGCGGAGAATGAAGGCCGCATTGTCGCCAGTGAAGGCAGCGAGACCTTGTCGCTGCTGCCTCTCCTCTCCGAGTCGTGGAAGTACGTCGTAGAGCCGGGGGCGTATTCGCCGGTATATGGCGAGTGTGTGCCCGCGCCCGTCGTGCGAGGTTACGCGCGAGTTGCGTGCCCAGCCGAAACGGCTGTGATCCTGACCATGGGCGGTGTATCCCCAGACGCTGTTTTCCAGCAAAACGGTACGGCGTATGAATTTCTCACGGGGCAAACCGGCCATCTGTTTTGCTTCAAGCGGGAGGAACCGTTCTGGACCTACCGGGAGTGGACCAGCGATGCCGCCTTCTTGTATTGCGGCACGTCGGAAGCGGGCAAGCGCCATGTAATCGCCGCCGGCGGGACATACGTGGATTGCGCCGGCAAGCGCGTGCTGACCGGTTCCGCACCATTCCTGGAGTACCGCGACGTTTAGCTTCGGGTCGTCCGCTGCCAGCGTCCTTCCAGATTGCCCCGGCAGAAGCGGATGAAGCCCATAAAAATTGCGGCCTGCATGGCAAGCAGGTACTGTACGCCGCGCAGCATCCGCACGGCGCGCCCCCCTCGCCCGACACTGATCCGGCCAAGTAGCGCGGCTGCGCCCAAAGCGGCGTACAGCGTCAGGATAAAGACGCCGAGGGCGCTCCCCGTCAGCGCGGTGGCAATGGCGGCCAGAAGAAAGCCCGCAATCATGAGGTGGGGTGTAAACCAGCGCATCACTTTATGGGAGAAGAACAGCCATGCGAAAGTGCCGAACGAGGGCTTGAGACAGCCGCCACATGTGCGTAAGGCTTGAAAATCGCCTGCGCCGATGCGCACTCGCCGCTTCCATTCGTCCATGATCTGCTTCGGAAGATACTCGACCGCGACTGCGGCGGGCTCGTAGACAAAACGATATCCCTGTTCCCGAATTTTCATTCCGATGACAAAATCGTCGATGATTGTATTGGAAGGAATGTCGCTCCAAAATAGCGTGGAGCGTATGGCGTATATCGCGCCATTGGCGCCGAGGCACGAATCGAGCGCGCTTTCCCTGGCCTTCAGCCAATTCTCGAGACGCCAATACACGTTCTCTTCGGTTTCACCGCCTTCGCTGCCGACGAAGAGCAACTTGCCGCAGACTCCTCCCACGGCCGGATCGGAAAAAGGCGCGCACAACTTCAGCACGGCATCGGGATGAAACGTGGTGTTGGCATCGGTGAAGATGAGGATATCCGGCGGGGGAGCGGCAGCGCATGCACGGGCTATCAGGTCCTTCAAGACCGCCACTTTGCCACGGTTTACAGTAAAGTTTAGAACGGTGATATTTTCGTAACCCGCGGCCGCCGCCCCGGCTTCACGAGCAGTGTGGTCGCTGGAGCCATCCACACCCACATACGCGCACCATCCGCCGGATGGATAATCCACGCTGAGTAGATTGCGTACGCGATCGCGGATGTGCTCCTCTTCGTTATATGCGGAGAGAATCACCGCCACGCGCGGCTCCGGGCCACCTTTGACGCCGGTCCAGCGCGGGTGGTTCGTGCGTTTTCCCAGCAGCCCGAGGGATAAAGGAAAGAGTATCCACGAGTAGGCGATCAAACTGTGGACTGCGAGCAGCGCCAGGTCCAGACTTGTCATGTGGCCGAGTTGCGCATGAGATTGCGCGCAGGAACGCCGACCGCGGTGGCTCCGTCCGGCACATCCGCGATCACCACCGCATTGGCGCCAATCCGGACGCCCGAGCCAATCGAGAGTTGGCCGACGATTTTAGCGCCCGCGCCGATAAAAATATCGTTCCCCAATACCGGTGACTGGTACCGCTCCGCCCCGATCGTGACCTGATGTTCCACCTTGATATTCGAACCGCCCCGTACCGAGCCGTTGATGACCACGCCGTCGCTGTGAATCAGCACGAAGCCAGGGCCGAAGTCAGCGCCGCGCCCGATGATGCACGCTCCCCAAATGCCGTTGATCTTATTGAAAATCATCGCAAACGGAACCAGTCTCCGCCGCTGCGACGCTTGCATCAGACGATAGACGATCATGGCGAAGGTGCCGTCCGTCAGCAAGGTCTTCACCAGGGCGCGCCCGGAACTTCCGCCATAAAGCCATTCCGCCTTGGCGCGTAAATCGGAACGGATCAGTGAAAATAACGAAGGCCGAAAGCCGCCCGGCCCGGGCGGGGAAGTGGTAGAGCTTGCGGCGCTGATTGAGGTTGGAGTGTCTGCCACCACGGTTCCGTCGATTTGATGTTTCATTCTAGCGCGGCGGCGCTTGGTCCGGCGGCGGGTATGAGAAACCTATTCGGCGATGGAACGAGGACGAAAGTAAAGGCCACAGGGCCGAAAAATACGCATGTTACAGTCTTAATATATGTGTGGGATTGCCGGGTATTTTCTGCGTGAGGGAGCTGCGGACGCGGCGACGGTGAAGGCGATGTGCGACCAGATTCGCCATCGCGGCCCGGACGATGAAGGCTTCTATACAGAGGGCGGATGCGGGATCGGGATGCGGCGGCTGAGCATTATCGATCTGAGCACGGGCCATCAGCCGATCTCAAACGAGGACGGCAGCGTCTGGGTGGTCTTCAACGGCGAAATCTACAACTATCAGGAACTGCGGCAGAGATTGATGGCGCAGGGCCATCGTTTTCGAACAAACAGCGACACGGAGACGCTGGTGCATTTGTACGAGCAGGACGGGACAGAGGGGCTGAAAGAGCTTCGCGGCATGTTCGCGTTCTGCATCTGGGATGCGCGGAAGCGGCAGGTAATGTTGGTGCGGGACCGGTTCGGGAAAAAGCCGCTATATTATGCCGAAACCGATAAGGGGTTGTTTTTTGGAAGCGAGTTGAAGTGTCTGCGGGCTGCCGACGTGCCGCTGGAACTCGATGAAGAGGCTTTGCGGCTGTACTTCCAGTTTTCCTACATTCCCGAACCGCGGAGTCCGTTTCGTGCGATTAAGAAATTACGGCCGGGAAGCTGGATGATCTGGAGCGCGAACGGGCCGGCGCGCCATGGAGTGTACTGGAAGCTACCCGCGCCGGCAGCGGAGGCTCCGGAGGGAATGACGCAAGAGCAGGCGCGCCAGGCGATCCGGGAAGTGTTCGACGAATCCGTTCGGATTCGCATGATCGCCGATGTGCCGCTGGGCGCATTCTTGAGCGGCGGGATCGACTCAAGCGCTGTGGTGGCAGCGATGGCAATGCAATCGCGCGAGCCGGTACGGACGTTCTCGATCGGCTTCAAAGAAGCGGCATTCAACGAGCTGCCGTATGCGCGGCTCGTGGCACAGCGGTACAAAACGGAGCATCACGAAGAGATCGTGAAGCCGGACGCGATCAACCTGCTGCCGAAACTGGTGCATCACTTTGACGAGCCGTTCGGAGACTCATCGGCGATTCCGACGTACATCGTTTCGCAGTTCGCGGTGCGCCATGTGAAAGTGGCATTGAGCGGCGACGGCGGCGACGAGTTGTTCGGCGGCTATCAAAGTTTCTTTCTGCAGGAACGGTTGCGGTGGGCGGACCGGATTCCCAAAGGCGTGCGGCGCGGGCTATCAGGCTTGGCTGCGGCGCTTCCCTACTCGGCCTACGGCAAGAATTATCTCAGGATGATCGGCCGGCCGACGGCGTTGGAGCGGTACTTCGAATCGAACTACGCGCCGTACTTTATCCGCGAGCGGCTTCTCAACGAGAAATGGATGCTGCCAGCGGAAGGCGCTTACCTGACGCGCACGTTCGCCGATTGCCTGCTGCCGGAAGAGTCGGACGTACTGCTGCAGGCTTTTTATTTCGAGGGCGCATCGAACCTGACGGCGGACATGCTGGTGAAGGTGGACCGAATGTCCATGGCGAACTCCCTGGAAGTGCGTTGCCCGGTGCTCGATCATAAACTGGCGGACCTGGCGGCGAAGATGCCGCCACAGTGGAAGATACAGCGGGGGCAGGGAAAGCGCATATTCGTGGAAGCGATGGCGGACCGGCTGCCGCCGGAGTTGCTGAACCGGCCAAAGAAAGGGTTTGGAATGCCGCTGCCGAATTGGTTTCGCGGCGAACTGAAAGCTTTTCTGACCGATCATTTGCTCGGGAGCCGGTTTCTGGGGCGCGGTTTCGTTTCTCCCGAGTTTGTGCGATATCTGATTGACGAGCATCAATCGGGCCGGCGGGACAACGCGCACTGGTTGTGGCAACTGCTGGCATTGGAGTTGTGGATGAAGGACTACGAGGGTCCGCTGGCGACGCCGGGCGATATCGCGGGCTCCTCCTTTATTCAGCGGCAGGCAAGTGACTGTATCATTTAGGTGGCTCACAGCGAGTGCAGGCGTACTGCGACGTTACCGCGGTGGATTCAGCCGCAG
>Ga0308173_10001336_pt1 | contig 12184 bp, 12 predicted proteins | sample PhyPR1_FD_203716 | JGI IMG/M metagenome (GOLD analysis project Ga0308173, IMG submission 203716) | Soil microbial communities from UC Gill Tract Community Farm, Albany, California, United States - DLSLS.P.R1 | ecosystem: Environmental > Terrestrial > Soil > Agricultural land | place: USA... | reverse complement strand
GCGGTGCTCTTCTTTGCGCCGCTGCGCTTCGACGCGCCCTTCCTGGCGCCACTGCGCTTGGCGCCGCCCTTCTTCGCGGCGCTCTTCTTTGCGCCGGAGCGCTTGCTGATCGCCGGCCCGCGCCGCGCGCTCTTCTTCCCCGCGCTCCGCTTCGTGCCGCGGCCTGACTTCTTCGTTGCCATCGCTGCGTCTCCTCCGCCGGAAGTGATCGTGGGTGCTCTGAATGCTGGGTGCTGCGCGAATCGTGCGTCGCGTTGCGCAATTTCCGGGCGAACTACGCGCCTCGCACGCTACAGAACATGGCAGCCCGCAGCGCAGACGGCCAGCACGAGTCCCGCTTGCCCGACGTGGCCCAAGCTGACACCATTGGTGCATGCAGCCCCTCAACATCGGACAGCTCACCATCGGGGAGCGGGTCCAGCACGAGCTCCTCGTCCTCGACCGGGTGGAGAAAACCCAGGGTAATGGCGATCCATTCGTCGTCCTGCGCCTGGGAAATGCCTCCGGGCAGATCGACGTGGCGCCCATCTGGTCCAACCAGCGGGGCTGGGCGGAGGGAGCGGACCGCGGACGCGTGGTGCAGGCGATCGGTGAGGTTGGTCTGTACGCCAAGACGGGTAAGCGACAGATCCAGCTCACGGGCCCCCTGCGCGTGCTGCCCAATGAGCAGGTGGACCTGCACGCCTTCCTGCCGCGCATCGCCGGTGACACGACGAAGCTGTGGGACTGGGTGGACAAGCGGCGCGCCGAGATCGCGACGCCGACGCTCCGCCGGGTGGTGGACCTGTTCTTCGCCGACGACAACTTCCGGCTCGCGTTCGAGCGGACACCGGGGTCGGTCAACGGTCATCATGCGAAGCTGGGCGGGCTGCTGCTCCACGTGTTCGAGGTGACCTCCATCGCCCGCCAGACGGCGCGCACCATGGGCGCCAACGTGGATCTCGTGGTGGCGGGCGCGCTGCTCCACGACGTGGGAAAGGTGGAGGCCTACACGATCGAAGCGGGCCAGTTCGCGAACACGCCGTGCGGCCTGCTGCTCGGCCATGTGGTGCTCGGCTGCCTGATGCTCGAACGCCGGCTGGCGGCGCTGGGCGAGTCGGTGTGCACCGAGGGGCAGCTGCTCGATCTCCAGCACATGATTCTCTCGCACCACGGTTCCCTGGAGTTCGGAAGCCCGGTGCAGCCGATGACGACAGAAGCGGAGATCGTGCACTGGGCTGACGAGGCGAGCGCCAAGGCGAACGACATGATGGAGTCGCTCGAGGATACGGAGGCGTTCACGTCGGGGAAGGAGTTCTCCGACAAGCGTCCGTGGCGCGTGGGCCGGCGCATCTGGCGCCGGCCCGATGGCACCTGGATAGAGCCCGGGAGCTGACGGCCGCTCAATGCGTGCCGGTGATCAGAGAAAGCGAGTCGCTGATTCCACTCGGCGGCCATGGAATCTTCCTCGAGTACGGCTTTCCGAACACCGCTTCCAGTGCGTCGCGCGCGTCGACTGCCCGCACGACGAGGTTGAGCGAATCGCCCAGCATGAGCACGCGCGAGAAATCGCGATACCGCGCGTAGGAATGGAAAAAGCCTGAGGGGCCTGGACGCGTGATCCTCCCGAGCAGGATGTCGGGAAGCAACAGGTAGTTGAACGCGTAGAATGTGTTGAGGGTCCGGAAGCGTGGCAGATCGCTCTCGATGATGCCGCGTGGCAGTGATCCATGCTTGCCCCACTGCACGTCGATGGCGGGCGTGCCGCGCGCCCGCCAATCGGTGTGGAGGATGCTTCCGTGCCAGTATGTCCAGATATCCGTTGGAGCATGGGAGGGCGAATAGCCGACCCAGATGACCTCTTCGTCGGTGGGGACGGTGAAGGGGATCCACGAGCCCATCACGTCATCGTGCCAGAGGAGATGGTAGGCGATGACGGGCCGGGTGGGATGCAGGACGGCGACAGCGCGATCGAGCGGGAACCATTCATCCCGCTGGAGGTATAGGACGGGCGCCAGTCTACGCGCGAGCTGTGCGCCGCTGTCGGTGGGAGCAAGCGCTCCGGGAATGACGACCGGAAGCGGCGGGATGTGCGGGTGGGGACCGCAGGCAGCAGCGAGACCCAGCCCGAGAAGGGCGGTCACGCGCAGGCTAGATCGCAAGACGATGCCCCACTGTGCTTTAGGCTCTTTGGTGGTTACTATTCATCGAAGGGCGGCCCGGCGCCGAATAACCCGGGCAGGTGCGAATCACTTCTTGGAGGGCCAATGCGCAAGCCGCGCCCGGCTACGTATAACCCAGTGCAAGCGCTCCATCTGATCGCGAATGACCGGAACGGCTCTCCGCTGAGCTGTCCGTCCTGCTCTGGGCAGATCGAACGAACACCAGATGACTTCCCCCCGCCTCCCCGCTCACAGGTGACGTTGCAGTGCCGCGAGTGCGGACGCGTCGCGCGCTACATTGCGGGCGCGGCATAGCACGACAACGGAGGATGACGATCGCGGAACGGGGCCTGAAAGGCCCCGTTTTGCGTTTTCGTCACCTGCGGGACAGCGTTGCGCGCTGACCTGTGCACAAAACTTGCCCGATTGGACAGTACGTCCCGCCCCGAGCGCCGGCACGGGCGCGACGGGGCATCACACGGATCGCGTGGGGCGAGTGGCGGTGGCAAGAGGCAGAGACCACCCTCGAACGCGGGATCAGGCACCAGCTCTGGTAAGAGGTACGGCATGGCTCGCATCAACGGCACGGTGAAGTGGTTCAACGACGCGAAGGGGTTCGGCTTCATCTCGCGTGAAGGCGGTCCCGACGTCTTCGTGCACTTCAGCGCCATCCAGGGGAATGGTTTCAAGTCCCTGGCTGAGGGCGACAAGGTGGAGTTCGAGATCGTCCAGGGACAGAAGGGCCCGCAAGCGGCCGACGTGACGAAAACCAGCTGACCCCGCACGGACCATCGCGAGCGCCCCGAAGCCAGAAGGCTCCGGGGCGCTCGATTTTTCCCGCCTGGCTCACCGATCGCGCCGTGTGGGAGCTTCGACGAAGGGCACCCGACTTGCCCCATCTCCGGCTCGTGTCGACGACGCGTGCGAGCCTTCCCGAGCCGATGTACGCCACGCTGGGCCACGAGCTGCCCCGCGGTGGCGGATGGGTGTTCGAACCGAAGTATGACGGCATGCGCGTCATCGCCGAGGCAACGCCGCGTCAAGTCAGGCTGATGACCCGCAACGGGAAGGAGAAGAGCGAGCAGTTCCCGGAGGTGGTCCTCGGTCTGCGGGAGCTGGTGCGCCGCGCAGGGCGTCCGTTGCTGCTGGATGGGGAGATCGTGGCGCGCGGGCGCCGCGGCCGGGCGGCGGCCGAGGGAGATTTCCAGCGGCTGCAGGCACGCATGCACCTCCGTGATCATGACGAGATCCTGCGATTGGCGACCGAAGCACCGGTCTCGCTGGTCGTGTTCGATCTCCTCCGTGAGGGACGTACGGGGTTGACCCGACGCCCATGGAGCGAGCGTCGGGAGCGGCTCGAGGCGCTGTTCGACGAGGCGGGCGATCCCGCTGACCGATCGGTGCGGCCCAGCGAGACGAGCACTCGTGGGGCGACGATGCTCACTCGCGCCAGACGTGCCGGATGGGAAGGGATCATCGCCAAGCGCACCGACGTGCGCTATCAGCCCGGGTCGCGCTCGGACGACTGGCTCAAGCTGAAGCTGCAGTACCGCGCCGAGTTCGTGGTGGGCGGCTATACCGAGCCGCGACGGACGCGCCCCTATTTCGGCGCTCTGCTGCTGGGTGCGTACGACAGCGCTGGCGAATTCGTCTACGTGGGGCACACGGGGGGTGGCTTCACCCGGGAGGGACTGGCGGAGATGTACGAGCGGCTACAGCGTCTGGAGCGTCGCACGTCGCCGTTTATCACGCCGCCCCGGACGAACGAGCTCGCGCACTGGGTGGCGCCGAAGATCGTCGTCGAGGTGAAGTTCGCGGAGTGGACGTCGGACCACCTGCTGCGACAACCGATCTACCTGGGCACACGCGACGACAAGGCGGCGCGCGACGTGACGATCGAGGGAGTGAGCCTGCAGCGCTGGGGCACAGGAGAACTGACGAATGACGCCGCGTAAGTCCAGCCGCACGACTACCCGAAAGAGCACGTCGAAGGCGACCCGCAAGTCCGCAACGAAGAGGTCGCGCACATCCACGACGAAGAGCGTCTCGAAGCGCACGTCGAGGAGTGCCTCGACGAAGAAGACTACCTCGACGAAGAAGGCGGCGCGCACCCGGGCGACGTCGCGTCGGGGCGCAATGAGCGCTGCTGGCTCAGTCGAGGAACAGCTCGAGGCGATCGAGCGAAGCGGCGGGACCGGCGAGGTCACGCTCGGGCGCGGCGTGCAGCTTCACGTCTCGAGCCTGGACAAGGTGTATTTCCCCGAGGCCGGCGTGACGAAGGGGGCGTTGATGCGGTACTACGCGCGCGTGGCGCCGCTACTGCTGCCACACCTGGATGGCCGCCCGCTCGTGCTCAAGCGCTATCCCGAGGGCGTCGCCGGACAGATGTTCTTCCAGCAGGATGCCGGCCCCCACGTGCCCGCAGCGGTGCGTGTCCAGGCGCTCGATACGGAGGAGAAAGGCAAGCGCATGCGGATCATCGGCGGTGATCTGGTGACGCTGCTGTACACGGTGCAGCTGGGAGCGATCGAGGTGCATCCCTGGCTGTCACGCGTCAGTGACATCGACTCGGCGGACCGTTGTCTGATCGATCTCGATCCTGGCGACGACGTGGAGTTCCCCGTGGTGGTGGGCCTGGCGCGGGACATCCTGCGAATCGTGCAGGAGTGCGGGCTTTCGGCCGCCGTGAAGACGTCGGGGTCGACTGGCATGCACGTGGTGTTGCCGCTGCCGCCGCGAACGTCGTACGACACGTCGGTACGGCTGGCGACCCTGATTGCGGGCGTCGCCGTGCGACTGCGGCCGGAGCTGGCAACAGTCGAGCGCTCGATTCACGGCCGGCCGGCAGGAAGCATCTACGTGGACGCCATGCAGAACGCGCGCGGAAAGAGTGCGGCCAGCGCCTACAGCGTGCGGGCACGGGCTGGCGCCACGGTGTCGGCACCGGTGAAGCCCGAGGAACTCACGGCACGGCTTCGCATGGGGGCGTTCACGACGCGGACGATGCCGGCACGAATTGCGCAGGAAGGCGATATCTGGGGCCGCGCCCTCGCGACGCGCCCGACCACCCGGGCGCTCGTCCGGGCGATGCAGGTGCTGGAGGAGGCGCTCGATGCCCCGGCGCGTGACGCCGGCGTGCCCCGGGCGCAAAAACGCAGGAGCGCGGGAGGGCGGGATGCCGGAGCTGGAGCCGCACGACGGCGGAGGGGAGGAGCAGACGCCACGGAGAAGTGAAGCACTCTACACCCGCCCCATGCCGGGTGGCGGATACGTGCGAGTCGAACTGCTGATAAGCGATCGCGGCGCGGTCGCAACGGAGCGGCGTCGCGGGCGCGTGGTGATAGAGCAGCGGACGCTGGCTCGCGTGGGCGAGGCGATCCCGCTCGTGGTGGAAGAGCTGGAAGGAGACGACGAGAATGAAGTCGTTGAGCAGCTCTTCCGGATCGCGCGGGACAACGCGGCGATCGCGCGACGGGTACTGCGCCGTCGACTGTCGATAGCGCCGCGCGCGGACTAGCGCTGCGCAGCGCCGCTGGCTTACCCGCCGGCGGCGCGGCGCGCGGGGGGCAGGGGAATCTCGATCTGCGGTCCGACGTCGGCCGGTTCCCCGGTGCGACGAGATGCCGCTGGATGTTCCGCGCTCGCCTCGACCGGCCGGCCACCGAGCAGGTGGACGGTCTGGTGGTAGAAGTGGAGCGTCTGCACGGGGGCGCGGAACGTTTCCGTTCCGGCACGGGCGATGGCGTGAGCCTCCTCCCGGACGCGACGCGGCAGGGCACGCGCGAGCGGGTGCCGAAGAAGACGCCGAATCTCCGTTCCATTCCGCGCCAGCAGCGCGGCGCAGAGACCGTCCAGGTAGTCGAGCATGTTCGCCCCGAGTGTGGACGTTAGAAGCATATTGCGACTAATGTGCCAAAGGTAGAGGCTGGATTCCATCGGTCACGGAAAATCGAACCGCACACCCCGGTGCATCCCCCGGCGTTTCTTCGGGGCAAAGCGGAAAAGCTGCGCCGGTCGGCCGCGCCCCTCGCTGCGCCAGACGTCCGTGGGCTGCACGAGATGGCTGCCCTGGAGCGCACGGCGGAAGCTGGCCTTGTGCAATCGCCGGCCGAGGAGGAGCTCGTAGATCTCCTGCAGCTCCCCCAGCGTGAACGCGGGAGGCAGCAGGTGGAAGGCGATCGGGGCCTGGTCCATCCGCTGGCGAACGGCGAGCGCCGCACGGTCCACGACGGCGCGCTGGCGTGTCGCGAGCGGGGGCAGCGCGCCGAGTGGGAACCACGCCGCAGCGGAACCGGGGACCGGCGCAGCCGAGTCGAACGGGGAGAGGGCCACGACGCCGATGGAGAGCTCAGCGCCTGCGGGGTGTCGCCCGTCGCTCAGCGTGCCGACCTGCTCCACAAAAGCGGGTGGGCCACCGAGCAGGGCGCGCGCTAGGCGCACTCCCGTTGCGTCGATTGTCTCGCGGTCGCGCGGGCCATCCCAGGGCAGCGACCAGCGCTCACGCGCACCTGGCGGCGACGGCGTGAGCAGCACCGTCATCGCATCGTCGCGTGGCGAGAGGACCACGACATCCACGACCACGGTGGCTCGACGGGCAGCCGGCTTGGCGGGGACGAACGGGCGCTCGCGCATCACGGCGCGAATTAGTAGCGAAACGAAACCAATGTCAAGAGCGCGATGACGCGCGGCAGCGCGTCATCGCACGACACTGCCGGCGTCAGGGCGTCGGTGCTGCCAGCCGCTCACGACGCAATCCGGCGCCGTAGGGTGCAACTGACGGAATGGTGATCGGAAGCTGGCCGCTGATCGGCGTGACACCGAGCATCCCGCGCGCGGCCGCGCGTTGCGAGACGGGCAGACTGCCCCACGAGATGAGATAGGCCTCGGTCGGCGGGAGCTCGGTGGCGATGTACGGATTGCTGAACGTCGCGAGCACGACGCGGGCACCGGCCTTCTGGAGACCCGTGATGAGGTCGGCCATACCGGTCGGCGCGGCGAGGGAGGCCGTGGACGAACTCGCGCCGAAGTAGGACGACACGATCACGACGTCCGCGCCCTGCGCGGCGCGAAGGGCATTCTCGACGGAGGCCGGGAAGAGCGCCGGCTGCGGGCTCGCCACGTAGGTACCACCCGCGACCGCAGCGCCTGCACCCGCGCCCGAAGATCCGTAGAGCGACTCGGGCGAAAGCGTGAGCGCGCGCAGCGACGGGAAAGCGCGCGTGAGCTCCGCATTGAAGGTGGCACCGGCGCCGAGGTCCACCTTAGGCGCGATGGTGAGACTGACGACGCGTGCCGTCTTCGGCAGGCGACCGAGGGGCACGATGCCGAGCGAATCCTTGACGAGCGTGATCGATCGTTCGGCGGCCAGCTGCGCCACGGCCTGATTCGCGCTGTCGCCGACGATCGACCGCATGGCCTGGACGTCGACGAAGCGATCGTGGTCGAGACCCATGCGATGCTTGGCGGCGAGGAGCCGACGCACCGAGGCATCGATGCGCGACTCGGGAAAACGACCGGTGCGCACGCCCTCCACGACGGCGTCGATGGCGCCGACGTTATCGCTCGGCATGAGCAGCACGTCGGCGCCGGCAAGCACGGCACGCTGGGTCACCTCGGCCATCGTCATCCCACCGAGCACGCCGTTCATGTCCAGTGCGTCGGTCACGACGATGCCCTTGAAGCCGAGCTCACCGCGCAGGAGGTCGGTCATGATGCGCGGGTTCAGGGTCGCCGCGGTGTTCGTGGTATCGAGGGCGGGAATGTAGCCGTGGAAGGTCATCACGCCGCTCACGCCGGCGTTGATGGCGGCGCGGAATGGTGGAAGCTCCACGGTGTCGAGCTCGGCCCGCGATGCGTCGACGCGCGCCAGCTCGAGGTGCGAATTCTGCTCGGTGTCGCCATGCCCGGGAAAATGCTTCGCCGTGGCGAGCATCCCGTTGTCCTGTACGCCGCGCACGAAGGCGGCGGAGAGCGTGGAGACGAGGCGCGGGTTTTCGCCGAAGGACCGGATGGAGATCACCGGGTTCTTCGGGTTGTTGTTGACGTCCACCACAGGGGCGAACGCCATGTGGATGCCGAGGGCGCGACCCTCCAGCGCCGTGACGCGGCCCATCTGGTAGGCAAGCGCCGAGTCACGCGTAGCGCCGATGCCCATCTCGTACGGGAACGCGGTGGCGCCACCGAGGTCGATCCCGTTCGGGAGGAAGTAGCCCCCGCGCGCGCGGAACGCAGCACCCGTCTCGAGATCGGCGCCGACGAGGAGGGGGAGCCGGCTGACGCGCTGGAGCGCGTTCAGCTTGGCGGCAATCTCCGTCGGTGATCCGACGGAGATGATGAGTCCTCCAAGGTGCTGGTCGCGTACCAGACCGGCAATGCGCTCGAAGGCGGGATCGTCGGCCGCGGTGTAGTCGCCAAGCATCCACGGCCAGACCATCTGTGCCGCCTTGTCACGCAGCGAGAGCGTGGCGAGCACGGAGTCCGCCCACGCCTCGTCGGCGGAAGCACCCCGACCGCCGATCGCGCCCGCGGTGTGCGAGGGCGCCATGGACCCGCCTGCCGTGGCGCAGGCAGCGAATGCACCGAGGATACCGAGCGAGGCAGCGCCGGCCGTGAGCGCACGACGCGAGCGACGACGCAACGCGGTCACCATGAGATGGTACCCTGCTTGGAGGTATCCACGTCTTCCTCACCGCCCTTCTTGAACAGGAAGGCCTCCATGTTCTTGGTGAGGAAGCTGCGCGCCTGCGGATCCATCACGTTGAGCCCATAGTGATTGATGAGCATGGTCTGCTGGCGGAGCCACTGCCCCCAGCAGTCCTGGCAGATCTCATCGACGACGCGGGCGCCGATGGCGCCGGGGAACGGGGGACGCTCGAAGCCGGCGCGCGTCTGGCCGCAGCGCGCGCAGGTCACGGTGGCGGGCATGGGGACCTCAACTGGAAGACGGTTCGCTTCACGAAATCTACACCGACGTGAAGCCGTGTGTCGGTGCGTCGGTTCACGGGTTCATCGGTTCATGGCAAGCGAAAAGGCACACCGGGCTTGTTCCGGTGTGCCTTCCGTGAACCGAAGAACTGACGAAACGAGGAACGCGGCCGCCCTTAGGCGGCGGCACCATCCACCGCGAGCTCGTCCTTGCGCTTGGCGGCCGAGCCGTAGTTGCGCGCGTACTCGATCTTCGCGAGGCCAAGGAGCTTGAGGGCGCGGATGTAGATCCAGCCGATGTCGAACTCGAACCAGCGCGCCTTGAACTTCGCGCTCTTGGGGTCGGCGTGATGATTGTTGTGCAGCTCCTCACCGCCGAGCCAGATGGCGATCGGGGAAATGTTGCGGCTCTCGTCCTTCACCTGGAAGTTGCGATAGCCCAGCGCGTGACCAATGCCGTTGATGACACCGGCGGCCCAGAGCGGGATCCAGATCATCTGCACGCCCCAGACGAGGGGGCCGACGAAGAAGCCGAACAGCCAGATGTCGATGCCGAGCATCACCAGGATACCGAGCCAGTTGAGCGGCGTGAGCAGGTGCCGCTCGAGCCAATCGGTTGGTGTGCCCTTGCCGTACTTCTCGAGCATGCCCGGCTGGCGCACCGCCTTGCGGTAGTAGAAGGCGCCCTTGAGCAGGATTTCGCGGAGCCCCTCGACGAGCGGGCTGTGCGGATCACCTTCGCGGTCGGCGAACGCGTGGTGCTTGCGATGGCAGGCGACCCATTCCTTGGTGACGATGGCCGTGGTGAGCCAGAGCCAGAGGCGCATCGGCGTGGCCGCAATCGCGTGGAGACGGACACCGCGATGCGTTTGCGAGCGATGCAGAAAGAGCGTGACGCAGACGTTGGTGATGTGCCCGGCGACGACGATGAACAGCACGGGCATCCACCAATGGCTTGCCCAGGCACCAAAATGGAGCATTGCGAACCCTCACTGGCGTGTGACGACGATCGGTCCAGCCGCGACGAACGTCCGTTGCGGCGAACCCGGAATCTAAGCGATCTCCGGACGACCGACCATGCGGATATCTCCCGACATCACTGTGCCCGGGGGCTCGCGACCTGTTGAGGCGACGAGTTGCACCGCTCAGGCCGCCCGCGCGCATTGCGCACACCCTAGCGCTGCCCGGCCGGGCGGGGTACCGTCCCCAGAGAAATGTCTGCCAGAACATTTGATCCCTCACCACGCGACGGGGCGAATCTCGCCCCACTGCCGTCCTCGTTCCAGCCGACCTCGCGTCATGCGACCGCGGACGGAACGCGACGACTCGCCGCGCGCACGGGCGCGGGCCTGAAGGACTTCAGGCGCTCGTTCCCGCGCGATCTCACGGTGAGCGCGCTCGGCGTCGGCACGTATCTCGGCGACTCCACAGAGGAGGACGACGCGGCGTACGACGGAGCGATACGGAGCGCGATCGCGAGCGGGGTCAACGTGCTCGATACGGCGATCAACTATCGCTGTCAGCGCTCGGAGCGCGTCGTGGGCCACACCGTCGCCACGATGATCGCCGCCGGCGACGTGCGACGCGACGAGCTCGTGGTCTGCACGAAGGGCGGATACGTGGCATTCGATGGCACGCCGCCGTCGTCACGCGAGGCGTACGACGCATGGCTGGAGCGCGAGCTGTTCGCGCCGAGTCTCGTGGCGCGCGACGACCTGGTGCGTCGCGGGCACTGCATCACGCCGAAGTTCCTCGCCCACCAGTTGGCGATGAGCCGCACCAACCTCGGCCTCGATGTCATCGACCTCTATTACCTGCACAACCCCGAGGAGCAATTGCTCGCGGTGGACCGGCCGACGTTCATGCAGCGCATGCGTGCCGCGTTCGAGTTGCTGGAGGAACGTGCTGCCGCCGGGGAGATAGCTGGCTACGGATGCGCCACCTGGACGGGATTCCGCGTAGCGCCCGATCATCGCCAGCATCTGTCGCTTGCCGCGCTCGTGGCATTGGCGCGCGAAGTGGGTGGCACGGTGCATCACTTCCGCGGCGTGCAGCTGCCCGTGAGCCTGGCGACGCCGGAGGCGGCGCGCCTGCCCACGCAGCTCCTTGGGCGGCAGCTCGTGCCGTTGCTGGATGCGGCTGAGTCACTGGGGGTGGCGGTGGTGGCAAGCGCACCGCTGATGCAGGGACGATTGACCGATGGAATGCCAGCCGAGATGCACGACCTGCTGCCCGGCTGCGAGTCGGATGCACAGCGCGCGTTGCGCTTTGCGGCGTCCCTTCCCGCGGTTCGCACCGTGCTGGCCGGCATGCGTCGGCCGGAGCACGTGCGGGAAAACGTTCGCGCCTGGCATCGCTGACGCTATCCCCGCACGCCGTCAGCCTTCGATGACGAGTGGTTGCACCGTTCCGTCGGCGCGACTGACGATGGCGATGCGGTGGGCGTTGGTGTCCGCCACATAGACCGAACGCTCGCCGAGCGCGAGGCCGCCGGGTTCATGCAGTCCGCGCACCCACGTGCTGACAGTGCGCGACAGCGGATCGATCCAGCGCAGCGAGTCGTTGTACGAATCGCAGATGAGCAGTCGGCCATCGCTCTCCGCGGCAATGCCTTGTGGATGCTGCAGGCGAGCGGCATCGCCGACCGCATCGACGTCGCCGAAATCGAACAGCCCCGTACCGACAACCGTGCGCACTCCGCCCGACGGATCGAGGTCGGCAAGGCGTACCGCACTCGACTCAGCGTCACAGAAGGCGAGCGCATTGCCGGCCATGCAGATCCCCATCGGCTGGGCGAGCGCCGCTTCTGCGTGCGGGCCGTCGTGCAGCTCCTCGGCGCCAGTGCCGCTGAACGGCGCAGTGGTGCCGGCTTCGAGATCAATCGACCAGAGGCGATGGATGCCCGCCATGGCGACGTACAACCTGTTGCCGACAACGCAGAGATCCCAGGGAGAGCTGAGCGCACCCGCCTCGAGATCGCGCTGGGTGCGCAACTGCGCGCCGGTGCCGGCAATGGTGCGTGTCATGCCGGTCGTGAGCGACAGCTCGCGCACGGTGTGATTGCCGGTGTCGGCAACGAACAGCAGGTCGCCGCGAAAGGCGAGGCCCTGCGGATTGCG
>Ga0308173_10001335_pt1 | contig 12184 bp, 10 predicted proteins | sample PhyPR1_FD_203716 | JGI IMG/M metagenome (GOLD analysis project Ga0308173, IMG submission 203716) | Soil microbial communities from UC Gill Tract Community Farm, Albany, California, United States - DLSLS.P.R1 | ecosystem: Environmental > Terrestrial > Soil > Agricultural land | place: USA... | reverse complement strand
CCTCGAACGCCAAACGGGCGCGCTGCTGTTCCTCAGGAGAGTTGATATCAATCGTTTTCTTTCGGTTGTAAGACAGAAATCGGGCGAAAGAATCCTGCGAGAACATTCGCCGGTACGATTCGCCCCAAAAATGAATATAAGTGTATGCAACGGAACCCTTGCTGGACCGCCGGTCCCAGTTGCGAATTTCATTCATGGCATGTACCGCATCTGGTGACATCGGATGCTCACCGCCGCAGGCGAGTTCCAGAAGCGGGACGATTACATCCGAGGGCATGATATAGGTGTCGAAACCCAAGCGCGTCATCTCCTCGACGCTGAATTTTCTGTTTTCACCCAACACCTGAAAGAGTCGCTCGCCGCGCGTGTTCAAGACCTCTTCGCCAGCGTCCGGGCGCGGCTTAATCCGCAGATAATAGGGAGTTGGCTTTAGCGGCTTCAAGCCGGAATTTCGAGTGCAGACCCAGGGTGGATTATTGCAATTCTGCAAAAAGCCAGAGGCTGGATTTAGCACTTGTGGATTTTCACTAAACGGCAGATAAGGACCCCATTCTGTTTTAGAGGTCCAGCCGGGAACGGGCTTGCTCCAGTCGTAGGAATCGTCACGCCGGGCGACGTTTCCGTTGTGGACCCAAAAGATATTCTTCTTATCGGAGTAGAGAAAATTCCAGCGCGGTATGAGCTGACGACTGAGCGCGGCTTTGAACGCGCTCAAGCTATCCGCCTTCATGATCAAGTACAGTCCGGTCGCATAATTCACGCCTTCAAAGTTAGGCAGCTTCACGGAATACCCGCGATGCTTCGCGCGGTCATATTTCACCACCGGCCCGTGAACGGTATAGTAGAGCGGCAGTGTGACGGTCTCCATGCCGAAGGCTCGCTTGACCCGGAATATTTCGTGTTGGACCTTCATTTTGCGCCATTTTCCGTCGTACAAATATTCGTTGGGATTCTGCGGATTTAGCTGTTCCTCATACACGTCCGCAATATTCGGCTCGTTCCAGGTCGCAGACCAGGTGATCTTGTCATTCCATCCATCCAGAAACACGGGGCTGCCGAACCAACTAATGCCGGCTGCATCCAGCTTCCCAGGTGTAATCAAATGAGCTTCGTAGTTCTGAAACCGGTTCGCCCAAGGCATGTGAGTATGCTCCACATGAATTACCCGGCCGTTTACTGAACGCCGCGGCAGGATCGCCCATTGGTTCGATCCGAAATTGGGGAAGCTGGAGGCGCCTTCGGATAGCTTTACCAGGGCATCGTGAATGCTGTAGAACCGCATGTAGTTGCTGCGCTCCAGCGCCTCCACGTCGTCTGCGGTAATCGGCGTTATCCAGCTCTCGATCCGGCCGCGATTTCCCGCAATGTACTGATTCACACCACGCGCGAAGCCGTCCAGGATTCGATACGTATCCGGATCTATCTGGTCGCGATGCTCCTCCACGCATTGCTTGGTACGCAGCAGCCGCTGCAGGTAATCGCCATCCCAGCGGTACTCATAGGGAATAAAGTGCAGATATCCATCTCCCAGAGCATTCATTCCCTGAACTTCCGCACGGCGTCCCTGCGCATCCCGATACTGCAGCATCATCTCGGCAAGGTGATCCTGGGCCTGGGCATAGCCGTAGCCAAAGAATGTAGCGGCTTCGGTTGCACCCACAATGTGCGGCACTCCGAAGTGATCGCGATAGATGGTTACTTGCTTCGCCAGTGGATCCGCTGCTTCTGCCTCAACGGGAGAAGCCAGACACGCCGCTATCGCCATGAAAGCGGGGAGCGCGAACCCGAGCGGGGATTTCTTCATGTGAGGCCAATTATATTCGCGCCCGGCCGCGGCCCGGTTTTCGCGTGGCCTTTGTTATCCTCACGATTGCATGAGCGGGGCTATTCTCGATGGAAAGAAGATCAGCCGGGAGATACAAGACGAGCTGCGGCCGCGGATCGAACGCTTACGGCGGCCTCCTGCGTTAGCGGTGGTTCTGGTCGGCGAGAACCCTGCATCCCAGATTTACGTCCGGAACAAGATCAGGGCGTGTCGCGACCTCGGGATCCGTAGTCTTGATTTGACTCCTCCCGAAAGCCTCTCCACTGAGGATCTCCTCGAGGTAATACAGGACTTCAACCGGAATCCTGAAGTGGACGGAATCCTGGTGCAGACACCGCTCCCGAAGCATGTTGATACCCGGCGAATCCTTCAGGCTGTCGAACCGGGCAAGGACGCCGACGGGTTCCATCCATGTAACGTGGGCAACCTGGTAGCGAACCGGCCGGGCCCGCGGGCCTGCACCCCCGCCGGAATTCTCGAGCTGCTGAAGCGGTGCGGAGTTGTGATCACTGGGCAGCGCGCGGTGGTCGCCGGCCGCAGTGACATCGTGGGCAAACCGATGGCGCTGATGCTGCTGCATGAGAACGCGACGGTTACCATTTGCCACTCCCGTACCAGAGATCTCGCCGAGGAGTGCCGCCGCGCGGACATTTTGGTCGCGGCAATTGGAAAGCCTGCCGCCATCTCGGCCGATTTCATCAAGCCCGGCGCTGTCGTAATTGACGTCGGCATCAACCGCCTGACCAACGAAGCCGAAGTTGTGCGCCTCTTCGCCCATGAGCCGGCGCGACTGAAGGCATTTGAAAAAAACGGCTACACACTGGTAGGCGACGTCGATCCCATGGCTATGCGGGAGATCTCGTCGGCCTATACTCCCGTGCCAGGCGGTGTTGGTCCTTTGACAATCGCAATGCTGATGGCTAACACGGTGGCTCTGGCAGAACAACACGCAGCATGATCAAAGTCGGCCTGACGGGCGGCTATGCAAGCGGAAAGTCTTTCGCGGCGGCCGAGTTCGAGCGCCTGGGCTGTCACGTCATTTATGCCGACCGGCTAGGTCACGCGGTGCTCGAACCGGACGGGGACGCATTTCCGCCCACGGTTGAAGCATTCGGACCGGAGATACTGGACGCGGACGGAAGAATCGATCGGAAAAAGCTCGCGGCGATCGTTTTCGCCGCTCCCGAATTGCTCGAGAGGCTGAATAGCTTTGTCCATCCTGCCGTGTTTCGGCTGGAGGAGCAACTGCTGGCGCAATTCGTAGCTGAAGATCCTCGAGGCATTGCCATGCTGGAAGCGGCTATCCTGATAGAGACCGGGCGCTACGCCACACTGAACCGGCTGATCCTTACCGCATGTAGCACCGAGACCCAGATTGCGCGGGGCATGAAACGCGATGGGATGACTCGCGAACAGGTGCTGGCCAGGATCAATAGACAGATGCCGCTTGCGGAGAAAAAGCGATACGCTGACTACCTCATCAACACGGATGGCCCAAAAGAAACCACAGCGCGACAGGTAGCTTCCGTGTATCAGGATTTAAAGCAGCTTGCAGAAAATCACGCATGAAACTCCGCATTTTCCTTTTCACCTTTGTGATCACCTTGGCCTTGATCTGGCTGACGTCGCGTGCCAATTGGAGTGTTCGCGGCCTGATGGCGCCTTTGTCCCGGAGCACGCTGAAATGGTCGGACACTGCCGAGGTACATGGCGCAGGACTGACTGCGGAGGAACAGAACAACATCGATATCTACAAAGCCGCACGGCTTGCAACGGTATACATTACCAGCACGGCTGTCAGAAGAGACTTTTTCTATGGTCCAGTTGCTTCGCAGAGTCTTGGCTCTGGTTTTTTGATTAACGACAGCGGATTCATTCTGACGAACTTCCATGTCATCTCTGGCAGCAGCCGCATTCAGGTCACGCTATCGGATCAAACTCAGTACTACGCGACGGCCCTGGATCCGGATCGCTCCGACGATCTCGCTCTGATCAAAATCAATCCCAAACGCAAGCTGGAGTATTTGCGTTTAGGTGATTCAGATCATTTACAGGTGGGGCAAAAAGTCCTGGCGATTGGTAACCCGTTTGGGCTGGAAGGAACGCTGACGGTGGGTGTCGTAAGTTCCATCGGCCGGTCCATTAACGCGGAGAGATCGGAGCGGCTTCAGGGAATGATTCAGACCGATGCAGCGATTAATGGAGGAAACAGCGGCGGCCCGCTGCTCGATTCCAGCGGCAATGTGATAGGAATCAACACCGCCATTCTTGGCCAGACGAATATCGGCATTGGCTTCGCATCGCCCATCAATCGCGCCAAGGCGCTGCTTAAGGACTATCAGGCCGGACGAGTTACGGAACGGCCAAAAGTAGGGGTCACGACAGAATATGTAGCGGGTGACTTGGCCCAGGCACTGGGACTGCCTGCCCAGGGAGGATTATTGGTGCAGGGAGTGGTGCGCGGCTCGTCCGAAGATGCCGCGGGCGTGCGTGGGGCAAGGCAAATTGTGGATATCGGCAACGTCGAGCTCGGTATCGGCGGCGATCTCATCATGGCCATTGATGGCCAGCCTGTGCGCCGGGAAGATGCGCTTGTCCAGGTGATCGCTCAAAAGCATGTCGGGGATACGATTACGTTGACGATTTTCCGCAACGGGCGCACGATCAAACTGCCGGTAAAGCTGCTTCGTCCTCCTGCGGACATGGGCTGACGGATTGCCGGCGGCGGACTGAAGTATGCCGATCGCGAAGAGAACCGCTATTAACGTCTTCTTAATTTTTCACATCGTCGCAATAACCTGTTGGTGTGTCCCTGTAAATTCGGCGCTGCTAATCTCGTTTAGGAATACGGTTCGCCCGTACATGCTCTGGTCTGGACTCTTTCAGGCATGGGACATGTTCTCCCCCACTCCGCGTTCCGTGAACGCCCGTGTCGAAGCGGCCGTCATCTTTAAAGATGGCCGTATCCAAACCTGGAAATTTCCCCGCATGGAGCAGCTTAGTATTCCCGCGCGCACCTACAAAGAGCGATATCGGAAATTCGTCGAAAACGTGCAAGAGGAATCTCACTCGGCGATGTGGCCCGATGTGGCTCGGCATATAGCCCGGGCCAATAACAATCGCTCGGACCCGCCGCAAGTGGTGATGCTGATCCGCTACTGGTCCGATATTGTCCCCGCCGCGAGCACACCCTCTCATGCGCCTGAGCGTGCCCGCATTTTCTTTGAATACAACGTAAAACCAGAGGATTTGAGGTGAGCATCCGAACTCTTATTGAGGGCTGGAACCGCTTCTTCTTTGCTCCTCAATCACCGCTTCCGGTTGCGCTGTTCCGCATCCTCTACGGCTGTCTCGCGGTCGCGAACCTTGTCCTTCTCTACCCGGATTGGTTAACCTGGTTCGGCACAAATGCCTGGGTGAGCCTGCAGACGATGGCGAAGCTTGAACCGGGCGTAAGGCTCAATTTGTTCACCGTGCTTCCCGCAAGCAATGCCTGGATCACGGGCCTGTTCTGGGTCTTCTTGGCATCTGCGATTTTATTGGCAATGGGGTTTTTGACTCGCATCAACAGCGTAATAGTGTTCCTCTGCCTCACCTCCATTCATCAGCGGAATCTATACATCCTTCACGGCGGAGACACATTTATGCGCGTCGCCGGTTTCTTCCTGATGTTTGCGCCTGCCGGGGCCGCTCTGTCGATTGATCGTTTAATCCGGATCAGGAGAGGCCGCGAGGGTCCACAGGTTCAGGCAAAGCCGCCATGGGCCCAGCGAATGATTCAGTTCGAATTGGCGCTTCTTTACTTTGTTACGTTCTGCTGGAAATCGTCGGGTGCTCCTTGGGTAAACGGAACGGCGCTGTACTATGTCGCTCACCTGGATGAACTTCGGTATTTCCCAGTCCCGTCTGTACTCCAGAATCCGGTGTTTCTAAAGATAGCCACATGGTTAACACTCGCCATTGAATTCTCTCTGGGTGTCCTGATCTGGTTCAAAGAGCTCCGTTACCCGTTGCTGGCAATCGGAGTTGTCTTCCACATCTATCTTGCATACTGGCTCAATATCCCGCTATTCCAGTGGGAGGTCCTCTCAGCGTACGTTCTGTTTATCGATCCAAATGACCTGGAACATGGCTTGGGCTTCGCTCGCCGCTGCCGGCAAACTGTCACGGAAGTCAATCTGCGGGGTTAGACAGGAAGCAGGCTCAGAGCCGCCTCTATCTCACTGCGAGTGTGAAGATCGCCCTTGCGAGTACTGGCTTCAATTCCTTTCTCGTACATACTTCGGGCTTCCTCAATCCGGCCAAGTTTCTCTAATGCCTGGCCTCCGTGATAGTAAGCGGCGGCGTAGCTCTCGTCCTGCTGAATCAGCGAGCGAAACTCATCGGTCGCTTGCTCCAGTTGTCCACGGTTGGCGTACTCCATCGCCAATCCATAGCGGGCAAACGTGTTATTCGGATCCCCATCCACCATTTGTTTCAGAATGTCAAGACGGTTCGTTGCCATTTCCTACATTCTGACAGCAGATCAGGACGTGTATTCGCGGACGTGACGTGCGGCCGATTCTACAACGCCGGCTGCTTTCGCGGTCGAGGATTTGGCCGTCTTTGCCGCCTCTTCAAAGCGGTGTTGCGTTCTCCCGGCGAACTCGCCCAGCGATGCCGCCGCGTTCTCTACACTTTCGCGGCCTCTTCGCCATGCCTGCTCGGTTAAGCTCAAGGACCAATTCGCGCAGGCCGGGATTACCAGCACCAAACCCGCTGCCGTTAAGCCGCATCCGACGCCGATCAGTACCGCTCCGGCAATGCCGCTTTTGGAAGTACTTCTCATCTGTTCTCTTGGAGCCTCCTTTTCTATGGACTCAGAATTAGACCTGGGTGGTTTCGCTGTATGTGCCGAACACCTGGCGCAGGGTATCGCAGATTTCACCAACAGTCGCGTATACCCGGACGGCATCCAGGACGAGAGGCATCGTATTTTCGGTCGATTGGGCCGCGTGACGTAGTGCAGTGAGCGCCCTCTCAACAGCCGTGTTGTCACGACGGCTGCGAAGCGCCTTTAGCTTTTCCATCTGGTGCTCTTCGGCGCTTTGATCGACCTGCAACAAGTCGATCGGCTCCGGGTCGGATTGAAATCGGTTTGCGCCGACAATCACCCGCTCACCCCGCTCTATCTCTCGTTGATAGCGGTAACTGGCCGCGGCGATCTCCTGTTGCGGGAAGCCGGTCTCGATCGCAGGAATCATTCCGCCAAGTTTGTCGATTCGATCAATGTAGGCGTTCGCGGCTGCTTCCATTTGCAGCGTAAGATTCTCAAGGAAGTAGGATCCCCCGAGCGGATCGGGCGTATTTGCCACACCGGTCTCATAGGCCAGAATCTGCTGCGTTCGCAGCGCAAGTGTCACGGCATGTTCGCTAGGCAGTGCATAGGCTTCATCGAGCGAATTGGTGTGCAGCGATTGCGCCCCCCCAAGAACCGCCGCCATCGCCTGCCATGCCGTTCTCATGACATTGTTATACGGCTGCTGCCAAGTAAGCGAACACCCGGCCGTCTGGGCATGAAAGCGAAGTTTCCGGTTACGCCCGTTCTTAGCGCCATAGCGGTCGCGCATCATGTGAGCCCAGATCTTGCGGGCCGCACGGTACTTTGCAATCTCTTCGAAAAAGTCGTTGTGAGCGTTGAAAAAGAAACTCAGCCGCCCGGCGAAGTTGTCGATCTCCAGACCTCGCTGCAGGGCCCATTCGACGTACTCAATCCCATCACGCAACGTGAACGCGAGTTCCTGCTGTGCGGTCGAGCCTGCCTCGCGGATGTGATAGCCGCTGATGGAAATAGGGTTGAACCGCGGCGTGTACCGTGAACCGAACTCAATCGTATCGGTGACTAGTCGCATGGAAGGGCGCGGCGGAAAGATGTATTCCTTTTGAGCGATGTACTCCTTAAGAATGTCATTCTGAAGCGTGCCTGAAATGCGGCTCCAATCGACGCCTTGCTGCTCGGCCACGGCAAGATACATGGCCCACAACACCGCGGCCGGTGAGTTGATCGTCATCGACACGGTGACCTCGCCAAGCGGAATGCCGCGGAACAGAATCTCCATGTCTTCCAGCGAAGAGATGGAAACTCCGCATTTGCCCACTTCGCCCCGGCTCATCATGTGGTCAGCGTCGTAGCCCATCAGTGTCGGGAGATCGAAGGCGACCGAAAGGCCGGTTTGCCCTTGTTGCAGCAGATATCGATAACGCTGGTTGGTCTCCTCGGGTGTGGCAAAACCGGAGAATTGCCGCATAGTCCACAGCCTGCTTCGATACATATCGCGATGAATTCCGCGAGTGTAAGGAAATTGCCCTGGACTGCCGAGGTCGCGGCTGGGATCGAAGTTCTTGAGATTTTCCGGACCGTAGAGAGGCTCGATCGGGACTCCGCTTATGGTCGTAAATGGACCTTCAGTGGTCTTCATTTCGCCTGCCGCTTGTATAGTAGCGTAGGACGTATTGCGGAAGGTTTTAGGCGGAGCTGAGCTCTTGGGGTCTGTGTGGCTCAGCTCCGAACACACCAGAGTGCGTTTAAAGGGATTGAGTCTACGGTAACAGTTCAAAACCGCTTCGTCTTCGGGTAAAAGTTGGGTTTCGAACTCAATCCAAAGATTGAGGATCGCCAATCAGGCCGACCCCGGTCAGGAGCTACACCAGCCTGCCGCCGCTCCGGTCAATTCGTTCGGCGTTCAGATACGGACGAAGCGCACTCGGGATGCTGATGCTGCCGTCCTGCTGCTGATAGTTCTCCACGATGGCGACCCAGGTACGGCCGGCGGCCAACCCGCTGCCGTTCAGCGTATGCACGAATTCGGCCTTGCCCTTCCCGCTCTTCGAGCGAATCTGCGCACGGCGCGCCTGGAACCCTTCGAAATTCGAGCACGACGAAATCTCCTTGTAAGCGCTCTGGCCCGGCAGCCACACCTCGATGTCGTAGGTCTTGGCGGCGCTGAAGCCCAGATCGCCCGTGCAAAGGGCGACGGTTCGATACGGCAACTCCAGCCGCTGCAGAACGTCCTCGGCATCGCGAGTTAATTTCTCGTGCTCTTCATGGCTCTGTTCCGGCCGCGTGAACTTCACCAGCTCTACCTTCTGGAACTGATGCTGGCGAATAATTCCGCGCACGTCGCGGCCGTACGATCCAGCTTCGCTTCGGAAGCACGGAGTATAGGCGCATAGCGAGATGGGCAGCGCGTCCGCATTAAGCGTTTCATCCCGAAAGAGATTCGTAACCGGCACCTCGGCCGTAGGCGCCAGCCACAGATCGTGTCCTTCGCAACGAAACAGGTCCTCTGCGAATTTGGGCAATTGGCCGGTGCCGTAGAGACTTGCCGAGTTGATGAGAAATGGAGGGAGCACTTCTTGATAGCCGTGCTCTCCGGTGTGCAGATCGAGCATGAAATTAATCAGTGCCCGCTCTAGCCGCGCGCCTAATCCCCAGTAAACAGCAAAGCGCGCGCCGGCGACTTTAGCTGCCCGCTCCAGATCCAGAATGCCAAGTTCAGGCCCCAGGTCCCAGTGGGCCTTCGGTGCAAACGGAAATTCGCGCGGAGTTCCCCAACGCCGTAGTTCCTTGTTGTCGCGTTCATCCTTGCCGGCAGGAACAGTTTCATCGGGCAGATTGGGAACCCGGGATAAAAAATCCCGGAACTCGGCGTCGTACCGGCTCACCTCGGCATCCAGTTCGCCGGCGCGATCACCCATGGCGCGAATCTGCTGCTGGCGTTCTGAAGTGTCTTGGCCGGCCTTACGTTGCTGGGCGATTTCGGCGCTGGCCTGATTCCGCTCGGCCTTCAGGCGCTCGCTTTCCGTTACACACCGGCGGCGGCGTTGATCCAAGTCCCGAAACGCGTCGATATCGAGCGTGTAGCCTCTGGTTGCTAGCCGCCGTTGAATCTGATCCAGGTTGTTCCGAAAGAAAGTGAGATCGTACATTTGCTCAGACGGTTAATGAGCGCGGGGTCCGGAGTGCTGAAACATTAAGAACGCTGTTCGATCGGAACCCAGGGCTGACCGTTCGGAGCACCCGTGTAATCGGCTCTCGGTCGTATCAGGCGATTGTTGCGGTATTGCTCCAGAATGTGCGCCGTCCACCCTGACATCCTGCTCACCGCGAAAATGGGTGTAAAGAGGTCTACAGGAATGCCTAGCGAATAGTAGGTGGAAGCCGAATAGAAGTCGACGTTTGCATTCAGATTTTTGAGATCATGGACCGTCTGCTCGACGCGAGTGGATTTCTCGTACAGCTCTGTATGCCCAGTCCGCTTCCCAAGTTCCGCGCTCATCTTTTTCAGGTGAATTGCCCTCGGGTCCAGCACATGATAGACCCGATGCCCGAAGCCCGGAATCTTTACCTTGTTGTTCAAATCGTTCTTCACTTTCGCCACGGCGTCATCGGGTGATTTCGTGGACAGAAGCATTTGGATGACCGCCTCATTTGCGCCTCCGTGCAGCGGTCCTTTCAGTGCGCCGATTGCCGACGTGACGGCGGAGTAGATATCCGACAAAGTGGCGGCCGTGACCCGGCCGGCAAACGTGGACGCGTTCAATTCATGGTCGGCGTGCAGAATCAGCGCCACGTCAAAAACGCGTTCCATGAGGTCATCGGGCTTCTTCCCGCTCAGGGTGTAGAGAAAATTGGCCGCATATCCTAGGCCCGGATCGCCCGGAATCACCTCTTTTCCATTTCGAAGCCGGTCGAAGCTGGTGACGATAGTGGGAACGCGGGCCATCAGCTTTACCGCCTTCGCGCTATTCGCTTCTTGAGAATTATCGGCGGCCGCCGGGTCGTAGAGGCTCAGCATGGAAACCGCGGTTCGCAGCACGTCCATGGGAAGGCTCCCCTTCGGAACAGATCCCAAAAACGAGGTGATCTCCTTCGAAAGTTCGCGCTCCGCGGCTAAGGAAAGCTTCAGCGCCTCCAGCTCGCTTCGATTCGGCAGCTTTCCGTTCCAGAGGAGATAAATAACTTCTTCAAAAGTGGCGTTTTCGGCCAACGTGTTGATGTTGTAGCCGAAGTAACTGAGAATGCCCTTATCGCCGTCGATGAAACAGATTTGGGACGATGTTGCGACAACGCCCTCGAGACCTGCTCCTGCGCTCGCCATGAATTTTATTTATCTCTCCCGCTTTGATTCTATATAACTTGCTTTGCGCGCCCGGTACTCGGCCTTATTTGCGGCCGATTGCTCGTCCAAACGGCCCTAAAGATGAGAACCTGGAGCTATGGATATGGTTCGCATCGAGGATGTCATCGCGCTCAGCCAGCGGCGCGATGGGCCGTGCATTTCGATTTTCATGTCGACGGAACGGGCGGGCGTGGAAACTCTGCAAGGGCCGATTCGATTCAAGAACCGGCTCCGGGAAGCGGAACAACAATTAGGGGAGTACGGGGAAGCTGGTACGTCACGGAAACTGCTGAGGCCGCTCCGCGAACTGGTTGATGATTATCAGTTCTGGCAGCATCAGAGCGATGGCTTGGCAGTCTACCTGGCGCCAAGCTTATTGCGCTTATTCCGGATACCGATTTCGCTGCAGGATCTGGTGGTGGTCGCGAATCGTTTTCACATCAAACCGGTATTGAGCATGGTAACGGAAGAAGAGCACTTCTTCGTACTCGCGCTAAGCCAAAAACAGGTCCGATTATTGCGCTGCACCCGCTTCACGCAAGATGAAGTGGAGCTTCCGGCTGAAATCCCCGCCGCGCTCACTGAAGTGTCGCCTGACACGCCCGAGGCTCAACTGCATGCCTATTCCGCTGGTGTCGGTGCTCAGGGTGGCCCAATTTTTCATGGCAACCCCGCGGGCGCAGAGGAAAGCAAAACACGACTCCTGGTCCGATTTCAGCGCCTGGATCGGTCGTTGCGGGAAGTCCTCGGCGCCGAACGCGCACCGCTCGTTCTCGCGAGCGTCGGTTATTTGCTCCCAATCTTTCGTGAGGCGAGCACTTACGTGAACCTCTGTTCGGAGGGTGTTTCAGGCAATCCAGATGAAATTCGGAACGAGGATCTTCGGGAAATGGCGTGGCGGGTTGCCGAACCGGAGGTGACGGCCCGGCGCACGCGGGCTATCGACGGGTTCCGCGCCGCCCTTCCAGCGGAACGAGCAAGCGGCGATCTTGAACAGGTTGTGATAGCGTCCGCCGATGGGCGCGTCGATTCACTCCTGGTGGCGGTTGGGGTGCAGAAATGGGGGCGTTTCGACATGGCTAACAGGCGCGTTGAACTGCATGACGATGCAGCGCCTGGCGATGAGGATTTGATAGACTTAGCGGCGATTCTGACCCTGGAGCGGAGTGGTTCCGTCTTTGCGGTAGCTCCTGATTAC
>Ga0308173_10001333_pt1 | contig 12189 bp, 8 predicted proteins | sample PhyPR1_FD_203716 | JGI IMG/M metagenome (GOLD analysis project Ga0308173, IMG submission 203716) | Soil microbial communities from UC Gill Tract Community Farm, Albany, California, United States - DLSLS.P.R1 | ecosystem: Environmental > Terrestrial > Soil > Agricultural land | place: USA... | reverse complement strand
CCGCGCGCGTCGAGGCTGTTCGCCATGTTCTCCGCCCAGCCGCTGAGCGACGCGAAGGGAATCGAGAGGAGGTCGGTCTCGCCGGAGCGCTTCGACGCCGAGCCGTTGTGGATGACCATCGAGACGCGTGGCTCGGCCTGCAGATCCTTGCCGTCGAAGCCGACGAGGGAGTCGCCACTCGCGCCGCGGAAGAAGCCGGTCGCGAGCGCCCGCGCCGCCTCGGCGCGATGAACCGAGTCGATCGGTGAGGAGAAGGGACCGCGGAGCGCGTACTGCCGGGTACCGGACGCCCGCTCCCAGTACCGTCCGTTGAACTTCCCGTCGGGGGAGAGCGCCCCGATGAGGTGCAGCTCCGCCGCGTTATGATCGATCGAGTCGAGGGGGAAGCGTACCTGCTCGACGGCGCCGTCGTCGTGGACGACCAGCCCGAACTCGCCCTGCTCGCCGTAAGGCAGCGCGCCGACCGGCGTCAGCTCGGAGGTGAGGTCGAGGAAGAGGTATTTCCCGTCGGGACGCTTGACCGCCGCGATCTCGTGGTTGAACTGCTCGATCCCCGGCATCGTCGAGTCGACGCCTCCGCCGGAGTTGAGGAGCACCGGGTAGGCGGTCATGCCTAACGTGCGGGCGAGGGCGACGAACATCGTCGCCTTGTCCTTGCAGTCGCCGTACTTCGTCGAGAAGACCGCCGCCGGCGTCCGCGGCTGGTAGCCGCCGATGCCCAACGCGACCGAGACGTAGCGGATGTCCTGCGCCACCCAGCGGTGGATCGCCCGCAGCGAATCGTCGCTCGTCCGCGCCCTGGCGACGACGGTGTCGAGCGCGGCCCGGATCTCGGGAGTGATCGCGTAACGGTCGTGAGCGAGCTTCGCGTACCAGCTGCCGACGGTGGACCACTCGATCGGCGCCGAGACGGCGACGCTGGTGTAGATGTCGTTGGAGTCGGCGGCGAAGGGCTCGGGACGGATGCGCGGCAGGTCCTTCGTCGCCCAGAGGTAGACCCGGCGGCCGTTCGCTTCCTTCGTCACGCGCGCGAAGTGCAGCGCCCGCTCCTTGATGTGCGGCGTCATCGACGCCGGAAGATCGAGCAGGTAGCGGGAGCGTCGCGTCGTCCGGCCCGTGGTCACGCTCCACGAATCGGAGAAGTCGCCGGGGAGGTACGGCTGGAGCCGCTCGCGCGTGTAGCTCCAGTCCACGAGCGTACCGGCGGCGACGCCGGTCAGCGAATAGCGCAGCACCTTCCGCTTCTCGTAGACCGGGTTCACCGTGGATGCCGCGACGTCGGACTCCTGCGAGATCGCCGGCTTGGCGGCGATCACCTCGCCATTCGGCTTGACGACGCGGATCCAGTTGACCGTCAGCTTCTCGCGTTCGGGATTGTAGGAAAAGCTCTGCTCCGCCCAGTTGTCGGCCGCGTCATCCTTGAGGATCTGGATGACCTGGCGATAGGTCGCCGTCCCGCGCCCATCGCTCTCGTAGCGGACGACGCCATCATCGAGCAGGTAGACGAAGGACTCATCGGCGTAGTCGGCCGCCTTCACGGCGAGCGAGTAGATCGTGTCGTTGCGCACCGACGGATCGCCCTTCGGGGTGATCTTCGGTGCCTGCGCGGCGATGGCAGGGGCGAGGAGGGCCGCCGTGAGGCCGGCGAAGAGGACGGTGGACGCGCGTCGCATCTGAAGCATCTGCTACCAGCGAGAGAGGGACCGGAAACATCTGCCTCGCCCGTCCCGCCGTCAACCTCGAATCGGCGATCCCGCCACACGGCCATGTCGCGGGGTAGACCTCGACGACGCCGGGACGATACGTTAGAAAGTCCGCCCCACGTCCTCCTCTCCGACCCAGCATGGCTCTCCTCCGCACGCTCCTCGTCGCCGCCTCGGTCGCGGCGCCCGTCGCGCTTTCCGCCCAGCGCGCCACCGCACCATCGGACACATCGATCACCGTCGACGCGATCTTCCGTCGCGGGGAGTTCCGCAGCGCGCCGCTGCCGAGCATCCACTGGCTGAAGGACGGGAAGTCGTACCTCGACGTCGCGCCTAACGCGGCGGGGGGCGCGGACATCGTCCGGGTGGACGTCGTCACCGGCCAGTCGCGGGTGATCGCCGACGCGAAGAGCATCGTCGACGAGGCGCGGCAGCCGATCGAGATCGAGGACATCTCCCTCTCCGACGACGAGAGCAAGGCGCTCCTCTTCCACAACTCGGTGCCGGTCTGGCGGGCGAACACGCGGGGGGTCTTTCACGTCCTCGACTTCACGACGGGCAAGATCATCGCCATCGGCCGGACCACCGACCACAATGCGGCGACCCCGGACACGACGAAGCAGCCAGCGTTAGGCAAGAAGAACGACCCGAGCTTCCTCGCCGCCCCGATCCGCACCGGGCTGCAGATGTTCGCCAAGTTCTCCCCCGACGGGAAGCAGGTCGCCTTCGTCAGCGACAACGATCTCTACGTCACGACGCTGGCCACCGGGGCGACGAAGCGCCTGACGACCGACGGCTCCGCCGACATCATCAACGGGACCACCGACTGGGCCTACGAGGAGGAGCTCGACCTCCGCGACGCGTTCCGCTGGAGCCCGGACTCGAAGCGGATCGCCTACTGGAGATTCGACCAGTCCGCGGTGCCGGCGTTCCCGATGGTCAACGAGCTCACGCTCTATCCGACGGTCGGCGTCCTCCGCTATCCGAAGGCGGGGCAGGGGAACAGCCGGGTGCAGGTCGGCGTGATGGACCTCGCGACGACGAAGACGACCTGGCTGCAGACGGGCGCCGACACCGGGATCTACATCCCGCGCATGGAGTGGGCGGGGAACGACAGCCTGACCATCGAGCGGCTGCCGCGGAAGCAGAACCGGATGGACATGCTGATGGCGAGCGCCGCGACCGGGCGCGTGCGCACGATCTTCAGCGATGCCGACTCGGCATATGTCGACGTGCAGGACATCAAGTGGATCAACAACGGCAAGCAGCTGCTCTGGCTCTCCGACAAGAGCGGCTGGCGCCAGCTCTACCTTGTCGACCGGTCGGGCCGGGAGCGCCAGCTGACGCAGAACGGGATGGACGTCATCGCGATCAACGACGTCGACGAGGCGCGCGGCGACGTGTACTTCGTCGCCGCCGCGCCCGACCCGACGCAGCGGCAGGTGTTCGCCGCCTCGATCGCGAAGGCAGCGGTGCGCCGGGTGACGCAGGAGGCGGGGAGCCACATCCTCACGATCGCGCCCGGGATGCGCTATGCGGTGGACTACTTCTCGACGGCGAACTCGCCGATGACCGCCGCGCTCTACGAGCTGCCGTCGTTCACGAAGCGCCGGGTGATGGCCGACAACGCGACGCTCGCCGCGAAATTGAAATCCACGGGAGTACGCACCGAGTTCTTCAAGCTGCCGATGCCCGATGGCACGAAGCTCGACGCGATGCGCATCGTCGCCGCGAACTTCGACAGCACGGAGAAGCACCCGGTGCTCATGTACGTCTACGGTGGACCGGCGGCGCCGACGGTGAACGACTCGTGGGGCGGGACGCGCGAGCTCTGGCACATGCTGCTCGCGCAGCGCGGCTACGTCGTCGTCAGCGTCGACAACCGCGGCGCCGCCTGGCGTGGGCGCGACTTCCGCAAGATCACCCAGTACCACCTCGGCAAGCACGAATCGCAGGACCAGATCGACGCCGCGAAGTGGCTCGGCACGCAACGGTGGGCGGACGCGTCGCGGATCGGGATCTGGGGGTGGAGCTACGGCGGCTACATGACCGCCATGTCCACGACGTTAGGCGGGAGCGTCTTCAAGGCCGGGCTCTGCGTCGCGCCGGTCACCGACTGGCGGCTCTACGACACGATCTACACCGAGCGGCTGATGTGGACACCGCAGGAGAACGGCGCGGGGTACGCCGAGTCTGCGCCGCAGAACCATGTCGCCGGCCTCACCGCGCGGTTCATGCTCGTCTATGGCACCGGTGACGACAACGTCCACCCGCAGAACTCCGTGCAGTTCGCCAACAAGCTCGAGGCGGCGGGGAAGCCCTTCCAGATGCTGCTCTACCCGAACCGCACGCACTCGATCTCGGGGGGCAACACCCAGGCGCACCTGTACGACTCGTTCACGCGCTTCATCCTCGAGAACCTGTGAGACGCGCTCTGGTGGTGATCGCGATCGCCGGCGTGGTCTCCTGTGCGATCACGCCGGAACCGGTGTCCGGGCAGATCATGGTCCAGGTGCCGGTGCCGTCCGCGAAGATATTGCCGCGCACTCGAGCCGAGCGGAGCGGCTACCTCGAGACGTCGACGGTCGCCGACGTCAACGCGTTCATCGACTCGCTCCGCCTCGCCGAGCTTCCGTTCACGATGGGTCTCTTCGGCCGGAGTCCGGAGGGGCGCTGGATCCCGTACATCATCGCCTCGCGGCCGGCGGTCGGCAGTCCGGAAGACGCGCGCAGGTCGAGGCGCCCGGTCGTCTACGTCCAGGCGAACATCCACGCCGGGGAGGTCGAGGGAAAGGAGGCGCTGCTCGCCCTCGTTCGCGACCTGCTCGCCGAGAAGAAGCCCAACGTTCTCGACTCGATCGTGCTCATCGCGGTCCCGATCTACAACACGGACGGGAACGAGAAGTTCGCGCCGCAGGCAACGAACCGCGGGGAGCAGAACGGGCCGGAGATGGTCGGCCAGCGGCCTAACGGCCAGGGGCTCGACCTCAATCGCGACTACGTCAAGGCCGAGGCGCCGGAGACCCAGGCGTCGCTCCTCGCGTTCGCCCGCTGGAATCCCGACCTCTTCGTCGACCTCCACACGACCGATGGCAGCTTTCACGGCTACGCGCTGACCTACGCACCCCCTCTCGCCCCGGTCGGGATCGCCGGTCCGTTCGTCCGCGACTCGCTGCTCCCGCTTCTTCGCCAGCGAATGCGCGCGCGCGATGGATTCGAGACCTTCGACTACGGCAACTTCGACGTCGAGGATGCCGGCTACCGCGGCGGCGCGGTCGGCGCCGACCGCGCGCCCGGCGACACCGCGGTGCACGCCTGGGAGACGTACGACCACCGTCCGCGCTACGGAGTGAACTACGTCGGGATCCGCGGACGCGCGGCGATCCTCAGCGAGGCGTTCTCGCACGATCCCTTCGAGCGGCGCGTGAAATCGACGTACGCGTTCGTGCACGAGATCCTCTCCCTCGCCGCGGCGAAGCCGGCGTCCTTCCGGCGGATCGCCCGCGCGCAGGCAGCCGGTCCGAAGGTGGGATCGATGCTCGCGATCCGCGCGCACATGACGCGCACGCCGTATCGCGGGCCCGTGATCGTCGAGGGGCTCGAGCATCTCGCCGACACGACCGTGCTCACGCAGCCAGGCGTTCCGCGCGGGATGCGCCGCACCGGGCAGTATCGCACCCTGCAGCTCGACGTCTACGATCGTTTCGACGCGGAGTACTCGATCCCCGTCCCCGCGGCGTACGCGATCCCCGCCGAGCGCGACGACATCGTGCGCGCGCTGCGGATGCATGGCGTCCTCGTCGAGCGCATCGCGGCGCCGGTCGAGGCATCGATCACCGCATTCGCCATCGATTCGATCAGTCATGCACGGCGCGCCTTCCAGGGACACAACGAGACGACGCTCCATGGCCGCTGGCTCGCGCCGCGAGCGACCACCCTCGCCGCGGGGAGCTATCTCGTGCCGACCGCCCAGTCGTTCGGCGCGCTCGCCGTGTATCTCCTCGAGCCGGAGAGCGACGACGGCTTCGTGACCTGGAACACCCTCGACCTTCTCGTGCACGGCGGCGCGGAATTTCCAATAGTGAGGGTGCCTGCCATCCCCGCGGTCTCCCGTCGGGCGGTCCCGTGATGAAGACGGCGCCGGACGGTGACGGACCCAACCACGCTCCTCTATATTCCGCCATTTCCCGGGTCGCGCCTGCCAGGGCGCGACCGTGATCATTTCGAGGCTACATGCTGCGTAACGCACTGCTCTACCTCTCCGCCCAGCCGACGGTCTTCAAGTTCGTCCGGAACAACGGGGTCGCGAAGAAGTTCGCGCGCCGGTTCGTCGCTGGAGAAACGGCGGAAGAGGCGCTCGACGCAGTCAAGGCGCTGAACGCGAAGGGGATCACCGCCTCACTCGACCTGCTCGGCGAGAGCGTGCACAACGAAGCGGAAGCGCGCGCCTCGGGACGCGACTACATCCGCCTGCTCGACCAGATTCGCCAGCGCAACCTCGACGCGAACGTGTCGGTGAAGCTGACGGCGATGGGGCTCGACATCTCCGAGGAGCTCTGCATCTCGATCATGCACGAGGTGCTCGACCGGGCGCGGCAGCACCACACGTTCGTCCGCCTCGACATGGAGAGCAGCGAGTACACGGAGCGGACGCTGCGCCTCTTCGAGCAGCGGCTCTACCCTGCGTACCCGGTGAACGTCGGCATCGTGCTCCTGAGCTATCTCTATCGCACCGCGGCCGACGTCGAGCGGGCGATCCAGCTCAAGTGCCGGGTGCGTCTCTGCAAGGGCGCGTACAAGGAGCCGGCGACCGTCGCCTATCCGGAGAAGGCCAACGTCGACGCGAACTACGTGCGCTGCATGCAGGAGCTGATGCAGCACGGGAACTATCCGGGGCTGGCGACGCACGACGAGACGATCATCCGCGTCGCGAAGAAGTTCGCCGCCGAGGCCAAGATCCCATCCGACCGCTACGAGTTCCAGATGCTCTACGGCGTCCGCCGCGACCTCCAGGAACAGCTCGTCGCCGAGGGCTACCGGATGCGGGTGTATGTTCCCTTCGGGACGCAGTGGTATCCTTATCTCATGCGCCGTCTGGCCGAGCGTCCGGCGAACCTCGCCTTCATCGCCGGGAACATCGTCAAGGAGACCGTCGGCCGCCGCCGTTAGGCAGCGCCGGCCCGCCCGCATGAGTCACGGCCGCTTCGTTCCTCCCGACCACGACAAGGGCGACGCCAACACCATAGGCGGCTACCAGGCGGTCCATGCGCGCCCCGCGGCGTTCGAGGGCCCGGACGGCTTTTCGTACAGCGTCGAGATCATGGCTGACCTCGCGGGCGATCGCACCGGCGACGCCGAGCTGCCGTGGGGGGCGTACATCCTCTTCGTGCGCTGGCATCGCACCGGCGAGCAGACTCCCGCCGGCCACCTCGAGACCGATTATCTCGCGCGCGGGATGACCGAGGCCGAGGTGCTCGCCGACGTCGCGCGGCTTCCACTGTCGGCGGTAAGGAATCTCCTCGATGCCTGCGTCGTCGCCGCCACCGGCACGACCACTCGCCGCCGCTGGTGGGACGCGATGCGCGACGAGGGTCAGTGACCGGACCGGCTTCAGCGAGCGAGCAGGGCGTCGTACTCCACGGTACCGGCGGGATCTGGCACGTCAGGACGGAGGGCGGCATCGATCGTGAGGCGAGCCTTCGCGGCCGGCTGAAGATCGAGAGCAAGCAGGAGAACGCGCTCAAGCTCGCCGTCGGCGACCGGGTGACCATCGAGCCGGCGGACTCGGGGCCGGGATGGGCGATCTCCGAGATCCACGAGCGCCGCTCGTCGCTCTCGCGCCGCTCGCCGGGGAGCGGACGGACGGAGCGAGTCGTCGCCGCGAATGTCGACCAGGTGGTGGTCGTGTTCGCGATGGTGAAGCCGGAGCCGCACCCGCGGATGCTCGACCGCTTCCTCACGATCGCCGAGGCGAACGATCTTGCCGCGCGGGTCGTGATCAACAAGGTCGACCTCGCGAGCGAGGCGGCGGCGCGCGCGAAGTTCGCGGCCTACGAGAAGGCGGGCTACGCGATGCACTACACGAGCACGAAGGCGCAGCATGGATTGGTCGAGCTGCGGGCGGCGCTGCAGGACCGCGTCTCCGTGTTCAGCGGCCCGTCGGGGGTCGGGAAGTCGTCGCTCCTGAACGCGCTCTATCCCGGGCTCTCGCTCCGCGTCGGCGAGATCAGCGAGAGCGTGAACAAGGGCCGGCACACGACCGTCGGCGCCTTCATGCACCCGCTTCCCGGCGGCGGCTACGTCGTCGACACGCCGGGGCTGCGCGAGGTCGGGATGTGGGCGATCGCCGCCTCGGAGCTCGATCGCTGCTTTCCCGAGATCCGCGCCCTGCGCGACGAATGCCGGTTCGCCGACTGCACGCATCGCGCGGAGCCGGAGTGTGCGGTGCGTGAGGCGCTCAGTGAGGGGAAGCTGGATCGAGAGAGATACGAGTCATACGTCAAGCTCCGCGAGGAGCTGGAATTGGCGGAAGAAGGCCAGTGGGGATGAGTGATGCCGTGCGGGCACGGTTCAACACGGCGATGAGAGATGAGAGAGGCCCCGATAAAGAGATGAGAGATTCGAGACGAAACGACGATCGAGGTTACCGGCACACCGCCGTTGTCGTCCCGCCGGGTAGGGACTCTCGTCTCTCGTCTCTCGATCGCGGTATCTCTCATTTCTAGTCGCAGTGACATAGCCAGCTCGTGCTCGCCCTTCTCAAGACGCTTCAATCGCTCGTCAAGGAGCTGCACTCCGACGGCACCCCGATGCAGATCGCGCTCGGCGCGGCGCTCGGAGCCGCACTCGGCCTGACGCCGATCGCCAACGTCCACAACGCGATCGTCCTCGCCCTCCTCCTCGTCCTCAACGTCTCCTTCGGCGCGGGGATGCTCGCCTGGGGGCTGTTCGTGCCGTTAGGCTTCATCCTCGATCCCGTCTTCGACCGGATCGGGCACCGGTTGCTGATGGAGACGCCGGCGCTGACGCCGATGTGGACGAGCTGGTTCAACGCGCCACTCGTCCCCTACACCAACTTCAACAACACCGTCGTCCTCGGCAGCGTCGTCGGGTGGCTGGTGCTGTTCGTCCCGATCATGCTGCTCGTGCGGTTCCTCGTCGTCCGCTATCGCGCGACGTACGGGGAGCGCGTTCGCCGGTCGAAGTTCTACAAGGCGGTCACCGCCTCGCAGGCATACAATGTCTATCGCTGGTTCACCCCCGAATAGCGCGGGTGCCGGCGTCGAGCCGGTGCTCCTCCCGCGGCGCCGGCGCGGAATCGTCCGCTGGAAGGGGATCATCCCGCTCGTCCTCGTCCTCCTCGCCGTCGTCGTCCTCTGGCTGACGTTAGGCGAGAACCTCCTCCGCAACACCATCGAAGAGGCGGCGACCAAGTTCCTCGGCACCGAGGTCGATATCGCGCAGCTCGACGTCAGCCTGCGCGATGCGACCGTCGAGCTGCGCGGGGTCAGCATCGCCGATCCCTTCGACCGGATGCGCAACCTCGTCGAGGCCGATCGCGTGCGCGGCGTGCTCGAGGGACGGCCGCTCCTCGAACGGAAGATCATCCTGCGGACGCTGGTGCTCGGCGGAATGCGCACGGGAACGACGCGGCGCACCGCGTCGGCGCCGGCGCCGAAGAACGGCTTCGCGGCGGCGACTCTCCGCTCGCTCGACGTGTGGGCGGCGCGGCTGCGGAAGCCGGTCGCCAGCTTCACTCCGATCGACACGATCCGCTCGATCGTCCTCGACCCGACGCAGCTGGCGACGGTGAAGCGCGCACTCGAAGCCGCGTCGCGCGCCGACTCGCTGCAGGCCGCCCTCCTCGCCAGCTATCGGAGGCTGGCCCTCGAGCCCGTGCTCGACTCGGCCCGTGCGGTGACCAGCCGCCTCAAGGGCGCGAACCCCAGAACGTTAGGCATCGACGGCACGCGGCAGGCGGTGGCCGACGTCCGGCGCACGATCGCCCAGGTCGACTCGGCGAAGAAGCGTGTCGAGTCGCTCGCCCGCGACGCGAAGACGAGCGTGGCGATGGTCGACGACGAGCTGCACGCGCTCGACGACGCCCGCCGTGCCGACTACGCCTTCGCGCGCTCGCTGCTCAAGCTGCCCTCGATCGAGGCGCCCGACCTCGGCGGCGCGTTGTTCGGCGACGTCAGCATCGACCGCTTCCAGAAGATCATGTACTGGGCGGAGATGGCGCAGAAGTACGTGCCGCCGGGACTCCTGCCGCGCGAGAAGCCGGGGCCGAAGCGGCTGCGGATGGCGGGGAACACGGTCTCCTTCCCCAAGGCCCGCGAGTATCCCGACTTCCTCCTCGAGCGCGGCGACATCGCACTCGCCATCGGGGGGAAGAACGCCGCGACAGGAAGCTACGCGGCGACGATCACCAACGTGACGACGATGCCCGCGCTCGTCCGCGAGCCGACGCGATTCTCCCTCGCGCGGCGCTCGACGGCAGGCGTCGTCGCCTCGATCGACTCGCGAGGGGTGCTCGACCATGTCGGCGGACGGATCCGCGACTCGCTCGGTGTCATCGCGAGCGGGGTGACGCTGCCGAACTTCCCGCTCCCCGGGCTGCCGATCCGCGCCCAGCTCGGGGAAGGGAACAGCCGCATCGACGTGCTGCGGCTCGGCGACCGGATCGCCGCCCGCTGGACGATGAACGCGCCTAACGTTAGGTGGCAGCGCACCGCGGCGGCGACCGGCTCAACTTCGACCGGCGCGGTCGCGGGCGGTGTCCGCAACCAGATGGAAGCGCTCGCGCTGCGAGTGATCGAAGGCGTGGACGACCTGAACGTCACCGCGGACCTCACCGGCGACATCGCCAAGCCGACGCTCAGCGTCCGCTCGAACCTCGATCAGCTCCTCGCCGAGCGGCTGCGAGCGGTCGGCGGTGAGGAGCTGGCGAAGGCCGAGGCGAAAGTTCGCGCCCAGGTCGATCGCATCGTCGACGAGAAGACGGCGCCGATTCGTGCGAAGGCCGACTCCCTCCGTGCCGAGGGCGAGCAGCGCGTCGCCGAGGCGCGTGCGCGGCTCGACGAGGAGAAGCAGAAGCTCGACGAGCGGCTGAAGGCGCTGCTCAGCGCGCGGGGGATACTCGGACTGCCTAACGGCGAGTAGTGACCAGTGAGGGGTGAAAGTGCCCGAAGTAGTGATGCGTGAAAACCGGGCGGGACTGGTCAGGCGCGGGTGGGGCGTTTGCCTTTGGCCATCGTTATGAGGGCGACGGCGCCGACGATGACGGCGGCGGCGAGGATCGTGCGCGGGCCCACGGGTTCGTGGGCGATGGCCCACCCGAGGAGGACCGCGATCACGGGGTTCACGAAGGCGTAGGTCGAGACCTTGGCCGGGCTGCTCACCCGCAGGAGCCAGGCGAAGGCGGTGAAGCCGATCAGCGATCCGAAGACGACGAGGTAGAAGAATCCGGTGATCGACGCCGGCGTCGCCCGGGCGAGGTCGAGGTGGTGCCACTCGCCGGCGAGGAGCGCGCCGAGCCAGAGGACCGCACCGCCGGCGAACATCTCCATTCCGGTGGCGAAGATCGGGTTCGATGGCAGGTCCGCTTCGCGGGAATAGAGTGACCCGATCGCCCACGACAGCGACCCGAAGACGAGAGCCGCCGCGCCGGCGGGATCGACGCGCTCGCCGCCGATCGAGCCCGGCCCGATGAGCAGGACGATCCCCGCCATCCCGACCGCGATCCCGACCGCGACGCCGAGCGAGGGTCGCTTCCCACGCGGACGAAGCCATTCGGCGACCACCATCCACAGCGGCACCGACGCGACGAGGAGCGCGGTGAGCCCCGACGGCACTCGCTGCTCTGCCCAGACGACCGCGCCATTCCCGAAGGCGAGCAGCAACGCGCCGGCGATAGTTGCCGCGCGCCAGTTCGACGCGGTTGCCCGCGCACCGTCCCGCCACTTCGACCAGAGGATGAGCATCATCCCGGCGAGCAGAAACCGCGTACCCGCCATCACGAACGGTGGAATCGTCTCCACCGCATAACGGATCGCGAGATAGGTCGACCCCCAGACGACATACACCGTCGCATACGCCGCGAGCACCAGCGCCCGACTCGGCGCCCCCCTCTTCGCCGGCGCGATCGTCGCGCTCACCGCGCGGTGCTCATCAGAAATCGTGGTCGACATGATGCTCGAAAGCTCGACGGAGAAAGTGAGCAGGGCAACCCGGAAGTTGCGCCGATAGGCCGCGGATCTCGATCAAGAGGTCCGTTCAAGGGGTCAGGTTTGTTGAAAAACGATGATGGGCATCATCGCCGTCCAGCAAACCTGACCCCTGATGTCGTCGTCGCCGTTCCGCCACGCTGACATTCCGAGCCTAAACGGTTGAACTACAATTTCACGGATTTCGCGGATCGTTCGTCAGCGCCTGGTGAGATCCGCTCGCCCGGTTGAAGGGTCAGCCGCGAAATCCGTGTAGGCGA
>Ga0308173_10001332_pt1 | contig 12190 bp, 10 predicted proteins | sample PhyPR1_FD_203716 | JGI IMG/M metagenome (GOLD analysis project Ga0308173, IMG submission 203716) | Soil microbial communities from UC Gill Tract Community Farm, Albany, California, United States - DLSLS.P.R1 | ecosystem: Environmental > Terrestrial > Soil > Agricultural land | place: USA... | reverse complement strand
GTGCCGGCGGCGCGCTGGCATAAGCGCCATCATCCATGCCGGCGCCGCCGCCCATGCCCTGCCGGCTGCCCAGCATCTGCATGGTGTCCGCGCGGATATCGGTTGCGTACTTCTCGACGCCATCCTTGTCGGTGTACTTGCGGGTGCGCAGGCTGCCTTCCACATAGACCTGCGATCCCTTCTTCAGGTACTGGCCGGCGATTTCAGCCAGCTTGCCGAAGAAGGTGATGCGGTGCCATTCGGTCTGCTCCTTCTTTTCACCGGTCGCCTTGTCCTTCCAGGTGTCGGTGGTTGCGACGGTGATCGACGTCATTGCGTCGCCGCTGGGCATGTAGCGGGTCTCGGGGTCGCGCCCGAGATTGCCAACGATAATGACCTTGTTGACCGAAGCCATAGATATTCCTCCAGTTACTGTTTATACGGCGGCAGGCTGTTGACGAGGGCCGCGCCGCGGCAGGTTTTGCATGTTGAACGCAATTATAAGCCAGAGGACTGTCAGCCCTCCTCCCAGCATGAAGACCGCGGATGGCCCCACGTGCTGGGTCAGCCAGCCGCCGGCGGCGCCGCCACAGAACAGCCCCAGCGCCTGCAGCGTGTTGTAGACGCCGAGCGCCGCGCCGCGTCCGCCCGGCGGCGCAATCCGTGAAACCAGCGACGGCTGGCTGGCTTCCAGGATATTGAAGGCGACGAAAAAGGCCAGCAGCAACGCCACCAGCGGCAGCCAGTGCGGCGTCGCATGAGACAGCGTGAACCACATGCCCACCTGCACCAGCAGCAGCAGGCTGATCGCGCCGACGAAGACCTGTTTCATGCGGCCATGCTTTTCACCGACAAATACCGGCGGCAGCATCAGCACGAAAGACAGCAGCACCACCGGCAGATAAACCTTCCAGTGCTCGGCCACCGGCAAGCCCATGGTGCGCACCAGCGCCGCCGGCACCACCACGAACATCGCCATCTGCGTCAGGTGCAGCGCGAATACGCCAAAGTTCAGCCGCATCAGTTCACGGCTCTTCAGGACCTCGGCAAAGCGTGCCGGCTGCGGCGGCAGCGGCGCGGCTGGCGGCACCACGTACAGCACCACCTGGATCGCTGCCAGCGACATCAGGCCGATCAGCAGGAACATGCCGCCCATGCCGATGGCGCTGTAGAGCAGCGGCGCAGCCACCAGCGAGACCGCGAACGACAAACCGATCGAAGCGCCGACCATGGCCATGGCCTTGGTCCGGTGTTCTTCCCGGGTGCTGTCGGCTATCAGCGCGGTGATGGCGGCCGATATCGCGCCGGAGCCCTGTATGCCGCGGCCGACGATGACCCAGACAATATGGCTGGCGGCCGCGGCGATGAAGGAGCCGATCGCAAACAGCAGCAGGCCGATGATGATGATGCGCTTGCGGCCGTAGCGGTCGGAAGCGATGCCTAACGGTATCTGGCCAAAAGACTGGGTCAGTCCGTACATGCCCAGCGCCAGGCCGATCAGGGTGGCGTTGCCGCCGCCCGGCATGCCGCGTGCGTGGACCGAAAAAACCGGCAGGATCAGGAACAGGCCGAGCATGCGCAGCGCGAAGACCGCGGCCAGCGAGGCGCTGGCGCGAACTTCGGTGCGGGTCATGCCGCCGTCCTGCGTAGAAGGATGTAAGGATGACATGGGTGGGCGTTAGCGGCCAAAGCCGGGTAATACAGCGAACTTCAAAACCCGCTATAGTATCAGGTTGTCCCGCATTGCCCGGTCCCTGCCGAGATTGATTGCACAGCAGCCGGGATACTAACGCTGAAGGTATTCATGGAAGAAATTCGCATCCGAGGCGCTCGCACGCATAACCTCAAAAACATCAACCTCGATTTACCGCGCAATAAGCTGATCGTGATCACCGGGCTGTCCGGTTCAGGAAAATCCTCGCTGGCCTTCGATACGCTGTACGCCGAAGGGCAGCGCCGTTATGTCGAGTCGCTATCGGCTTATGCGCGCCAGTTCCTGCAACTGATGGAAAAGCCGGACGTCGACCTGATAGAAGGCCTGTCGCCGGCGATCTCCATCGAACAGAAGGCGACTTCGCACAACCCGCGCTCGACGGTTGGCACTGTCACCGAGATCCATGACTACCTGCGCCTGCTGTATGCGCGGGTCGGCACGCCCTATTGCCCGCAGCATCCGGAAAACCCGCTGGCCGCGCAGTCGGTGTCGCAGATGGTGGACGCGGTGCTTGCCATGCCGGAAGACACCAAGCTGATGATCCTGGCGCCGGTGGTAGCCAATCGCAAGGGCGAACATGCCGACCTGTTCGACCACATGCAGGCGCAGGGCTTCGTGCGCTTTCGGATACAGAGCGGCACCGGCACCGCACGGATCTATGAAATCGACGACCTGCCGAAGCTGAAAAAGACGGAAAAGCACACCATAGACGTGGTGATAGACCGCATCAAGGTCAGGCCGGACATCAAGCAGCGGCTGGCCGAAAGCTTCGAGACCGCGCTGCGCCTGGCCGACGGCCGGGCGGTGGTGCTGGACATGGACAGCCAGGAAGAACATGTGTTCTCCAACAAGTTCGCCTGCCCCATCTGCGGCTATTCGCTGCAGGAACTGGAGCCGCGCCTGTTCTCCTTCAACAACCCGGTTGGCGCCTGCCCGGAATGCGATGGCCTGGGCCATATCGAATTCTTCGACCCCAAGCGCATCGTCGCCTTCCCCAACCTGTCGCTGGCGTCCGGCGCGGTCAAGGGCTGGGACCGGCGCAACCAGTTCTATTTCCAGATGCTGTCCAGCCTGGCGGATTTCTATGAGTTCGATCTTGATGTGCCGTTCGAGGATTTGCCGCAGAAGGCCCAGGACGCGGTGCTGCATGGATCGGGCAAGCAGGCGGTGCCGTTCACTTACATTAACGAACGCGGCCGCGCCGTGGTGCGCGAACACGCGTTTGAGGGCGTGGTCAACAACCTGCAGCGGCGCTATCGCGAAACCGACTCCATCGCGGTCAAAGAGGAACTGGCCAAGTTCATCAACAGGAAAGCATGCCCGGCCTGCGACGGCGCCCGGCTGCGTATTGAAGCGCGCAATGTGAAGGTCGGCAACGGCAACCAGGAGCGCGCGATCTATGAAGTGGCGGCGACGCCGCTGCGCGATACCCTGGCTTTCTTCCAGAACCTGAAGCTCAAGGGCGCCAAGCGTGAAATTGCCGACCGCATCATCAAGGAAATCATTTCGCGCCTGACCTTCCTGAACAACGTCGGCCTTGACTACCTGTCGCTGGAGCGCAGCGCCGACACCCTGTCGGGCGGCGAAGCGCAGCGCATCCGCCTGGCCTCGCAGATCGGCTCCGGGCTGACCGGCGTGATGTATGTGCTGGACGAGCCATCGATCGGCCTGCACCAGCGCGACAATGACCGCCTGATCGACACCCTGAAGCATTTGCGCGACATCGGCAACAGCGTGCTGGTGGTGGAGCATGACGAGGATGCGATCCGCTGCGCCGATTACATCATCGACATGGGCCTGGGCGCCGGCGTGCATGGCGGCAACGTGATCGCCGAGGGCACGCTGGCGCAAATCCTGAAGAACAAGAAGTCGCTGACTGCGCAGTACCTGAACGGCACCATTGAAATCAAGGTGCCGGAGCAGCGCACGCCGCCTGACCCGAAGCGCCAGTTCATCATTACCGGCGCCAGCGGCAATAACCTCAAGGATGTGACCTTCAAGGTGCCGGTGGGCTTGTTTACCTGCGTGACTGGAGTGTCCGGTTCCGGCAAATCGACGCTGGTCAACGATACCCTATACCTTGCCACCGCGCGCCACCTGTACGGTTCGCATGCGGAACCGGCGCCGCATGACTCGATCTCCGGCATGGAGCATTTCGACAAGGTGATCTCGGTCGACCAGGCGCCGATCGGGCGCACGCCGCGCTCCAATCCGGCCACCTACACCGGCGTCTTCACGCCCATCCGCGACCTGTTCGCCACCGTGCCCACTGCCAAGGAGCGCGGCTATTCGGCCGGGCGCTTTTCGTTCAACGTCAAAGGCGGACGCTGCGAAGCCTGCCAGGGCGATGGCGTGCTGAAGGTGGAGATGCACTTTCTGCCCGACGTGTATGTGCCCTGCGATGTCTGCCACGGCAACCGCTATAACCGGGAAACGCTGGAAGTGCAGTACAAGGGCAAGAACATCACCGAAGTGCTTGGCATGACGGTGGAGGAAGCCCACGAATTCTTCAAGCCGGTGCCGGTCATTGCGCGCAAGCTGCAGACGCTGCTTGATGTGGGACTGGGCTACATCCGGCTCGGCCAGAGCGCCACGACGCTGTCCGGCGGCGAAGCGCAGCGGGTGAAGCTGTCGCTGGAACTGTCCAAGCGCGATACCGGCCGCACGCTGTACATCCTGGACGAGCCCACCACCGGCCTACACTTCCATGACATCGCCCTGCTGCTGAAGGTCATACACCGGCTGCGCGACCAGGGCAACACGGTGGTCATCATCGAGCACAACCTGGATGTGATCAAGACCGCCGACTGGTTGATCGACCTTGGTCCGGAAGGCGGCGCCGGCGGTGGCCAGATCATCGCCGCCGGCACGCCGGAAGACGTGGCCCGGACGCCGCAAAGCTTTACCGGCAAGTACCTGGCGCCGATGCTGAAGAAAAAGAAACAGAACAAGGAGCAAGCCGCATGAGCATCCGCCTGCGCATCACCGGCCTGGTGCAGGGCGTGGGCTACCGCGCCGCTTTCCATCGCCGGGCCATGCAGCTCGGGCTGTCCGGTTGGGTGAGGAATCGAAACGATGGCTCGGTGGAGGCACTGGTCGATGGCGACGCGGCGGCGCTTCATCAAATCGAGGACTGGGCCCGGCGCGGCCCGCCGGGCGCCCGGGTCACCGCCGTCGTGTCGGAGCCGGGAAACATCGACGAGGTCGGCGCGGGCCTCATGGAGATACGGCCTAGCGCCTGACCCGAGGCTGAAATGGCGGTTGAATTCATTTGATTGGCAGAGCGGCGGCGCAGGTTCCTGCCCCGCCCTTTCAGGCCAATCCCAGCCACAGTCCCAGCGGCACGAATGCCAGCGATGCCAGGTTCCCCAGCAGGACGATGGACGCCACCTTGTCCGGTTCCTGCTTGTACTGTTCCGCGATCATGAAGCAGAAGACGGCCGGCGGCAGCGCGGCGAACAGGTACATCTGGCCGCGCTGCAGGGGGGTAAGCGGCAGCAGCAAGTCCAGCAGTCCGGCGCTGGCCAAGCCGGTCAACGGGCAGGCCAGCGCGCCGATCAGGCCGATATGCCAGCTACGGAAGTTCACATCCATCATGCGCACGCCAAGCGAAAACAGCATCAGCGGGATGCAGGCGTCGCCCAGCATCCTGAGCGCGTTTTGCAGCGGCGCCGGCAAATGCAGCTTCAATATGGCGCACAGCATGCCGAACAGCATGGCCAGCATCATCGGACTGGCCATGAACCTGAGGAAGGAACTTCGGCGCCCGCTGCGACCGGTTTCAATGATCTTGATGCCGACCGAGAAATACACCAGGTTGGCCGCCATGAACAGCGCTACCGCGGCCGACAAGCCGGCCTGGCCAAATGCCAGTGCCGCCAGTGGCAGGCCCATATTGCCGGAATTGTTGTACATCATCGGCGGCACAAAACTGCGCGGATCATAGCCCAGCAGGCGTGCCAGCGGCCATGCCAGAAGGCCTGAGCCGAGTGAAATCAGTACGCCGGCCAGGAGCAGCACCAGGTTATGCACGACATCGAAATCCTTGGCCGCCAGCGCAGTGAAGATCAGCAGCGGGCACAGCACTTCCATGCTGACGCGGTTGATGGCGCCCATGTCGGAGCGCACGCTATCGCCGCGCAGGCGCGCATAGACATAACCGACGCCGATGATGGCGAAGACCGGAAGGATGATGCCGAGAATACGCTCGAAGGCTTCCATCTGCCGTCAGTCCTTCCTGGATTGCCTGTCAACGGCGAGCCATCGCCCGGCAGGACCAGACGCCCTGGCGTGCAGCGAACCCGCTGGCATGATGAGTATAGACGTGGCGGATTTCTTCAAAAACGACATAAGGCTTTCATTCCTGTGTATTGACGGGCGATGCGCCGCCCTGGTCGCGGTCATGCCCTGAGCAGCCTCTCTTCGGCCAGAGCGATGGCATCGGTGGCGCCGCGCAGCACCACGATATCACCGCCATGGAAGACAGTTTCGGGGGTGACTTCAATGCGGTTCCTGCTGCGCCGGATGGCAGTGATCTCCGCGCCGAATTCATGCAGCGCCAGTGCGGACAGCGGCTTGCCGATTGCGTGCGCATGCTCGGACAGCGCCACTGAATGCAAACGCACATTCAGATGTTCGGGGTGGTCGGCGCTATCGTCAGCGCCGTGGAAATAGCCGCGCAGCGCCGCATAACGCTGACCACGCGCCTCCTGGACCCGGTGCAGCACCCGGCGCAATGGCACGCCCAGCATCAGCAGCGCATGGGAAGCCAGCATCAGGCTGCCTTCGATGGCTTCCGGCACGACTTCGGCGGCGCCGGCGGCGCGCAGCTTGTCGAGGTCGTTGTCGTCATGGCTGCGCACGATGACCGGCAGATGCGGCGCCAGGTCATGGACGTGATGCAAGGTCTTGAGCGCCGATGGCGTGCTGGCATAGGTGATTACCAGCGCCGCGGCGCGATGTATGCCCGCCGCCACCAGGCTTTCCCGGCGCACCGCGTCGCCGTACGACACATTGGCGCCGGCGGCCTGCGCCTCCTGCACTCGTTCGGGGTCGAGGTCGAGCGCGTGGTAAAGGATTTTTTCCTCTTCCAGCAGCTTGGCCAGACTCTGACCGCTGCGGCCGAAGCCGGCAATGATCACGTGTTTCTGGGTGGTCATGGTGCGGGCCGCGATCTGGGTTAGCGCTACCGATTGCAGCATCCATTCATTGGCCGAGAGCTTGAGCACGATGGCGTCCGACTTGGCCAGGATCAGCGGCGCGAGCAGCATGGACAGCACCATCGACGCCAGGATCAATTGGATCAGGAATGGTTCCACCAGCCGCAATCCGCCAGCCTGGTTCAGCAGCACGAAGCCAAACTCGCCGGCCTGGGCCAGCGCCAGGCCGGTGCGCAACGCCACGCCGGCGGAAGCGCCGAACAGCCGCGCCAACACCGCGATCAACGCGAATTTGACCAGCACCGGCGCCACCAGCAAAAGCAGCACCAGCCACCAGTTCTGCAGCACCAGCGGGACATTCAGCAGCATGCCTATGGTGATGAAGAACAGTCCCAGCAGCACGTCCCGGAACGGCTGTATATCCTCCTCCACCTGGTGCTTGTATTCGGTTTCCGAGATCAGCATGCCGGCCACGAAGGCGCCCAATGCCAGCGACAGCCCGGCGCGTTCGGTAATCCAGGCCGCGCCCAGCGTGATGAGCAGCAGGTTCAACATGAACAGTTCCTGCGATCGGCGCTTCACCACGATCTGGAACCAGCCACGCATCAGTTTCTGCCCCAGAAACAGCAGCAGAACCAGCACCAGCACCGCTTTGAACCCGGCCCACATCAGGGTCGGCACGATGTCACGCGGATTGGCGAGCGCCGGCACCAGGATCAGCAAGGGCACCAGCGCCAAGTCCTGGAACAGCAGGATGCCGATAATGCGGCGGCCATGCTCGCTCTCCAGTTCCAGGCGTTCGGTCAGCATTTTCGATACGATGGCGGTGGACGACATGGCCAGCGCGCCGCCCAGCGCGAACGCGGCGCGCCAGCTTATCTGCAGCAGCGGCGGCAGCAACCAGGCTGACAGCCAGCCGAACAGCATGGTCACCGCGATGGTCAGCAGCACCTGCGCCATGCCAAGGCCGAAGACCGTGCGGCGCATTGCGGACAGCTTGGGTAGCGAAAATTCCAGGCCGATGGAAAACATCAGGAACACGACGCCAAATTCAGCCAGGGTGTGCGTGGCGGTGTTATCTTCAGCCAGCCCAAGAGCATGCGGACCGATTAGGATGCCCACCGCCAGATAACCAAGCATGGGGGGCAAATGAAGCATGCGAAAAGCAACAACGCCAAGTACGGCCGAGCCCAGCAATAACAATGCAAGTTCAAGAGCTGAAAACATGGACGCGGAGGAGCAAGGCGGTGTTTAGGCCATCGTTGATATGAATTGTAAGGCCATTCGATTAGCGACTAATCAAATCACCCATCTTTGTTGTTTCTGGCAGGTTTTTTGCTTTCGTAATTCGTTTATACTTTGGGCATGAGTGTAACCCATGAAAAAACATTGTCGAAGCCTTTCGACAAGGAGCAGGCAGAACGCGCCACGCACCTGGCACGAGAAACGCTGCAGATTGAAGCCGATGCCATTCTGGCGCTGAAAGAACGGATCACCTCCGTTGACGACAGTTTCGCCCAGGCCATCGCACTGCTGCTACGCTGCAGCGGCCGGGTCGTGGTATCGGGGATGGGCAAGTCAGGGCATATCGCGCGCAAGATTTCAGCGACTCTGGCCTCCACCGGCACGCCTTCACTATTCGTCCACCCGGCTGAAGCGGCGCATGGCGATCTTGGCATGGTGACTGAAAACGATGCCTTTATCGCGATTTCCAATTCTGGCGAAACCGCTGAATTGCTGGCCATCGTGCCCATCATCAAGCGCATGGGCGCCAAGCTTGTGGCAATGACCGGCAATGAGTTGTCCAGCTTGGCGCTGCTGTCCAATGTGCATCTCAATGCCGCGGTCGCCAAGGAAGCCTGTCCACTGAACCTGGCGCCCACTGCCAGCACCACCGTTACGCTGGCGCTTGGCGATGCGCTGGCGGTCGCATTGCTCGATGCGCGCGGTTTCCGCGAAGAGGACTTTGCCCGCTCCCATCCGGGCGGCGCGCTCGGCCGGCGGCTTTTGACGCATGTGCGCGATGTGATGCGTGTCGGCGACGCGATTCCAGCCGTGGAAAGCGAAATATCACTGAACGCGGCGCTGCTGGAGATTACGCGCAAGGGCATGGCCATGACAGCCATTGTCGATGCAAAGCGGCACCCGATAGGGGTTTTCACCGACGGCGACCTGCGCCGGCTGATCGAGAAAGTGCAGGATTTCAGCAAGCTGTCGATTGCCGATGTGATGCATCCCAATCCGCGCACCATCGGCCCTGACCAACTGGCGGTGGAAGCGGTGGAACTCATGGAACAGCATCGCATCAACCAGTTGCTGGTGGCCGACGCCGACGGCAAGCTGGTCGGCGCGCTGCACATCCATGATCTGACCCGCGCCAAGGTGATCTGATGCAGCAGGCACACGCAGACAGCATGGAGCGCGCGCGCCGCGTCCGGCTGATGGTGTTCGATGTCGACGGCGTGCTGACCGACGGCAGCCTGCACTTCGGCGCCGACGGCGAAATGATCAAGACCTTCAACGTGCTGGACGGCCATGGCATCAAGCTGCTGCAGCAGTCCGGCGTGATCACCGCAATCATCAGCGCGCGCAAATCGGCGCTGGTGGCGCGGCGCGCGGCCGACCTTGGCATTAGCCATGTGCAGCAGGGCGTGCATGACAAGCTGTCCGGCTTCACCATGCTGCTCCGGGAATGCGGCGTGGAGGCCGGTGACAGCGGCTTCATCGGTGACGATGTGATCGACCTGCCGGTGCTGACCCGGGTCGGATTTGCCGCCAGCGTGCCCAACGGTCATCCTGAAGTGCGTTCCCGGGTGCATTATGTGACTGCGGCCGGCGGTGGCCATGGCGCGGTGCGCGAGTTGTGCGACTTCATTCTGCAGGCGCAGGGCAACTACGAGGCGGCGTTGGCGCCGTATCTGAAATGAGTTCGGACCGCCGGCGCTACAGCATGTTCACCCTGCTGCTGCTGGCCGCGCTGCTGGCGCTGGGCAGCTTCTGGCTGCTGGAAGTGGTGCGCAAGTCGGGCGACGATGCCGCGCCGGCGACTGTGCGGACCGATCCCGATTACTATATCGAGCAATTCAACTTCGTGCGCTTGTCTGCGACCGGCGAAGCGGAGTACAACGTCTCCGGCAAAAAAATGGTGCATAACCCGAAGGATGACACTCATGCCGTTGACATGCCTGTCCTCAACAGTTTAAGCAAGGATCGCCCGCCAATGACGGTGCGCGCGGATCGAGCCATAATCGAGCCGGATGCCGTCAAGGTGCACATGTATGACCATGTGAAGCTGGATCGCCCGAAAACACCGAAGGCGGATTATTTCCACATGGAATCCAACTACGTGCTCGTTCTGCCCGATGAGGACGTGCTGCAGACCGACAAGCCGGTGCACATTATCCTCGGCAATTCACAACTGGACGGCACCGGCATGGTCGCTGATCTGGCTACTGGTGCATTGAACGTTGCGAGCCGGGTGCATATGACGCTGCCGCCCGCGAAGAGTTCGGCGCCCTGAGTGCGCGCTGCATAACCAGGGCATTACACGCATTACTTTAGGAACAGTGATGAAACGAATCCGATCCTGGATCATTTTTCTGCTTGGCGTCGCGGCTGTCGGAGCCGCGCAGGCCGAAAAAGCCGACGCATCCAAGCCGACCAATATCGAGGCCAACCAGATGGCATACGACGACGTCAAGCAGATCAATACCTTTACCGGCAACGTGGTGCTGGTGCGCGGCACCCTGACCATGAAAGCGGATCGCATGGTGGTGATGCAGGATCCGGCCGGTTACCAGTATGCGACGCTGTATGCGAAGCCCGGCGCAAAAACCACCTTCCGCCAGAAGCGCGATGGCGGGCCCAACCTCTGGATAGAAGGCGAAGCCGCCGACCGCATCGAGTACGATAACAAGAGCGAAGTGGCCAAACTCTATGGGAACGCCAGAGTGCGCCTGCTGGACGGAACCAAGCCGACCGACGAAGTGGAAGGCGAGTTCATCTCCTATGACAGCAAGCAGGAATTCTATTCCGTCAACAATACAACGAGTGGTCCGAGCAGGGCGGGCGCCGGGCGCATCAGGGCAACCATACAGCCGCGCAACGAAGCAAAGGCTCCGTGAGATGGAAAACAGTACGCTGAACGTCCGCGGGCTGCAGAAAAGTTATGGTGCGCGCCAGGTAGTGCGTGACGTTTCCCTGCATGTGCAAAGCGGCCAGGTGGTTGGTCTGCTAGGACCGAACGGCGCCGGCAAGACGACCTCGTTCTACATGATTGTCGGCCTGGTGCCGTCGGATGCGGGCGAAATCGATCTCGATGGCGTTGATATCTCGCACTTGCCTATTCACAGGCGCGCGATGCTCGGCTTGTCCTACCTGCCGCAGGAAGCCTCGGTATTTCGCAAGCTGACAGTGGAGGAAAACATTCGCGCGGTGCTGGAGTTGCAGCGCAAGGATGGCAAACCCCTGTCAAAGTCTTACATTAAGACCAGGCTGGATGCCTTGCTGTCTGAATTGCAGATTGAAAAGCTGCGCGACAACCAAGCCTTGTCATTGTCGGGTGGCGAACGCCGGCGCGTCGAAATTGCGCGGGCCTTGGCTACCAGTCCGCGCTTCATCCTGCTGGACGAACCGTTCGCCGGTGTCGACCCGATTGCCGTCATCGAAATCCAGCGCATTGTGCGCTTTCTCAAGGAACGCAATATTGGCGTGTTGATCACAGATCATAACGTCCGGGAAACGCTGGGCATTTGCGACCACGCGTACATCATCAATCAGGGTGTAGTGCTGGCTAATGGCCGTCCGGACGACATTATTGCCGATGAATCCGTCAGGCGCGTCTATCTGGGCGAACATTTCCGGATGTAAATCAAAGGCACAGATGAAACAGACTCTTCAACTCCGCGTTTCACAGCATCTGGCATTAACGCCGCAACTGCAGCAGTCCATCAGGCTGCTGCAGTTGTCCACCCTTGAACTGCACCAGGAACTGGAACAGATATTGGCGGAAAATCCCTTGCTGGAACGGCTGGACGATCCACTCGACCATTCAGTCCGGCTGCTGGCCGATGGCTCTGTCAGCAGCGCGCCATCAGCCGCTGCCGGCGAAGCCCCGGCTGCCGATGCAGCGCCTGCGCCCGAGGCTGATAACAGCTTCGAAGGCGGGGAAGGCGGCGACAGCAGCGAAGGCGCCGCGGACGCGGACTGGAGCTTTGACGATGTGGCGCGCACCTCGAAGGCGCCGGAGGACGATGATGCGCGGCCGCAAATGGAGGCGCATGAACTGACGCTGCGGGAGCATCTGCTGGAGCAGATGCGCGTGACCGTGCATAATCCG
>Ga0308173_10001331_pt1 | contig 12191 bp, 8 predicted proteins | sample PhyPR1_FD_203716 | JGI IMG/M metagenome (GOLD analysis project Ga0308173, IMG submission 203716) | Soil microbial communities from UC Gill Tract Community Farm, Albany, California, United States - DLSLS.P.R1 | ecosystem: Environmental > Terrestrial > Soil > Agricultural land | place: USA... | reverse complement strand
CCTGACCGCCGACGCCTCCCGGTCGACCGACACCGACCCGACGCCGATCGTGTCCTACACGTTCGCCTTCGGCGACGGCACGGCCGCGGTCACCCAGTCCGGCGCGACCGCCACCCACACGTACTCTACGGCCGGCACCTTCACCGTGACGGTGACGGCCAAGGACTCCGCCGGGCTCACCGGGAGCATCACCGCCCAGGTGGTCTCGAAGCAGAACATCCTCAACAACGCCACCTTCGAGAACAACACCAGCGGGTGGGCAGGCGGCACCAACAGCACGCTCGCCCGGGTCGCAGGCGGCCACTCAGGCAGCTGGTCGGCCAGGGTCACCAACTCGGCGCGCGTCTCGGCCACGTCCTCGATGACCGACTCGCCCAACCGCGTCAGCAAGACGTCCGCCGGCACCTACACCGCCTCCATGTGGGTCAAGGGCGCGGTCGCGGGCCGGCCGCTCACCCTCACCCTGACCGAGCTGGCCGGCACGACCGTCGTCGGGACCGGGACGGCGACGGTCACGCTGAGCACGTCGTGGCAGCTCGTCACGGTCACCTACACCGTCAAGCAGGCCGGGAAGACGGCGCTCGACCTCACGGCGGCCGTGGCCGCGGTACCGGCCCTGTCGACCGCGTTCTTCGCCGACGACGCCACCCTGGCGCTGGGTTAGCAGCCCGGACCCTTCGCGCGCACGGCCACCCGTCACCGGCAAGCCCCTCGGCTGAGAGGACCACATGCGCTCGAGGTACGTCGTCGCTGCGACTGCGCTGGCCGCGGTCCTGCTCGGCGTCTCCGTCGGCCGGCTCTGGGCCAGCCCCGCACCGCCGCCTGACGGGGCCCGCGACGTGGCCACGACAGCGACCCGGGGAGGCACCCCGTCGCCGACGGTGCCGGCCGCCTCGACCGCCGGCTCGACCTCCGCCGCGACCAGCGCCACTTCCGCCAGTTCCACCACGACGGCTCCTGCCACCACGACTCCGGGGGCCTCCCCGACCGGTGACCGGCCGCTGGCCGTCTCGGTCTCGGGGAACCGCCTGGTCGACGCGTCCGGCGCCCCCGTGCGGCTGCTCGGGGTGAACCGCTCCGGGACCCAGTACGCGTGTGCCGAGGGGTGGGGGGTCTTCGACGGACCGTCGGACCAGGCCTCCGTCGCGGCCATCGCCTCCTGGGGCGTGACGGCGGTGCGGGTCAGCCTCAACGAGCAGTGCTGGCTCGGCGTCAACGGCCTCCCTGCGGCCATGACCGCGGCGGCCTACCGGCAGGCGGTGGCCACCTACGTGGACCTGCTCAACCGGGCCGGGATGTACGTCGTCCTCGACCTGCACTGGAACGCGGCGGGCAGCGCCAGGGCGACCGACCAGCAGCCCATGGCCGACCGTGACCACGCCCCGGCCTTCTGGGCCGGCGTCGCGGCGCAGTTCAAGGACCACCCGGCAGTGCTGTTCGACCTCTACAACGAGCCCTACCCCGACGACAACCGCGACACCGACGCGGCGTGGCACTGTGTGCGCGACGGCGGCAGCTGTCCCGGCGTCGACTTCACCGCTGCGGGGTCGCAGGAGATGCTCGACGCGGTGCGGGGCACCGGCGCGACGAACGTCGTGCTCGTGGGCGGTCCGCAGTACGCCGGCTCCCTGACCCGGTGGACCGAGTTCCGCCCCCACGACCCGGCCGAGCAGCTGGCCGCCTCCGTGCACATCTACTACAACACCCCCCACGACCCGGAGTGGTCGCCGTGCTGGGCCGGCGACTGCTGGGCCCGGACGATCGAACCGTTGACCTCGACCACGCCCGTCGTCATCGGCGAGGTCGGTGAGCACGACTGCGCCTCGGGGCTGCTGATGCCCCTGCTGAAGTGGGCGGACGCCCACGACCTGAGCTACCTGGCGTGGTCGTGGATCACCGGCGACTGCGCCAAGGAGCCGGCCCTGGTCAGCCGGTACGACGGCACCCCCAGCGGGGCCGGCGCCGGCTACCGGGCACACCTCCTCGAGCTGACGGCTCGGAGAGCGGCCGGCGCCACCACGGCAAACGCCCAGCGGGCACCGCACCCCTCATCGCACCCGACACCGCACCCGACACCAGGAGGTTGACCGTGGGTCCACGTATCGCCGCATCCGCCGACGTCGCGCCCACCGCGACCATCGGCGCCGGCACGCTGGTGTGGCACCTCGCGCAAGTGCGCGAGGACGCCGTACTGGGTGAGCACTGCATCATCGGACGGGGCGCCTACGTCGGACCCGGGGTCAGGGTGGGCGACAACTGCAAGCTGCAGAACTACGCCCTGGTCTACGAGCCGGCCGTCCTCGAGGACGGTGTCTTCGTGGGCCCGGCCGTGGTGTTCACCAACGACTACTTCCCACGGGCGGTCCGCCCCGACGGCACCCTCAAGACCGGCGACGACTGGCGAGCGGTCGGGGTCGCCTGCCGCACCGGTGCGTCGATCGGGGCCCGCAGCGTCTGCGTGGCCCCGGTGACCATCGGGCGCTGGGCCATGGTGGCCGCGGGATCCGTGGTGACCAAGGACGTCCCCGACTTCGCCCTCGTCGCCGGGGTGCCCGCCCGGCGCATCCGGTGGGTCGGCAAGGCGGGCACACCCCTCCAGCGGGACGAGTCCGGGACGTGGGTCTGCCCGCAGACCGGCGACCGCTACACCGAGCAGGACGACACCCTCACCGAGGTGGTGGAAGCGGTGCCCCGACACTGCTCCACCAAAACGCGCACCAGCGATTGGGCCAGCGGCGGGAACCGTCCCTGAGCCACAGGGTCTCAAATGGACGAAAGCGCCCGTAAGAGCACCGGAGGCAGCCATGGCGACGTCCACGACCACCGCAGCAGCGTCCCGCCGAGGGCGCCGCCGGAGCTGGGCGACGGCCATGGTCGTCACGGCTTTGGCGGCGCAGAGCCTCCTAATCCTCTCGCCGGCCTCGGCCCAGATCGTCGACCAGCCCGCCCGCACCTGGGGCATCGGACCCGCCTCCGCGACGGCAGCCTCGGTGGGCAAGCCGCGTGTCCTGGCCATCCTCCCCGTCGGCGACCGCATCGTCGTCGGTGGCACCTTCGACACGGTGATCGACCCCGCGGGCAACGAGTACCCGGCCAAGAACCTCGCGGTGTTCTCGGCGTCCACCGGGGCGGCGGACCTGTCCTTCGGCGCCTCCGCCAACAACACCGTCACGTCCCTGGCCTCCGACGGGCAGGGGACCGTGTTCGTGGGCGGCACCTTCGGGACCGTCAACGGCGCGACCCGCAAGGGGCTGGCTGCCCTGGACGTGGGCACCGGCGCCCTCCGCCCGTGGGCCCCGTCCATCGTCGCGCCGGGACAGGTCGACGCGCTCGCCTACCGCGACGGCGCGGTCTACGCGGGCGGCAACTTCGCGGCCGTCACCGACGGCTCGGGCAGCTCGCGCCCGTTCCTGGCCAAGGCGTCTGCCGTGACGGGAACCGTTGACACCGCATGGATTCCTGCGCCCAACGACCGGGTGCGCGCCCTGGCCGTGGCGAACGACGGGACCGGGCGCCTCTTCGTGGGCGGGGACTTCACCTCGGTCTCGGCCAAGACCAGCACCAACAAGATCGCCGCCGTGGCCGGCACGGGCAGCGGCGCGGTCGACACGACCTTCCGCGCCGGGGCCACCAACCAGCGCACCTACGCCCCTGTGTACGACCTCACCTCCGACGCCACCCGCGTGTATGCCGCCGCGGCCGGCTCCGGCGGCGCCTGCGCGGCCCTGAGCGCGACCACGGGTACCACCCTGTGGAGCGACCACACCAACGGCAACCTGCAGTCGGTGCGGCTCGCCGGTGGCCTGCTCTACTGCGCCGGCCACTTCAGCGGCACGGGGTCCTTCCTGGGGCAGACGCGCTACAAGGTGGCCGCCGTCGACCCCGCCACAGGCGCCCTGAACGCCTTCGCGCCCAACGTCAACAGCTCGCAAGGACCGTGGGCCCTCGCCACCGACGCCACCCACCTCTACATGGGTGGGGACTTCAACTCGATCTCCGGTGTCCCGCAGCCGCACTTCGCGATGTTCATCGACACCGCGGCGCAGACCCCGCCCCGGCCCCCCGCCTCCCCGACGGCAAGCGGCTCCGACCAGCGCGTGCACCTGACCTGGGCCCCGCCCTCCAGCGACGGAGGTTCGACGCTGCTCAAGTACCGCGTCTTCCGGTCGACCACGCCGGGAGGTGAGGACCTCACGAAGTCCCCGCTGGCCACCCTGTCGAAGACCACGTTCTCGTTCGACGACACCACCGTGACCAACGGCACCACCTACTACTACGTCGTCGTCGCCACCAACGCGCTCGGTGCCAGCGGTCCCTCGGCGGAGGTGTCCGCCACACCCCAGGGCTCGGTCACCGTCACCCCTCCCGGGGCCCCGACCGGCCTGGCCGCGACGACGCCCGCAGGTCTGATCCACCTGACGTGGACCGCCCCGACCAACACCGGCGGCGCACCCATCACGTCCTACCGCGTCTACCGCGGCGCCGCTCCCGGACAGGAGAATCTCGCCACGCCCATCGGCACGTCGAGCACGACGAGCTTCGACGACACCACGGTCACCACCGGCACGAGCTACTCCTACGTCGTGGCCGCGGTGAACAGCGCCGGGCAGGGCCCGGTGTCGTCCGAGGTCACGGCCACCGCCAGCACCAGCACCGCGGGCGTGCCGGGCCAGCCGCAGCTCACGGGCACTCTTGGCGCGGGCCCCTCCGCCGTCCTGACCTGGACCATCCCGTCCGACGGGGGCTCCCCCATCACCAAGTACGTGGTCCTCAAGGACTCGGTCCGCCTCATCACCCTGAGCGCGACGCCCAGCGGCCCGACGACGTACACCGACACCACCCTCGCGTCCGGGACGTCGTCGGTCTACCAGGTCAAGGCCGTCAACGCGGTGGGCAGCGGACCCCTCTCCAACAAGGTCACCGTCACGGCGCCCTGACCGACAGTCAGGCTCCCGTACCCTGCCGAGCCCACGAGCGTCAGGGACGCGGCGGCCACGGCCACCACGGCGATCCCGGGCGACCTGCAGGCCAAGCTCGACCAGTTCGCCAACACCCCGGCACCCGACCCGTCCGCGGTGCAGCAGGCCGCGCAGCAGGCGGCGTGGGGGCGCCGATGGTCGCGGCGTCGACGGGCCGCCGCTGCGGTCGTGGACCACGACGCGGGCGGAGGTGTTACCTGCACCCGGCAGGCGCGCGCAGCTGTTCGATCCCGACCTGGGCGCGGGCGCCGGGTACGCCGTAGTCGTCGTGGGCGCGCCGCCGAATGCGGCGGCGAGCCCGGCGACGGCGGCCGCTACGACGAGCCAGGCGGAGGTGGTCCGCCAGAGGTGGAGCGCACCGCCTCGGCCGAGGCGGTGGAGCAAGCGAGACATGGTGTCGTCCTTCAGGTGTGCGGTGCTGGTCGGGATCCAGCGTGCGACCAGGCACTTGCACACCATTGGGACGGACTTGGGGTCAGGGGCCCCGGGCGACAGGCGCACCGGTGACGGGCGGTGGGCGCCGCGGAGAGCCTGGGCCAGCTCTCGATCAGCACCGAACGGGAACGCGGTCAAGGAGCGATGACAAGGGACCTATCGGGCCCCGCTTGACCACCTGCCAGGTCAGTACAGCCGGCTGCGGCTTTCAGCAGCCCGGTCACCGGCCGCGACGGGGTTGGGGTCGATGACGTGGATCATGGCCGTGACTACCTCCGACACCGCGGCTCTGGCCTCGAGAAGGTACTTGCGCGGGTCCACGGTGTTGGGGTGAGCGACGAGGTGCCTCGTGATCGCGGAGGTGTAGGCGATATTCAGGGCGGTCCCGATGTTGACCTTGCGCATGCCCGCTTCCACGGCGCTTCGCAGTTGTCTGTCGTCGACCCCCGATGAGCCGTGGAGCACCAAGGGCACGGCGACGGCGGCGGTGAGCTCCGCGATGAGGATCTGGTCCAGTCGGGCAGACCGAGTGGTCATCGCGTGCGAGGTCCCTACGGCGACCGCGAGGGCATCGACTCCGGTGCGTCGTACGTAGTCGGCCGCTTCGCGAGGGTCGGTTCGTGTCCCGTCCGCGTGTGCCGACTGAGGGGCATCCGGCTTGCCGCCCACATAGCCCAGTTCAGCCTCAACGTAGAGCCCAGCGGCATGCCCCCATTGCACTGCGGCGGCGGTCCGCGCGATGTTCTCGCCATGAGGCGCGGCACCGGCATCGAACATGACCGAAGAGAAACCGGCGTCGGCTGCTTGATGCAACAAGGCGGGGTCGGTCACATGGTCAAGATGAAGTGCCGCCCCGACCATCGCCTGTTCCGATGCAGCCAGAGCTGCCCGTGTCAGCGGCAGGACGTGGCCTCCGTGGAACCTCACGGCGTTCTCGCTGATCTGCAGGATCACCGACCGGTCCGCGGCTTCGGCGCCGAGGATGACCGCTTCCAGTTGCTCGAGGGTGATGATGTTGAACGCCGCCACGGCCGACCCGCGCTGGGCGGCCGAGTCGACGAGGGACTTGGTACTGACCAAAGGCATTCAGATCTCCTCGACCTGGGTGGCGTCCAGCATCTCGCGCAGCACCTCTTCGTCCAGTTCCCCAGCCCAGGGGGTGGCCACTGCTGCCGCTGACCAAGCGATGCAGTGGCGCAACATCTGCGGCCAGTCCCCGCCCGTGGCGAGCCCGTCGACGAGTGCCGCTGTGAGGGCGTCCCCGGCGCCGGTGGGGTTGCCCTCGACGAGCCTGGGCGGTCTCGCCGACCAGCTCCGGCCGTCGCCTTGCGCCACCAGACCTTCGGTGCCACTGGAGATGACTGCCGAGCTGGCGCCCAGCTCGCAGATCCGGTGTGCGGCCGCAACCACGGCGTCCCGATCGGGTAGATCCCAGCCGAAGGTGTCGACGATCTCGGCACGGTTGGGTGCAGCGATCGCCGGATGCTCGCCGATGGCCGAAGAGAACGGCGCGCCGACTGCGTCGAGGACGACCGGCACATCCGCTTCGTTCGCCAATGCCGTGAGTCGCGCGTAGCCGTCAACTGGTAGCCCCGGGGGCAGGCTTCCGGAGATGGCGACCGCCGCCGTCCCGATGAGCATGTCTGCAAAAAGCGCCACGAAGGCGTCCCACTCACGTTCCGTGACGAGTGGTCCGGTCTCGTTGAAGACGGTGGCCTCGTCGCCGTCGACAACGGTGATCGACCTCCGTGTGGACTCCTTGATGGGCGCGAACGAGCAGTCGATTCCAGCCTGGAGGAGCTGGTCGTGGAGGAGGTCGCCCTGGGCGCCTCCGCGTAAGCCGATCAGGTGCACGGGGCGCTGCAGTTGATGCAGCGTCCTGGCGACGTTGGTGCCCTTGCCTCCGGCCCGCTCGGCGATCACAGCGGTGGTGTGGGATGCGCCCGGCCGCAGGGCTGAGACCTGGTAGGTGATGTCCCAAGCGGGGTTCAGACAGACCGCCAGTAACTTCGCGTCCGCACCCGCCCCAGGCAGCAGGCCCCTCGACGTTGCGCCCTCCCTCATCACTGACGCGCGCTCGCGGCTTCCGTCCCAGCCACCACGATGTCAGGCTGCTCGGGCACCATGCGGAAGTCGTAGTGTTCGGGCACGTCACTATCCGGGTGCAGTCGCTCCCACAGATCGCTGAGGGCTGTCTCGCCCTCGCGGAGGTCGTCCACGACCACACCGGAGTCCAGGATGTCGAGAGCGCGCTGGATCTGGTCGGCAGCTGCCGCAGCCTCAGCCTCCAGCATCCGGAAACGGCCTCGGCCGCGCACAGGTCCGGGCAGTGAGTCAAGGATGTCCAAGGCCTTTTCGGGAGACCCGGCTCGGGTGAGCGTTTCGATCGCCTCACGGGCCAGCGACGCCAGCCCAGGCTGCTGCTCGTGTGCCCGGGCGTATCGCTCCGCGGCAAGCTCCACGTTTCCCTCGGCGAGGTCGAGCAATGCCAGAGCGCGCAGGGCCCACGCGTTGTCCTCATGCTTCAGGGAGGCATCGAAGTGCTGCCGTGCGGCCTCGGTGTCCGCAAGAGCATGGGCGTGCACACCGCACAGGTAGGCGGTGACCCAGTCCTGCGGCGCCTGGGCGAGCCGGGCGGCCCAGTCGACCCCGTAAGGCTGGTCGGCTGGCGGGGCCATGGCCGCGAGCTTCCCCGTCTCGAGCAGAGCCAGCCATGGCTCCTGCTCAGGGCCGAGAGTGTGCGCCTCGAACGGCGTGCCCGTATCCGGGATCAGCTGTTCGTCCGCATGCCGCCGCCGCTGTTGTTCCAGGGCACCCCAACCCGATGCGGTTCCGAGCAGCTGAGTAGGGGGCTGATCGGCGCGGCCACGGGCTACCTCCAGGTCAGCCTGCAGTTCGGCCGCCGGCAGCACTTGGGTGACGACTCGTGCGAGGGCCTCCTGCGCCATTGGCCAAGCGCCATGAGCCTGGTCGGGGTCGGTCGACACGGGGCCGTAGGCCTCGACCCAGTCCCAGTCCTGTCCTGCGGGCAGCCGCAGGTGCTCCAGCTGGGTTTCTGCCAGACCGGCTTGAATTTCCAGATAAGGGTCCTGGCTGTCACCCAGCCAGTTCTGCCACGTGCGGCCGCTGGGGCCGGTGCCCCAGCGGAACAGTTTGCGTCCGACGAGGCGCGGGGTGGATGCCTGGAGCAGGCCACGTCCATCCTCGTTGACCGCAGCGATCCAGGGCTGGCGGTCGGCAGGCACTCGGAAGAAGTAGTCGGCCGGGTGGGCGGCGCGCGTGGTGTAGCTGATGTCGGAGCCGCCATGGTCGGGCAGCGGCACCTCAGCGAGGTAGCGTTCGTAACCGAAGTGCCATGCCGTGTCGGCCGGGGCGATGACCCGGACCTCCGGGCCCTCCGGGACGGCGGCGTTGGACCACCAGTACATCGGCACGTCGCCGGCGGTCGGGTTCTGGACACGAACGTAGACCTTCAAGAACCGCGAGCCTTCCGGTACCCACGCATCGACCTGGAACACCACACCTCGGAGCCGCTCGTACTCGTACAGTCGCAGGACGCTTTGGCCGTCCTGGCCTTGAACGATCGCTGCGTGCAGCGGTTCGCAGGTCGTCGGGCTGTGTCCGGTGGTGCCGATGTTCCACTCGACTCCGCCCGCGAACCAGGCGTTCCGCAACGCCAGGTTGCCGAGCCGGATCATGCCCGGGTTGTGCAACAGGTTGCGGCCTGTGGAGCAGTCCACCAGCGACCACAGCCGACCGCCGTAGTCGAGCAGGAAGGTGGCTGTCACGAGCCCGTTGTCCAAGACGGCGACCCGCACGTCCTGGTCGGTCAGGTCCCTGGTGTACCCGTCCTGCGTCAGGTACGGGTAGGCGCCCACGGGATGTCCGTAGTTGAGGCGTTCGAGCATCTCGGTGCTGATGGCGTCGCCGGCCCCGGTGGGATCCACCTCATGCAGCTCCCTGGCCGAGCTGAGCAGGGGCAGAGGGTTTCGGGGGCCCAGGTCGGCGACCGGCATGCGCAGGGTCGTGAGGGTGACTGAGGTCATCAGTGCTCAACCCGTCGTCCGGTCGCGCCGTCGAAGACATGGATGTCCGGGTCCGTGACGGCCAGGCCGATGCGTTCACCCTTGGCCGGGAAGGCCCGGCTCGGACACCGGACCACCAGGTGGGTCGGTCCGTCTCCCAGGTCAGCAGTGCAGTAGACGTATGCGTCCGCGCCCGTCTCCTCGACCACCTCGACCTCGGCGCGCACCGGGCCGTGATCGGTGACGGTCAACGAGCCGGGCCGCAGTCCCAGCGTGACCTCTCCGGAGCTCAGGTTGCTCCTCTGCGCAGCACTGAGTGGAACGGTGAGCGTGCCGTTGCTGGCCCCGTTGCCGTCGACCTTGGCGCCGATGAGGTTCATCTGGGGAGACCCGATGAAGCCCGCCACGAAGACGTTGGCTGGTCGCTCATACAGTGCCCGGGGGGTGTCGCACTGCTGGAGCACCCCGCCATCCATGACTGCCACGCGGTCACCCATGGTCATGGCCTCGACCTGGTCATGGGTCACGTAGACGGCGGTGACCCCCAGACGCCTTTGGAGAGTGGAGATCTGGACGCGGGTCTGGGCGCGAAGCTTGGCGTCGAGGTTGGACAGTGGTTCGTCCATGAGGAACACCTGCGGCTGACGTACGATCGCGCGACCCATGGCCACGCGCTGGCGCTGGCCGCCGGAGAGCTTGGCAGGGCGCCGATCCAAGTGCTCGGTGATGTCCAGCAGTGCGGCAGCGTCCTTGACCAGCCGCTGGATCTCCGCCTTGGGCGTCTTGCGGATCATCAGGTGGAAACCGATGTTCTCGGCCACGGTCAGGTGGGGATACAGCACGTAGTTCTGGAACACCATGGCCACGTCGCGCTTGCTCGGAGCCAGGCGCGTCACGTCACGGTCACCGATGTGGATCGTTCCGTCGTCGATTCCCTCCAGCCCTGCGAGCATCCGCAGACTCGTGGTCTTCCCGCAGCCAGAGGGTCCGACCAGGACCAGGAACTCCCCGTCGGCAATGTCCAGGTCCAAGTTGTCCACGGCCGCGGTCTTCGCGCCGGGGTAGCGCCGGGTGACCCCGGAGATGGTGATGGTCGACATGAGGAGTTTCCGTCCTATTTGGCGGCACCGAGGGTCATGCCCTCGGTGATGCGACGGCCGAGCAGGATGTAGGTGAGCAGGACCGGCGCGACGACGATCACGCAGCCGGCGAACATCGCGCCCCAGTTGGAGGTGTAGGTGGCCACCGTTGCCAGGTTCAGCAGGGAGCGGCCCAAGGTGAACTTGGTGTCGTCCTGGACGAGGTAGAGCACCAGAGCGGTCTCGTTCCACAGGAACACGATGTTCAGCGTCAGGGCGGTGATCAGGCCGGGCTTGGCCAGCGGGAGCATGATCTCCCGGAAGCTGCGCAGCACCGAGGCTCCGTCGATGGCTGCGGCTTCTTCCAGCTCGAAGGGCAGCGACCGGAAGAAGCCGGTGAGCAGGAAGACCGTGAACGGGGTCTGCGCCGCGATGTATACCAGCGTCAACCCGGTCAGGCTGTTGACGAGGCCAACGCCTTGAAACCCGACGAAGATCGGGATCACCGTGGCCTGCAGCGGAATACCCATGCCGATCGCGAACAGGCTGGTCATCGGGCTCGCAGCCCGGGTGGAGAACCGGGACAGGGCGTACGCGGCGGGCGCCGAGATCGCGACCACGACCACAGAGGCGATGACCACGACCCCGAGGGTGTTGAAGAAGGCGCGCCCGATGCTGGAGTCGACCCACGCGTTGGCGTAGTTCGCCCATTGCGGCGCCGAAGGAAGGCTGAATGCCTTGCTCTGGGAGAAGATCGCGGTGCTGTCCTTGAGGGAGGCGACCGCGACCCAGATGAGCAACAAGGCGTTGAATCCCACCCAGATCCAGATCGTCACGGTGCCCACGACCTGGAAGGCGCCCCGACTGAGCGGTGCCTCCTGGCTGGCTGGGCGGCGGGTGATTTTGTCTCGTTGTGCGATGTTCATCATGGACTCCCGGTTAGAACTCGACGCGTTCACGACGCATGAGCCGCCGCATGAGGACCACGCTGACAGCGACGAGCAGCAAGGTGAGGACACCGACGGCGGCACCGCGGCCCATTGCGTAGGCGGGGATCCTGCCTCCGACCGTCATGTAGTACTGCTCCACGGCAAGGGTGCGGGACTGCAGTGGCGGGGCGTCTCCCAGCGTGGAGAACGCCACGATGAGCTCGAAGATCTTGAAGGCGTTGATGACCCAGAGAACAGCAGCCACCGTGACCACGTCCCAGGTCAGGGGCAAGGTGACGTGGCGGAACTTCTGCCAAGCGCTGGCACCGGCGAGGTCGCTGTCCTCGTAGTAGTAGCGGGGTATGCGCTCAACGCCGGCCATGAGCAGCAGGACGTAGAAGCCGGTGCTGACCCAGATGATCGTGACCACCAGGGTCATGAAGATGTGGTCGGGCGAGAGCCAGGGCTTGACCAGGGAGGTCAGTCCGATCCCCTGCAGGGCGTGGTTCAGGGCGCCGGTGGGGTCCAGCACCAGTCCCAAACCGATGGCGATGACCACCGGAGAGATCAGGTAGGGAAAGAAGAGCATCGAGCGGGCCGCGCGCCTTCCCTTCATTTCGCGCAGCGCCATGGTCATGGCGAAGGCGATGACGAAGATGGCGACACCGCAGACCACCAAGATCTCCAGGGTGTGCCAGAACGCCGTCCGAAAGACGTCGCTGTTGTACAGCGTCAGGTAGTTCT
>Ga0308173_10001330_pt1 | contig 12194 bp, 14 predicted proteins | sample PhyPR1_FD_203716 | JGI IMG/M metagenome (GOLD analysis project Ga0308173, IMG submission 203716) | Soil microbial communities from UC Gill Tract Community Farm, Albany, California, United States - DLSLS.P.R1 | ecosystem: Environmental > Terrestrial > Soil > Agricultural land | place: USA... | reverse complement strand
GGAGCCGGGAACGAACGGCAGCGGCGGCTTCATCTGGTACTTGTTCTGAACGATGAGCAGGTCGGGGAAATTGAGGCTCGCGGCGCGGATCGCGATGCGAACTTCGCCGGCCTTCGGTTCGGGCGTCGGCAGGTCCTTCCATTGCAGCGCCTCGACGCCGGTCGGGTTCTCGCACAGCCACGCTTGCATGGTCGGACCTTTCGAATCGCCGGCCGATCGCCGGTCGCGAAGATGATACGCAGCGCTCGTCGGCGCAAGCTCGCCGGGCACGACTGCCTACAATCTTGTCGATGCGAATCCTCATCGCCAACGACGACGGCTACCTCGCGCCGGGGCTGGCCGCACTCGTCAAGGCGTGCGAGGGGCTGGGCGAGCTCGACGTCGTCGCGCCCGAGCAGAACGCGAGCGGGACCTCGAACTCGCTGACGCTGAACCGCGGCCTCTCGGTCTACAGCGCTGCCAACGGCTACCGCTATATCAACGGCACACCGTCCGACTGCGTCCATCTCGCGCTGTCGGGCCTGCTCGAGCACCGCCCCGATCTCGTCGTTGCCGGCATCAACCAGGGCGCGAACATGGGCGACGACACGCTCTATTCAGGGACGGTCGCAGCGGCGATGGAAGGCTTCCTGTTCGGCATTCCGGCGATCGCGTTCTCGCAGGTGCAAAAGGGCTGGCACGAGCTCGACGCCGCCGCTCGGGTGGCGCGCAGCGTCATCGAGCACGTGCTGCGCGACCCGCCGGCGTCGTCGCACTACCTGCTCAACGTCAACATCCCCAATCGCGCCGATGCCGACACGCGGCCGCGTCGGATCACCCGCCTCGGTCGTCGTCATGCCAGCGAGCCGGTGATCCGCCAGGTCAGCCCGCGTGGCGACACGCTGTTCTGGATCGGTCCCGCGGGCGATGCGCGCGAAGCCGGCCCCGGAACCGACTTCCACGCGACCGCCAACGGCGACGTGTCGATCACGCCGCTGCATGTCGATCTCACCGATCACGCGACGCTGCCGGCGTGGCGGCGCTGGATCGATCCGGTGGGCGCGTGATGGGCGAGCCGCCCGCGCGCAAGTTCCCGCTCGCGCTCGGCCGAATCGGCGCTGCCGCCGTCACCGCCGCGAAGATGACCGCCGCGCGCGGCGTCTCGGGGCCGACGCTCATCCGGCCGCAGCGTCACGTCGCTGCCGCGCACGCCGACGCAGGCCGGAGGGCATCGGCGGCTGGCCTCGGTCTCGACTCGGCCGACGTGCGCGCGCGCATGGTCGGGCGCCTGCGCGCCGAAGGCGTCGCGCATCCGCTCGTTCTCGCCGCGTTCGCCGCCGTGCCTCGCCATCTGTTCGTCGACCCGGCGCTGGCGACGCAGGCGTACGAGGACACGAGCCTGCCGATCGGCCACGGTCAGACCATCTCGAAGCCTTCGGTCGTCGCCCGCATGCTCGAGCTGCTCTTCGGCGCCGAGCGCGCGCGCGCCGCGGGTGATCTCGGCGTCGTGCTCGAGATCGGCACGGGCTGCGGCTACCAGGCCGCGTTGCTGTCGCAACTGGGCAAGCGGGTGCTTTCGGTCGAGCGGCTCAAGCCGCTCCACGACAAGGCGCGCGAGCTGCTTGCGCCGATGCGCAGCAGCCGGCTTCGTCTCGTCTTCGACGACGGCATGCGGGGCCATCCGCCCGGTGCACCCTACGACAGCATCATCGCCGCCGCTGGCGGCGACGAGATCCCGCAGGCGTGGCTCGATCAGCTGGCGGTTGGCGGTCGACTGGTCTCGCCGGTGCAGCGGCCGGGCGCCGGGCAGGTGCTCGTCGTCGTCGACCGGCTCGCCGATCGCTACACCCGCAGCGTCCATGAGGCGGTCAAGTTCGTCCCCTTAAAATCGGGGCTCTCCCGCTAGGATGAGCGCACGGCCGAACGTCCCTCGTTCGTGCCTTCACGGGCGCGTCAGTCGCGAGGCGTCCCGGCGAGCCGACACCCAGATCGAAACGACCCCATGCCCCTGAACGAAGCCTCGGCCCTGCGCCGAGGCGCCCTGATGTTCGCGATGATCGTCATCGCCGGCTGCTCGCAGACGCCGAACCGAGCGCCGATCGAGGACCGCTCGCCGATCCCGCGCGCGACGGTCGCCGCCGCGAGCCCGGCGCAAAGCCCGGCGTCCGCTGTCGAGCCGGCCAAGTCGGTGGCGGTCGATGCCAACCTCGGCAAGCCCGGCTTCTATACCGTCAAGCCCGGCGATACGCTGATCCGGATCGGCCTCGACAACGGCCAGAACTGGAAAGACTTGATGCGCTGGAACAACCTCAGCAATCCGAACCTGATCGAGGTCGGACAGGTCATCCGCGTCGTCCCGCCGGGAGTCGATCCGGCGGCGGCGACGTCGCGTCCGGTGACGACGGCGCGGGTCGAGACGCGGTCGCTCGAGACCAAGCCCGGCACCGCCGTCGCGCCGTCGTCGGCAGCGGCGTCCGCTTCTGCGTCGGCGTCATCGGCGTCGGGCGCGAGCCCGCCGCCTGCGCCCGCCCGCGAGGCGGCAGCGCCGGCCGCACCGCGCGACGGCGACGACGACATCAACTGGGCCTGGCCAGCGACAGCGCCGGTGTCGACGCCGTTCGACGACGCGCGCAACAAGGGCCTGGTCTTCCGCGGCAAGCCCGGCGATCCGGTCTATGCAGCGGCCGATGGCCGCGTCGTCTACGCCGGCTCGGGCCTGCGCGGTTACGGGAACCTCGTCATCCTGAAGCACAACGCGACGTACCTGACCGCGTACGCGCACAACCAGACGCTTCTGGTCAAGGACGATCAGCAGGTCAAGCGCGGCCAGAAGATCGCCGAGATGGGATCGACGGACGCCGACGGCGTGCAGCTTCACTTCGAGATCCGCAAGCAGGGCAAGCCGATCGATCCGGCGCGTCTGCTGCCGGCACGCTAGTCAGCGCGGCGAAGGCTCGATGGTTCCCGTCCTCGCCTTCGACATTGAGACGATCCCCGACGTCGCGGGCTTGCGCCTGCTGCGCGGTGCCGGCGCGGCGCTGAGCGACGCCGAGGTTTACGCGGCCGAGATCGCCGATCGCGCCGCGCGCAACAAGAGCGACTTCATGCCGCTCTACCTGCAGCGCGTGCTCGTGATCTCGTGCGTGTTTCGGAGCGGCCGAGGCCTGCAGGTGCGCTCGTTCGTCGACCTCGAGCGCGACGGCAAGAGCGAAGAGGCCAGCGTCATCCAGGCGTTCTTCGACCGCGTCAACGACCACCGGCCGCAACTCGTCAGCTGGAACGGCGGCGGCTTCGACCTGCCCGTCCTGCAGCAACGGGGGCTCCGCCACGGCGTCGTCGCCGGCCGGTACTGGGACATGGGCGACGATGACCGCGAGCACCGCTACAACAACTACATCAGCCGCTATCACCTCCGTCACATCGACCTGATGGACCTGCTCGCGCTGTACCAATCGCGCGCCAACGCGCCGCTCGACGCGATGGCCAAGCTGTCCGGCTTTCCGGGCAAGCTCGGCATGGACGGCTCGCAGGTCTACGGCGCGTACCTCGCCGGCCGGCGCGACGAGATCCGCAGTTACTGCGAGACCGATGCGATGAACACCTACCTGCTGTGGTGCCGCTTCGAGAAGATGCGCGGCCGCCTCGACGAGGCGAGCTATCGGCGCGAGATCGGCATCGCTCGCGACGCGATCGCCGCGATTGGCGAGCCGCACTGGGCGGAGTACCTGTCGGCGTGGCCCGCGGAAGAAGCCCGCGGCGATGAAGGCGTGCGAGGCACCGGGTCGCCGCCAGTCGGCCCGCAAGAGGCGGTGTCGACCGAGCAAGCGCCCGCGGCGCTCGAAGGCGCACCGGTCGCGATCGTCGAGACGACAACCGAGACCAAGACAACCGAGACGACGATCTACATCGATTCCTCGAGCATCCGCGCGTAGTCGTCGCGCGTCGCCAGGCGCGGATTGGTCTTGTGCGTGTGGTCGGCCATGGCGCCGTCGATGATCCGCTCGTACATCGCGTCGTCGACGCCCAGCGCGGTGAGCCCCGAGGGCAGGCCGAGGCGCTGGTTCATGGCGCGGATCGCGCCGGCGATCGCGTCGGCAGCGTTGTCGCCGCCGACGCTCACGCCCATGGCATGCGCCATGCGCTCGAGGCGCCGCTCCTTGACGATCGTCGGCGCGCTCGCGTTGAACTTGACCACCGCCGGCAGGAACATCGCGTTCAGGGTGCCGTGGTGCAGCTTCGGATTGGCGCCGCCCAGGCTGTGGCTCAGGCTGTGCACACAGCCGAGCCCTTTCTGGAACGCCATCGCGCCCTGCATGCTCGCGCTCATCATGTGAAAGCGCGCCTCGCGGTCGCTGCCGTCGCGCGTCGCCTTCTCGATGTTCGCCCAGGCGCGCTCGAGGCCGTCGAGGGCGATGCCGTCGGCGGGCGGATTGACGGCCGGAGCCATGAACGTCTCCATGCAGTGCGCGATCGCGTCCATCCCGGTCGCCGCGGTCAGGAACGGCGGCAATCCGAGGGTCAGCTCGGGATCGCAGATGGCAGCCTTGGGAACGAGGTGCCAGCTGTGGAAGCCGAGCTTCCTGCCGTCGTCGACGATGACGATGGCGCCCCGCGCCACTTCGCTGCCGGTGCCCGCGGTGGTCGGGATCGCGATCAGCGGCGCGACGCGCTCGCTGATGCGCGGGCTGCCCCCTTCGATCGTCGCGTAGGTCGTGAGCGGCCCGGGGTGGGTGGCGGCGATGGCGACGCCCTTGGCGAGGTCGATGCTCGAGCCGCCGCCGATCGCCACGAGGCCGTCGCAGCCTTGGCTGCGGTAGAGCTCGGCGGCGGCGCGAACGGCGCGCTCGGTCGGGTTCGACGGCGTCGCGTCGAAGACCGCGTGCGCGCGCCCCGCGAGCGCGGCGATCGTGCGATCGAGCAGCCCGGCGGCGCGAACGCCGGCGTCGGTGACGACCAGCGGCTTGCCGATGCCGGCGCGCTCGAGCTCCTGCGGCAGCAAAGCGAGGGCGCCAAAATCGAGCTGGACTTGGGTGATGTAGCTGATGAGTGCCACGCCTCAGTCTGGCACACTGCGGCGCACCTGTGCCAGCGCGGTTTTCGCTGCGCCCTCGACCTCTCATGCAACGTTCGGACTTCCGCTTCTTCGAGCGCCTGCGCGTGCGCTGGGCCGAGATCGACGCTCAGCAGATCGTCTTCAACGGCCACTACTTCACCTATTTCGATACGGCGATCGCCGGCTACTGGCGCGCCCTGGCGATGCCGTATGCGGCGACCATGCAGTCGCTCGGCGGTGACCTGTTCGTTCGCAAGGCGACACTCGAGTACCTGGGCTCGGCCGTCTACGACGACGTGCTCGACATCGGCATGCGCTGCGCGCGCGTCGGCAACTCGTCGATGAGCTTCATCTGCGGCGCATTCCGCCAGGAGGCGCTGCTCGTCAGCGGCGAGCTGATCTATGTCTTCGCCGACCCGGCAGCGAAGGTGGCGCTGCCGGTGCCGCCGGAGCTGCGCGCCCTCTTCGAGGGTTTCGAAGCCGGCGAGTCCATGGTCGACGTACGCATCGGCGTGTGGCGCGAGCTCGAGGCCGCCGCGCGGCCGATCCGCGCCGAGGTCTTCATCGGCGAGCAGAAGATCCCGGCCGAGATGGAATGGGACGACGCCGATGCCGACGCGGTCCATGCGGTCGCGTTCAACCGGCTCGGCCGCGCGCTCGGCACCGGGCGCATGCTCGAGCACGTCCCCGGTGTCGCCAAGATCGGCCGGATGGCGGTCGCGTCATCGTCGCGCCACGGCGGCGTCGGCCGGGCGGTGCTCGACGCGTTGCTCGATGCGGCGCGCGCACGCGGCGACCGCGAGGCGGTCCTGCACGCGCAGCTCGTTGCGGCACCGTTCTACGAGCGCGCCGGCTTCGTCCGCCGCGGCCCGGTGTTCGACGAGGCGGGCATCGCCCACGTCGAGATGCTTCGCGTGCTCTAGGCCAAGAAGATCAAGCGACGACCGCGAAGGCCTCGCAGTGGCGCTGGCCCTCGATGAGTCCGTCGAGTGATTGCGCGGCTGCAGCGGCGATCGCCGCTTCGACGGCGGCGTCGATTCCGCGGCGGTCGTCTTCGGTGCCGCCCGCCGTCAGGGAATACGTCTCCATCCAGGTCGACGTCTCGCCGTCATCGCGAACGAGGAGACGCGCCTGCAGCCCCGGCCACTCGCGGCGAAGAGATCGCTGCAGCGCGACGACGGCGGTGCGCGCGGCGTCGGCGCTCTCGCGCCGCACGCGATACCACACGAAGAGCTCGCGCGAGGCCATCGCGGCCGCTCAGGCCGCCGCGGACACGTCGAGCGGCACGGGGTAGGGCAGGGGCCGCTGACGGAGCTGCGGACCGTCGGCACCACCGAGGCGTAGGTCGCTGCCCAGCGCGGCAAGTCGCACTTCGACGAGCGCGCTGCCACCGCGGTGCTCGGGATGCGGCGCTGCATTGGCGACCGTGCCCGCGGGCTCCTTGCTGTCGCCTGCGGCGAAGACGTCGTCTCCTGCGGCCGGCACCGAATCGCAATCGAAGAGCAGGGTGCGGCGCTTGGTCGTGCCGCGGTACTGGCTGCGCGCGACGACCTCCTGACCGGGGTAGCAGCCCTTTTGGAAATCGACGCCGCCGACCAGCTCGAAGTTGACCATCTGCGGAACGAAGCGGTCGACCGTCGCGGCTTCGATGGTGACGATGCCGCTTTGCACCTCGAGCCAGCGCCAGGTGTCGACGGTCATCGCCGGCGCCGCGCCGACGTCGATCTCGGCAGCGACGGGCGCAGCGAGGAGGACACGCTGCAGACCGGCGACGTCGGGCAACCGGATCGCCGAAGCGCCGGCGTGCTGACGCCGTTGCCAGATGGTGGCACCGTCCAGCATCGCCGTCGCCGCCGGACCGGCGACGCCCGACAGCGCGATCTCTTCGCTGGCGTCGCTCAGCCTGCACTTGGCGCGCAGCACGAACATCGCCAGGCGCTTCAGCGTCGGCGCGAGAACGCTGGCCGCGCACGACAACAGGAACTCGTCATCGGCCGGCCGCCAGACGATGAAGCTCGCCTGCAGTCGTCCCTTGGCTGAGCAAAAGCCGGCGAGCCGGGCCGACCCGCCGTCGAGGCTGGCGACGTCGTTGGTGAGCTGTCCCTGCAGGAACGCCGCCGCGTCGGCGCCGCTCGCGCGGATCACGCCACGGTCGGCGAGGCGGCAGACGCCGCCGATCGATATCTCGTCGGGCATGCGCCATTATCATCAGCCGACCATGGGGACGAGAGGCGCGGGTCTTGACGCTGAAGGGATCCGGTTCTGCCGCCTGGGATGAGATTCGGTCGCTTGCTGTTGTTCGCCGCGCTCGCCGCGGCAGTGGTCGCCGTGTCGATGGCTGCGTCGTGGCTGACCCGGCCGCTGGTCCTCGCGGCCGAGACCGCCGAGGTCTCGATCGAGCCCGGTCGCACGCCTCGCGAGATCGCCGACGCCTGGGTGCACGCCGGCGTGCAGACATCGCCGCTGCTGCTCTACGAATGGTTTCGCTGGTCCGGTCGCGCGCGCCAGATCCGTGCGGGCAGCTACGAGATCGGCGCCGGCACGACGCCGATCCGCCTGCTCGACAAGATGGTGCGCGGCGACGAGACGCTCGCAGCCGTGCGCTTCAACGAGGGCTGGACGTTTCGCCAGATCCGCGCCGAGCTGGCGCGGGCCGAGTCGCTCAAGCCGAGCACGGCGTCGCTCAGCGACGCCGAGATCATGACGGCGATCGGTGCGCCGGGCGTCTCGCCCGAAGGTCGCTTCCATCCGGACACCTATCTCTACAGCAAGGGCTCCAGCGATCTCGCGGTGCTCAGGCGCGCCTACCGGGCGATGGAGCAGCGTCTCGCCGAGGCCTGGCAGGAGCGCGACCCGACGACGCCGCTGCACAGCGCCGACGAGGCGTTGACCCTGGCCTCGATCGTCGAGAAGGAGACCGGCACGGCGACGGACCGCGGCCGGGTCGCCGGCGTCTTCGTCAACCGGCTTCGCCTCGGCATGCCGCTGCAGACCGATCCGACGGTCATCTACGGCCTCGGCGCCGCATTCGACGGCAACCTGCACAAGCGCGACCTGCTCGCCGACGGCCCGTACAACACGTACACGCGCACCGGTCTGCCGCCGACGCCGATCGCCGTTCCGGGCAAGGCGTCGCTGCTCGCCGCGGTGCGGCCCGAGCCCACCAAGGCGCTCTATTTCGTCGCCCGCGGCGACGGCAGCAGCGAGTTCAGCGAGACGCTCGCCGATCACAATCGAGCGGTGAACCGATTCCAACGCAAGAGCTCGCCGTGACGCGCCGATTCATCACCTTCGAAGGCATCGACGGCGCCGGCAAGTCGACCCATATCGCACCGCTCGCCGAGCGCCTGCGCGCCCGCGGCCAGCGGGTCGTGTGCACGCGCGAGCCGGGTGGCACGTCGCTCGCCGAGACGCTGCGCGAGCTGCTGCTGCATGTGCCGATGGGTGGTGTCGCCGAGACGCTGCTCGTGTTCGCGGCGCGGCACGATCACATCGAGCGCGTCATTGCGCCGGCGCTTGGACGAGGCGACACGGTCCTGTGCGACCGCTTCAGCGACGCCACCTTCGCCTACCAGGGCGCCGGGCGCGGCCAGGACGAGCGGATGCTGCGTGCGCTCGAGAGCTGGGTGCAGGACGGTTTGCGGCCCGACCTGACGCTCTGGTTCGACGTCGAGCCGGCGGTCGCGGCATCGCGCCGTGCCGCGGCGCGTGCGGCCGATCGCTTCGAGGCCGAGGATCTCGCGTTCTTCGAACGCGTCCGCTCGGGCTACTTGGCACGTATGCGCGAGGCGCCGGAGCGGATCGTTCGCATCGACAGCGCGCGCGACAAACGCGAGGTGCAAGCGCAGATCGACGCGGCGCTGGCGACGCTCGAGGCGCGCCCGGCGTGAGCACGCATGACGTCGCTGCGGCCGATGCGAGCGGCGCCGACCCGCGCGCCTTGCCATGGCTCGCGACGCCGCTGCGGCACACGCTCGAGTCGCAGAGAGCGCATGCGCTGCTGATCCACGGGCCGGGCGGCGTCGGCCAGTTCGAGCTCGCGCTTGCGCTTGCCAAGGGCTGGCTCTGCGAGGCGACCGATCGCCCGATCGCCGACCGTCCCTGCGGGCGCTGCGCGAGCTGCAAGCTGCACGCGGCGCAATCTCACCCTGATCTTCTCGTCCTGATGCCGGAGGCGATGCGCGAGTCGCTCGGCTGGGACCTGGGCGGCGGCAACGAGGGCGAGGAGGTGGCCGAGGGCAGCAAGCGCAAGCCGAGCAAGGACATCCGCATCGAAGCGGTTCGCGTCGCGATCGCCTTTGCGACGACAACCTCGGCGCGCGCACACGGCAAGGTCGTCGTCGTTCATCCGGCGGAGCGGATGAACGAGTTCGCGGCCAGTGCATTCTTGAAGACGCTCGAGGAGCCGGCCGGCGACGCACGCTTTCTCCTGTGCTCCGCCGCGCCGGACAGCCTCTTGCCGACAATTCGAAGTCGCTGCCAGCACGTCGTGCTGCCGATACCGGCGACGGCCGATGCCGAGGCCTGGCTCGCGGGCCACGGCGTCGCGCACCCAGGCGTGCTGCTCGCCGCCAGCGGCGGGCAGCCGCAGGAAGCGCTCGACCTCGCCGAGCGCGGCATCGACGCGGCGGCGTGGCTTGCATTGCCGCGTCGAATCGCCGGCGGAGACGCGACTGCGCTGCAGGGCTGGGGCTTGGCGATAGCGGTCGACGCGTTGCAGAAGGTCTGCCACGACGCTGCGGCGCTCGCCTGTGGCGGCTCGCCTCGCTACTTCCCGCCTGAACGCATCGTCGGCGAGGCAGACCTCGGCGCTCTTTTGCGCTGGTCGCGCGAATTGGCACGTGTGGCCGCGGAGGTCGAACACCCGTGGAGCGTCGACTTGGCTATCGAAAGCCTGGTCGGGCAGGGCCGGGAAGCGTTGAAAACGCCGCGTTCATCGGGCCATCGCCGGAACCCTTGTCGCTAAACTCGAGCGGATGAACCAGCCCGCCGCCCGTGCCGCCGCCCCGAGTGGTCTGACCGTTCCGGCGCCTGCGGCGACGCGTCCGAGCGTCATCCAGCTCGTCTTTCGCGAGCGCGGCGCGCTCTATGCCGCGTACATGCCGATGTTCAGCGAGGGCGGCATCTTCGTGCCGACCACGCGCGACTACAAGCTCGGCGAGGACATCTATCTGCTGCTGTCGCTGCCGGACGACCCTCAGCGCTACCCCGTGGCTGGCAAGGTCGGGTGGATCACGCCGGCCAACGCCTCGGGCGGTCGGACGCAGGGAGTCGGCGTGCGCTTTCCGACCGACGAGAAAAGCCGCGCCTTGCGCGCCCGGATCGAGGAGTCGCTCGGCACCTCGATCTCGTCGGTCAAGCCCACGCAGACGATCTGACGCTGCGGGCAGGCGCCCGTTGCCGACCCGACGGCGGGTTTGCCGTCTGGCACGGACAATTGCCGGGTGTTCGTCGATTCGCACTGTCACCTGAGCTCCGCGGAGCTCGTCGGCCGCATCCCGGAGATCCGGGAGCAGATGCGAAGCGCGGGCGTGGACCGCGCCCTCTGCATCTGTACGACGCTGGACGAGTTCGATCTCGTGCATCGCCTCGCGCTCGCCAACGACGGCTTCTGGTGCAGCGCCGGCGTGCATCCTGACGAAGAGGACAGCCGCGAGCCGACCGTCGACGGGCTCGTCGCCCTCACGCGTCTGGACAAGGTCGTCGCCATCGGCGAGACCGGGCTCGATTACTACCGTCTCGGCGGGCGGCAGCTTGCCGAGATGGAGTGGCAGCGCGAGCGATTTCGCGTGCACATCCGCGCAGCGCGCGCCAGCGGCCGACCGCTGGTCATTCACACGAGAAGCGCGTCGGCGGACACGCTGCGTCTGATCCGAGAGGAGAAGGGCGGTGACAGCAGCGGCGTCTTCCACTGCTTCACCGAGACGGCCGAAGTGGCGCGCGCCGCTCTGGACCTGGGCTTTCACATCTCGTTTTCCGGCATCCTGACGTTCAAGAACGCGACCGAGCTGCGTGAAGTCGCCGCCTTCGTGCCGCTCGACCGCTGCTTGATCGAAACGGACAGCCCGTACCTTGCCCCCGTGCCGTTTCGGGGGAAGGTCAACACGCCAGCCAACGTGCCGCTGGTGGCGCGCCAGCTGGCCGAGATCAAGAGGGTGTCCCTCGAGGAGGTCGCGGCCGTGACGTCGCATAACTTCGACCGTCTCTTCTTGGGCAGTGTTCCACGATCTTGAGGGTTTTCTTGAGGCTTGCCTGCTTGGAATACTGGAGAAACATCTTGAAGATTACGCGCCAAGCTGTTGTCGCGACGCATGAATCCTGGGAACAGTAAGCGAGCTGACAGCGCTTGTCAGCGTTTCGCGGACAGCTGATACCGACGGTCGCCACCTTTCCGGCCGGCGTGCGTGTTCCTACATTGGCCCTCCCGATCGACTGCCGAGAGGTCCCCGATGCAGCCCAACGACGAAGCCCAGAGCCAGGAAGTCCAGAACCCGTTCGCCCTGATGACGTCTCCGGAGGCCGTGTTCGCGGCGCTGGAGCGCTCGGACCGTCTGGCTCGTCTGAAAAGCACCATCTGCCGGCCGCTCGACAAGCCACGGCCGGAGAAGCCCCTCGTCGAGCTGCGTGCGTTCGACGAAGCGATCGAGTCGACCGAGGTGATCGACGAGTCCTTCGGCGACCAACAAGCCTGAGTGGTTTGTCAAGGCCAAGTTCAGATGTCGTATCGCCAGCCAAATAGAAATTTCGCATCGGGGCTCTAGCAAGTAGCCGGTGCAGACTTGTCCACCGGCGGCGTGGCGCACGCCACGCAAACGCCGACGGTGGTCAAGTCGTCGCTAACGCTGGGTGCCGATGCGCGCGGGGCTTGGGAGCCGAAGCTAGACCGCAGACCTGCCGAACGGCGACCGCCATGTCCTCGGGCGTGAATTGACTTGCCGGCTTCGTGCCAGGAGCGGCGCGAAGAGGCTGAGACGCCTTGCCGCGGTGCGTTCGCGAGGGCGCCTTGAGTCGACGATCGTCGCGCTGCACCTGAAGGATGAGCGCGGCCTGCAATGCGTGGCCAAGCCGCTTGTTGTCGACGATCGCGCTGATGTCGATCTGCCCGAGCCGGTCGTAGCGCTCGTAGCGCAGGCTCTCGCCGTCGGCTCTGATCTCGATGTGG
>Ga0308173_10001328_pt1 | contig 12200 bp, 9 predicted proteins | sample PhyPR1_FD_203716 | JGI IMG/M metagenome (GOLD analysis project Ga0308173, IMG submission 203716) | Soil microbial communities from UC Gill Tract Community Farm, Albany, California, United States - DLSLS.P.R1 | ecosystem: Environmental > Terrestrial > Soil > Agricultural land | place: USA... | reverse complement strand
CCGTGCATGCCGAACGGCATGAAGCCGCCCCCGGCGGTGAAGTTGCCGGGCCGGAAGGACAGGGAGGCCACGACGATGATCGCGAGCAGCGGCACCGCCGTCTTCCAGAGCACCACGATCGCGTTGCTCTCCGACATGAACTTGGCGCCGGCCAGGTTGACGGCGGTGAACAGGATCATCAGCAGCGTCGCGACCACGAGGCCGCGGCCGTTGAGCAGCCCGGCCTTGGCTCCGGTCGCGTGCAGCATCGGGAAGTTCTGGTTCACCGCGGTGACGCTGTTGACGTAGGTGATCGCCGCCAGGATCTCGATCGGGGCGATGGCGACCGCCTGCAGCCAGGACGCCCAGCCTGCGGTGAAGCCGGCCAGCGGCCCGTGCGAGAAGTACGGGAAGCGGCCGGTGCCGCCGGCGACCGGGTAGGCCGCTCCCAGCTCGGCGTAGACCAGGGCCAGCGCGGTCAGCATCGCGGCCGCGATGACCCAGGAGATGATCGAGGCCGGTCCCGCGGTCTCCGCCGCGTTCAGGGCACCGAGCAGCCAGCCGGACCCGATGATCGAGCCGAGCGAGACGAACATCAGGCCGTAGAAGCCGACCGTGCGTCGGAGGTGGCCGGGCGCGGGGTGCGGGTGCTGCGGGTGCAGGTGCAGGTGGTGCTCGTGCTGGTGTTCGCTCATGGTCCCGCGCCTCCCCAGGGCTGGGTCGATCGAAGCCGGACGACCGGCGACGACCAGCCGAGGTTCGCCGGCGATCACCACCATGGTCGCACCGGAACAGCGGTTTGTCGGGCCCGAAGATCAGGGCGGTCCGAGCCGGTACACCCGGCGGGCGTTGTCACCGGCGACCATCCGGGCGAACCGGACCGCGTCGCCGGCGCTCAACGCATCCTGGTCCAGCCAGTCCTCGAGCACGCGCGCCAGCCCGCGGCGGAAGAGCACCGCGCCGAGGTGGTGCAGCTCCGGGAGGGCGAACCCGTCCGAGGCGTACAGCAGCTTGCCGAACGGCGCGAGCTCGAGCGTCTCGGCGAGCACGGCGCCCGCCCGCGGGCCGAGGTGGTTGACGGCCAGGCTGACGTCCAGCAGCACCTGCGGGAACACGTTCGCCAGGTAGGCCGCCTGCCGGTGGTAGGGGTAGCAGTGCAGCAGCACGACCGGTCCCGCATCGGCGGGAAGCGCACGCAGGAACGGCGTCAGCAGCGACGGGTCGACCCGGTGCAGGGTGAGGTCGGGGTCGCCGTAGCCGGTGTGCACCTGCAGCGGCAGCCCCAGGGGCAGGCAGGACCAGACGGCGTGCGCCACCAGGGTCGGGTCGTCCAGCCGGCCCCGGCCGTCCCGCTGGCAGCGGGACAGCCAGCGGTCCGCCGCCTGCCGGACCTCGTGCCTGGACGGCGCACGGGAGGGCAGCTCGAGCCCGGTGCGGTACGCCGCGACCGTCTTGAACGCCACCGACCCCGTCGCCCGCTCCGCGAGGGCCTCGGCGACGGCGCTGCCGAGGGCGTCCGCGCCGACCCCGGCGGTGGCGAGCTCCTCGACGACCGCCTCCACCCGGGTCACCTCGTGCACGCGTGCCGCGGCCAGGTCGGCCAGCTCGGCCAGGTCGCACAGACCCGGCCACCGCAGGCCGGTGTCGACCAGCAGGTCGCTGGTGCCGCAGGCTCGCAGCAGCAGCCGTGCGGTCTCCCGCGGACCCGTCTGCGTACGACGGGCGAGGTACGCCTCGATGCCGGCGTGCGCGTCCAGCCCCAGCACCGGGGCGCACCAGCGGCGCACGGCCAGGCCGACCTGGGAGTCGAGCGCGCTGGTGCCTGCCGGTCCGGGGTCGCGGGCCTCGGTGACCAGCAGCTCGAAGTCGCCGCGGTCCAGCGGGTCGAGGACGACGGGATGGCAGTGCTGGTCGACCAGCGGGAGGTCCGCGAGCTCCTCGGCGATGCTCACTGGCCCATGGCCTAGTAGCGCCACCGGGTCGCCGCGACGACCTGCTCGGGGGTGTGGTCCGCGAACAGCTCGATCTCGGCGCGCCGTACCGCGGTGAAGGCGTCGAAGAGCCAGTCCCCCAGGGCCTCCCGCAGCAGGTCGCACTCCTCGAGGGCGACCAGCGACGCGACCGGTGACTGCGGCAGCCGTTCGACACCGAGGCGCTGCAGCACCTCCGGGTCCTCGGTCGCCGGGTCCCCGGTCGTCTCCGCCGGAAGCGAGAGCCCCTTGTCCAGGGACGCCACGCCGGCAGCCAGCACGGCACCGACCAGCAGGTAGGGGTTGGCGCTGCCGTCGAAGCACTTGAGCTCGACGTTGGCCGCGGAGCGCCGCTGGCCCAGCGAGCCGGTGACCAGCCGAAGCGCCGCCTCGCGGTTCTCCCAGCCCCAGCAGCGGTACACGCCGGCCCAGTGGGAGGGCAGCAGCCGCACCTGGCTGGCCACGCTCGGCGCGCCCACCCCGCACAGCGCCGGCAGCGCGTCGAGCAGGCCGGCCAGGAACGACTCGCCCTCACCGGTCATCGCGTACCGCCCGGACCCGCCGGCGAGCAGGTTGGTGCCGTCGCGGTGCAGGGACAGGTGCAGGTGCTGGCCGTTGCCGACCGCGCCGGCGACCACGGCCGGCGCGAACGAGGCGGACAGGCCGTGCCGGCGCGACACCGCCCGGATCGTCTCCCGCACCAGCAGGACCTGGTCGGCCGCGGCCACCGGGTCCAGCGGCGCCGCGGACACCTCGAGCTGCCCCGCGGCGTACTCCGGGTGCAGCTGCAGCACCTCGACCGACTCGGCGGCCAGCGCCGCCAGCAGGTCGTGGCAGTAGTCGGACAGCTCGACGAGCCGGGTCATCCCGTACGCCGGCCCGCTGCACGCCGGACGGAACGACCCCCCCTCGTCCGAGCCGAGCGCCCACTCGACCTCGAAGCCCATCCGCACGTCGAGGCCGGCCTCGACGGCCTGCGCCTGCATCCGCCGCGCGAAGCTGCGCTGGCATCCGGGGTGCTCCACCCCGTCCTGGTCGTACCGGTCGACCGGCGCCCAGGCCCACCCGGGCTGCGCCGCCAGCCGGACCACGCGGTCCAGGTCCGGGTGCAGCCGCAGGTCGCCCGTCGGCCCGCCGGCGAGCCGGCCCGTGGTGATGCTGTCGTCGACGCCGAACACGTCGAAGACCGGCGACATCCCGACTCCCCAGCCGGCCGCATGGGCGAGCTCGGTGACCGGCACCGCCTTCACCCGGGTGACACCGGCGTTGTCGACGTAGCTGAGCGCGACCCCGTCCACGCCGTCCTGCGCGAGCGTCGCGGCGATCGCCCTCCCCCGGCGCTCCTGGTGCTCGCGCCTCCTGGCGTCCATGGCTCGTCCCCTGCGGGTCGTCGGGTCCGCCGGCGTCAGGCGGCCGGCAGCGGGCGCGTCCTGGCCACGTGGGCGGTCCGCCTGCCGACCGCGTACAGCACCGTCGCGACGACCAGGGACAGCACCGCGATGCCGGCCACCAGGTAGAACCAGGACCCGTAGGCGATGTGCGCACCGGCGATGGTGATCTCGCCCTGGTTGTTCGGGATCAGCGGCGTCCAGGAGCCGCTGAGCGTGGCGATGATGCCGACCAGCGTGGCCAGCCCGCCGAGCAGCGCACAGACGTAGAACACCACGGGGTGCGCCAGCCGGGTGGCCTGGTAGCGGGGCAGGAACCGCCGGATGATGATGACGACGTCCACGAACAGGATCACCATCGACACGCACCAGATGACGGTCACGGCGGCCTGCAGCACGTCGTACACCTTGGTCTGGATGTCGATCGGCTTGCCGCCACCGATGCCGAACGACGGCATCAGCACGAACGCGACCAGGGTGAACAGCGCCGCGATCGCGGTCTGCACCCAGACCGCGTTGGCGGGGACCTTGTGCCGGTTCACCCGGCCCATCGCCTCCGGCAGCCGCTGGTCGAGGCCGGACACGAAGACCAGCCGGGCGAACGAGTAGTTGTAGACCACGGTGATGAACAGGAAGAACGCCGCGAACACGAGCGCGACCAGCTTCGCCACCGTGCTGCCCAGCCCGATCGCGACCGCCTGCGCGAGCGCGGTGACCTGCGCGGAGGAGCCGTTGGCGGCCGGCACCGTGACCATGATCGCCCAGGTCGCCAGCAGGTAGGCGAGCATCACCGCGAGCGAGCCCCACACCAGGTAGCGGGTGATGGACCGCTCGTTCTTGATCTCCACGCCCATGTTCAGCGGCACCTCGACGCCGAGCAGCGCGAGGATCACCAGGCCGAAGAAGCTCCAGTTCGTCAGGTTCAGGCCGGTGCCCGACGACGGCGCCCACGCCGAGAAGTTCCAGGGGTCGGTGACCGCCGTGCCCGCACCGAGGACGTGCACCAGGCCGGCCACGAACACCAGCAGGATCGCCAGGCCGTACAGCACGAAGATCGTGTTCACGAGGTTCTGGGTGAGCCGGAAGCGCTGGTTGGCGAGGAACGCCGACAGCACGATGAACGCGATGATGATCAGGCCCTGGAGCTGCACGCTCGCCGCGCCGATCGTGGACGGGAACACGTAGTCCAGGAAGCTGAGCACGACGGTGCCGGTGGCGACCATCACGAGGACGCCGGGCCACCACGCGCAGAAGCCGGCGAAGAAGCCCCAGAACGACCCGAACGCCTTCTGCGTCCACAGGTAGATCGAGCCCTCGCCGGGGAACATCAGGCCCAGCTGGCCGGTGACGATCGCGCCCGGGATGAGGAAGAGCAGGAAGCCGAGCACCCACCAGCCGAAGGCCGACGGGCCGGCGCTCTGGATCACTGCCGCGTTGGTGATGAACAAGACGATCGAGACGAAGATCGCCACCATGTCGAACGAGTTGAGGACCTTCGGCAGCATGCCGCCTGCCACTCGTTCGGAGGGGAGCTGGCCATGCGGCTCCGCGCCCAGATCGACCATCGGACGCTCCTTTCAAGCGCTCCCAGGCTAGATCTGCGGGCCCGTCCGCGGCAATGCGTCGAGTCCCCTCTCCAGGCCGCTGACCTGGGCTTTTGCCCGGTTTGGCTCGGTAGCAGGTGACCCGCTGGGGCCATGCCTGCGGGCCCGCGGGGGCAGCACACTGAGCAGGACGGGGATCCTGGCAGGAGGCACCGTGACCACACCTTCCCCGCTCGAGCACCTGAACGACGACGCGAGGCTCGCGAGCCTCGGTTACCGGCCCCAGCTCAACCGGGTGCTGGGCTCGTTCAGCAACTTCTCGGTGGCGTTCACCTACCTGTCGCCGATGGTCGGCATCTACTCGCTGTTCGCGCTCGGTGTGGCCGCGGGCGGGCCGGCGTACGTGTGGCTGACCTGGGTGCCGGTCATCGGCATGCTGTTCGTCGCGCTGGTCTTCGGCGAGCTGGCCAGCCACTACCCGGTGGCGGGTGCGCTCTACCAGTACAGCAAGTTCTCCGTCGGTCCGTCGTACGGCTGGTTCGTCGGCTGGTTCTACGGGATGGCGCTGCTGATCACCGTCGCCGCCGTGGACACCGGGGTGGTCGGCTACGTCACGGCGCTCACGCACAGCTGGTTCGGGTGGAGCCTCGACCCGACCAGCCACCTGACGATCCTGGTGATCACCGCGGGGCTGCTGGCGATCCAGACGGTGCTGAACGTCACCGGCGCCCGGGTGATGGGCCGGGTGGCGCAGTTCGGCGTGTACGTCGAGATCGTCGGCACCCTGGGCATCGCGCTGATCCTGGCCGTCAGCGGCTTCCACCACGGCCTGGGCTTCCTGTTCTCCACGCAGAACGTGCAGCACGTCGCCGGCAACCCGCTCGGCCTGGACTTCGGCGGCCACTGGCTGACCGGGGCCGCCCTGATCGCGGTGCTCGCGCCGGTGTACATCTTCTACGGCTTCGAGTCCGCCGGCGACATCTCCGAGGAGACGAAGGACGCGGGCGTCCAGGTGCCCAAGTCGATGCGCCGGGCGCTGGTGTACGGCGGCCTCTCGTCGTTCATCCTGATCGCCGCGCTGCTGCTCGCGATGCCGGCCGGCAGCAACCCCGTCGGCCAGACGGTCAAGGGCGGCGGCGTGCCGTTCATCCTCGGCGAGCTGCCCGGCGCGCTGCAGGACTTCCTGCTGCTGCTGATCATCTTCGCGTTCTTCTCCTGCGGCACCTCCGTGCAGGGCGCCGGCAGCCGGCTCGCGTTCTCCTACGCCCGCGACGGCGCGCTGCCGCTCTCGCACTGGATGGCGCGGGTGCACCCCCGGTTCAAGACGCCCACCAACGCGCTGCTGGCCGGCGCGGTCGTCACCATGCTGTTCGTGCTGCTGGTCTTCTACTCCCCCAGCAAGGACCTGCACCTGGGCTTCATCACCTACCCCGCCAACACCAACGCCCTGGTCTCCCTGGTGTCCTTCGGCGTCAGCGGTATCTACCTGTCGTTCCTGCTCACCGTGATCGCCGCGATCGTGGCGCGCGCCCGCGGCTGGGTGCCCGAGGGCCGGTTCCGGCTCGGCCGGTGGGGCTGGACGGTGTCGGTCCTGGCCGCGGCGTACCTCGGGCTGATGCTGCTGAACGTGGTCGTCCCTACGGGCCTGGCCAGCCCGCGGGCGTACTTCAACCTGGACTGGATCACGCTGGTGGTCATGGTCCTCGTCGCGATCGTCGGCCTGGTGCTCTTCCTCCTCGGCCGGCCCGAGCGCGCGGTCCGCACCCACCTGCACGACGAGGCCGAGCCCACCGGCGCGGAGCGGCACGGGCCGATCCGGCCCGCCGCCACCACAGACACGGCCTAGCCTCTGGCCCGCGTCGCGAGGTATGGCGGGACTGCCGGGATTCGTCGTCTTGCCGAGCCGCGACCCCGGTGGAAGCGTGGTTGAGCTGAGGCCGGGCGCGGCCGGCGACCGGCACCTCGACGCTGGGAGGCGGTCACATGCCTGAGTTCCTCATCAGCCACCTCGAGAAGGACGGCGAGCGGCGGCCGTTCGTCGCGCACGGGTGCGCGCAGCTGGGCAACGCGGGTGCCGTCTCGGTGCTCCGGGGGTACTTCGAGCCGGGCTGGCGCTGGTCGAACGACGTCAAGCCGATCGCCGGCACCGAGAGCTGCCAGGTGCACCATCACGGCTACGTGTTCGCGGGGTCGATGCGTGCGCGGCTCGAGGACGGCACGGAGCGTGAGTTCGCGACCGGCGACCTGTTCGACCTGCCGGCGGGGCACGACGCCTGGGTGACCAGCCACGTGCCGTGCGAGACGATCGACGTGTCCCCGTCCGCCACGAGGTACGCGCGGCCCGCGGACCTCGCCGACGCCGAGGACGACGCGATGAGGCTGGTGCGTCGCGGCTACGGGGCGTTCAACACCGGGGACGTGGAGACGCTGCGCGCCCTGCTGGCCCAGGACGTCCTGCAGAACGTGCCGGGCACCGGCCCGCTCGCCGGGACGTACAAGGGCATCGACGCGGTGCTCGGCTACTACGCACAGCTCGCCGCGACCACCGACGGCACGTTCCGCGCCGACCTGGTCGACGTGCACGGGGACGGCGGGGGCCATGTGGTCGCCAGCCACCAGACGTCGGCGGTGCGGAACGGGAGGAAGCGGGTCTCGCGTGGCTCGATCGTGTTCACCTTCTTCGGCGACAAGGCGACCGAGCTGCTCGAGCTGCGCGGGGACCTCCCCGGGGACGACGCGTTCTTCGGCTGAAGGCTCCGTCTCAGGTCATAGCCTGGGCGCATGCAGGACCCTGCGGCGGACGCCATGCTCGAGGCGATCCTCGACGAGGTCGAGGAGCTGCGCACGCGCCTGCCGGACGCGGACGTGGCGCGGATCCTCCAGCAACGAGGGGACGACAGCGTCCCGGGGACGCCCGGGCGTGCCGCGTGGGTGGCCCACGCGGGCGAGTTCTGGGAGCTGGCGGAGGAGCCGTCTCGCGCCCGGACCTGCTACGAGCGGGCCGCGCAGGACGGCGGACCCACCTGGATCGACGCACGCGCGCAGCTCCTGGGCGTGCTGTTCGGGCTGGCGGAGGACGCACGCGCCGACGCGCTGCTGGACGAGCTACGGCGGGACGTGCGCCACGGACGGGTGCACGGACAGGTCCACGGGTTCGTCGGCGAGGTCCTGGAGGCGAACGGCCGGCCCGACGAGGCGCTCCGCTGGTACCAGTCCGGCCTGGCTCGCACCGCGGGTGACCAGGACGACCAAGTCTGCCTCAACGGCAGGTACCGCGTCCGGCGTGTCCTAGGCCTGCCCCACGACCGCTACGACATCGTGTGCAACGAGCGGCGGCGCGGCGCCCTCGACGATCTCGAGTCCGAGGACCGGCACTCCGGTGCCCGGGGCGGCACGCGCTCCGCCAGGCTGACGCTGCTGTACTGGCCGGCCGAGCAGCTCGACCGGCTGCTCGCCCGGTGGCCGGCCATGGAGGCCGACTACGGCTCCGACGTCACCGCGCACCGGGCCACGGTGGAGCGGCACCTCCGCGGGCTCGCCGCGGAGGGGGCCAGCGTCGGGGTGGGCAGCGGCACGGTCGAGGGGTACGTCGAGTTCGCCGACGCCAACCACCGCGACCCCGCCGACTCGGCCACCCGGGCCGGCTACGCCGCGCACCTCGGCCTCCTCGGCCGGACGGTCGCGTGGCCACCGGGTCGCAACGACCCGTGCTGGTGCGGCTCGGGCACGAAGTACAAGAAGTGCTGCGGGGCGCTCCGCCTCACCGCGCCAGAGGCCGGCTGACCGGGTCGGTCGCGGTGAGCGTCGCCCGCAGCGCGCCGAGCAGGTGCTCGATGTCGTCCTCGGTCGCCACCAGCGGCGGCGCCAGCCGGAGGGTGGACCCGTGGGTCTCCTTGGCGAGCACCCCCCGCGTCATCAGCGACTCGCACACCTCGCGTCCGGACATCAGGGCCGGGTCCACGTCGACACCCGCCCACAGGCCGCGGCACCGCACGTCGACCACGCCCGCGTCGACGAGGCTGCGCAGGCCCTTGTCCAGCATCGAGCCGAGCCGGGCGGCGCGCTCCTGGAACTCGCCGGTGCGGAGCATGGCGATCACCTCGCGGCCGAGGGCGGCGGCGAGCGGGTTGCCGCCGAAGGTCGAGCCGTGCGACCCCGGCGTGAACACCTCCATCACCGCTCGGTCCGCGGCCACGGCGGACACCGGGTAGAGCGCGCCGCCGAGGGCCTTGCCGAGGAGGTAGACGTCCGGCACCACGTCCTCGTGGTCGCACGCGAACGTCCGGCCGGTGCGGGCGAGGCCCGACTGGATCTCGTCGGCCACCATGAGCACGTCGTGCTCGTCGCACAGGGCGCGCACCTGCCGCAGGTAGCCGTCGGGCGGGATGACCACCCCGGCCTCCCCCTGGATCGGCTCGAGGAGGACGGCCACCGTGGTGTCGTCGATGGCGTCCGAGACTGCGGAGGCGTCGCCGTAGGGCACCACGCGGAAGCCTGGTGCGTACGGCCCGTAGCCGGCCCTCGCGTCCTCGTCGGTGGAGAAGCTGACGACGGTCGTCGTACGCCCGTGGAAGTTGCCCGCCATGACCACGATGGTCGCCGTGCCTTCGGGGACCCCCTTCACCGTGTAGCCCCAGCGACGGCTCATCTTGATCGCGGTCTCGACGGCCTCGGCGCCGGTGTTCATCGGGAGCACCATGTCCTTGCCCGTCAGGGACGCGAGGTCGCGCGCGAAGGGTCCGAGCTGGTCGTTGTAGAAGGCGCGGCTGGTCAGCGTGACCCGGGCGAGCTGCTCCCGCGCAACGGCGAGCAGTCGCGGGTGGCCGTGCCCGAAGCTCAGCGCGGAGTACCCCGCCAGGCAGTCCAGGTAGCGCCGGCCCTCCACGTCGGTGACCCAGGCACCTTCGGCCGAGCCGATCACGACCGGCAGGGGGTGGTAGTTGTGCGCAGCCCAGCGCTCGGTGAGCTCGCGGTGCTCCGCGGAGCCCAGCCCGTCCTCCGTCATACCGCCATGCTGACACCCCGGAGGACGCCGCGGGGGCGGCGCGTAGGTTTGAGGCCATGCCTGACTGGAGCCTGGTGAACCGTGCACATGTGCTGGGGGCCGTCGCGGAGTACGACTCGCTCGGGGACCGGGAGTTCCTGCGCCGCTACGGCTTCCGCCGATCCGCCGTCTCCACGCTGTGGCACGGCGGCCACGAGTACGACTCCAAGGCGGTGCTGGGGGTGGCCTACCTGCACGCGACCGGGACCCCGGCGACCCCGACCGAGTTCTCCGGCGGCCAGGACGGCGCCGCGAAGGTGCTGGGCGACCTCGGTTTCGATGTCGTGGTCGACGAGGACGCTGCCGCCGCGGAGCGTCCGCGCGGCACGGCGCCCCGGAAGCGGCGTCCGGGGACCGGCGCCGCCGCACCCGCGCTCAAGGTCTGTCCCACCTGCCACATGGCCCTGCCTGCCTCGGGCGTCTGCGACTTCTGCGACTGACATGTAGGGGGCGGACGGAGCACGGCATGGGTGAGCTGACCCTGTTCCTCGCCGGCGACGTGATGACGGGACGCGGCATCGACCAGGTCCTGCCGCATCCGGGCGACCCGGAGCTGCGTGAGGAGCTGGTGCGGGACGCCCGGGAGTACGTCGCGCTCGCGGAGGCCGTCAACGGTCCGGTCCCCCGTCCGGTCGCGGCGTCCTGGCCCTGGGGCGACGCGTTGTCGGTTCTCGACCGGGCCGGGCCGGACGTCCGGATCATCAACGTCGAGACCAGCGTGACCCGGGCCGGCGACTTCGCGCCGGGCAAGCCGGTGCACTACCGGATGCATCCGGACAACGTCGGCTGCCTGGTCGCGGCCCGGCCGGACGTCTGCGTGCTCGCCAACAACCACGTGCTCGACTTCGGGCGGCGCGGGCTGGCCGAGACCCTCGCCACGCTCGACGCCGCCGGGCTCGCGCACACCGGGGCGGGCCGCGACGTCCGGGAGGCCCAGCGCCCGGCGGTGGCCGTGGCCGGTGGCCGGCGGGTGGTCGTGCACGCGGTCGGGACGGAGTCCAGCGGCGTGCCGTCCGGATGGGCCGCCACCGCGGACCGCGGCGGGGTGGCCTTCCTCGCGGACCTGTCCGAGTCCACCGCCGACGTGCTGCTGGACCGGGTGCAGCAGGCTGCGCAGCCCGGTGACGTCACGGTGGTGTCGGTGCACGCCGGCTCGAACTGGGGGTACGCCGTGCGCGGCCGCTACACGCGGTTCGCGCGGCGCCTCGTCGACGGCGGGGTGGACGTGGTGCACGGCCACTCCTCGCACCATCCGCGTCCGGTCGAGGTCCACCACGGACGCCCGATCCTGTACGGCTGCGGCGACCTGGTCAACGACTACGAGGGGATCGGCGGCTTCGCGGACTACCGGTCCGAGCTCCGGCTGCTGTACCTCGTCACGCTGGACGCCGACACGCACCGGCTCACGCAGCTGCGGATGGTGCCGGTGCGGGCGCGGCGGCTCCGCCTGGAACGCGTCACCGGTCCGGACGCAGCGTGGCTGCACCAGACGGTGGCGAGGATCAGCCGCCCGTTCGGCACGGTCGTCGAGCTCGACCCGGACGACAGCCTGCTCGCGAGCGCGGAGGTCAGCTCGCCGTGATGTCGCGGGAGCGGTACCGCGCCCAGGCGCCGACGGCCAGCACGACCGCGAGCAGGGTCAGCACCAGCTCCGGAGTCGCGGCGAAGTCCTCGACCGGCATGCTCGGCACGTGGTTGAACGGTGAGAGGTCCAGGACCCGAGCGGGCAGCTGCAGCAGCTCGCCGATCTGCCCGAGCGTCACGAACGCGACCAGCAGTCCCCACGCGACGTACGTCCAGGTGCTCCGCAGCGCGAAGCAGACCGCCGCCAGCGCGGTCACCAGCCAGACCGCCGGGGCCTGCGCGAGCGCGGCGGCGACGAGCGCACCGAAGCTCCCCGCCGTCCCGTAACCGACCGCGACCGCGGTGCCCGCGACCAGCAGCAGCCACGTGGACCCGAACAGCGCCACCACGAACGTGGCGATGAACGAGTAGGACCGCGAGGTCGCGGTGGCCAGCACCTGCTCGGTGCGGCCGTCGTGCTCGTCGGTCCCGCCGTGGGCGACGACCGCGATGCCGAAGCAGCACACGACGACCGCCGACACGCTGAGCTCGGCGGCGACCAGGGTCTCCTGCATCGCGCCGACCCCGCCGAGGCGCTCCATCATGGCGCGCGCCGACGGCGACGTCAGCAGGTCGCCGACCTGCGGGGCGATGGCGCCGAGCACCACCCCCATCACGGCCGTGGCCACCGTCCAGGCCACCAGCATCGCCG
>Ga0308173_10001327_pt1 | contig 12201 bp, 9 predicted proteins | sample PhyPR1_FD_203716 | JGI IMG/M metagenome (GOLD analysis project Ga0308173, IMG submission 203716) | Soil microbial communities from UC Gill Tract Community Farm, Albany, California, United States - DLSLS.P.R1 | ecosystem: Environmental > Terrestrial > Soil > Agricultural land | place: USA... | reverse complement strand
GATGTTCGGCCACCACACGCCGCTGCAGGTCACCGACGTCCCCGTCGCGGTGCTGCTCGTGCTCGCCGTCGCCTCGGTCGGCGTCTACGGCATCATCCTCGCCGGCTGGAGCTCCGGCTCGACCTATCCGCTGCTCGGTGGCCTGCGCTCCACCGCCCAGGTCATCAGCTACGAGATCGCCATGGGCCTCTCGCTCGTCGCGATCTTCCTCTACAGCGGCTCGATGTCCACCTCGGCGATCGTCTCGGCGCAGAGCTCGCTCTGGTACATCCTCCCGGCCTTCTTCAGCTTCGCCGTCTACGTCATCACGATGGTCGGGGAGACCAACCGACTGCCGTTCGACCTCGCCGAGGGCGAGGGCGAGCTGACCGGTGGCTTCCACACCGAGTACTCCTCGATGCGGTTCGCGATGTTCTTCCTCGGCGAGTACGTCAACATGTTCACCGTCTCGGCCCTGGCCACCACGCTGTTCCTCGGTGGCTGGCAGGCCCCGCCGATCATCTCGGCGATCAACGACAACATGTTCGGCGGCGCCTGGTGGGGCCTGCTGTGGTTCACCGCCAAGCTGTGGTTCTTCATGTTCATCTTCGTCTGGCTGCGCGGTTCGCTGCCGCGCGTGCGCTACGACCAGTTCATGCGCTTCGGCTGGAAGTTCCTCATCCCGATCACCCTCGCCTGGGTCGTGGCCGTCGCGTTCATCCGCGGCGCCCAGCTCGGCTTCCTGGGTGACAGCAAGCTGACCTTCGCCGGTCGCGAGCTCTCGGTGGCCACCGTGGTCATCGTCAGCATCGTCGCCGTCATCGCGCTCGCCGCGGCGTGGATCTGGGACGACCGGCGCGCAGCCCGCGCCACCACCGAGGACGAGACGCCCGAGGAGATCGACCCGTTCGCCGGTGGCTACCCGGTGCCGCCGCTGCCCGGCCAGCGCCTCGCCGAGCCCACCCAGTCGAGTCACCGACTGGCCGCGTCCCGCCAGCCGGTGCTGACCGGCAGCACGACCAGCTCGACCAGCTCGAGCACCGCCAAGGAGGAGGACCATGGCTGACGACACCGTCGGCAAGGACGTGTCGCCCCAGAGCCCTGCCGACCGGCCGGGCTCCGAGGTCGGCGCGCCGCGCGAGCAGCGATCCGGCAGCGACGAGCGCGGCAAGGGCTTCCTGTCCGAGCTGTTCGCCCCCGTCGCCGGCTTCGGGGTGTCGTTCGGGACGATGTTCCGCAAGGTCGCGACCGAGGAGTACCCCGAGAAGCCGCGCCCCACCGCGCCGCGCTTCCACGGGCGCCACCAGCTCAACCGTCACCCCGACGGCCTCGAGAAGTGCGTCGGCTGCGAGCTGTGCGCCTGGGCCTGTCCCGCCGACGCGATCCTCGTCGAGGGCGCCGACAACGACGACACCCCCCTCGACCAGGGCGGCAAGGGCCGCTTCAGCCCGGGGGAGCGCTACGGCCGCGTCTACCAGATCAACTACCTGCGCTGCATCTTCTGCGGCCTGTGCATCGAGGCGTGCCCGACGCGCGCCCTGACGATGACCAACTTCTACGAGCTGGCCGACAACGACCGCGGCAAGCTCATCTTCACCAAGGACCAGCTCCTCGCGCCGCTCCAGGGCGGCATGCTGCCCCCGCCGTTCCCGATGGCCGACGGCATGGAGGAGCGCGACTACTACCAGGGCAAGGTCACCGCGGCCACCGACGAGCAGAAGGCATACGTCGACGCCCGCGACGCGGGCACCGACGACGAGGACCTCGACGCCCTCGACGACGACGGCAGCGGCGCCCCCTCGGTGACCGGCGCCGCCGGTCGCCCCGGCAACGCCGCCGCGGCCGTGCCCTACGAGCACGACGTGGCGCACTCGGAGCACCCGACCGCAGCCCAGACCAGGGAAGGGGCCAACCCGTGACCTCCACCGCCGAAGCCGTCGGCTTCTGGCTGCTCGCCCCGATCGCGGTCCTCGCCGCGCTGGGCCTGCTCTTCGCCAGGAAGGCCGTCCACGCGGCCCTGGGCATGGCCGTCGTCATGTGCATCCTCGGGGTCTTCTACATCATGCAGAAGGCCGACTTCCTCGGCATCGTGCAGGTGTTCGTCTACACCGGCGCCGTGATGATGCTCTTCCTCTTCGTCCTGATGCTCGTCGGCGTCGACTCCGCCGACTCGATCGTCGAGACGATCCGCGGCCAGCGCTGGGCCGCGTTCCTGCTCGTCATCGGCCTCGCGGGCCTGCTCGTCTTCTCGATCGGCCAGGTCGTCGTCGACCAGCAGAGCGTGCAGGCGGGCATGGACAAGCTCGTCGCGTCCAACAACGACACGGGCAACGTCACCGGCCTCGCCGAGCTGATCTTCGGCCAGTACGTCTGGATCTTCGAGGTCACCTCCGCGCTGCTCATCACGGCCGCCCTCGGCGCCATGGTGCTCGCGCACCGCGAGCGCCTCTCCCCGCGGATCACCCAGGCCGAGTGGGCCGCCCGCCGCGTCCGCGAGAACAAGAACGTCGCCGGCCTGCCCGTCCCCGGTGTCTACGCCCGCCACAACGCGGTCGACACCCCGGCGCTGCTGCCCGACGGCACGCCCAGCGACCTGTCCGTCTCGCGCGTCCTCGTCGCGCGCGACCAGGTCGCCACCGCCGACGGCTTCAAGGACGTCGAGCGCCACATCGAGCGAGAGATCGAGGAGGGTCGGTCCAAGTGAGCCCGATGCACTACGTCTACCTCGCGGTGCTGCTCTTCGCGATCGGCGCGGCCGCCGTGCTGACGCGACGCAACGCGATCATCGTCTTCATGGGCGTGGAGCTCATGCTCAACGCGACGAACCTCGCCCTCGTCACCTTCTCCCGGATGCACGGCGCCCTCGACGGGCAGGTCATGGCCCTGTTCGTCATGGTCGTCGCCGCCGCGGAGGTCGTCGTGGGCCTCGCCATCATCATGGCGATCTTCCGCGCCCGCCGCTCGGCCTCGGTCGACGACGCCAACCTGCTGAAGCTGTAAGGAGCGCCGCCCAGAATGGGAACTCTCGTCCAGACGCTCGCGAGCTCACCGAGCACGCTGAGCACGTATGCCGCGGGCCTCGCCGCGCACGAAGGTGAGGCGCACGCCGCGACCGGGGTGACGGCATACGCGTGGCTGCTCGTCGCGCTGCCGCTGCTCGGCTCCGCGGTCCTGCTCCTCGGCGGCCGCCGCACCGACAAGTTCGGGCCCCTGCTCGCGACCGTCCTCTCGTGGGGCGCCTTCGTCGTCGGCGCGCTCGTGTTCGTGGCCATGCTCGGCCGCGACTCGGGGTCGCGCGCGATGTCCGTCAACCTCTACGACTGGATCAACGACGGCGCGTTCAAGCTGAGCGCCGGGCTGCTCGTCGACCAGCTGTCGATGGTGTTCGTCCTGCTCATCACCTTCGTCGGGTCGCTCATCCACGTCTACTCCCTCGGCTACATGGAGCACGACCCCGACAAGCGGCGCTTCTTCGCCTACCTCAACCTGTTCGTCGCGGCGATGCTCCTGCTCGTCCTGGACAACTCCTACCTGCTGCTCTACGTCGGCTGGGAGGGCGTCGGCCTCGCGAGCTACCTGCTCATCGGCTTCTGGAACTACAACCCGGCCTACGCGACCGCGGCCAACAAGGCCTTCATCGCCAACCGCGTCGGTGACTTCGGCCTGTCGATCGCCATCATCGTCATGTTCTTCCACTTCGGTGCGGTCGACTTCCAGACGGTGCTCGGCGCGGCCGGCAACAACGCCAACCAGGGCTTCATGACCGCCATCGGGCTGATGCTGCTGCTCGGTGCCTGCGGCAAGTCGGCGCAGTTCCCGCTGCAGAGCTGGCTCGGCGACGCCATGGCCGGCCCGACCCCCGTCTCTGCGCTCATCCACGCGGCGACCATGGTGACCGCGGGCGTCTACCTCGTCGTGCGCTCCGCGCCGATCTTCGAGGCCGCCCCGACCGCCCAGCTCGTCGTCGTCATCGTCGGCGCGATCACGCTGCTCTTCGGTGCGATCGTCGGCTGCGCCAAGGACGACATCAAGAAGGCCCTCGCGGCCTCGACGATGAGCCAGATCGGCTACATGATGCTCGCCGCGGGCCTCGGCCCGGTCGGCTACGCGTTCGCGATCTTCCACCTGCTGACGCACGGCTTCTTCAAGGCCGGCATGTTCCTCGGCGCCGGCTCGGTCATGCACGGCATGAACGACCAGGTCGACATGCGCCGCTTCGGCCGGCTGTCCGGTGCCATGAAGATCACCTGGGTCACCTTCGGCCTCGGCTGGCTCGCGATCCTCGGCGTGCCGCCCTTCTCGGGCTACTGGTCCAAGGACAAGATCATCGAGGCCGCGTTCATCGGCGAGGGCTGGCGGCCCTGGGTCTTCGGCCTGGCCGCGCTCATCGGCGCCGGCATCACCGCGTTCTACATGTCGCGCCTGTTCTTCATGACCTTCCACGGCAAGAAGCGCTGGACCGACGACGTGCACCCGCACGAGTCGGGCCTGCTCATGACGGTCCCGATGATGATCCTCGCGGTCGGCTCAGCCTTCCTGGGCCTGGTCCTCGGCGTCAGCGGCGGCATCGTCACGTGGCTCGAGCCCGTCACGGGTGCCGAGCCGGAGAACGCCCACCCGGTGCTGCCGGCCTGGCTGCTCGTCGCCCTCACCCTGGTGCTCGTCGCCGCCGGCATCGCGCTCGCCTGGATGCGCTACTGGCGCGACGACGTGCCCGTGCGCGCCCCGGCCGGTCGCCTCGCCACGCGGGCCGCCCGCCAGGACCTCTACCAGGACCAGGTCAACGAGGCCCTCCTCATGCGTCCCGGCCTCCACCTCACGCGATCGCTCGTCTTCGCCGACAGCAAGGGCATCGACGGCGCGGCCGGTGGCCTCGCCGCCCTCGTCGGCGGGACCAGCTCTCGCCTGCGCAGGCTGCAGAACGGCTTCGCGCGCTCCTATGCCCTGACGATGCTCGCGGGCGTCGTCGCCATCCTCGGTGCACTCTGGGTGATCTCCTGATGACGACTGTGTCGACCACCATGTCCGCCACCCCGTGGCTGACGATCCTCATGCTCGTGCCGCTCGTCGGCGCGCTGCTCGTGGCCTTCGTCCCGGGAAGCGCCCTGAACGCGAAGCGGATGGCGCTCGGGTTCTCGGTCGTGACGCTGCTCCTCGGCATCGTCGCCGCCACGACGTTCGACCGCGCCTCCGGTGCGCAGTTCCAGCTCGGTGAGCAGCACGCGTGGATCCCGCAGTTCGGGGTCAGCTACGCCCTCGGCGTCGACGGCATCGCCCTCGTGCTCATCCTCATGGCGCTCGTGCTCACGCCCATCTGCCTGCTGGCGGCGTGGCACGACGTGCCCGAGGAGGTCGGCCCGCGCGGCGGCCAGCGCGTCAAGACGTACTTCGCGCTGATCCTCGTGCTCGAGACGTTCATGGTCGGGGTGTTCGCCGCCACCGACGTGTTCCTCTTCTACGTCTTCTTCGAGGCCATGCTCATCCCGGTCTACTTCCTCATCGGGCGCTTCGGCGGCTCGCGCAGGCAGTACGCCGCGATGAAGTTCCTGCTGTTCTCGCTGGCCGGCGGGCTGATCATGCTCGTCGCCGTCATCGCCCTGTACTTCCAGGGCCCCGGCGGCAGCGAGGGCTTCCTCATCTCGCGCCTCACCGGCCTGTCCATGGACCCGACCACCGAGCGGCTGCTCTTCGTCGGCTTCTTCTTCGCCTTCGCGGTCAAGGCGCCGATGGTGCCGTTCCACACCTGGCTGCCGGACGCTGCCACCGAGTCCTCGCCGGCGACGGCCACGCTGCTCGTCGGCGTGCTCGACAAGGTCGGCACCTTCGGGATGATCCGCTTCTGCCTCCAGCTCTTCCCGGAGGCGAGCCACTGGGCGACGCCGGTCGTGGTCGCCCTCGCGGTGCTCTCCGTCATCTACGGTGCGCTGCTCGCGATCGGCCAGACCGACATGATGCGCCTGGTCTCCTACACGTCCGTGAGCCACTTCGGCTTCATCGTGCTGGGGATCTTCGCCTTCACCAACGTGGGCCAGGGCGGCTCGACGCTCTACATGGTCAACCACGGCTTCTCCACGGCGGCGCTGTTCCTCTTCGCGGCCATGCTGATCCGGCGCCGGGGGAGCAAGCGCATCCCCGACTTCGGCGGGTGGCAGCGGATCACGCCGGCCCTCGCGGGCATCTTCCTCGTGGCGGGTCTCTCCGCCCTGGCGCTGCCCGGCCTGTCGAGCTTCGTCTCGGAGTTCCTCGTGCTCGTCGGGAGCTTCTCGACCCAGCCCGTGGGCACCGTGATCGCGACCGCCGGCATCATCCTGGCGGCGCTCTACATCCTGCTGATGTACAAGCGGGTCGCCACCGGGGCGCGGCCCGAGGGGCTCGTCAGCGCCCGTGAGCACGACCGTCTCGACGAGCCGGGCCGCCGCGGCCTCACCGCAGTGCGCGACCTGACGACGCGCGAGAAGCTCGTCGCCGCCCCGCTCATCGCGGCGTTCGTGATCCTCGGTTTCGTCCCGAACATCGCGCTCAACGTGATCAACCCGGCCGTCGACAGAACCCTGTCGTACGTCCAGCACGCCATTCCGAACCTCAACCCGGCCGGCACCGTGGCCGAAGGGAGCTCGAAGTGACCGCCGTCGCTCCGCTGGCGCTGCCCGCACTTCCCGCAGCGTTCCAGCAGTCGAACGTCGAATACCTCGCGGTCCTGCCGCTGCTCATCGTCTTCGTCGTCGCCCTGGTCGGCGTCCTCGTCGAGGCCTTCGCGCCGCGCGAGCGACGCCACTCGATCCAGGTGACCCTCGCGGTCGTGGGCCTGCTCGCCGCGGCGGCGTCGATCTTCGTCGCGGCCAAGCACCAGGGCCTGACGATGGGCCTGACCGACGGGGCGACGAGCCACCAGCTCTTCGCACTGGCGATCGACGGGCCTGCCCTCTTCATGCAGGGCACCATCCTGCTGCTCGGCGTGCTCGGCGTCCTGACGATGTCCGAGCGCTTCGGCGGCGTGGGTCCCGACGCGTTCACCCCCAGTGGCGCCTCGACCCCCGGCTCGCCCACCGAGACGGCTGCCGCCCGCGCGGGGGCACTGACCTCCGAGGTCTTCCCGCTGACGATGTTCGCGATCTTCGGCATGATGCTCTTTCCGACGACGAACGACCTCATCGGCATGTTCGTCGCGCTCGAGGTGCTCTCGCTGCCGCTCTACATCCTCTCCGGACTGGCCCGTCGCCGCCGCCTGCTCTCGCAGGAGGCCTCGCTCAAGTACTTCCTGCTCGGTGCCTTCAGCTCGGCCTTCTTCCTCTTCGGCACGGCACTGCTCTACGGCTACGCCGGCTCGGTGTACTTCGGTGACCTGTCCCGGGCGATCTCGAGCGGCCCACTGGCGATGAACGGCCTGCTGCTGCCGGGCGCGTTCCTCGTCTTCGTCGGCCTCCTCTTCAAGGTCGGTGCGGTGCCCTTCCACGCGTGGACGCCCGACGTCTACCAGGGCGCTCCGACGCCGGTCACCGGCTTCATGGCGGCCTGCACCAAGGCCGCCGCGTTCGGTGCGATCCTGCGCCTGGCCTACGTCGGCCTCGACACGGCCCGCTGGGAGTGGACCAACGCGCTCGTGCTGGTCGCCATCCTGACGATGGTCGTCGGCTCGGTGCTGTCGGTCACGCAGACCGACATGAAGCGTCTGCTCGCCTACTCCTCGATCGCCCACGCGGGCTTCATCCTCGTCGGCGTGCTGGCCTTCGACCGCAAGGCCGTCGGTGCAGTGCTCTTCTACATCGTCGCCTACGGCTTCGCCACGATCGCGGCCTTCGCCATCGTGTCGCTGGTGCGGCAGAACGGCGCCGAGGCGACGCACCTGTCGCAGTGGGCGGGGCTCGGCCGGCGCTACCCGGTGGTGGCCTCCGCGTTCGCCTTCCTCATGCTCGCCTTCGCCGGCATCCCGCTGACCTCCGGGTTCGTCTCGAAGTTCGCGGTCTTCGCCGCAGCGGTCGGCACCGGTGGCGCGACGGGCACGGTCCTGGCCGTCGTCGGTGTGATCTGCAGCGCGATCACCGTCTTCGTCTACGCGCGGGTCATCGTGCTGATGTTCTTCAGCGAGGCGCCAGACGACGCGGTCGAGGTCGTGACGCCGTCCGTCTCGACGACGTTCTCGATCGCCATCGGCACGCTCGTCACGCTGGCCCTCGGCGTCCTGCCGTCGGCGCTGCTCGACCTCGCCGACCGCGCGTCGCAGTTCGTCCGATGACGGTGCTGTCGCTCGACGGCCGACCGGAGGGTTCACGGCTTCGATGACCACGCACGCCACCCCGCCGGTGCTCGGTGTCCCGGGTGCCTCGCCGGCGCTGTCCGAGCGCCTGCGCGACGGCCTGGAGCGCGTCGACGCCCTGCTGCGGCAGGTCGTCGACCACGACGACCCCTTCATCGCGCGGGCCTCGGAACACCTCGTGGCGGCGGGCGGCAAGCGGTTCCGGCCGCTGCTGACGCTCCTTGCTGCCGAGCTGGGCGACGGCATCAACGACGACGTCGTCAGCGCGGCCGCCGGGGTCGAGCTGACCCACCTCGCCTCGCTCTACCACGACGACGTCATGGACGAGGCCACCGTGCGGCGCGGCGTCGCCTCGGTCAACGCCGCCTACGACAACTCGACGGCGATCCTCGTCGGTGACCTGCTCTTCGGCAAGGCGTCCGAGCTCGTCGCGGGCCTCGGCGCCGAGGCGGTGCTGATCCAAGCCCAGACGTTCGTGCGGTTGTGCTCCGGCCAGATCCGTGACGACCAGGGGTGCCCCGAGGGCGTCGACCCGGTCGACTACTACCTCGGCGTCCTCGCCGACAAGACGGGCGTGCTGATCGCCACCGCTGCCCGCTACGGCGTCATGTTCAGCGGCGGCTCGCCCGAGAAGGTCGAGATCCTGCGCTCCTACGGCGAGAAGGTCGGTGTGGCGTTCCAGCTCGCCGACGACCTGATCGACATCGCCTCCGACGCCGACGACAGCGGCAAGCTGCCCGGCACGGACCTGCGCGAGGGGGTCGACACGCTGGCCGTGCTCCGCTTCCGCGCCGTGGCCCACCCGGGCAATGCCGACGATGCACGTCTGCTCGAGCTGCTCGACGGCGACCTGGGCGACGACGCCGCCCTCGCGGAGGCGCTGCGCCTGCTGCGCGCCCACCCGGCGCTCGAGCAGGCGCGTGAGGAGACGCATGCCGTCGCTCGCGACGCGCAGGCCCTGCTCGAGCCGCTGCCTGACAGTGACGCCAAGGCCGCCCTGCAGGCGCTCGCCCTCAGCGTGGTCGAACGCGTCGGCTGACCTCACTCAGCCCGCCACCACGTCGAGGGGGCACGTCGCATCGTCAGGCCATGATGCACAGTGCCGACTCGACTCGACGACTCGACTCGAGGACTGGAGCGACGCTCGGTAGGGTGCCGAACATGCTTCGCCGTCTGTCGGAACCGGTCGCGGCGCGCCTGTCGGCCGCGACAGCCGGGCTGCCCGCGCCGCTCGCCGTGGTCGACCTGGATGCGTTCGACGCCAATGCCGACACCCTCGTCTCCCTCGCCGGTGGAAAGCCCATCCGCGTCGCCACGAAGTCCTTGAGGAGCCGGCCGCTCATCGAGCGCGCGCTCGCACACGACGGCTTCGAGGGGCTCATGTGCTACGCCGTTCGCGAGGCCCTGTGGTGGGCCGTTGCCGGGCACACGAACGTGCTCGTCGCCTACCCGAGCGTCGACGTCCCTGCCCTGACGCGGCTCGCCACCGACCCCGCGCTGACGCCGGCGGTGACGGTCATGGTCGACAGCGTCGAGCACGTCGACTTCATCGCGCGCGAGGTGCCCCTCCACCGCGGCCTGCGGGTGGCGGTCGACGTCGATGCGTCGCTGCGCGTCGGGCCGGCGCACCTCGGGGTCCGGCGGTCGCCGACGCGCAACCCCGCCGACGTCGAGGCGGTCATCCGCCGGGCGCAGGAGCACGGCCTCGTCGTCACCGGCCTGATGTTCTACGAGGCGCAGATCGCCGGCCTGCCCGACTCCTCGCCCGTGGTCCGCCGCATGAAGCGCGTCTCCGACACCGAGCTGCGGGCCCGGCGGGCCGAGGTCGTGGCCGCCGCCAGAGCCCTCGTGGACCTCGAGCTCGTCAACGGCGGCGGCACCGGAAGCCTGCACGTGAGCCACCTCGACCCCTCGCTCACCGAGCTCGCAGCGGGTTCGGGGCTCTTCGCGCCCACCCTGTTCGACAACTACGACGCCCTGTCGCTGCGCCCTGCCGCCTACTTCGCCGCCCCGGTCGTGCGCCGTCCCGGCGAAGGGTTCGTGACGGCATACGGGGGTGGCTACGTCGCATCGGGCCCTCCCGACTGGTCCCGGGTGCCGAGCCCGCTGCCGGAGCAGGAGCTCGAGCTCCTGCGGCAGGAGGGTGCAGGTGAGGTGCAGACGCCACTCAGGGGGCCCGGCGCCGACCGGCTCTCACTGGGAGATCGGATATGGTTCCGGCACGCCAAGGCGGGGGAGCTGGCCGAGCGCTTTCCGGAGTTCGTGCTCGTCAGCAGCGACGGCGGCGACCACGTCGCGGGACGGGCCGCGACCTATCGTGGGGAAGGGCAGTGTTTTGGCTGACAGCGTCAGCGGCATCACCAGCAGTGGCACCAAGAACATCGTGCGCAGCGTCGACTGGTCCAACTGGGCCGGCACCCAGTCCGCCCGGCTCGCGCGAGTGGCGACCCCACGCAGCGAGGCCGACGTCGTCGAGGAGATCCGCCGGGCGGCCCGGAAAGGCTTGCGGGTCAAGGCGATCGGTGCCGGCCACTCGTTCACCGGCGTGGCGGTCACCGATGGCGTGCAGCTGCGCCTCAGCGCGTTGACGGGCATCACCTCGATCGACTCGACGCGGGGAGAGGCGACCGTCCGGGCCGGCACCCCACTGCACGTCCTCGTCGAGGAGCTGGCGGCCTTCGGCTACGCGCTGCCCAACCTCGGTGACATCGACCGGCAGAGCCTTGCCGGCGCGACGGCAACGGGCACGCACGGCACGGGCCTGCGCCTTCCCGGCCTCTCCGCGGGCGTCCGGGCGCTGCGCATCGTGCTCGCCGACGGCTCGGTCGTCGACTGCTCGCCCACCCGGGAGCCCCACCTCTTCCAGGCGGCACGCCTCGGGCTCGGCGCGCTCGGCGTCGTCACCGAGATCACCGTCGCCGTGGTCCCGGCGTTCCTGCTCCACGCCGTCGAGCGGCCCGAGCGCCTCCCGGAGGTCCTCGCCCACGTCGACACCCTGGCCGAGACGAACGACCACTTCGAGTTCTACTGGTTCCCGCACACCGACCGGGCCGTGACCAAGCGCAACAACCGCGTGCCCGAGGGGACGGCCAGGCGCCCCCTGCGGGCGTGGCGCGAGCGCCTCGACGACGACCTGCTGAGCAACCGGGTCTTCGAGCTGACCAACCGCGTCGCCACCCGGGTGCCGCGCTCCACGAGGGGCATCAACGCCGTCGCGGCGCGCGCCCTCAGCAGCCGCCAGTACACCGACAGCTCCCACAAGGTGTTCGTGACCGCGCGCGAGGTGCGCTTCGCGGAGTCCGAGTGGGCGTTCCCCCGAGCCGCCCTGGAGGAGGTGCTCGGGGAGCTGCGCGAGTGGGTCGACACCCACGACGAGCGCATCTCGTTCCCCGTGGAGTGCCGCGTGGCGGCGGCCGACGACGTCTGGCTGTCGACGGCGTACGAGCAGGAGAGCTGCTACGTCGCCGTCCACCGCTACCACCGGCAGCAGCGCGGCGCGTACTTCGACGCCTTCGAGGCGATCGCGGCCAACCACCGCGGCCGGCCGCACTGGGGCAAGCTGCACACCCGCGACGCGGACTACCTGCGCAGCGTCTACCCGCGCTTCGACGATTTCCTCGCGGTGCGCGACAGGGTCGACCCGCAGCGCCGCTTCGCCAACCCCTACCTGGACCGGGTCCTCGGCGCCTGACCGCAGCACAGCCCGAGCCGTATGCCGTGTGCCCGGCTCAGCCGCGGGCGGCGCGCTGCCGCTCCCACGCGAGGCGCAGGGCGCGCCGCAGGGCGTCGGTGTCGCCGTCGAGGTCTGCCTGCACCTTGGTGTGGGCCTCCCAGCGCGGCGGCACCCCGAAGGTGTCGGGGTGCGTCGTGACGAGGCGCTCGCGGTCGGCCCCGCCGAGGCGCACCAGCACGGTGCCGGGGGCGTCGGCGCGGGCGACGAGCAGGCCGTCGACGTACCACGCACGCCG
>Ga0308173_10001325_pt1 | contig 12206 bp, 5 predicted proteins | sample PhyPR1_FD_203716 | JGI IMG/M metagenome (GOLD analysis project Ga0308173, IMG submission 203716) | Soil microbial communities from UC Gill Tract Community Farm, Albany, California, United States - DLSLS.P.R1 | ecosystem: Environmental > Terrestrial > Soil > Agricultural land | place: USA... | reverse complement strand
GCCGACGCAGACGCGCAGCGCACGCGTGGGTATTCGGGTGGCGCGGGATTTGTGAGGCGAGCAAGATGGCGCCGAAGGATAGGGCGGATTCAAACTATTTAGCTAGCTCGGCTTGCGAAACGCGTTTACGTTTAGGGACAACTCAATCCTGCAGGCATGGTTAGGCGTGTCAGATTCATGCTTCCGCTGCCATAACCAAGCGTCGAAGTGAAATCGACGGTTCCGTGATTGCAGTCGCTGAATGTGAAAGTCAGCTTGCCCCACGGCTCTCGCACGACCTTGGTGGGATCGAAATGCGGTATCCAGCGGCCCCCGACTGGAAGCGCGACATCCGTGATGGTCGCGGCGTTGCCGGTGTACGTGCCGACGCCGCCGAACCAGGACTGCTGAGTGCCGTCCGGGCTGAAAGCGAACCACAGTGCAAGCAGGTGGTTGTCGGGAAGGACTTCAACCATCAATCCATGGCCGCTTTGATCCGGATCGAACCAGCTGCCGCTGAAGCTGGCGTCTATGCCGACCGCGGGAGGCGACGGCGTGTAGAGTTCAGCGCTTCGGAGTACCGCGTTGCCAGTGGAGCCTCCCGCAATCAGGACTTTGCCATTGGAAAGAAGCGTTGCCGTGTGGTTGAATCGAGACGTATGCGGCGCAGTCGCGATAGCCCACGCGTTGAGACTTGGATTATATAATTCGGCATCGCCAATTACGCTTTGTGCACCGGTCCCTGCGCCCCCGACCGACAGCGCCTCGCCAGAAGCAAGCAGCGTCAGTGTGCCGCAGTCCCGGTATTCGGCGCTTCCACTGCCGACACCGGTGATACTCCAGGTTTGGGCTCCGGGGTCGTAGACCTCGGTAACATTTGAAAAAGCTCCGAAGCCGTTATCACAGACGAGGACTCTGCCATCGCGCAGCGAGGCTGTTGCGTTGCCATGGTACGCATTCATGCTGCCTGTGGCGGCCCACGTGCCCGCAACTGGATCGTATACTTCTGCCAACTTTACCGGTACGCCATCATCGTTGTACGAGATTGGCAGAGAGGTGCCGCCCGATATCAGGACCTTGCCGTCCTTCAGCAGGGTCATTGCCGCGCCGGCCTGATCGAGAATGGGACCGCCGGTGAGAGTCCACATCCGAGTGGTCGGGTCGTACAGTTCCGCCTTGGAGCCCTGGACGACCAGCACCCTGCCGTCGCGGAGTGAGACCATCGAATTTTCAGTGACGAAAAGTGGCGACCTGGCAGTATCGGTCCACCTGCCTGAAGCCGGATCGTACACCTCAGCCGACGTAAGCGTTTCTGCTCCAGCGTATAGCCCACCAGCGACCAGAACTGTTCCGTCACGCAGGAGCGTTGCGCTATGTGACGCGCGGGCATGACTGAGATGAGAGGTTGGACTCCAGGTATTAGTAGCCGGGTCGTACAACTCCGCAGAATCAAGGAGGTCGGTCCCACGCCCTGTGGTTGTGCCGCCCACGACAAGGACCTTACCGGTTTGCAACAGCGTCGCCGTGTGGCCCACGCGCGGCGTTCCAAGATTCGCCGCTTCGGTCCAATACGAATTGGTACTTGGAAGTTCCGCACCATTGCCCGCTACGGTACTGATTGCGCCGTTTGCGGATACTTTGCGAATGCGATGATTGTAGGTATCGGCGATGAAAATGCTTTTTTCATTGTTGACCGCTAAACCGTGCGGACCATTCAAGCGCGCATCTGTCGCTAAACCGCCGTCTCCCGAGTAACCCGCTTGTGAGGCCGAGATGTTACAGATTCCCGCAACAGTGTTGATGATGCCGCCGCTGCTGACCTTGCGGATACAGCTATTTCCAGTATCAGCGATGTAGAGGCTGCCGGTGTCGTCAGTCGCTACTGCATACGGAGACGACAACGCGGCTCTTGTAGCGGTGCCGTTGTCCCCTGAATAGCCGCAGGTGAAAGCGGTGCCGTTACTCGGCACGTTGTCGGCGCCGGCGATAGTGGAGATGATGTTTTCAGCGCTCTGCCGAATTTCACGTACGCGGCAGTAGCCATCCGGCACGAAGACATTCTGGTTGCCATCGACTGCAATTTGTTCCGGCGCACAGACTCCGGGTCCGAGGTAGCCTGAGCCACAGTTGGAACCGGCGAGAGTCGATATGCGACCGTCTGAGGTGATCTTTCGTACGCTGGCATACGCTGTCGAGACATAAAGGTTGCCTGCTGCGTCGGTAGCCACGCCCTGAGGCCAATGGATGGAGGCATTGGTCGCAATTCCACCATCACCTGTGTAGCCGGCGGCGCCAGTGCCCACCACTGTTTCGATGACGCCGTTTGGATCGATTCGACGCACGCGATTGTTGTAGGCATCGGCGATGTAGATATTCCCGCTGCGGTCGACCGACAAGCCGCCAACGAGTTCGGAATAATTCACAGGATCGCTGACCAACTCCGGATAGGAAAGCGGGAAGTTCAGCTGAGCAAGAGTTGCTGCCCCCCCGTCGCCGGAGAAACCCGGCGCACCGCTGCCTGCGATATGCGTGAGCGTTCCTTGCGGATCGATCTTGAACACCATGTTGGGGTCGCTGCTGAAGTAGACGTTCCCGGCTGCATCTGTCGTCACCGCGCCCGGGGATCCAATGGGCGTGCTGAGCGCCACGTTTTTTTCTGCAATCCCGGTTAGTCGAAACAGGTCCATGCTTCCGGATCCGTAGTCGAGTACGGAATTGAAGCTTACCTTCCCATGATCGTGATCACTGAATGCAAATGTCAGTGAACCCCACGGCTTCGACACGACCTGACCGGGATCGAAGTACGGAAGCCAGCGTCCACCCGAAGGCATCCGCACGTCGGATATCACTGCGGTATCGCCCCCATAGGTTCCTACACCGCCGAACCAGGATTGCTCGGTGCCTTGGGGATTGAATGCGAACCACAGCGCGAGCAAGCGATTGTCGGGCAGCACCTCGATCATCAAGCCGTGGCCGGCCTGAGCAGGATCAAACCAGCTTCCGGTAAAGCTCGCATCGATCGTGGCTTGCAACTCGAATGCGCCGATATCGGGTGCGGCGCCCGCCGTGCGCAGAAATCCGCGCTGATCATTCGGAAGTTCGGCCAGGTTGTTGCCGGCATCGATGGCCGGACTGCCCGGGCGCAGCGCGTGCGTCATCGTCGGGCCACCGTTATCGGCCAGGGATTGGAGCAGGGGATCGGCCGATATCGTGTCCGCTGGCACTTGCCCTATTTTCGCTCCGCCCATCATCAGATTGTTGTGCCCGCCGATCATTGCACCGACAGACACCAGGACGTCGAAGCTCGGATGCCAATTTCCCGCGAACCGATCTGTGTTGTTATTGGAGAAGATCGTGCTTTCGATGGTGACGTCTGCGGAGTCTATAAACAACGCGACATCGTCGAGCTGGGTGCCACAACCCAGACCGCAATAACTTTCGTTGAACGCCACCGTGCTGCTGCTGATTGTGACCGGACGATGTATACAACCCGCGGCGGTGTCGGTGTAACCTGCCGTGTTGCTCGAGATCGTGGTGTTGCGGATCACCGCACGGTCACCATTCGCGTCGCCCTTGCCAATGTTTAGGGCGACGCAATCAAAACCATCGTTGTCGCTGATCGTGGAGTCGATGATCGACACGGCTCCACCGGTGACGGTCACGCCGTTCCGGTTGTTGTGGCTCACGGTGCTGTCCTGCATGGTCAGCCCGTGTACGATCGCGCCACCCTTGCTGTTTTTACATTGTGTAATCACCGCATGATCCAGCGCCAGTGTGCCGTTGGAGGTGACGCACGCCGCTGTCGGGACCCCGCTATTATTTACAATCGTATAAGCGCCTCCCGGGCCGGATAGGCTCAGCCGCTCCAGCCGGAGCGTGCCCGAGCCACGATGATTTACCATTGTCCCTGTGCGCCCAAGGTTGCCATCGTCCAGCATCAGATTGTTCGCGCCTGGCCCGATAAGGGTCAAATCGGCGACATCGATGGCAAGTTCGCCTGAGACGAGCGAGATTACGCCACCGCAGTTCAATCCGCGAAGGTCGACAGTGTCGCCGCTTTGCGCGGCCGCCACGGTTTGCCGCAAGCTACCGCTACCGGCATCGTTGCAGTTTGTTACCTGCAGCGTGGCTGCGGTCACAAAGGAAGGGGAGACGAAGTCGACAAGTGCAAAAGGCAGCGCCAAGCATGCGGCCAGCGGTTTCACGCGCAAACTGTTGGCATTTGAGGAGTGCATCTTGACCATCAGACTTCCCATGAGACCCGCAGAAGCTCACTCTGACGCAAGCTGCTGCACCTCGTACCGGTGTGTCGTGCCCTCGGGTGAAACTTGGCCAGCATTGCAAGAGATTGCCCCGCCCCCCGGCAATATGGGAACCGCGACTGGCTATGGTGAGGTTTACCCGGCGCGAGTGCCGCGGGCAATCCGCTGAAATGGCTATGCATATCCCGTAACGGCCTTATGCAGCGCGCGTTGGGTGAGCGGCTGCTCGTTCAAGGACAACTCAATCCCGCCGGCAGCGTGAGCCGGGTGAGATCCATGCTGCCGCTGCCGTAGCCGCTGGTGGACGCGAAATCCACTTTACCGTGGTTGCAATCGGCAAACGTAAAGCTCAGCGTGCCCCACGGATTGACCACGATCTTCGTGGCGTCGAAATTGGGAAGCCAGCGGCCGCCGCTAGGCAACGACACGCCGGAGATGTTTGCCGTGTTGCCGCTGTAGGTTCCGACGCCGCCAAACCAAACCTGTTGGTTGCCTTCGGGATTGAACGAAAACCAGAATGCAAGCAGCCGATTGCCAGGTAACACTTCGAGCATCAAGCCGTGGCCGCTTTGAGCCGGATCGAACCAGCTTCCGGTGAAACCCGGGCCTATGGATCCGTTCGATGCCGAGGTTTGCGATTCGAAAGCACCGATATCTGGCATTGCGCCGGAGATACGCGCGAACGGTGATCCGCGCTGATCGCTGGGAAGACTCGCCAGGTTGTTGCCCGCATCGATTGCAGGGCTGCCGATGCCCAAAGCGTGTGTCATTGTCAGTCCGCCATTATCGGCTAGGGGTTGCAGCAGAGGGTCGGCAGAGAGTGTGTCAATCGGAACCGGTGCATTCTCGCCGGTAGCGAAAATGGCACCCCGCGTCATCAGGTTGGAGTGGCCGCTGATTGGCGTATTCAAAGAGACATCCAGATCCAGGGTGGAATTATTCGAAAAAATCGTGCTCTCCAGTACGACTGGCGAGCCTTGAACGAACAGACCGCCCACACCGCCCGAATCGGACGAATTGAAGGCAATAGTGCTGTTTGTGATGGTTACAGCTCGCAAAATGCGCCCTGCGGCTCCGTTGTAAATGCTGCCGTAGCCGACCCACAGTCGATTGCCGGATATGGTCGTATTTTGAATCAGGGCCGCGCCTCCGTTCGAGGTGCCGCCGATGCGTATCGGATAGCTTTGATTGCCGCTGATTGTTGAACCGATTATCGACACGGCGCCGGCGCCCACTGAAACCCCGAAGTCGTTGTCGCTCACCGTGCTGTTGCGCATGATCAAGCCAGCCGATGTGGTGGCGCCCCCATAGCGGCACCCGGTTACGATCGACTCGTTGAGCGACAGGGTTCCAACCGAGTTGATGCAATCCAGGATCTCGCTGAAGTAAGAGGCCAGCTTGCGTGTGATCCGCAGTGAATCCACCCGAAACGTTCCCGTGCCTTGATGCCGGAATACCGTTTGATGCACATCGGATTCGACGCTGACCGTCAACCTTGCGGAACCGGGCCCTTGCAGTACGAGATCATTGGCGGTGATGACCAATGTACCGCTGGTCAACGGGATGCGTTCGCATGCAAGGGAGCGTAGGTCTACCGTGTCGCCGCTGTTCGCACTCGCGACCGTAGCGCGCAGGCTTCCCCCGCCGGCATCGTTGCAGTTTGTAACCTGCAGCATCGCCGCACCGGCCTGGCCGCACGGCAAGCCGCTCAGTACGAGCGACCCTAGCAGGCACGCGGCGAGGGGTTTCATGCGCAGAGAAATGCGGGTTGCGTCATGCATGCTGTTCATTGCGTTCTCCCTAAAATGCAGGCCGGATCCTGGTAATCCTTGACCGCGGCGCCGCGGCTCGGTCACGGACATGCCAACCCCGACGGCAGTGTCAGCCGAGTCAGGTTCATGCTGCCGCGGCCGAAATCGAGCGTTGGTTCGGTATCCAATGCGGAATCGAATTCGACTTTCCCGTGATTGCAGTCGCTGAAGCTGAAGATCAGCCTGCCCCAACGCCTCGAAACGATCTTGTCCGGATTGAAATTGGGAATCCAGCGGCCTTGGAAGGGCTGAACCACTTCAGAAATGATTGCAACATTTCCTGCATAGGTGCCCACGCCGCCGAACCAGGCTTGTTGAGTTCCCTCCGGATCGAACGAAAACCACTGCGCAAGCAGACGGTGCTCGGGCAAGACCTCGAGCATGAGTCCTTGTCCGCTCTGGTCCGGATCGAACCAGCTGCCGGTAAATTCCGGGCCGATCGGGACAGTTCCGGTTGCGGGCGATGGCGATTCGAAGGCGCCGATGTCCGGGCCAGCACCGATGTTGCGCCCGAATGATGGACCGCGTTGGTCTGTCGCAAGCCCCGCCAGGTTGTTGCCGGCGTCGACCGCGGGACTGTCCCCGATGAGGGCGTGAGTCTGCGTGGGACCGCCGTTGTCTTCGAGTGGAAGTAGTCGGGGCTCGGTCGTGATCGTGTCGGGCGGCAGCGGAATGCTCAGGGAGGTGCCAGGCGCGAACAGGTTGTTATGGCCGCTGACATGGACGCTGTAATTCAGATCGTTGCTGTTGTAGGCAAACAAGGAGCTCTCGATCGTGATTTCGGACGACAGGATATTCAACCCGCCATTCCCGCCAGTCCAAGCCCCATTGAAAGCGACCGTGGTATTGCTGATCGTGGCGCGACCGAAAATACAGCCGGCGCCGTAGTTGTAATAGTCATAGAACCCCTCGCCATAGGCGAGGTTGCCGGAGATCGTGCTGTTGCTGATTTGCACGGTCGCCACAGCCGGCGATGCCGCGCCGACGCGCATGCCGGCGCAATGTGCGCTGCGGTTTCCGCTGATGGTGGATCCGCTGATGGTTATGTTGCCCGCGCCGCTGTCGATCCCCCGATAACTGTCGCTGATCGTGCTGTCGCGTGCGATCAAACTGCTTGCCGATACTGCACCGCCGCTGCAGGCCGTGACGGTCGCCCGGTTCAGATATAAAGTGCTGCTCGCATTGACACAACGATGCGTGCTGCTGGTTCCCAGCACGCGCGACCAGTTATCCGTGATTCGCAGCGCCTCGATGCGCAGCGTGCCAGTCCCGAGGTGATTCAGCACGGAGGCATAGGAGTGCTGCGCGCCGGCAATAGTAAGCGCCTTGGCGCCGGGGCCGAGCAGAGAAAGGTCCTTCTGACTCACGTTCAACTGACCCGTGATCAGCGAGATCGTGCTGCAGGTCAGTGCGGTCAGACTGACGGTGTCGCCGCTCTGGGCGTGAGCGATGGTGTCACGCAGGCTTCCGCTGCCCGAATCATTGCAGTTGGTCACTGACCGGGTAGAGGCCAGGGCGGAGCTGCAGGCCAGATCGGTGATCGCGAGCGCCAGCAGAATGCAACCAGCAAGCGGCTTGGTCTTTGATTTGTCTGGGCTAGAATTGCGCTGCGATGCGTCCATTGCGTTCCCCAAGTTGGGTTGATCTTCAGCGGGACATCAAAAGGCCTATTTCAGACGGTGTACTGGCGTGTGCGTGTCGCGGTATCACTAGGCCGACGACCAGGAATAGCAGTGCGAACAAAAGTGCGTAGACCGACAACCCGCAGAGGGCAAGAAAAAGCACTCGCAATGATCGCCTGATGTTGCTGGAGTTCACTGGCTGTGCTCCTTGCACCTGCGCGCATGGTTGGTTGCCATGGAACGGTGTTCCGATTACGTCTTTTACGCCGCGCCACTGGAACAAACAATTGACCGGAATATCTACGCCGCGCCATTCCCAGGGCCATGAGCACACCATCCGTTCGATATAGGCATCGGCCGCGGCGGTCCGGAGAATTGCTAGCCGGTATACCCCGAAGGTATGAGACCGACCGAAAGCGGTTGACAACGCGGGGGACGCATGACTCCAATCCAACCCAGGGGCGACGTCTGCCTACAAAGGCAAATGCGTCCACGCGGGGCGTTCGTCGGAGACATACATGGTGCGAGCCAGGATCGCTTGGATCGCCTGCGCGCTTTGTTGCGCGGCCGGGCCGAGCGCCTCTGCGTTTGCACAGGAACTTTCCGAGCACGAGTTCCTGACCGAATTTCCGACCGTGCTGTCGGCTTCGGGCTTGCGCCAGGACGCAAGCGAAACGCCGCAGGCCATCACCGTCATCGACCAGGCCATGATCAAGGCCTCGGGCGCGCGCGAGTTCGCCGAGTTGTTTCGGCTGGTGCCGGGCTTCACGGTCAGCTACGTCACCTACGTCAAAGGCCTGCAGCCGATCGTCAGTTACCACGGCTTGGGGCGCGAGTTCTTTTCGCGCCTGCAGGTGTTGATCGACGGGCGTTCGATCAACAACGGCACGTTTGGTGGCGTCGACTGGAGCGAATTTCCGTTTGCGCTCGATGACATCGATCGCATCGAGGTGATCCGGGGGCCGAGTAACGCGACTCACGGTATCGGGGCTTTTCTCGCGACGATCAATTTCATCACCAAGCACGCGCTGCAGGAGCACGGCGCCGAAGTCAGCGCAAGCGTTGGCAGTGACTCGATTCGCGACGGATCCGCGCGTTTCGGCGGCGCCTTGGGCGCACTCGACTACCGCCTGGTAGCCGGTCATCGCGCCGACGACGGTTTCGGCAATGTTGCCGATACCCGCAGCCGAAATTACGCGAGCGCGCGCGCAGACTGGCAGATGGGCCCGGTCGACAACCTGATGATGCAACTGGGGGGAACCGATGGCAGCAACCGGGTCAGCTTCCGCGGCGCCAACGACCCGGAACGCAGCGTCGATCTGAGCACCGCCTACGCGCAGCTGAAGTGGGACCGAAGCTTCGATGCCGACAATGGGTTTTATGTACAACTATATTATTACCACTTCCGCCTGACGGACCTTTTCCTGCCGGTGCCGGCTGGTGCGCCGGTTGCCATCGATGGCGGCAGCAGCGCCACCCGCACCGATCTCGAAGCACAGCAGACGTTCAGCACCGGTCCCAACTTGCGCTGGGTATGGGGCGGGAGCGTGCGCGAAGACCTGACGCAGGTACCGTTGCTGTTCACGACGATCAGTCCGTTGCACGTCGAGCGGCTGTTCGGGCATGTCGAGTGGCGGCCCGAGGACGCCCTGCTGGTCAATGCGGGTGCGATGGTCGAAAACAACAGCCTGAGCGGCACTGACGTGGCGCCGCAGATCGCGCTGAATTATCTCGCAACGGCCAACCAGACCTTTCGATTCAACCTGTCGCGCGCGCTGCGCACGCCAACAGTCATCGAAAAGCAGGGCCAGTTTGCAGTCGGCCCTCCGGGCTCACCCCGTTATGGCCCTGCCGGCGACCTGCTGCCGGAAACGATCCTGTCGCGTGAGATCAGCTATGTCGGCCAATGGCCGGACAGCCATACGACGCTCGATGTCAAATTGTTCGATGATGACGTTCATGAACTGATCGACCTGATCGGCGCCCGCAACGATTCGGCGGCGCAGGCATTCCCGAAGAACGCGGTGAACGGCGACTCGGCGCGCGAGCGCGGCGTCGAGGGGCAGGTTTCCTGGCGTCCCACGCCGGCGACGATGCTGGCAGCCTCGGCATCGTACCTGCACATCAGCAGCGACGACCGGCTCGATAATTACTCCAGTTCGGCGCCGCACACGAATCTCAACCTGTTGCTGTCGCACCGGTTCTTGGATTTGTGGGATGCGAGCGTCAACCTCCATCAGCAAGGCTCGATGCGAGCCGGTGGTTACAGCGAAGCGCAACGGGCATTCTGGCGCCTCGACACGCGCATCGCGCGGCAGTTCCAACTGGGCACGGGTGAAACCGAAGTCGCGCTTTCTGTCCAGAACCTGCTGGACAATCACTACACGGAGTATCGGCACGACGATATCGCGGGGCGGTTGGTCTGGTTGACCATCAGTTTCAAGTTGCAGCCGTGAGCGGATTGGGGAAGATCGCCACCCGCTCGAGCCTTTGTGCCGGGAACTGCCGCGGTCCGCTGGTGCTGCTGGCTGCGCTGATGTTCTGGCTGGTGTCGCCTGCTGTCTCGGCACAGGTGCTGATCGTCTCGGGCGATGGCTCGACGGGTTATGACGTCGTCGCGGAAGAACTGCGGGCTGGATTGAAAACCCTGCGCGACGGACGCTTGCAAGTCGACCGCGTCATCTCGGCGCGAGTGCCTGGGATCGACGGCGCGGAGTTTGGCCGCTACGAACTCGTCTTGACCGTCGGTTTATCCGCCGCGCAGGCCACGCTCTCGCGCGAGGCGTCGCTGCCGGCGGCCCCGCTCACGCTGTGCCTGCTGATACCGCGGCAGAGTTTTGAGCGACTTGCTCCACCACCGGCGCGTGGGCAGCAACCCCGTGTGTCTGCGCTTTTCATCGACCAGCCATTGTCGAGACAGTTGGACCTGTTGCGCAGCGCGCTGCCGGACAAGCACCGGCTTGGAGTCATACTCGGGCCGGTATCACAGGCGATGTCCGCTGAACTCGGCGAGCAGGCGGACAAGCGCGGGTTCAACGTGCAGTTCGCAAACGTGACGGAAGCGGGCGGGGTTTATGCGGCTTTGCAAACCGTGCTGCCGCAAAGCGACTTGCTGCTGCTGCTTCCCGATCCGCTGGCGACCGGTGCCGACGCGATGTACGGCTTGTTGCTGACGAGCTATCGCGCCCAGGTTCCGGTTGCCGGCTATTCGGAAGGATTGCTCAATGCGGGCGCGCTGGTTTCGCTGTTTTCCAGCGCGAGGCAGCAGGGCAGGGAGGCGGCAGAACTTGCGCGCGGCATCTTGTCGGGTTCCGCCGGTTTTCCCACGCCGCACTATCCGAAGTATTTCACGGTGCGCATCAACGCAAGCGTCGCCCGATCTCTGGGTCTGCATCTTCCCACCGAGGCGGCGCTGCAGTCGGCACTGGAGAACCCAGGTGCGGCGGCGGGCCAGTTGTTGGTGCCCGCGACCAGCGATGCTCCGGCGGGTGGCAAGCCATGAAGCATTGGGGCATCCGCGCACGCGTGCTGTTCCTTGCATTGGCGCCCAGCGTCATGATCCTGTTTACGTTGGTCGCGTATTTCACTTACCAGGGGATCAGGGAAGTCGATGTATCGCTCAGCGAACGCGGAAAGCTGGTTGCGCGGCGTCTTTCGGTCGGCTCGGAGTTCGCGATTTTCGCGGGCGATCGCCTCGCCTTGCAGCGGCTGAGCGACGCTGCGTTGGGTGAAGCCGACGTCAGCAGCATCACCGTGCTCGATGGGCGAGGCAACGAACTGGCCCGCAGCGATGCGGCAACTCCAGCAGTACCGGGTGCATTGTTGCGCTTTGTCGAGCCGGTGATCCAGACCCGGCTCGCCGCGGGAGACTTCCCGGAGCAAGTGCAGACAAGCGACGCGCCGGCAAAGGTCGGTGAAATCGCCGTGGTCATGTCGCGCGAATCGGCGGTCACGCAGCAGCAGCGGCTGCTACTGAGTGGCTTGGCGCTCGGCCTTGCCGGCCTGATTGTCGCGATTGCGCTGGGCCTGCTGATCGGCAATGCCGTGATACACCCGATACGGCGCCTTGCCAATGCGATGGTGGAACTGGGCCACGGCCGTCGCGTCTTGCCGATTTCAACAGCCGGTGGGGGCGAGCTGACGACCTTGGCAGCAGGGTTCAACCGGATGGCGGCGCGGCTGCAGGCAGACGCGCGCGATCTCCAACTGCGCATCGATGCTGCGACCCATGAGCTCACGGTGCAAAAGGATTCGGCGGAGCAGGCGACGAGGGCGAAGTCGCGTTTCGTCGCCGCCGCAAGCCACGATTTGCGTCAGCCGTTGCATGCGATCGGTTTGTTCACCTCGAGCCTGCAGCGCCGAACCGCCGGATCAGAACTGCAGCCGTTGGTTGCTGATCTGGCAACCTCGGTGGCTGCGATGGATCGGCTGTTCAACTCGTTGCTGGATATTTCGCGGTTGGATTCCGGAACTTTGCAGGTCGAGTCCCGGCCGTTCCCGCTCGATCGCCTCTTCGCGCAGATCGCGGCGGA
>Ga0308173_10001324_pt1 | contig 12209 bp, 9 predicted proteins | sample PhyPR1_FD_203716 | JGI IMG/M metagenome (GOLD analysis project Ga0308173, IMG submission 203716) | Soil microbial communities from UC Gill Tract Community Farm, Albany, California, United States - DLSLS.P.R1 | ecosystem: Environmental > Terrestrial > Soil > Agricultural land | place: USA... | reverse complement strand
TGTCGCGCAATACGCACCTGAAGTCGGCGGCTGCTTCGCGGACCTGAAATGTGTGCCCGACAAGTACCTCTTGTGGTTCCACCATGTGCCCTGGAACTACAGGCTGCGCTCCGGCGAGACCGTGTGGAACTCGCTTATTTCGCATTACGACGATGGGCTCGCGACGGTTGCCGCAATGAACCAGCAATGGGCGCATCTGCGCCCGCTCGTGGATCGCGAACGTCACGCATCCGTCGCCGCCAAGCTCAACCAGCAGCTCGCCGAAGCAAGGTGGTGGCGAGATGCCTCGGTCGCTTACTGGCAGAGCTTTTCGAACCTTCCGCTGCCCAAAGGGCACAAACCTCCACGGCACCCGCTCTCATGGTATAAGAGCATCCACTTCGACACGGTGCCCGGATTCCTCGCCCCGCGGATCGAGTCATGCTCGTCCGGAGTTTCGACCAAAGGAGAAGTGCCATGCGCCCACTGACTCCCCTGCTGATTGCCGCGGCCTTCGCTGCTGCGGGATGCACGAGACCCGCTGAACCCGAAGGCGCCGCATTCGCGCGGGAACTGCAAGGGAGGGTCGCGGGCCAGCCGCAATCCTGCATCTCGAGCTACCCGGCAGAGAATCTCAGGATCGTCGACTCCAGCACCGTCGCCTATGGCTATGGACGGACGATCTACGTGAGCCACCTTGGCGGGCCGTGCCCGGCTCTTAGCCAGCACAACACGATCATCGTCGATGCAGCCGATGGAACGCAATATTGCCGGGGCAACCGCCTTCGCGGGCTCGAAACTGGCGCTGTAATCCCCGGCCCCTGGTGCACGCTGAGCAGCTGGGTTCCTTATCAGATGCCCTAACGAGCCCTTTCCAAGAACCGGTTGCAACGCCTAGCGTACCCGGATGAACGAAGGCGGTCCGATCAGGCGCATCATCGTCGTTGGCGGAGGCACCGCAGGCTGGATGGCGGCCGCCGCGCTTGCACGTTTCGTTGGGCCGAGCGGCAAGCGAATCGTTGTCGTCGAGTCCGAAGCAATTGGCACCGTTGGTGTTGGGGAAGGCACCATCCCGCCGATCCTGGAATTCAACCTTCAACTCGGCATCGACGAGGTCGAATTCCTCCGCGAGACGCACGCCTCATACAAGCTCGGAATAGAATTCGTCGGCTGGACGGAGGAGAAGCAGCGCTACTTCCACCAGTTCGGCCAGATTGGGAGACCGCTAAACGGGGTTCCCTTCTATCAGCTCTGGCTGAAGCACTGCGCAGTGCGGGACCATGGTCCCCTTTCCGATTATTCAATGTCGGCCGTTGCGGCGAAGCAGAACCGGTTTGGCCACCCCGCACCTGACCCAAGCGATCCACTCTCGCAGATCGCCTACGCCTTCCACTTTGACGCGGCGGCCTACGGTCGCTTCCTTCGAAAATATGCCGAAGCGCTCGGTGCCGAACGGATCGAAGGGCGCATCGTCGACGTCGAACAGGACGGCGAGTCCGGGCTCGTCACTGCCTTGCGCCTCGACGATGATCGGCGCGTTCGCGGTGACCTCTTCATCGACTGCTCGGGATTCCGTAGCCTGCTCCTCGGGGAGGCATTGGGCGTGAAGTTCGAGGATTGGAGCCACTGGCTTCCCTGCGATCGTGCAATTGCTGTGCCATCGCAGCGGACTGAGCCACTACTGCCCTTCACCCGATCGACGGCTCATCCGGCCGGCTGGCAGTGGCGCATCCCGCTCCAGCACCGGACCGGCAACGGACATGTCTATTCGAGTGCCCACATGAGGGACGACGAAGCGGAGCGCATCCTACTGGAGACGCTCGAAGGCAAGCCCATTGCCGAGCCGAAGCAACTACGCTTCACCGCGGGCCGACGCTCCAGATCATGGGAAAAGAACGTCGTCGCGCTGGGCCTGTCCGCGGGTTTCCTCGAGCCGCTCGAATCCACCAGCATCCATTTGATCCAGCATGGCATCCAGAAGCTGATTGGGCTCTTTCCCAGCAACGGCATCAACCCGATCGAACGGGAGGAATATAATCGTCAGTTGGTCAACGGCTACGAGCCGGTGCGGGACTTCATCATTCTTCACTATCATGCGACACGCCGGACGGGAGCGTTCTGGGACTACGTCCGTGAGATGCCCTTGCCGGACAGCCTCGGACACAAGCTCGAGCTCTTTCGCCAGCACGGGCACGTCTTCCGCTACAACGAGGAGCTGTTCGACATCCCGAGCTGGGTCGCCGTCATGATCGGGCAGGACGTGATCCCATTGGGCTACGATCCGCTCGTGGACGGGATGCCCGACCGCGACGTGCTCTCAGCAATGGCAGAGCTTGCACAGCGCTACGACCAAGCCGCGCACCGTCTGCCGCTCGCGAGCGACTTCATCGACCAGAAGCTCGCCGCCGCCTAGTGAATCGTTGCGGCCGCGGGTTCATCGCGAAGATGCACCTGCGCGCGACGCGACGCGATCGCGAACATGCACAACACTGCGTAGCAGATTGCTGGGATGACCAGCGCAGCATGGTAGCTCGTCATCTCCGAGAATTTGCCGACGAGCAGCGGCACCAGCGCGCCGCCGACAATGGCGGTGCAAAGCAGCCCGGATGTCGCTTCGGCACTGGCGGACGAGCGTTCAAGCGTGATCGTAAAGATCACCGGAAACATAATCGAGTTGAAAAGCCCGATACACAGCGCGACGAAGCCGGCCGTCACACCACCTACCGCCGCAACGTAGAGGCACATCGCGCACGCAATCGCAGTGAATGTCGCGAGCAAGCGCGATGCATTGAATCGTGCAAGGAGCGCCGAGCCGATGGCGCGGCCAACCATCGCTCCGCCCCAATAGAAGGCGACCGCCTTACCGGCTTCCTCGACGGACACACCGTGGATACCGTCGCTACCCATTGTCGCGCCAAGCAAGGGCACGCTGAAGGGTGCATCAGACAGCCCCCAGATCGCATTGTCGTTGAGGAATGCAGTCATCTGCGTGCCGATCGACACTTCGGCGCCGACATAAAGAAAGATCGCCAGCCCGCCAAACATCGCCCAACGCGAGCTGAGCGCATCGTTGACGAGCGAGCCCATGCTCAGCTGAGAGGCGCTGCGAGGCTCTTGCGGAAGCGCCGCGGTGACCGTCCGGCGCGACAGGAACATGAAGATTGCCAGAAGCGCGATGAGACCGCACAGCCAGAAGTAGGCCATGTCTATGCCAGCCAGTGCATGAGCGCGGACTGCCGGCGTGATTAGAGTGCCTTCCTTCACCTCCACACCTTTGAGGAACAGATGAGCGCCGAGGATCGGCGCGATGAACGTACCGAGGGAGTTGAAGGTCTGGCTAAAGGTCAGGCGGAAGTGGCTGTAATCGGGGTCGCCTAGAACCGCGACGAGCGGGTTAGCTGCCACTTGCAGGATGGTGATCCCGCTGGCCAACACGAAGAGCCCGACGAGAACGAGTGGGAACACGGCGAGGTTGGCTGCCAGAAGGATCAGGGCGCAGCCGGCGATCATAGTGCCCAAGGCGATCACAATCGAGGGCATCGCGCGCGTCCGAGACAGCAGCGCTGCCGCGGGAAAGGAGATCAGGCCGTATGCGATGAAGAAAGCGAAGGCGATGAACTGCGCCTCGAAACGGCTCAGCGTGAAAATGCCCTTTACGGCCGCGACGAGCGGATCATTCAGGGCGGTGATGAAGCCCCAGGCGAAAAAGAGGCACGTGACGATGATGAACGCGCCGGTCACGCCGGCTGATTGGCGCTGCTGCTGCAAGCAGATTCCCCTCGAAAGCTCCGTCTCAAAGTGGCAGCGATTTTCGGGTCGCACAAGGCGCTGAGTTAGCGCTAACGTGCGCCGAGACCGACGAGGGAGTACCAGTTGCGAAAAGTGCCTTTAGTCGCCTTGTCGGCCCTCTCCCTCCTTTGCTGCACGAGCGCGCAGGCGGACGTCGTCGAGGTCGACGGTGGCAGCGTGGAAGGCAAGACCTGGAACGGCAGCGTGTTGTTCCGCGGCATCCCTTTCGCCGCGCCGCCCGTAGGCGAGTTGCGTTGGAAGCCACCCCAACCGGTCCCTGCTTGGGCGGGCACTAGGCAAAGCCTCGAGCAACCTGCGTCCTGCCTTCAGAACGATTATGGCTGGAACCACGGCGACTTCGTCATCGGCAACGAGGACTGCCTGACGCTCGACGTCCGAACACCGGCAATGCGGGGCAAGCTGCCGGTCCTAGTGTGGGTCCACGGCGGCAGTAACCGGGCGGGCGGACCGAACGACATCGTGCTTTCCGACATCGGCAAGCAGGTCGTTGTTGTCGGTGTACGATATCGCCTCGGAATTTTAGGCTTTCTTTCTCATCGAAAGCTGACGGCTGAACAGGGTGGTTCGGGCAATTACGGACTGATGGACCAGATGGCGGCTTTGCGTTGGGTTCAGCGCAACATCGCCAAGTTCGGGGGTGATCCGACCAATGTGACGATCGCCGGCGAATCCGCAGGATCGCAGGACGTCAGTCTGATGCTGACGGCGCCCGCCGCACGGCCACTGTTCCAAAAAGCGATCATGGAGAGTGGCACGCCGGGGTTCGGCATGACCTTCCGGCCGCTCACCCAGGCCGAGCAGATCGGCGATCAGGCCGACGCCCTGCTCGGTACGCACGGCGAGTTAGCGAGGATGCGCAGCGCTTCCCCTGCCGCACTTTTGGCTGTCGATAGGCAGCTCCACGACGATGCCATTGAATCAGATGAGATGATGTGGCTGCGCATCACCGTCGATGGCCGCTTCTTCACGACCACACCACGCAAGCTGCTCGACGAAGCACCGCCAAAGCCCGTCATCCTCGGCTCGAACCGTTTCGAGTTCGGCTACGACCGGCCGCATCGCGATGCCTTTGTCGCCAAGGGGTTCGACCTGCGTACTGCGCAAGCGAGAGCCTTTTACCGTCTTGACCAACCTGACCCGCCAGCAGACCCGCGCCTTGGCACGCGCGATGATCAGATTGCTACCGATGTAACCTTCCGCTGCCCGACCGTACACATGGCCGAGATCCTGGCGGCCAAAGGCGCGCCGGTCTGGCACTACGAGTTCGATGCGGCTCCTGGCGGAGGCAAGACCTCGCATGCGGCCGAGATCCCATATGCTTTCGGCGATGCCAAGTTCGCGGGCAGCCTGTCCCTGACTCCCTACTGGCTCAACTTCATCCGTAGCGGGGATCCCAATGGCCAAGGGTTAGCTGCGTGGCCGCGGTTCACGACTGCCCAACCGGCACATGTGTTGTTCGGCGACGGCGGCGCTTCGCCCCAAGGCGCACTTCGTCCGGAAATCTGCTCGCTTCTGGATCGCATTTGATGATTAGTCGTCGTCGCCTGCTTCAGGCCAGTCTCGCACTTCCGCTCGTCGCTGCCGAGCGCGCGCCGCCCGGTGTCGACTGGAACGCCTGGTTCCGCGGCTGGCTAGTCCGGGATTTCGGAATGATCGGCTATTATGCCAAGGACAATGCCGCCATCCGCGCATCAGGCGAACCCGTCGACATCGTCTTCATGGGCGACTCGATCACGGAAGGTTGGCACGACAAGAGGCCCGGCTTCTTCAAACGCGGACGCATCGATCGCGGTATCGGCGGCCAGACTAGCTCTCAGATGGTGCTGCGGATGTACAGCGACGTCATCGCATTGAAGCCCAAGGCGGTGCATATCATGGGCGGCACCAATGATATCGCCGGCAACACGGGGCCTATGACGGCGCAGATGACGCACGATAATGTCCGCGCGATGACCGACATCGCTCGCCGGCACGACATCAAGGTGCTCATCGCGTGCATCCCGCCTGCAGCATCTTTTCCGTGGCGTACGGAAGTGGAAACTAGGCCCCGCATCGCGGACCTGAACCGGCGCCTCGAGAAATTTGCGCATGAAGTCGGCTCGACTTGGGTCGACTATGGTCGCGTGCTTGATGACGGCACTGGCGCAATGAAGCCTGGTTTGGCCTCGGACGGCGTTCATCCTACAGAGGCGGGATATGACGCAATGGCGACAGTGATCGAGCCGATCCTCACGCACATGTTCGGGAATGGCCGATGAAGCTCGAGCGCCGATACGTGGAGAAGCCCTGGGGCCGAACCGAGCTGCCCCCCATGTTCGATCCGCCGGCCGGCGAGCGCATCGGAGAGGTGTGGTTCACGGACGGAGCGGATCTCCCACTCCTCGCCAAATACATCTTCACCAGCGAGAAGCTGTCGGTCCAAGTTCACCCTAACGACGAACAGGCCCGCGCCCGCGGACTTGCTCGGGGGAAGAGCGAGTGCTGGTATATCCTTGAAGCCGAGCCCGGAGCCACTTTAGGCCTCGGCGTGACCCGAACGATTGACAGCTTGGAACTACGCGCCGCTGCGCTGGATGGCTCGATCGAGAAATTGATGGATTGGCGGCCTGTCACCGCCGGCGATTTCGTATTCGTTCCGTCCGGCACTATCCATGCGATCGGCGCGGGCATTTCCCTGCTGGAGTTCCAGCAGAATGCGGATGTGACGTACCGTCTTTACGATTATGGCCGTCCGCGCGAACTGCATCTCGACGAGGGCATGGCAGTATCCAACGCAGCCCCCTTCCCCGATGATTTGGTTCAGCATCTCTCAGGATCGGAGCAGCGCAAGCTTGTCGATGGGCCGCACTTTGTGTTGGTCCAGTCGAAGGAGGACGCTCTTCAGGACCGGCTGCGCTGGGTCATTCCGATCGAGGGCGAAGTGCGCTCTGGTGAGATAATTGGTCGCCCGGGCGACTGCCTCCTTCTGAAGCCCGGCGAGTCCTTTGAAACGTCAGGCGCTCGGGTGCTGATCGGCGCTACAGCTCAGCAGTCATAGCAACAGCAATGGCGCCGAGTGGCCCCGCATTGGTGCCGAGCCCCGGAACGCGAAGGTAGGCGTCCCCTCCGGGAAGCTGCATGTATCGGTTGAGGCTCTCGTTCAGCATCTGCTCGGCGCGCTGAACCAAGTGCGGCTGCCTCTCAATCACGCCACCACCAATTACGATCGCGCGCGGGGCTGCGGCACAGACAATTGAATGGCAAAGCTGGGCGATGGCCCAGGCAACGGACTCCCAAATCGGGTCGTCGGGTAGCAAGTCGGCCACCCCATCGCCGACACGAGCTTCAAGCGATGGTCCGGCGGCAAGGCCCTCGACGCAATCTCCGTGATAGGGGCACGACCCGGCGAAAGCGTCACCCGCAAGCCGCGCAATGCGGATGTGCCCGAGTTCGCAATGCTGAAAGCCGCGCGTCGGCTTGCCGTTCACGACGAGGCCGACGCCGACGCCCGTACCAACGGTGATGTAGGCGAAGTCGTCGAACCCCCGACCGGCGCCCCAACGCATTTCGGCCAACGCCGCGCCGTTCACATCGGTGTCGAACGCGGTCGGAACTCCAGCAATCGACTGCAGCCGTCCGACCACGTCGGTCCCTCGCCACCCCGGCTTCGGCGTGCTGGTAATTTGGCCGTAGTTTGCCGACTTCATATCGAGATCGACGGGACCGAAGCTCGCTATTCCGAGTGCAGAATAGCCGTGCGCTGCCTTCCAGTCAGACAGGAGCTTAGAGATTGCACGCAGCGTCTCGTCCGGGGCGGCGGTTGGCACAGTCTCGCGGGCGACGACATTTTGTGGACCACTTGCCAGGATGGCCACGCACTTCGTCCCGCCCAGCTCTACCCCTGCGTACAAGGCAGCAGCCTCAAGCGGCGCTCGACCGCGGTGTCGCCGCGCAGCAACTGGCGATGAATTGGCCATGCGAAGGCAGTTCGTCGACCCGCTTCTTGATTGCGCTGCGGATGCGGGCGAGTGTCAGGTCGAGGTCATCTTCCGACATAGTGTCGGCCACCGGATGATATGCGCTCGGCACGATCCCTTGCCCGTACAGGATTGCAAACCAGCTTACCTCGCTGAACAGGTCGGAAGGTCGCGGCTTCACCTCACCACGCGTTGCAAACAATTCGATCTTGTCGGCGAGCGTGCTGGGGATGCTCATGTTCTTGCAATATTGCCAGAAGGCCGTGTCGTCCCGCTCGGTGACCTTATAGTGGGCGATGATGAAGTCCCGGATGCTCTCGTACTGGAACTGCATCTCCTCGTTGAACCGATCGATAAGGATCTCGTCAGGGTGTCGATCTGGAAAATAGTCGAGCAACTTCACCACTGCGACCTGAATGAGGTGAATGCTGGTCGACTCGAGCGGCTCCAGGAAGCCACTCGACAATCCAAGGGCGACGCAATTCTTCACCCATGACTTCTTGCGCCGGCCCGCCTGGAAGCGCAGCACCTTGGGATCCGCGAGCGCTCTTCCTTCGAGCGAGGACAGAAGCTGAGCGGCCGCTTCGTCGTCCGACACATATTCGCTGCAAAAAACGTATCCGTTGCCGGTGCGGTGCTGCAGCGGAATGCGCCATTGCCACCCGGCTTCCAGCGCCTTTGCGAGGGTGAACGGTGTGGGATTGCGCATCGCCTCGGCCGGCACCGCGGCCGCGCGGTCATTCGGCAGCCAGTGACTCCAATCTTCGTATCCCGCTTCGTAGACGCCCTCGATTAGCAGTCCTCGGAAACCCGTGCAGTCGATGAAGAAGTCGCCTGCAACGGTTGACCCATCGGCGAGCTCCACGGCTTCGATGTAGCCGGTCTCGGACTCCTGCCTGACGTTGACGACTTTGCCTTCCTTGCGAATGACGCCGCGCCGCTCCGAGTAACGACGGAGGTAAGCGGCATAGGTAGCTGCATCGAACTGGAACGCGTAATTGACGTTGGGCTGTAATCCCGTCTGCGACGGTTCGGTTCGACCGAATTTCCCGAGCCTCGCAGCCTGTGCCTCGACGCTGAACTTCAGCTGGTCAGGGTCGCAGCCCGCCTTCAGCGACCGTAGCCAATAATGATTGAACGTGATGCCGGTCTTCAGGTCCGCCCCAAGAAGACCGAAGTTGTGGAAGTAGCTGTGCCCGATCCGCCGCCAGTCCACAAATTCAATTCCGAGCTTGAACGTGGCGTTCGTCTCCCGGACGAACTCGTCCTCATCGATACCGAGTAATCGGTTGTACAGCTGGATGGGGGGGATCGTGGATTCACCGACGCCAACGGTCCCGATCTCTTCAGACTCGACGAGCGTGATTCGGCGGCGCTCTGTGCCGAGACTCTTCGCCAGTGCTGCCGCCGCCATCCAGCCAGCCGTTCCGCCGCCGACGATCACGACATGCTCAATCGATTTGAGGCTCATGCGCGTACCTGTGCAGGTGCACGATCTTCTACAAGGAACTCTTCGGCGGTGGGCATCCTCTGCGCGACATTGGCTACATCCCTGAGCCGTTGCTGCACCTTTCCAATGTGCTCCTCATTAGGCACCACGTCCACGCGCGGATCGTAACCACTTGGCTTCACTCCGCAGCCCAGGAACAGCGTCGCCCAGCTCTGTTCATGGAAGGACTCCTCGTCGTAGAGTGTGACGATCCCACGGGCATCGAAGGTGTCGAACCGCCGCTGAAAACTCTCCGGCATGTTCGCATCTCGTGCGTCGTCCCAGAAAGGCTCGTCGAAGCGGCGATTGAACTTGTAGTGTGCTGCTTGAAAATCGCGGATGTTTGAGCCGAACAGCCGGATCGTCCGGTTATACTCCTCGGCCTCAGGGAACGACTGCGCGTCAGCCGGGAAGAGCGTGATCAGGTGCGAAATACAGCCGTGTGCCACGTGAAGGTCGAGCGCGTCGATTGGGTCCACCGCCACGGCAGCTTCACCGACCGTGACGCAATTGCCGATCCATGGCTTCTTCTGCGCGCCAGGCCTGAGCTGGCTGACAACCGCGTCTCCCTGAAGAGGCATTCTCGCAACGACGCTGATGTGCTCGGCGAGTTCTTGATCGCGGACCGCACTCGAATTGTAAGCCGCGATCACGCCTGTCCGATGCCGGATCGGGAACAGCCCGACCCAGCCAGCACCAAACGCCGAAACTTGGCTGAAGGACGGAAGCTGCAGCATTTGCGGCGCACTCGCCGCAAGGAGCCGGTCACATGGCAGCCACTTCGCCCAGGATTCGAATTCGGCGCTTTCCAACTCACTAATTAGCCGCATCTCCGGTCCCGAAGCGTCTACGTAGAGATCGGCGTTCAGCCGCGTCTCGTCGAAGAGCTCGATGGCGCTAATCCGGTCACCTACGACTTCGACGCGGTGCAGGGTCGAGCTTGCCGCCTCGACACCAATTCGCAGGGCGAACTGCTTCGCAAGTTCGCTGTAGGCGAGCGCGTCGAGTTGGTACCCATAGCTTGCCGAAAGCGGATCGTCGGGACCGGCCGTGACGGGCACTCGACCGAGGCGGGCACATGCCGTGCCCAGCGAAAATTCCTCGTAGCCGACGCGGAGGCCCTCAATGGCCCCCTTTAGCCAGTATTGGGTGAATGGCAGATAGCCGCCCGGTGCAGGCTCGTCGTCATAGGCTAGGAAGTACGGAGCGCCCCCCTTCGTCCAGTTCGAGAAGCGCTGAGCAACCATCGGAACGCCCCTGCAGGCACCGAGCACAATCCACTCATCGAGCCCCAATAGCTGGTGCAACGACGAGAGAGACGGCACGGCGGCATAAACGTCCGCAGGAGCGCGAAGCCGAGGCAACTCAACCACCTGAACTCGCAGCCCGGTGCGTCCAAAAGACCGCTTGAGGGCGGCAGCCGCCAGCCACGCGGGAGCATCCCGGCCGACGACAGCGACTGTGTCAACGCGCCGGCTCAAGATGCGACCTCGACCCTCGGCTTGGTCAGCGCATCAGCGAACTTGGCAACCAAGGATGCATGCTTCGGCATTTCGTCGACGCGGTCCTGGATTTCCATCCTGAGTTCATCGAGCTCGGAAAGCGCGCGCTCGAGCGGCTGCGCGTCTGCGAGGGGATGATAATGTTCGGGAGTGAGCCCCTGGCCAACCAACACGCTGAGCCAACTCGGCGGCGTGAATAGCCCGTCCTTGTAGGATTCGATGATTCCGGAGTGACGAAACAACTCCATCCTTTGCCGGAGGCTGTCAGGCACTTCCATCGACCGGCAGTAACGCCAGATCTCCGCGTCATCACGGCTGTTCAGGTGATAGTGGAGGATCAGGAAGTCGCGTATCCGGTCATATTCGATTTCCATTCGCCGGTTGAACTCTTCGGCAAGGCGGGGGTCCTTCGCCTTTGTCGGAAAAAGCGGCAGCAGGTGCATGATCGCGATCTGCACCAGATAGATGCTCGTGGATTCCAGCGGTTCGAGGAAACCGCTCGAGAGACCCAGTGCGAGGCAGTTTCGTACCCAAGAACGTTTGCGGCGACCGGCTTGGAATTTGAGAAGGCGCGGTTCACCAACCAAAGGCTCGTCAAGGCTCTGAAGCAGCTCTTCGCGTGCCTTGTCTTCGTCGGTGAACTGGCTCGAGAAGACATAGCCATTGCCGGTGCGATGCTGAAGCGGGATGCGCCAACGCCAGCCGGCGTTCATCGCTGTCGAGCGCGTGTAGGGCGTCAGCTCGCCCACGCGCTCTGTGGGAACCGGAATTGCGCGGTCGCAGGGAAGCCACTTCGACCAATCGTCCCATTCGACGCCAAGCTTCTCGGCAAGAAGCAGCGAGCGAAAACCGGAGCAGTCAATAAAGAAGTCACCTTCGACCCGATCGCTCGACTCCATGAGCAGCGCTCGGATGTCGCCGCTCTGGGGGTCTTGCTCGACCTCGCGGACCTTGCCTTCGATGCGCTCCACGCCCCGAGTTTCGCAAAGGCCCCGCATGTATTGCGCGTAGAGGCTCGCATCGAAGTGATAGGCGTAGCTGTAGCTAGAGTTGATCGACCGTTTGTTCGTTGAGGGGAAGTCGAAGCGGTTGGCTCGCGCCGCCATGATCGCGAACGAGAACTCCTGCACGTCCCAATCGCGCCCTGCATCGCGTGCTCGGAGCCACTGGTGATGGAATGAAAGTCCCGCGCCCGGGCCACCGTGAACGCCGAACGGGTGGACGTAGGACGATCCTTTGAAGCCCCAATCGATGAACTCGATGCCGAGCTTGAACGTGGCGTTGGTCGCCCGCATCATCTCTGCTTCATCGATGCCGATGGAATCGTTGAAGTTCTTGATGTGCGGCAGCGTGGCTTCGCCAACACCGACGATTCCAATTTGGTCCGATTCGACGAGGCGAACACGGCAACGGGAGGGAGGCAGGAGCGCTGCAAGCGAAGCGGCGGCCATCCAGCCAGCGGTGCCACCGCCG
>Ga0308173_10001323_pt1 | contig 12211 bp, 11 predicted proteins | sample PhyPR1_FD_203716 | JGI IMG/M metagenome (GOLD analysis project Ga0308173, IMG submission 203716) | Soil microbial communities from UC Gill Tract Community Farm, Albany, California, United States - DLSLS.P.R1 | ecosystem: Environmental > Terrestrial > Soil > Agricultural land | place: USA... | reverse complement strand
CTTGCCCTTGAGATCGGCCCAGCTCTTGAGGTTCTCGGACTTCTTCGCCATCACGTTCGTGCCCGACGCATAGTAGTCGGGCTCGACGATGTCGACGATCTTGCGCCGCTCGGGCGTGTCGCTCATCGTCGCGATCATCAGGTCGATCTTGCCCTGCTGCAGGAACTGGATGCGGTTCGACGCGACGACCGGGACGAGCTCGAGCTTCACGCCGAGGCGCTTTGCCACGTCGGCCGCGAGATCGGGCTCGAAGCCGATGATCTTCCCGGACGGATCGAGATAGCCGAACGGACGGTAGTCGGCCTTGGTCCCGACAACGAGCACGCCCTTTTTCTTGATGTCCTGCAACTCGTCCGCTTTTGCAGCGCTCACGCCCAGCATGCCGAGCACGAGTGCCGATGCAACGATCGTCAGCCATCGGTTATGCATGTTCTCCTCCTTGTTCGTTGGGATACGCCACCGGAAGGCGCTCTCCCGCCTCGCCGGCGTCGCCGCAATTGTGCCCGAACGCGACCTCCCGCGGTTCAGGCCGCTACATCGCGCCGCAGCGGCCCGCGGTTTGCGAGCACCGCCTTCATTTCTGTCAGCGCCTGGTCGAAGATCGTGATCGCGAGATCGACATCCGCGCGCGCCACTGTCAACGGCGGCGCAATGCGCCATACCGAACCCCGCTCGGGACGCCGGCGAATGTTCATGCTGAGGCCGAGTGCGAGGCAGCGCTCGGTCGTCAGCGCGCCCAGCTCGTGCCAGGGCTCGCGGGTCTCGCGATCCCTGACGAGCTCGATGCCGCGCAAAAGGCCCATGCCGCGCACATCGCCGATCTCTTCGTGGCGCGCCTTGAGCTCCTCGAGGCGCGCGGCGAGGTAGTCGCCCATCTCGCGGCTCCGCGCGAGCAGGTTCTCCTGCGCCACCGTCTCGAGCACCGCGAGCCCGACCGTCGACGGCAGCGGATCGGACACGTGCGACGTGTAGAACGCGAAGCCGCGGCGATGGCATGTTGCTTCGATCTCGTCGTTCGTGATCACCGCAGCGATCGGCACGCCGCCGCCGAGCGTCTTCGACACGGTCATGAGGTCGGGCGTCACGCCGAGGTACGACGCGGCGAACCAGTGGCCGAGCCGTCCGAACGCCGTCTGTGCCTCGTCGAAGATCAGCAGCATGTTGCGCTTGCGCGCTTCCTGCTGCAGCGCATCGAAATAGCCGTCGGGAGGCACGATCACGCCCCCGGCGCTGATCACCGGCTCGGCGATGACGGCCGCGCGCGCACCGGTCGACTGCATGTCGTAGAGCTCGAAGCCGACCTTCATGCACGTTCGGTCGCACTTGTCGCGGCAGTGCTTCACCGGACAGCGATACGCGTTCGGCTCGGGAATCACGTACGTGCCCGGCATGCCCGGGCCGTAGCCCTTGCGATCGCTCGCGAACGATACGCCGCCCGCGTTGCCGGTGACGCCGTGCCAGGACCCGCCGAGGCCGACGACTTCGAAGCCTCCGGTGTAGAGCTTCGCCATCTTGATCGCCGCTTCGTTGCTCTCGCTTCCCGTGTTCAGGAACAGCGACTTGCGCAGCGGCGCGGGAAGGATCCTGGCGAGGGCGTCGGCCAGTTGCACGACGCTTCGCGGAATCATTCCCGAAAAGAGATGCAACGCACTGTCGCAGCTGCGCTTGATCGCCGCGACGATGTTCGGGTGATTGTGGCCGACGGTGGCGCACATCTGGCCGGACGTGAAATCGAGGATCTTGCGGCCCCTGGCGTCGACCACCCACGAGCCCTGTGCCTTCTCGACGATTTCGGGGTAGGCGTCCCCGCCGTAGCGGATCAGGTGCTCGCGGAAATCGCCGCCGGCTTCGCTCGATTCATTCATCGTGGATCCTTGCTCGCATGATGTTCGCCGGGGAAAGGAACCGGTCGTGGGCGACGATCGGCGCTATGATCACGCGCCACGGTAATGGAGGGCTGCGCATGGCCGGGACCAATACGCGATTGCTGGAGGAATGGAAAGCCAACCTCGACCTGCTCAAGTTCTACGAGACGCTGAAGCAGCAGCGGTTCGCACATTTCCTCACGATCCAGACGGCGTTCCTGGCGCTGTTCGGGCTGGTCGCGAAGGACGCCACCGGCGTCTTCTCGCTAGTCACGATCGCTACTCTCGCGGTGGTGCCCATCCCGCCGCTCTTCATTTCATTCTATTTCATGCGGCTCGACCGGCGCGGCCGGGCGTTCATCGACACCGCGAATACGCGACTGCTTCTGCTCGAAGCCGAGTGGCAGCAGCGCTTTCCGGACGACTACTTCGCCACGTATCAGCAGCAATTCGGCGTGCTGTCGCGCCGGGACGAAACGCTGGTCGCGCAATACCTCGGCGCCCGCAAGATGGCCGGCGATCCTTACCCCATGCTCGTCGATGCACCGTCGGCGCACGCGTCGGAGACGGCGATCATCCGGTTGTTCTGGTGGCTGTGGGTGATACTGTTCAGCGGCTTCGCGCTCCATCTCGCGTGGCACCTCGCCAACCCCGAATGGCGCCCGGGATAGGCGACGCGTGTCGACGGCGCGCTGAGCTGTGTGACACCGAGCGGCCAACCTCGATTGCAGTTGACGGTGCCTACGCTTCACGGCGTCCCGGCACGTCGACGATCTGTGCGGCGTGTCCGGTGGCGGCGAGGAAGCGCTCGAGGTGCGCGTGCGGAAGCACCATCGTCGCGTCGTTCACCAGGGGATGCGCCTGCACCGCATCGGCCTCCCACAGCCGCCGGTCGAGGACGAATTCGACGGTGTGCGCGGTATCGTTCGCGAGCGCGAGCAGGCTGACCGAGCCCGGCGCCACCCCCAGGTGCTTGCGTAGACGCTCGGGCGAAGCAAAACCGAGGCGCCCCGTGCCGAGCAGAAGGCCGAGCGAGTTGAGATCGACCGCGACGTCATGCGCGACGGTGAGCAGAATGTGCCGCACACCCTTCTTGTCGCGCAGGAACAGGTTCTTCGTCTTCGCGCCCGGCAAGGCGGGCACGAGCCGCTTCGATTCCTCGACCGTCATCACGGGCGAATGCTCGAAGCGCTTCGCGTCGATGCCATGCAAGGCGAGAAAGGCGGCGAGGTCCATCCGCCCGATTTCACCACAACCCGCCACGGATTGCCGACGGGCGCGAAACGCGCGCGGCAAATGCGCGAGCCACGAGGCCCGCGCCGCCGCAGATCGAGCTTGCGCTCGCGAGGCCGCGCTGACCAGGAAGGCAACCGGGCGCCTACTCCAGTGCGTGGCCGCCAACCCGCACCAGCGCTTCGGGACGAAGTTCGGCGAGTTCGTTGATGCCGAGCATCGCCATGTCGCGCAGAATCTCCTCGGACAGAAGCGCGATGGCGCGCGCGACGCCGGCCTCGCCGCCGATCGCCGCCGCATAACCGAACGGCCGGCCGGCGAACACGAATTTCGCGCCGAGCGCGAGCGCCTTCAGCACGTCGGTGCCGCGGCGCACGCCTCCGTCGAGCATCACCGGAATGTCCGGACACGCGGCGACGATCCCCGGAAGCACGCGCAGCGCCGCCACGGCCCCATCGAGCTGGCGCCCGCCGTGGTTGGAAACGATGATGCCGTCGGCGCCTGCATCACGCGCGAGCGTTGCGTCGGCCTTGTCGAGGATGCCCTTGATCACCAGCCTGCCCTTCCACAGCCGGCGCACCATGCGCCAATGCTCCCAATGCAGGTGTCCGCGGTCGGAATAGTCGCGAAGCACCGATGCGGAAAGGATCGGCGCGCCGCGCGTCGCGAAGTTGTTCTCGAAATGCGGCATGCCGTGCCGCGCGAGCGTGCGCAGGAAGGTGCCGGCGAGCCAGCGCGGGTGCGTGAGGCCGTCCCACGCGAGACGCAACGTCGGCCGCAGCGGCGTCGAAAACCCGGCGCGGATGTTGTTTTCCCGGTTGCCCGCCACCTGCGAATCGACGGTGACGACGAGCGTGCGGAACCCGGCACGCGCAACCCGCTCGATAAGGCCGACGATCGCCGGCACATCGCCGGGCAGGTAGGCCTGGAACCAGGCGGACGGCGACCGCGAAACCACCTCTTCGAGGCGGATCAGCGATGATCCGCTCAGGATCATGGGCACGTTCGCCCGCTCCGCCGCGGCGGCAAGCACGATGTCGCCACGATACGCATACAGCGCGGTGATGCCGAGCGGCGCGATGCCGAACGGGGCCGAATACGTGCATCCGAACAACGTCGTTTGCGCCGAGCGCTTCGACACGTCGACGAGCATGCGCGGCAGGAAGCCGAATTCGGCGAATGCGCCGCGGTTGTCGGCGAGCGTCCAGTCGGTTTCGGCAGCGCCGCAGACGTAACCGAACACCGGCCGCGGCAGATGACGCCGGGCGGCCGATTCGAAATCCTCGAGCGACAGCACCCGGCGAAGGCGCCGGGGAACGCGACGCTCGGGCCTTTGCACCATGGCGACCCCGTCACCCCTCGAAAGGGGCCACAGTCTAGCAGTGGCCGACGCGAGCCATCGACCGGCCGAGGCGATGAGCAAAGAGCGGCCGCGTCACGCGCGACGCCCTCTTAATAGCGGCCTTGACAATCGCTGCCTAGGCATCTATTCTGGCCTCATGATGACTTCGAGCAGCGCAACCACGGCACTCGATGAGCGGCCCGACGCGAAGCCGCGGCACGGCATGCTGCGCCTGATCAATCGCATCCGAGTCGAGCTGGTGGACGCCCTGGACCGCGAGCTCGCTCCATTCGACATCTCGGCGCCACAGCTCTTCGTGCTGTCATCCGTCGCCAATCGCGAAGCCGACTCGGCGGCCGGACTATGCAAGTCGATCTCGTACGATCCAGGCGCCATGACGCGGATGATCGATCGGCTGCAGCAGAAGGGTCTCGTGCGCCGGGTCCCGCATCCCGATGACCGGCGCGCGATGAATCTCGAGCTCACGGTCGCCGGCAAGGCGCTGTTTCCCCAGCTCGTCGCCGCCAAGGAACGGGTGCAGGCGCAGTTTCTGCGCGGCTTCAGCAGGGACGACACGCACACCCTCGAAACGCTGCTCCACCGGATGCTCGCGAACCGCTGATTTTTTTTGGAACGGTAGTTGCCTGGGCATCAACCGCCTAAGCAATAGTTCCGCCAATCTCCAAGCTTCGAGGCAAAATGACCCTCCCGATCACGCGCGTCGCCCTCACCGTCGCGTGCGCATCGCTTTGTGGTTGCGCGAGCATGAGTGGCATCGCGCCGCAGGCCCAATCGCGCAACGCAAACGGGCTCGCATCGCAGCGCGCGCTGTCCGGCACGGCGACGAGCACCGCCGCATGGCCGAAGGCCGACTGGTGGAAGGCGTATGGCGACCCGCAGCTCGACGCGCTGATCGACGAAGCGCTCGCCCGCAGTCCGACGCTCAACGTGGCGGCGGCGCGCACGCGCAAGGCGCTCGCCCTCGCCGATGCGAGTCGCAGCGCGCTTTCACCGCGTATCGACGCGAGCGCATCGAGCACGCGCGAGCACTTCTCCCAGCACGGGCTCGTCCCGCCGCCATTCGCAGGCACCACGCAGACGCTGAACCAGATGCAGCTCGCGCTGTCGTGGGATCCCGACGTTTGGGGCAAGAACCGCGCTGCGTACGAAGCGGCGCTCGGCAGCGCGCGCGCCGCGCAGATCGACGCGCAAGCGGCACGGCTGCAACTGTCGACCGGTATCGCGCAGGCATACGTGCAACTGCAGCGCGCGTACCTGGAACGCGACATCGCCGAAGCCACACTGGCCGCGCGCGAACAGGTCGTCGCACTCACCCGCGATCGCAATGCCGCCGGCCTCGACTCGCGCGTCGAGGTCAAGCAGGCCGAAGGGGCCGTGCCGGCGACGCGTGAGGAAATCGCCGCACTCGACGAGCGGATCGGCCTGGCACGCAACCAGATCGCGGCGCTGATCGGCGCCGGACCGGATCGGGGCTTGGCCATCGCGCGGCCCTCCGCCACGACGACGTTCACCGCGATCGCGTTGCCGTCGCGCCTGCCTGCGGAACTGCTCGGACGCCGGCCCGACATCGTCGCGCAGCGCTGGCGAATCGAGGCGGCGAGCAGAAACATCGCCTCGCAGAAGGCCGAGTTCTACCCCGACGTGAACCTGCTGGCATTCGTCGGATTGCAGAGCGTCGGCGGCGCCAACCTGTTGAGCGCCGCCAGCCGCATGCTGGGTGCGGGTCCGGCAGTGACGCTGCCGATCTTCGACGGCGGGCGGCTCCGCGCGCAGCTCGCGGCGAAGGACGCCGACTACGACGTCGCCGTCGAGCAGTACAACCAGACGCTTGCCGACGCAATGCGCGAGGTCGTCGACCAGGTCGTGTCGTTCGAGAGCCTCGACGAGCAGCGCAGGCAGCAACGCGACGCCGCCGCGACGACGCGCGAAGCCTACGACCTGGCGCTGACGCGCTATCGGGAGGGCCTCGGGAACTACCTGCAGGTGCTGTCCGCCGAACAGCCGATGCTTGCCCAGCAAAGCCTCGACGCCGACCTCTCCGCGCGCGCGCTCGAGCTTTCGATCAACCTCGTTCGCGCGCTCGGTGGTGGCTACGAACCCGAACCGGCAGAGGTCTCCATGACGACAGGGAATTCAAGATGAGCGACGCAAAATCCCCTCGCCGACCCGCGGCAAACGCCGCCCGCAAGCGCTGGCTCGCGATTGTCGCAAGCGCTTTCGCGCTGATCGGCATTGGCTACGGAACGTACTGGGCACTCGTGCTGCGCTTCGAGCAGTCCACCGATGATGCCTATGTCAGCGGCAATGTCGTGCAGATCACGCCGCAGATCGCCGGCACCGTGATCAGGATCGCTGCCGAGGACACGCAGTTCGTCAAGGCCGGCTCCACGCTCGTCGAGCTCGATCCGGCCGACGCGAAGATCGCGCTCGAACAGGCCGACGCCAAGCTTGCGAAGACCGTGCGCGACGTGCGTGGCCTCTTCGCGACGACGGCACAGCTGAAGGCCAACGTCGACATGCGCAGCGCCGAGCTTGCGCGCGCCAGCGAGGACCTCGACCGGCGCGAGCGGCTTGCGCGCTCCGGAGCGGTGTCCGGCGAAGAGTTGCAGCACGCGCGCGACGCCATGGCAAGTGCGCGCGCGTCCCTGACCGCGGCCCGGCAGGAGCTCGCGGCGAACCAGGCGCGCGTCGATCGCACGAGCGTCGAGAATCACCCCGATGTGCTGGCGGCGGCGGCCCAGGTGCATGACGCGTATCTCGACGTCGCGCGCACAGCATTACCGGCCCCGGTGTCGGGCTACGTCGCCAAACGGGCGGTGCAGCTCGGTCAGCGGGTGGCACCGGGTGCGCCGTTGATGGCCATCGTGCCGCTCGACCAGGTATGGGTCGACGCGAACTTCAAGGAGCCGCAACTCGCAACGATGCGCATCGGCCAGCCGGTGACGCTGACCGCTGATCTCTACGGCGACAACGTGCGCTATCACGGCACCGTCGCGGGATTCGGCGCCGGCACCGGCTCGGCGTTTGCGCTGCTGCCTGCGCAGAACGCCACCGGCAACTGGATCAAGATCGTGCAGCGCGTTCCGGTGCGCGTCGCACTCGACGCGCAGGAGCTCACGGCGCATCCGCTCCAGATCGGATTGTCCATGCAGGTCGAGGTCGACACGCACGAGCGAGGCGGCGAGCGGCTGCCGCAGAACGTGCATGCGCCCGCGCCGCTGTCCACCGACGTGTACGACAACGTCGATGCGGCCGCGGCGAAGCGCGTGCACGAGATCATCGCGGCGAACGCCCGTGATCCGGCGAGTGCGCGCGCCGCGTCCGTCTCCTCCGGCGTTGCGCGCGCTGGGTCCGTCGCGACGGTCGGCGCGGAGCACGCGGGTGCGTCCGTCGTCACCACCGGCGTTGCGCGCGCCGGCGCGGCGGCCTCCGCGGCGCGGCACGTGGCCGCGTCGAAACCGTAGTCCCCTGCGCAGTCGCTTGTGAGCCAGGACATTTCCGCGCCGGACGCGCAACCGCGGCGAACACCGGAGACAGCCGCACCCGCCTCCCACGAGCCGACGCCGCTGTCGGGGGCCGCACTCGCGCTCGGCACCGTGGCACTGTCGCTCGCGACGTTCATGAACGTGCTCGACACGTCGATCGCCAACGTCTCCATCCCGGCCATCGCCGGTGATCTCGGCGTGTCGCCCGACCAGGGCACATGGGTGATCACGTCTTTCGGCGTCGCCAACGCGATCTCGCTGCCGCTCACCGGGTGGCTCACGCAGCGCTACGGGCAGGTGCGGCTCTTCGTGGGCTCGGTGCTGCTGTTCGTGCTCGCGTCGTTCCTGTGCGCGCTTGCGCCCACGCTCGGCCTGCTGATCGCGTTTCGCGTGCTGCAGGGCGCGGTGGCAGGGCCGATGATTCCGCTGTCGCAGTCGCTGCTGCTGTCGAGCTATCCGAAGGCGAAGGCGGGAACCGCACTCGCACTGTGGGGTATCACCACGCTCGTCGCACCCGTGGTAGGACCCGTGCTCGGCGGCTGGATCACCGACAATATCTCGTGGCCCTGGATCTTCTACATCAACATGCCGGTCGGCCTCGGCGCGGCCGCCGTCACGTGGATGATCTATCGCCCGCGAGAGACGCCGACCGCGAAGCTGCCCATCGACGCGATCGGCCTCGGCCTTCTCGTGATGTGGGTGGGCGCACTGCAGATCATGCTCGACAAGGGCAAGGATCTCGACTGGTTCGGCTCCACCGAGATCACGATCCTCGGCATCGCAGCGCTCGTCGGCTTCGCGCTGTTCGTCGTATGGGAGTTGACCGAGGAGCATCCGGTCGTGGATCTGCGCCTCTTCGGCCGGCGCAACTTCTGGACGAGTTCGCTCGCGATGTCGCTTGCGTACGGCGCGTTCTTCGGCAACGTCGTGCTGCTGCCGCTGTGGCTGCAGCAGTACATGGGCTACACGGCCACCGCGGCCGGGCTCGTGCTGGCGCCGGTGGGTCTCCTCGCGATCCTGCTGACGCCGCTGGTCGGACGCACGATGCACCGGGTCGATCCACGCCTCTTTGCCACCGGCGCGTTCATCGTGTTCGCGCTCGTGCTCTACATGCGCTCGCAATTCAACACGTCGGCCGACTTCTGGACGCTGATGGTGCCGACGATCATCCAGGGCGCGGCGATGGCGATGTTCTTCATTCCGTTGGTCACGCTGTCGCTTTCCGGACTCCCGGCCGAGCGCATTCCCTCGGCCTCCGGGCTGTTCAACTTCGCGCGGATCACGGCGGGCTCGTTCGGCACGTCGATCGCAACGACGTTCTGGGATCATCGCGCCACGCTGCACCATGCCCAGCTCGCCGAGCAGATCGGCCGCAGTCCCGCCAGCCAGGCGCTCGCGACAATGCAGGCGAACGGACTCACGCCCGAGCAGAGCTATGCGGCGCTCAACCGCCTCGTCGACCAGCAGGCCTTCATGCTGTCTGCCAACGACGTGTTCTACGTGTCGGCACTGCTGTTCCTCGCACTGATCGGCGTCGTATGGCTGGCGCGACCCGCCAGGGGCGGCGCGGGCGCCGGTGAAGCGGCGGCGGGCGCACATTGAAGCGATGACCGGCGCGGTGAGCGACGTCGTCGGTGTCTGGCTGTCCACCGATGGCCGGATGCGCGTGCATCTGAAAGCGGACGGCACGTTCGACGAGGCTCGTGCGGACAGCACACGCACGTTTCACGGCGTGTGGCGAAGCGACGGATCACGCGTCCACTTTCACGATCCGGCCACCGGCTACGAGGCGAGCGGCGAGCTCCGTGACGGCGTGCTGCAGGCCGACGGCGTCGAATTCCGCCGCGCTGCGTAAGACACTGGCGCCGACGCGGGCTCATCGCTGGCGGCCGACGCCGGCTCATCGCTGGCGCCGACGCCGACTCATCGCTGGCGCTGCGACGGACGCCACTTGAGGAAGCGCCGCTCGAACAGCGTGATGAGGCCGATCCCGGCCGTCGTGAACAGCGTGATCGACAGCAGCGCGGCGAATACCAGCGCCGTGTCGAGGTTGAACTGCGCCGCGAGCACCAGCTGGCCGATGCCGCGGTTGCCGCCGATGAACTCGCCGACGATCGATCCGACGAGCGCCAACGGGAACGCGACCTTCAGCGAATCGGCGATGTACGGTGTGGCATGCATCAGCCGCACCATCGTGAACACGCGGTAGCGCGATCCCCCTGCGAGCCGCGCGAGATCGAGGATATCCGGCTCGATTTCACCGAGGCCGGTCATCGAGTTGACGAAGATCGGAAACAGCGCGAGCAGAAACGCGAGCAGGATCTTCGACTCGGCGCCCAACCCGAACCAGATCACGAAGAGCGGTGCGATCGCGATCTTCGGAATGCTGTTGAACGCGGCGAGAAAGGGCATGATCACGCTCTTCACGCCTTCGACGTAGACGACGAGCAGCGCCAGCAGCACACCGACGACCAGTGCGATCGCAAGTCCCGCAACCGTCGTCATCGCCGTCACGGCGAGGCTCGCGAGCTGCAGCGTGAACGTCTCGGCGAAGCGGCCCGCGATCACCGAGGGCAACGGCAGCACGTAATCGGGAATGTTCACGAGCGGCACCAGGACCTGCCACGCGAGCAGGAACGCCGCGACCGCGGCGAGCGAGCGCAGCGGCGCCAGCCTCTTCGCCATGCGCTGCGGCGGAACCGACGCGGGACCGGGAACGACTTTGCGCATGCTGTTGATCACGATCCGGCGCATCGACCCGATCGGGGTCACAGACGGCTTTCCGCATACGGTTCAGCGCAACCGGATGCTTCCACTAAATTCGTCTCCGGCGCCGCACCGAGCCCGATGCCGTTACGCACGCGCGTCGACAAGGCGATGAATCGCGGGTTCTCGAGCACCTTCACGTCGCGCGGCCGCGGCAAGTCGACTTTCACGATATCCTGGATGCAGCCGGGCCGCGGTGTCATCACGATGATCGTGTCGGACAACAGCACCGCCTCGGTGATGCTGTGCGTGACGAAGAGCACGGTGTTGCGGTTCGCGGCCCAGATCTTCTGCAGCTCGAAGGCCATCCGCTCGCGCGTCATCACGTCGAGCGCACCGAACGGCTCGTCCATCAGGATCAGCGGCGGATTCATCAGCAGCGCACGGCAGATCGCCGCGCGCTGCTGCATGCCGCCCGAGAGCTCGTGCGGGAACGCGTTCTCGAAGCCGGCGAGACCTGCCAGCGCAATCAGCTCGAGCGCCCGTTCGCGGTGCAATGACGCCTTGCGGCCGGCCACCTCGGCGACGAACAGGATGTTCGCAAGGGTCGTCCGCCACGGCAGAAGCACCGGCGACTGGAACACCATGCCGACGTTCGCAACCGGCCCCGACACCGCCTTGCCCGCCACGGTGATGCGCCCGCTGCTCGGCGCGACGAGCCCGGCCACCATGCGCAACAGCGTCGACTTGCCGCATCCGCTCGGTCCGACGATGGACACGAACTCGTTGCCCTCGACGGCGAAGGCGGCGCGCTCGACGGCAACCCCGGTGCCGAAAGTCTTGCGGACGTCGACGAGCTCCAGCGCGACCGACATCGCTTTATCGAGCATCACGGAACTCCATGACAATTTGCAGCGCTGCGTCCTTGACGCGGAAGCGGGAATGCAGCGTCTTTCGCTCGAATGCGCCACTGGGTCCCCGCCTTCGCGGGGACGACGAAGTTCCGGGAGTTCACGTCACGCAATCACGTAAAGCTCAGTGGCCCGAGAGCACCGGTGCGTAGAGGTCCTTCGCGTCGAGCTTCGTGTCGAGCTTCATCGCGGTCTTCACGAGGTCGATCGTCCGCTGCATGCGCTCGTCCGTCGCCACACCGTAGCCGTTCTTCCTGACGTACGGCGTTTCGATCGACTTGATGGTCTGGCGCCATTGCGCGAGCGTCGTGTCGAAATTGAGCGCCGGGTTGTGCCTGACCATGATCTTCGCGGTCTCTTCCGGATGCGCAACCGAATACTCCACCGCCTTGCGCGTCGCCTCGGCGAAACGCTTCGCGGCACCCGGGTCGCTCGCCAGCGTCGTGTCCTTCGCGATCAGGAAATAGCCGAAGACGTCGTAGCCCCAGTCGGCGAACGGTGCGAAATAGACCTTCTTGCCGCGCGGCTCGGCGATCTTCTCGAGCGCCGGGATGTCGCCGTCGATCGACGCGGTGAAAAGATCGGTCTGCCCCGACAGCAGCAGCGACGAGTAGACGCCGGGGTCGGCGGCGAGCCATTGGATGGACG
>Ga0308173_10001322_pt1 | contig 12212 bp, 14 predicted proteins | sample PhyPR1_FD_203716 | JGI IMG/M metagenome (GOLD analysis project Ga0308173, IMG submission 203716) | Soil microbial communities from UC Gill Tract Community Farm, Albany, California, United States - DLSLS.P.R1 | ecosystem: Environmental > Terrestrial > Soil > Agricultural land | place: USA... | reverse complement strand
CTACGTTGCGGTGGAACCGTCCGGCATGGACCCGTGCGACCTGCGGATCAAGAGCGGTGACGCGGCCGTGCGCGAGCTGGTCGCCCGCCGGGTGCCGCTCTACCGCTTCGTGCTGTCCAACGTCGTCAGCAAGTACGACCTCGACCGTGCGGACGGACGGATCGACGCCGTCCGCGAGGCGGCCCGACTGGTGGCGTCGATCCGCGACCAGTCAAAGGTGACGGCGTTCGCCCAGGAGATCTCCAAGATGGTGGGTGCCGACATCGACACCAACCAGGTCCTGTCCGAGGTACGCCGCGCGGCCGCCCGCGGACCCGGGCAGCCCGACCGACGGGGTGAGCGCCGGGGGAGCGTGCCCACCGAGCCCGCGCCGGCTCCGCGCAGCGCGGTCCCCGACCCGCGTGACCCACGCTTCGCGCTGGAGCGCGAGACGCTGAAGCTGGTGCTCCAGCACCCGATGACCATCGGCCGGATCACCGGCGACATGGGTCCCAACGACTTCACCCACCCGACCTACCGGGCGGTGTGGGAGCTCGTCGCGGCCGCCGGCGGGCCGGGCGCCGGCGCGGGGGACCCGGGCTGGGCCACGAAGCTGCGCGACGCCACCACCGACCCGGCGATCTCCTCGACGATCAGCGCGCTCGCGGTCGAGCCGATCCCGACAGCGAAGGAGCCGGACGCCTCCTACGTCGCCCTCCACGTCTTCCGGCTGCTCGAGCTGACCACGATGCGGCGGATCGCCGAGCTGAAGTCGCGGCTGCAGCGCACCAACCCGGTCGAGCACCCCGCCGACTACAACCGGATGTTCGGGGAGCTCGCGGCCCTCGAGCAGCACCGGCGCAGCCTGCGCGAGCGCACCGTGGGAGTCCAGTGAGGCTGCGGCCGTCCGGTGCGGGGCGTTCCCGCCCGCCGATCAAGGTCGCGGCGGGGGAGCGGGTCCTCGCCTGGGCCGTGGCCAATGTCGGGGAGGACGCCGAGGGGGTCGTTGCCGGCACCCGCGATGCGTTGTACGTCGGCTCGACCCGGGTCGCCTGGGAGCTCGTCGAGGCCGCGGACTGGGACCGGGACACCTCCGTGCTGCGGGTCAGCGAGGTCGGCAGCTGGGGCGAGCGCCGACCCGAGCACCTGCTCACGATCGAGGAGCCCGGCCGGCTGCTGGAGCTGGTGCGGGAGCGGGTCACCGCGAGCGTCGTGCTGCAGCGCCACGTGCCGATCGAGGGGCGCCGGGGCCTGCGGGTGATCGCGCGCCGCGCACCCCGTGGGGACCGACCGATCACCTGGGTCTACGAGTACGACGCCGGCATCGACCCCTCCGATCCGGAGGTCCAGCGGGTGGCCGGCGAGGCGCTGGCAGCCGCCCGCGATGAGGTCGGCGAGGTCTGAGGAGTGACCGGCGAGCCCGATTTTCTGCTGCGCCGGAGACCTTGCTAGTGTGTGCGCGCTGCACCGATCCCCTGTAGCTCAACTGGCAGAGCATTCGGCTGTTAACCGGAGGGTTGTTGGTTCGAGTCCAACCGGGGGAGCCAGCGAGAACGGGCCCGTCTCATCGCGAGACGGGCCCGTTCGCCATGTCCGGGGGTCCTCAGAGCCGGCAGTGGTTCGTCTCGTCGTACGACGCCGGCTCGCGCGGGATCGTCGCGTTGTGCGGGGGACGTCGTGACGACTCGACCCAGTCGGTGAGACGGACGAACGCCCGGCGGGCACAGGGGAGGATCGGCCGGACCCGGTCGCCGTACTCGCCGTTGAGCCCGTCGACGTGGGTGCCGCCGACGATCCGGTAGTAGCGGTGCAGGCCGGCGCGGCCGTGGTGGCGGATCTCGCGATGGTAGACGTCGGAGTCGGTGCGGATCGGCAGCAGGGCGTCGATGGTCCCGTGCAGGGTGATCATCGGCCGCTTGATATCGCCGGTCAGTGCGACCCTCGCCAGCGCCCGGTGCGCGGCCGGACGGTTCCTGTAGTGGTAGTCCGCGTCGCAGCCCGGGGTCCCGCTCTGGCAGTACGGCGTGCCGGCCTCCTGCGCGCCGTCGTAGCCCGGGTCGAGCTCCTCGCGGTAGACCCGCTGGGTGAGGTCCCAGTAGACCGAGTAGTGGTAGTCCCAGGTGAACTCCGAGCCGCGCGCGAAGCCGGCCCGGATCATCGCGCGGTGGTCGGCCGCGTCGCCCGTGGCGGCGTACGACGGGTAGTGGCGCAGCGCGACGGGGAGGTAGGTCAGCAGGTTGGGCGCCTTGGCCTGGAACAGCGTGCCCTCCCAGTCCACCCCGCCGTCGTAGAGGCCCGGCCGGTTCTCCAGCTGCCAGCGGACGAGGTAGCCGCCGTTGGAGATGCCGAGCATGTAGGTGCGGTCGGGGGCGCGGCCGTAGCGCTGCGCGACGACCTGCTTGGTGGCCCGGGTGAGCTGGGTGACCCGGTGGTTCCACTCGGCGATCGCGTCGCCCGGCTCCTTGCCGTCCCTGTAGAATGAGCTGCCGTTGTTGCCCTTGTCGGTCATGGCGTAGGCGTAGCCGTGCGCGAGCAGCCAGTCGCTGAAGAGGAAGTCCCCGGCGTACTGGGTGCGCGTCCCGGGTGCTCCGCTGACCACGAGCCGGCCGTTCCAGTGGTCCGGGAGCCGCACCACGAACTGCGAGTCGTGGTTCCACCCGTGGTGGGTGTTGGAGGTCGAGGTGTCGGGGAAGTAGCCGTCGACCTGGATCCCCGGCACCCCGCTGGGGTTGCGGGTGTCGGGCGCGTTGAGCCCGGCCCAGTCGGAGGCGTCGGTGTGGCCGGTGGCCACGGTCGAGGCGGTGGTCAGGTCGTCGAGGCAGTCGACCTGCTGCATCGGGGCGCGGGGTACGTCGATCCTGGCCTGGCGGCTGCAGTGCCCCGAGGCCCGGGCCGGGTCCGACGCCTGCGTCGGCGGTGACGCCACGAGCAGGGACGCGAGCAGGACGGTGCTGACGGCGACGGCGCGGGAGGTCATGGCGCCAGCGTCCGACGTGGCAGTCGTCACGGTCCATGTGGGCACGGGCCACATCGAGGGGTCGGGACTGTGACGGTCGCCCATGCGCGGCGGCCAACCCACGGCGTTCTCTCGCGCGGAGACGCGTCGTGCCCTAGCCTTCCCGAGGCAGCCGCACGGGATCGGTCGCACGGGGAGTCGTCCATGACGCATCGCAGCGGTCTGCGCCGCCGCCTGTTCCACCTCCTCACGTCGATCGCCGTCCTCGGCCTGGTGCTGGTCGCGACGCCGAGCGCTGCGAGCGCGGCGACCGGCGACGGAGTGCTGCGGCACGTCCACTCCTCGGGCCGCTTCAACGTGTCGCGTCGCCTGCTGGAGAAGGACCTCGACCGGTTCATGGCCGACACCGACCTCGTGACCATGACCGAGGTCCACTCCACCAGCCGCGCCTCGGCGCTCAAGGAGCCCGGCTGGGAGCGGTTCTGGCAGTCAGGCCACCGCCGGGGCGAGTGCGGCATGAGCTGGCGGACCTCGGCCTGGACGCTGGTCACCGGCACGACCGCGGTGCTGACCCGCAAGACGTTCCACACAGCCCGCAACGACAAGCGGAAGACGGTCGGCCGCGCGGCCAGCGTGGTGCTGCGCAGCGTGTCGTCCGGCCGCACCGTCCTGGTGTCGGTCGGCCACCTGCCCACCAACGTCGAGCGCGCCGACGGCCGTGGCTGGTCGCACGAGTCACCGGACCGGGTGGCGGCGTACAAGGACGCTATCGCGGGGTGGAGGCGCCACGTCCGCGCGATGGTCGGGGAGCAGGCCCCCGACGTGGTCCTGGTCACCGGTGACTGGAACCTCGACCTCAAGCGGTCGTGGGTGCGCCGCTGGCTGCGCGGCAAGTGGGACGACCTCGGCATCACGGACCTGACCTGGAAGGCGCCCTATCCCCGAGGGGGAACGTTCGTCGACCACCTCTTCGGCCGCACCAGGAGGAGGCTGATCGACGGCACGCTGATGTCCGGGGGCTCCTACTCGTGGGCGGGGCACCTGATGCACGACATCAGGTCCTCCGACCACAACCCGTACCGGGAGGCCATCGCGCTCCCATGAGGTGAGGAGCGGTGCTACTCGCCCCAGCCCATCGGGAACACCTCGACCGTCGCCGCGAAGGCCACCCCGAGCCGCTGCCCGGACTGTCGGCCGAACCCCTCGAGGAACTCGCGCGGGTCGAAGTCCGCCCAGCCCAGGCCGTCGATGTAGGCCCGGTGTGCCTCGAGCGAGGCGACCCCGGCGTCGAAGGTGTCGGTGGTGTCGACGCCGTGCGTCGCGTTCGGGGAGCCGAAGGCCCACACCGCGCGCACCCCGCCCCAGGGATCGAGCCCGTCGGTGAGCTGGTCGCGGAAAACCCACCGGTTGCCGGCGTCGCGGACGGCGTCGACCACCGCCCGGCCGACGGCGATGTGGTCGGCCTGGTTGAAGTTCCGACCACCCCACGTCTCGCGGAAGTTCCCGGTGATCACGATGTCGGGGCGGTGGCGTCGTACGACGTGGGCGATCTCGCGGCGCAGCGGGATGCCGTACTCCAGGACGCCGTCGGGCAGGCCGAGGAACTCCACCACCGGCACCCCCACGACCCGGGCGGACTCAACCTGCTCGGCCTCGCGCACCCGGCGGCACTCCTCGGGGTCCATCGCGTCGATGCCGGCCTCGCCACTGGTCACCATGCAGTAGACGACCTCCTTGCCCTGGCCGGTCCAGCGGGCGATCGCCGCGGCGGCCCCGAACTCCATGTCGTCGGGATGCGCCACCACGCACAGAGCGCGCTCCCAGTCCTCGGGCAGGGTCTCCAGCGGTTCGGGGTGCGGCATGTCCGTCATGACCAGAGCATGCACCCGGAGCCCCGTCCTGCGACACATCCACGCGTGGGATTGGGAGGCACCTCCTAGCGTGGCACGCATGAGCTACCGACTGAGCCGCCTGCTGTCCACCGCCACCGCCGGCTACGGCGCCTTCGCCCTCGCGCGCCCCGCCCACCTGCCCGACGCGTTGCAGGCCGACAAGGAGGACCGCCCCGGCCTCGAGCTGCTCGCCGAGACGTACGGCGTGCGGGACCTGGCGATCAGTGCGCTCGGGATGTTCGGACGGTCGGACCGGACGGTGCGGGCGGCGATGATCCTGCGGATCGCGATGGACCTCGGCGACGCGGCCCTGCTGTCGACCAAGACCGACGACGAGGTGCGTCAGAAGGTCCTGGCCGTGACCCTGGGCTGGGCGGGGCTCAACACGCTCGCACTGGTCGTCGACTCGGCCCGGGCCCGGAACTGACATCGCCGGGGCCGGTCGGTCGATTCGGGTCTCGCGGCAGACCCGGCTCTGCGTCCCGGGCGGCGGTGCTCAGCGGAGCCGGTCGATGAGCCCCATCGCGTCGTGCGGCGCGAACCCCTTGGCGTCGTTGTCGAAGTAGACGTACACGTCCTGCTCGCGTGCCCAGTCCCGGCACCGGGCGGCCCAGGTGTCGAGGGCATCGGGTGTGTAGCCGCTGACGTAGAGCTCCCGGTCACCGTGCAGGCGGACGTAGCGGAAGTCGCTGGTGTCCTCCTCGACCCGCGGCCAGCGCCCGGCCGTGTCGGCCAGGACGCACGCGACCCCCTGGTCGCGCAGCAGGGCGGTGGCGTCGGGGGTGCAGAAGGTCGCGCTGCGGAACTCCAGGGCATGGCGCAGCGGCCGGTCCTCCGCGGCGGTGGTGAGCGCGCGGTCCTCGGGGACCTTCGCGTCGTGCTGCCGGGCCAGCTCCGCGGCCTGCGCCGTGGTGCGGGGGAGCAGGGCGAAGAAGTCGGCCATCCGCTCCGGGTCCCACGGCAGGTTCTCGGGCAGCTGCCACAGCAGCGGCCCCAGCTTGGGGCCGAGCCCGAGCAGGCCGGAGGCGAAGAAGTTGGCCAGCGCCGTCTCCACGCCGCGGAGCTTCTTCAGGTGCGTGATGAAGCGGCCGCCCTTGACCGAGAACACGAAGTCGTCGGGCGTCTGGTCACGCCACGCGGCGTACGACGTGGGGCGCTGGAGGGAGTAGAAGGAGCCGTTGATCTCGATCGAGGTCAGGTGGTCGGCGGCGTACTCGAGCTCGCGCCGGTGGGCGAGCCCGCGCGGGTAGAAGTCGCCGCGCCACCCGGGGTAGGTCCAGCCGGAGATCCCGACCCGGATGCGTCCCATGGGCTCGACACTAGATCGTCGGTGACCAGCGTGGTGGTGCCGTCGGCCCACACCACCAGCCCGCGCCGTCCCGGGCGGGTCCGCAGCCAGCGCGCCGCCTCCGGTCCCAGGGCGTACGCCGCCGTGGCGTCGATGTCGGCCCAGGTCAGGGTGTCGGCCACGACCGTGACCGAGGCGACGCCCTCGGGGGCGCGACCGGTCCGGCTGTCGACGAGGTGGCTGCCCCGGTGGGCGGTGCCGGAGGTCGCGACCGCGCCGTTGTGCACCGGGACGACCGCGATGATCCGGCTGGGGTCGTGCGGGTCCTCGATACCCACCTGCCACGGCTCGCTCGAGGCGTCGCGGGTCCGGCAGACCATGTCGCCCCCGGCGGAGAGGCAGAAGTCGGTGTCCTCGAGCGCGTGCAGCGCCCAGGCGGCGCGCTCGACCGCCCAGCCCTTGACCACACCGCTGGGGTCGAGCCGGCTGCGGCCGTCGGGGTCGGCGCGGCGGACCCGGAAGGCTCCGGCCGACTCCCGCTCGGCACGGGCGCCGAGCCCGAGCACCTCGATCACCTCGGGCGGGCAGTCGGCCAGCTCGATCTCCCCGCGGTCGAGCCGCGAGACGACCGAGTCGTCCCGGTAGGTGCTGAACACCCGGTCGACGTCGTGCAGCGCGGCCATCGCCTCCGCCCAGGCGTCGCGGCCGGCGGCGTCGGCGGCGTGGCGGCCGCGCAGGGCGAGGCTGATGGGCATCCCCATCACGTGGTCGACGTGGCGGTGGACCGGCCGGCTCCCAGGTCCGTTCACAGGCCCGCCTGGTCCAGCGCGCTCTGCAGGGACTGGACGTAGCCGGTGCTGGTGACCGTCGCGCCGCTGACCATGTCGATGTGGGCGCTCTGGGCGTTGAGCGTGTTCTGCACCAGGATCGGCAGGGCGTAGGAGTTGATCTGGTCGTCCTGCGGGTTGCCGCTGGGCTGCTGGAGCACCGACACGTCGGAGATCGTGCCGCCCTTGAGCGTCAGCTGGACCTGCACCGGGCCCCACTGGGTCTGGGCGACGCCGCCGGTCACGGTCCTGGTGGCCGGCTGGGCGGGGGCGCTGGTGCCGGTGCTGTTGCCGGCCGCGTTCCCGGCGCCGGAGCCGCTCTTGTCCGCCTGGCCCGAGCCGGTGCCGCCCCCGTTGGCTGCCTTCCCGGAACCGGGTCCATTCCCGCCGTTCCCTCCGGAGCCGCCCTGGCCCGAGGTCTGGGTGGAGGCGTCGGGGGTGGGGGAGGAGATCACGGTCCCTGACGTCGCGGCCATCGATCCGGAGGTGGACGTGTGGTAGCCGAAGAGGAGCACGACCACGGTGATCGTGCTGAGGAGCCACAGCATGTTGCGCTTCATGGGTTCACCAACCGAAGGTCTCGACGTGGAAGTGCTCGGGCGGGAGACCGGCGGCCTCGCAGGTCAGGCGCACGCTCTCGGTCCACTCGGGTGGCCCGCAGACGTAGACGTCGCGCTCGGCGATGTCGGGGATCCACCAGGTCAGCGCCGTGAGGTCGTCGGCGGTGCCGACCCCGGAGCCGAGCCAGGAGTCGCGGGCGCGGCGTCGGCCGGGCAGGTAGAGCGTCTGGAGGCCTCGCTCGTTCTCGAGCGCGGTGAGCTCGTGCTCGAAAAGCGGGTGGTCGCGGTAGCGCTGCACGAGGACCGCGTCGCCGGGGGCGTACTCGAGGCCCTCGGCCAGCGCGCGCAGCGGGGTCACCCCGACACCGGAGCCGATGAGCGCGACCCGGTGCCGCTGGCGGGCGCGGGGGCTGAGGCGGCCGTAGGGACCCTCGACGAGGACGCGGGTGCCGGGGCGCAGGTACGCCGCCTCCGCGCTGCCGTCGCCGGACTCCTTGACCGTGATCCGCAGGCTGCGACCGTCGGGTGCGGCCGACAGCGAGTACGGGTTGGCCCGGGTCCAGCCGTGCCGGCCCAGGAACCGCCAGGTGAGGAACTGGCCGGCCTCCACCGGCAGCCGGTGCAGGCCGCGGCCGGTCACGTAGACCGACACGATGCCAGGCGCCTCGTGGACCACCGAGGTCACCCGCAGCAGGTGCCGGGCGCTGCGCCACAGCGGGAGAAGAACCCGCCACACCAGCACGGCGGCGGCAGTGGCGCCCCAGGCGCCCCACCAGAAGACGGTCGACGCGCGCGAGGCCAGGAACTGCTGCCCGGTCCAGAGCTGGTGCGGGAGGGCGAGGCCGACGCCGAGGTAGGCGTAGAGGTGCAGCAGGTGCCACGACTCGTAGCGCAGCCGCGCCCGTGCGATCTTCACGCTGGTGACCACCACGAGCACCAGGCAGACGGTGCCGGCGGCTGCGAGCAGCATGCCGGGGTAGGTCGTGGTGAGGTTCCAGAGGGTCGACGGGGTGGCGCCGAGACCCCCGCCGGCGTACCCCCACGTGATCAGGACGATGTGGGCGAGCATCAGGTTGAACGAGGTGAACCCGACGATCCGGTGCTGGCGCGCCAGCCGGTCCTGGCCGAAGGCGCGCTCCAGCAGGGGCAGGCGCGCCATGAGCAGGACCTGGACCAGGAGCAGGTCGGCGGCGACGAGGCCGGTGAGCCGGCCTGCCGAGGTGAGCCCGGAGGCCCACCCGCCGAGGTCCTGGAGGCCGCGGTCGGCGACCCACCAGTAGGTCATCAGCAGCAGGCTCAGCCACAGCGCGGAGCCGGTGGCCGACCGGACGACGGAGTCGACGCGCGCCCGGCGGAACCGGGGATGGCGGTGCGCCGGGACGGTCGGCGACAGGGTGCCCTGGGCCGCCGTCATGAGGCGTCGGCCACGTCGGAGCCCCTGCCCTCGCCGTCACCCGACGAGTGGCCCGAGAAGTTCTGGTGCCCGCTGGGGGCGAGCTGCGTGGACACCTGTCCGGTCAGCCCGGGCTGCGGCGGTGTGGGGGCGTTGCCGAGCACGAACCCGCCCACCAGGCCGGTGACGGCCAGCCCGAGGGCCGCGCCGGCCACGTCGGCACGGTTGCGCTGCCACCAGGAGGGACGTCGGGGCGGGGGTGCGTCGTACGCCGTCGGAGTCATGGGTGGGTACCAGCGAGGCAGGGTTGCCGTCCCGGCCTGGGGGCTGGACGCCGGTTCCCAGAAGGGTCGCTGCTCGTTCACGGGGCCTCCTTGTTCGGTAGCCCTATCGTGTCCCGTCTCTCTGAGTCCGGCGGGTGCGAAACCTGTGAACTTCCTGTCAGCGGCTCGGCGTCCGCAGGCGGACCCGGATTTTTTCACCTACCAGGACGGCGCCGCGCTGCCACGATGACAGGGCTCGCGACGGGAGCGAGCCGGAGACTGGGCCAATGGCAGGATCGCAGGGCTACGCCGTCGCCGCCGTCGGAGGCACGGTCGTGGCGGCCGGCATCTCCACCACCGCCGGCGACGACTCGTTCGGCATCGTCCGCCACAACGCCGGCTGACCGGCCGCCGCCCCGGCCCGATAGGGTCACCCTGCCCGGACGGACGCGCCTCGTGCCGCCGAGGCTTCGGGGCGGTAGCTCAGTCGGTCAGAGCAGAGGACTCATAATCCTTGGGTCGTGGGTTCGAGCCCCACCCGCCCTACGAGCTCCACCTGCGCATGCCGGAACAGGGTGACCCGGGTCTGGCTCGTGTGCGAGGGCGGCGCCTCAGGACGCGAGCATGTCCTTCATGGTCGCGATCTCGGCGGTCTGTGCCTCCTGGATCTTCTTCGCCAGCGCGACCGCGTCGAGGTTCTGGCCGTCGGCCTGCTCGGTCTTCGCCATCTCGAGGGCACCCTCGTGGTGCTGGATCATCATGGTGAGGAACATCCGGTCCCAGACGGCCCCATGGGCATGGCCGAGCCGGTGCATGTCGCCGTCGCTCATCATCCCGGGGATGTCTTCGACCGCGGACTCTTGATGCGTGCCGATTGTGGAGTCAGTGGGTTGACTATTCCTGGTGATGTCCTACGGTGAAACCGTGGTTGCATCGGGTTCGGGGCTGTGGTGGGTGGTGCTGAACTACCGCCTCCCACGCGAGCCGTCGACCCCGCGGATCGCGGTGTGGCGGAAGCTGAAGCGGCTCGGTGTGGCGCAGCTGGGGGATGGCCTGGTGGCGCTGCCGGCCGACGCGCGCACCCAGGAGCAGCTCGAGTGGGTTGCCGAGGAGATCGCCCAGGCGGGCGGGTCCAGCAACTTGTGGCAGGCGACGCTGATGAGTCGGGCTCAGGAGCGGGCTCTCGTCGAGCGCATGGCCGGGGCGCGCGCAGCCGAGTATCGATCGATCGTTGAGCGAGCAAACGTGGCGGTGGACCTGGAGGGACGTGACCGGATGGCGGCGGTTCGCAGTCTGCGTGCCGAGCTGCGCAGGATCCAGCGGCGCGACTACTTCCCGCCGGCCGAACGGGCTGAGGCGCGACTGGCCCTGCAGACCCTGGCCACCTCCGAGGGCCCCGGTGCCGAGGTGGGCGGGACGGAGGTCTCGTCATGAGGTGGGCGACGCGTGCAGGCATCCACATCGACCGATCGTCCTCGGCGTGGCTGATCCGCCGGTGCATCGATGAGGCGGCGGAGTTCGTGTTCGTCGACGGCCCGGACTCAGTGCCCGAGGATGCGATTCCGTTCGACATGCGCGGGGTCGAGTTCGGCCATCACGGCAGCGACTGCACGTTCGAGACACTGCTGCGCAAGCACGACATCCAGGACCCGGTGCTGTGGCGGATCGCCGCGATCATCCACGAGGCGGACCTGGACGACGAGCGGTTCGACGCCCCGGAGGCGCCGGGTTTCGACGTGGCCCTGCGGGGGCTGTCCATGGTCCGCGAGGACGACGAGGTCCTGGCGCTGACCGGCCCGCTGTTCGACGGGCTGTACGAGTACTTCCGACGTGAGCTGATTCTTGGGAGAGAGCCGTCATGACCGACCCCGAAGCACCCCACAGGACCGACGTGACGACGGCGTCGCATCCCACCGGGGGCAACCTGATCCCGCTGCGCGAGGCCACCGCCGCTTGGTTCGGTATCTCGCTGCAGACCTTCGGTGGGCCCGCCGGGCAGATCGCGGTGATGCAGGCCAAGCTGGTCGACGAGAAACGATGGATCGGCCAGCAGCGTTTCCTGCACGCCCTGAACTACTGCATGCTCCTGCCCGGCCCGGAGGCCCAGCAGCTCGCGATCTACACCGGCTGGCTGCTCAACGGCACACTCGGTGGGCTGATCGCCGGGATCCTGTTCGTGCTGCCCGGACTGGTGGCACTGCTCGGGCTGTCGGCGATCTACGTCGGTTTCGGCAACACCGCGACCGTCACCGCCCTGTTCGCCGGCCTCGCACCGGCCGTCATCGCCATCGTCATGCAGGCGGTCTACCGGGTCGGGAAGCGGGCGCTCACCCATGTCGCGTTGGTCTGGCTGGCGGCCGCCTCCTTTGCCGCACTCGCCCTGTTCGCGGTGCCCTTCCCCGTCGTAGTGCTGGCGTCGGGCGTCATCGGCTGGGTCCTCGGCACCCGGATCCCGGAACTGGGCCACCGCAAGTCGACGAAGGCCGAGGACGGCCCCGAGCCGCTGATCAGCGACGAGGCGCTGCACCACGACCTGCCCTCCAAGCGCCGATCGGCCTCGGTGCTGGCGCTCGGTCTGGTGCTCTGGTTCGTGCCGGTGGCGGCCTTTGCGGTGTTGGTCTCCTCGACGCACGTGTTCGTCGCCCAGGGGCTGTTCTTCTCCGGGGCGGCGATGGTGACCTTCGGCGGTGCCTACGCCGTGCTGGCCTACGTCGCCCAGCAGGCGGTGAGCGTGTACCACTGGCTGGTACCCGGCGAGATGGTCCGTGGTCTCGCGCTGGCCGAGACCACCCCGGGGCCGCTGATCATGGTGGTCGTCTTCGTGGCCTTCGTCGGCGCCTACCACGACCCCGGGTCGTTGAACCCTTGGCTGGCCGCCGTCCTGGCGGGCCTCCTGGTCACCTGGGTCACCTTCGTGCCCTGCTTCCTGCTGGTCTTCCTCGGCGCGCCCTACGTCGAGCGGCTGCGCAGCAACCAGCACCTCACCGCGGCCCTGACCGGCATCACCGCGTCGGTGGTCGGGGTGATCGCCAACCTGGCCCTGTTCTTCGCCTT